>Ga0134123_10003494_pt1 | contig 10226 bp, 8 predicted proteins | sample KB303_FD_96460 | JGI IMG/M metagenome (GOLD analysis project Ga0134123, IMG submission 96460) | Terrestrial soil microbial communities without Nitrogen fertilizer from Kellogg Biological Station, Michigan, USA - KB3-0-3 | ecosystem: Environmental > Terrestrial > Soil > Unclassified ...
AGAAAATGGATACATCGAGGCCGACGTGCACAGCCAAGAGCGCGACAATGGGGCGTGAAACTGCCAGGGCCAGGCCGACGCTGAGCAAGGGCACGAGCATCGTGCTGAATCGACGGTAGACACATAACAGCAACACGACGATCATTCCGACCGTCACGGCCGTGATCAGGGCGACCGAGTGGTCCTGCGCCGCGATCTCATCACCGATGGTCGGCGCCGGACCGGTCAGATAAACCGATAGGCCAGCGGGTTTTGGAGTCTGGTCGATCAGGTCACGAACAAAGCCCTGTCCTTCTCTCTGAGTGGCCGAACCCACGCCGCCGTAGAACCGCACAATCGCATACACGGCCTTGCCGTCCGCGCTGGCCGCGATGTGGGTAGTCGCCGGGTCGCGGAGGAGGTCCTGGACTGAATCGATCTCGGACGTGTTGGCCCGTAGCTTGGTGATCATGTCGTCGTAATAGGTGCGGTCCGCGTCGTTGAATCCGCGGTCGTCCTCCACCACGAGGTACCCGAGTGCCGACGCTTGAGATTCGCCGAACTGAATCCCGATGTTCTTGAGCGTGACCAACGATGGCGCCGATTCAGGGATCAGGGGGCCCGATTTCTGGAGGCAAACTTGCTCGAGGTGAGGGGCAACCAGGTTGAGACCGGCCGCGACGATGATCCACATGCCGAGAACGAGATACGCGTGCCGGCCGACGAGATCGGTTAATTTCCCGAGAAAGTTGCTCTGCCCATGCCCCATCACATGGCTCCCAAACACTCCCGCCAGCGACAGGGTCTCAGCGATATCGGGTGTTGCATCAGGCCGAGGCCAGCTATCAACTCAGGCTGGCGCGGTGGCCTTCGTGGCCGCCGATATGGCTCCATCATGGCCATTGTCGCCGACTTCGAGTCGTATCCGCAGTGAAACGACGAGGTCAAAGCGGTCTGTGTGCTGGCCAGCCCGAGTACACAAAGTGTGCATATATCCGGGGACGGTTCAGCTTGAGATATAGACTCCGGCAATCGCGGGTGGAAGGGCGACGACGATGGATCCCCTGAGACGCTGGTGCCTGGCGAGATGATGGAGACCGGCAGCTGGACCATGGTGGAGTCGACGTTGGGCCCCTTCGGAATTCAGCGCAACCGGCTAGTGACGTGAGCACCTCCCGCGTCCTGATCGTCGGTGCCGGTCCTGCCGGAGCGACTGCCGCACTGCTGCTCGCCGAACACGGAATCGACACCCTGGTCATCGAACAACGCGTGGCCCCGTCGACCCACCCGGCGGCGCATGTGCTCTCCACCCGCACGCTGGAGATCTTCCGGGGACTGGGCCTCGAACACGATGTGCGCCGCCTGAGCTCACGCATCTACGAACTGCGTGACATCATCTATGCCACCAGTCTGACCGGACCCGAACTGGGCCGGATCACCATTTACGATCCTGAATCGACTGAAGCCCAATTGCTTCAGACCCTGAGCCCGACGCGGGCTGTGAACCTGTCCCAACACGTGCTTGGGCCGCTGCTGTGGGAGCGGCTCCAGGCATGCAAGCGGGTGGAGTTCCAGCGCGGTTGGGTGTACCAAAGTCATCGCGAAACAGGCGATGGCGTTGAAGTTCGAGTCACCGGCCCAGACGGCGCTGACGAGTGGGCCGCGACAGGTCGTTATCTGATCGCGGCCGACGGTGCAGGAAGCCCGATTCGGCGCACATGCGGACTCCAGATGCGCGGCCCAGTACTTCAACAGGTGATCAGCGTTCACTTCACCGCCGACTTGCGCGCCTATTTGTGGTCACGCCGAGCCCCCGTCATCTTGACCTGCAACCCACGCGCGCCGGGAATTCTGATCGTGCACAGCTCACCCGGCGACTTCGTCTTCCAGTCTCCCTACTTCCCGCCGGTTCAGCGTCTCCAGGACTTCACCGCGGACGATTGCCGCCGCAGAATCCGAGATGCGGTGGGACAGAGGGATTTGGCCGTCGACATCCACTCGGTGCAGAGCTGGGCGATGACGGCGCAGGTCGTCGATCGATACCGCGTAGGACGCATATTCCTGATCGGCGACGCCGCGCACCGCTTCCCGCCGACCGGTGGTCTAGGACTCAATACCGGCGTACACGATGCCCACAACCTGGCCTGGAAACTGGCGTGGGACATTTCTAAGCGTGCACCGGCTGATCTGCTCGACACCTACGAGGCTGAACGCCGACCGGTCGGCATCACCAACACCGAGCATTCGGTGAAAAACTTCGACGGTCTGATGGACGTCTACGCCGCGCTCGGATTGCCTCGATTTGGAGTGCGCGCGCTGCAGGCTCTGGCCGGGTCCCAACCGATGGCTGCGATGCCACGCCCAGCGTCACGCTTGACGGTAACCACACTCATGACGGTGGCAATGCGGCGGATTGGCCGGGTGACTTCCCGGGGTCGCATCGGAGCACGCCTCCGGGACCGGGTGCAGGAGGTGATCGCCCTCCAGGGCGGCCACTTCCGAACGTGGGGTCTCGATCTCGGTGTGCACTACGCCCGCGGATTCCTCGACGAGGGCGACGTATCCGATGACCTCATGGACATCGAGTTCTACACCCCGGTCGTACGCGTGGGGGGACGGCTACCACACGCGTGGGTCCAGTACAACGGATCGAGGGTCTCCACGCTCGACCTCCCTGCGCGCGACACGCTGACGGTTCTGGCCGCGTCGCAGCACGAGTCGAGTTGGCGCGATGCGCAGACAGCGGTCGGACGGCCACTGACGGTGATTGGTGTCGACCTCGCGGTCCGCAGCGGGCCGCTGCGGCCGCTGGCGGCAGGACAGGCGCTACTGCTGCGGCCGGATGCTCACATCGCCGCAGTGCTTGACCCATCGAGCAATGGGTACGCCGATGCGCTCGGTGCCGCACTCGATCGACTAGGTCTGACGGCAACCGTCAAGGAGAGCTATGAACCCACGCGTTGACGAGATTGTCCTGCTGACCCACGAGTGGGAGTCGATGCGAGCCTGGTGGGGCACCCTTCTCGGCGCGGATCCACGCACAGTCGGTAACCGGATCGCGGTCGTCGAGACCGCCGGGCTCCGGGTCGTTATCGAGCATTCCGACATCGCGATGAACGCCAATCCCGAAGTCGCTGGGGTCATTTCACTCACGGTGTCGGCCCCCTCCGCAATCGCTGCCCTCGACACGTACAAGCGACTGATCGCGATCGGTTCCCGCCACCACCGCGCCACAAACGACGTCAGCGGAGTGCGCCTGTGGTACCGCGACCCCAATGGCACCGACGTGGCGATCGGCTTACCGATCGACGCCGATGCGAACAACCGGCCCGGCCAGGAGATCGATCCCGATCACATCGTCACCCGGCTGCAAGCGGCCGCAGAATCCACACACGCCGACGGCGAATAGGAGCGTTAGCAGCTCAGACCGTCCGGCGGCACCGCCGAGCCGGTCAAGAAGTTCACCACCGCCGTGTCCACACATTGGTCGCCGTTGAACACCACCGTGTGCTGGGTGCCGTCGAAGGTGAGCAACGAGGCGCCCATCTCACGGGCGAGATCCACCCCCGCCTGGTATGGCGTGGCCGGGTCGTGCGTGGTGGAGACGACGACGACCTTGCCCGGCCCGGGTGAGGTGGCCGGGTGCGGGGTCGACGTCGCCGGCACCGGCCACATCGCGCACAGGTCGCGCGGGGCGAAGCCGGTGAAGGTGCCGTACTCCAGGAACGGCGCGGCCGCACGGATCTGCCGATCGGCGCCGGCCCACACCGCCGGGTCGGTCGGGTACGGTGCGTCGACGCAGCGAATCGCGGCGAAGGCATCCTGCAGGTTCTTGTAGTGGCCCGACGCATCGCGGTGCTGGTAGTCATCGGCCAGCAGCAGCAGGTCCCCTGCGTCGGTGCCGCGCTGCAGCCCCAGCAGACCGCTGGTCAGGTACTGCCAGTAGCGCTGCGCGTACAGCGCGTCGACCGTGCCGGTAATCGCGTCCTGGTAGCTCAGGCCGCGCGGATCCGAGGTCCACCCAGGCTTGTTCACCAGTGGGTCGACGAGCTCGTGAAAGCGGTCGACGAACTTCGCCGGATCGGTGCCGAGCGGGCAGCCCGCCGACTGTGCGCAGTCGGCGGCGTAATCGTTAAAAGCCGTTTGGAAACCCGCCATCTGGCGGATGCTGCTGGTGATGGGACCCAGGCTGGGGTCCACGGCGCCGTCCAGCACCATCGCCCGCACGCGGTCGGGGTAGGCATTGGCATAGGCCGCGCCCAGTTCGGTGCCGTAGGAGAAGCCGAGATAGTTGATCTGGTTCTCGCCCAGCGCCGCGCGCACCACGTCCATGTCACGCGCCGACGACGCGGTCCCGACGTTGGCGAGGAACTCGGTGCCCATCCGCTGCGCGCACTCGTCGGCGAACTGGGCGTTGAGGGCTTCGATGTGGGCGACCCCTTCGGGGCTGTAGTCGGCCATCGGCTCGCGACGGAACGCGTCGAACTCGGCGTCGGTGCGGCAGCGTAACTCTGGCGTGGAATGAGCGACCCCACGCGGATCGATGCCCACCAAATCGAACCGGCGCATGACGTCCGTGTCGGCGAGCGATGCGCCCATGCTGGCTACCGTGTCAACGGCCGACGCGCCAGGTCCGCCCGGGTTGACCACGAGCACGCCGATCCGGTCGCCCGACGCCGGGATGCGGATCACCGCCAGCTGTGCTTGTGCGCCTTCGGGTTTCGCGTAATCGACGGGCACCGACACCGTGCCGCACTGTGCGGTCGGGATTCTGGTGACGTCACCGACCCACCGCTCGCAGCTTCCCCACGGCGGCGGCTGGCCGTAATGCTGGTTCGACTCCCCTTCAGGTGAAGCCCATGCGGCCGGGCACGCGATCGCTGACACCGACAAGATCGCGAGCAGCACCGAACAAACCCCGCCCACCCGCCACATGGCGAACATGTTCGCACGGATGAACGGCGCCGGTCGGCGGCTGGAATACAACGGTGACCTTGCCGTTATCGGGCGTCTAGCTCGTAGGTCAACCAGGTCGATCGCTCGGCGCCGATGCCGTCGTAAAGACGTTGCGCCGTCGTGTTGTCGGGCGCCGTTTCCCACACCAGCTTCTCGGCGCCGCGCTCTCCGCAGAGCTCCCGGCAGCGCTCGATCAGAGCGCGCCCGGTACCAGAGCCGCGGGATTCCGGTATCACGAACAAGTCGTTGAGAACCCCGACCCGCGCGCCGTACAGCGTCTGCCATGTCCAGTAGATCGTCGCGAAACCTTGTGGTGTTCCATCGGAATCGCGCGCGATGAGCTGAAGTCCCTCGGACGGATCGTCGATCAACGCGGCTACCAGCACCCGCAACCGGTCGTCGGACGGATCGACCTGATAGAAGTCGCAGTAGGCCCGCAACATCGGCATCAGGTCGGGCACGTCGGAGCTGCCGACGGTGGTGATGGTCAGCATCGCGTGTTCGGCGGTGGCACGGTCACGTCGACAAGGTAGCGCGCCGCGATGTCGTCGACGCAGGAATTCCCCTGGAAGACAACGGTGTGCTGGGTGCCGTCGAAGGTGAGCAGGGTGCCACCCAGTTGCTGGGCAAGATCGACCCCGGCCTGATACGGCGTGGCCGGATCATTCGTCGTCGACACCACCAGGATCGGCGGCAGGCCGTTCACCTTGATCTCGTGCTGATCGCCCGTCGCAGGCACCGGCCAGAACGCGCAGGTGTCCAGCGGGGCGAGGCCGGTGAACTCGCCGTAGCTCATGAACGGCGCCACCTCGCGGGTGCGACGGTCCTCTTCGACCACCTTGACGCGGTCGGTGATGTGCGGCTTGTCCATGCAGTTGACCGCAACGCGGACGTCGGTGGAGTTGTTGTAGTGCCCGTCCGGATCGCGGCCCATGTACAGGTCGGCCATCGCGAGCATGGTGTCGCCGGTGCCGTCTTTGAGCTCGGACAGCGCCTGGGTGAGGTGGCGCCACAGCGTCGGCGAATAAAGCGGGAGGATCGTCCCGACGATCGCGTCGCTGTAGCTCAGCCCGCGCGGGTCCTTCGTCTTCGCCGGGTGCTTGACCAGCGGGTCGACCAGGCTCTTGTACACGTCCACCGCCTTGGTGGGGTCGGTGCCAAGCGGGCAGTCCGGGCTGGTGGCGCAGTCGGTGGCGTAGTTGTCGAACGCCTTCTGGAACGCGGCGGCCTGGCGGATCTCCTCCTCGATCTGGTCGGCGTTGGGGTCGACGGCGCCGTCGAGGATCATCGCCCGAACCTTCTCGGGATATGCCTCGGCGTACAGCGCGCCTATCCGGGTGCCGTATGAGTAGCCGAGATAGGTCAGCTTCTCGTCGCCAAGGCTGGCGCGAATGGCGTCGAGATCCTTGGCGACGTTGGCGGTTCCGAGGTTCGCCAGGAACTCCGTGCCCATCTTGTCGACGCAACGCTGGACGAACTCCTTGTTCTCCTTCTCGATGTGGTCGACCCCCGCCTGCGTGTACTCGACGGTGGGGTCGGCACGCAGCCGGTCGTTGTCCGCATCGGAGTTGCACCACGCCGCGGGCATGGAGTTGGCGACGCCCCGCGGATCGAAGCCGACGAGATCGAACCGCTCACGCACCGACGACGGCAGTGTGGCCGCCATCGATGCCGCGGCCTCGACGCCGGACTCGCCAGGGCCACCGGGGTTGATGACGAGTGAGCCGATTTTTTGGCCGGTCGCCTTGAAGCGGATCATCGCGATCTGGGCTACGTCACCGTCGGGTTTGGCATAGTCGACCGGCACCGACAGCAAGCCGCACTCGGCGCCGGCGGGGATGCGGGTCTCATCCGAGGCGGCGGAGGCCTTGCATGGTGCCCACTGGATCGGTGAGCCCGGCCGGGGCGCCGAGATGACGGCGCGCCCGTCGACCACGTTGCTGCACCCCCCCAGCACCAGGGCAGCGATGGTCGCGAGGACCCCGATCTTGAGGCTCATGGCTCAACATGCTGCCATGACCGTACATCTGCCCTGGCGAGGGCGCTATCTCGTGGCGTCGAGCAACTCGTTGAGAGCCACTTCGAAGTCGTCTGCCATGTCCCACAGATCTGGCAGCAACTCGGGACACGACACGATGCCGACGTCGAGCTTGCCGGTCAGCGACATCACGGTGATGTTCAGCCCCGAACCGTGGAAGATCGGGCCCAGCGGGTACATCGCGTTGACCTCGCTGCCCAGGAAGTACAGCGGCACCTGCGGGCCGGGCACGTTGGAGATCACCAGGTTGTGTACCGGCTTCGCGGCGGTCAGCCTGCTCGCGGCGTAGACGCGCATGGCCACTCCGAACACCGCAGGTGCGGCGAATTGAGTCCAGTCCTGAAGCAGGGTCGCGCCGATCGCCGAACTGTGTTGTTTGGCAACGGAGTTCGCTTCGGCGATCGACTTGAGGCGTTCAGCGGGATCTTCGATTTGGGTCTCCAGCTTCGAGAACATGCCAGACACCTGATTTCGGCCGGGCCGGTCGGACTTCTCATGCACCGAGACTGGAACCATTGCGACCAACGAGTTGTCGGGCAGTTCGCCGCGGTCGGCAAGGAACTTGCGAAGCACCCCGGACACCAGGGCCATCACGACGTCGTTGACCTTGACGCCGAAGTGGTTCTTCACCGTCTTGATGTCCTCGAGATCGACCTGGGCGAACGCGATATTGCGGTGGCCCGTGACGTTGGCGTTGAAGGCTGTCTTCGGCGCGGCGAACGGCGCGGCCATGGTGAGGCCGCTGCGGGCCCTCTTGACGGTGTCGACCACCGACGAGACCGTGGTCGGCAGCACGTTGATCAGCTTCAACGGCCGGGTGGCGAACTTGACCGCGCCGCTCAGCGCGATTTCCAGGCCGCTGGCGTCGCCGACCCCATCGACGGGGTCGGGTGCCGGAGCATCGGGTTCGGTGCTGCACAGCTGCGACATCAGGTTGGCCCCCGTGACGCCGTCGACGCCTGCGTGGTGCACCTTGGTCATCACCGCCAGCCTGCCGCCGGCGTGCACGTCGGTGCCTGCGACGTTCTCGATCACCCAGGTCTCCCACAGCGGCCTACTGCGGTCCAGCGGAAGCGATGCGATGTGTCCGCAGATCTCGGCAAGTTCGTGTCGGCCACCAGGCGATGGCAGGCCGATGCGGTGCAGGTGCCTATCGACGTCAAAGTCCTTGTCGTCCACCCACACCGGATGGTCGAGGTTCAGCCGGGAATCGGCGAGCTTTTCGCGGAACTGCGGCATGGCCTTGATGCGCAGGCCCAGCGCGTCGCGTAGCCGGTCGAACGTGTACCCACCCGGGATGGTCGAGGTGTCGAGCTCGAGGATCGAGCACACATGCAATGGCTGCTTTGGGGTTTCCAAATACAGGAAACTGGCGTCGAGTCCGCTGAGCCGTTGCATGCCGGTGATGTTAGGCGCGGCGACGGCAGGTGTGAGGAAATCCACTTAACGTGGCTTTTAACTTTCTCGCGCCGAGGTGGCAGACTTGTAAGCGGTCAGACGAACCCGGGGACCGCGACGGCCTCGAGGATTCGACCCGACGAAACTACGAGGGACAATGATGTCTGAGCAGACTGTTTACGGTGCTGCCGATTCTTCAAAGCCGCGGAGCAAAGTCCGCACCCATCACCTGCAGAAGTGGAAGGCCGAGGGCCACAAGTGGGCCATGCTGACGGCCTACGACTACTCCACCGCGCGGGTCTTCGACGACGCCGAGATTCCGGTGCTGCTCGTCGGTGACTCCGCCGCCAATGTGGTTTACGGCTACGACACCACCGTGCCGGTGACCATCGATGAGCTGATTCCGCTCGTGCGCGGCGTGGTGCGGGGCGCTCCGCACGCGCTGGTGGTCGCCGACCTGCCGTTCGGCAGTTACGAGGCCGGCCCGCAACAGGCGCTGGCCACCGCGACCCGCTTCCTGAAGGAAACCGGCGCCCATGCGGTCAAGCTCGAGGGCGGCGAGCGCGTCGCCGACCAGATTGCGACGCTGACGCAGGCCGGCATTCCCGTGGTGGCCCACATTGGTTTCACCCCGCAGAGCGTGAACGGCCTCGGCGGTTTCCGCGTTCAGGGCCGCGGCGACGCGGCCGAGCAGACCATCCATGACGCGATCGCCGTACAGGAAGCCGGCGCGATCGCCGTCGTGCTCGAGATGGTGCCCGCCGAACTGGCAACTCAGATCACCGGCAAGCTGACCATCCCCACCGTCGGCATCGGCGCAGGACCGAACTGCGATGCGCAGGTGCTGGTCTGGCAGGACATGGCGGGCATGACCAGTGGCAAGACGGCGAAGTTCGTCAAGCGCTTCGGCGACGTCGGCAGCGAATTACGCAGCGCGGCAATGCAGTATGCCAACGACGTCGCCACTGGGGCCTTCCCCGCCGAAGAACACTCGTTCTAGGCGAACTCGGCCTTCCGCTTCGCCAGGAACGCGTCGATGCCCTCGCGGCCGTCGGCGGAGTCGGCGAGGGCGGCGATCAGGCGGCCTTCGAGCTCCATCTGCTCCTCCAGCCCGCTGGAGAAGGTGGCGAGCATGAGCGCCTTGACTCCGCCGTTGGATCCCCTTGCGGTGGAAGCCATTTGCTCGGCGAGCTTATCGGCGCGGGCGGTAAGCTCCGCGTCGGGAACAACCTCGGTGACCAGTCCCCACTGTGATGCTTCCTGAGCCGACAGAGTCCGGTTGGTCAGCATCAGCTCCTTGGTTTTGGTGATGCCGATCAGCCTCGGCAGGAAGTACGACGAGCTGCCGTCGGGGCTCAAACCGGCGCGGGTGTAGGCCATCGTGAACGACGCGGACTCCGCCGAAAGCACCAGGTCGCCCGTCACGGCGAGAGAGAATCCGGCGCCTGCCGCCACGCCGTTGACCGAGGTGATCAGCACGGCGTCCATCCGCGCGAACGTCGAGATCGCGCGGTGCAGGTCGTCCGCCACGCCCTTGATGAAGGGGCCGCGGGTCTCCGCCGCCGCGAACGACTTGAGGTCCCCTCCGGCGCAGAAGAATCGGCCCGATCCGGTGAGGACCACCACCTTCGTTGCGTTGGTGTCACAGCGCTTGGCGGCATCGGCAAGTTCGCGAGTCATGGTGTCGTTCATGCCGTTTGCGGCGTCATGCCGGTTGAGGGGGATCCGTGTGATTGGGCCGGACTGCTCAAACGTGATGGTCTGGTATTCGGTCACACCTGGACTGTATCGGCAAACCTCAGCCGCGCCGCCGTCAGCTTGTGAAGTTTGGCGAAGTCGCCGTCGAATCCCAGCG
>Ga0134123_10003496_pt1 | contig 10223 bp, 10 predicted proteins | sample KB303_FD_96460 | JGI IMG/M metagenome (GOLD analysis project Ga0134123, IMG submission 96460) | Terrestrial soil microbial communities without Nitrogen fertilizer from Kellogg Biological Station, Michigan, USA - KB3-0-3 | ecosystem: Environmental > Terrestrial > Soil > Unclassified ...
CGTGCGCGTGTTCTGCGACATCCACTCGCACATGAACGCGTTCATCCTCGTCTTCAGCCACCCCTTCTTCTCGCTCACCGACGCCGACGGCCGCTACCGCATCGACAACGTCCCGCCCGGCACGTACAGCGTCGTCGCCTGGAATGAAGGGCGCGCGTCGGAGCCACGGACGGTCACGGTGACCGACAGCGGCGTCGAGGAAGAAGACTTCACGCTGCGATGAAGGACCGCCCTGTCGTGACAATCCTGGGATCATCATTACGGGGACGCATCTTCCTCGCGAGCGCGCTGCTCGCGGTGCTGACCTGCGGCGTCGCGCTCTTCGTCGTCAACCGCCGGGTCACCAACGAAGGCGAACGGTCGCTGCAGCGCGAGATCCTCGTCAGCGGCGCCATCGTCGACCAGCTGCGAACGGCGCGCACGGAGACCTACACGGTCACGGCCCGCCTCATCGCCGACTCGCCGACCCTCAAAGCCGCGGTCACCACCGACGACGCGCCGACGGTGCAGAACGAGATCCGCAAGTACGGGCCGCGGCTCAACTCCGCGAACCTGCTGCTGGTGACCGATGCCAGGGGGGCGGTGATGGCGACGGCCGGCGACGCGTCGGGCGCGGCGCCGCTCGTCGCCGGACAGGCCGCGGTCAGGAACGCGCTCGCCGGCCGCGAAACCGTGTCGCTCCTGCCCCAGCCGGCCGGGATCCTGCAGGTCGTGACGGTGCCGATCAGCCTGGGCCTGACACAGCCGCAGATTCTCGGCACGCTCAGCGCGGGATTCCTGATGGACAGCTCGCTCCTCGCGGAGCTCAAGGGGATTACGGGCAGCGACGTCGCCTTCCGGATGGGCGGCCGCATCCTGGCCACCTCGCTGACGGAGGATACCGATGCCGCGCTGGCGTCCAACGAATATGCGGTCCTCGAACGGCCGCTCGGCGCGCCGGGCAGCGGCGCCGTCGCGTTGATCCTGCGCTCGCGCGCCGAACAGCTGCAGTCGGTCCAGGCGATTCAGACGGGACTCGGCGTGACGGCGTTCGTCGCCGTGCTGCTCGCCACGCTGCTCAGCTTCGCCGTCGCGCGAACGATCACGCGTCCGCTGGCCGCCATCACCGACGTCATGCGGGAGGTCGCGAGCACCGGCGACCTGACGAGGCGGACGATCACGCTCGGCCAGGGCCGCCTCTGGCGCGACGAAGACGCGCAGCTGCTGGCGACGACGTTCAACACGCTGACCGAGTCGGTCGCCCGCTTCCAGCGCGAGATGTCCCAGCGCGAGCGGCTGGCGTCGCTCGGCCGGCTGTCCACGGTCATCGCCCACGAGGTGCGCAACCCCCTGATGATCATCAAGGGCTCGCTGCACGCGCTGCGGCAGAAGGACGTCGACGAGACGGCGATGCGCGAGGCCGTCCACGACATCGACGAGGAAGTCGAGCGGCTGAACCGGATCGTCAACGAGGTGCTCGACTTCGCGCGGCCGATCAAGTTCGACGTCGCCCCGGCCGACATCAACGACCTGTGCCGGAGTTCGGCGAGCGCGTCGCAGGCGTCGGGCGCGGGGGCCGCGGTCGCCCTCGATCTCGACCCGGGAGCAGGGCCGGTGACGACCGACGCGGAACGGCTTCGCATCGCACTCGTGAACATGCTCGTCAACGCCCGGCACGCGGTGCAGTCATCAGTCGTCAGTCGTCAGTCGTCAGTCAGCAGTCAGCAGTCGCTAGTCGGCAGTCAGCAGTCATCAGTCACGCTGCGGACGCGCGTCAACGGCCACGGCATCACCATCAGCATCGTGGACACCGGCCCCGGCATCGAGCCCACCCACCTCGCGCACGTGTTTGACCCGTACTTCACGACCAAGCGCGGCGGCACGGGCCTCGGGCTCCCCATCGCGAAGAACATCATCGAAGGACTGGGAGGCACGATCACGATCGACAGCACGCCCGGCGCGGGCACGGAGATCCGGGTCGACCTTCCATATAATTCGGAACGCCCGACATAATTCCGAGCGCCCGACCTAAAGGTCGGGCCTACGACTGGGATCGCGGAAGACTCACGATTGATGACTGACATACGTGGCTCGATCCTCCTCGTTGACGATGAGGAAAAGATTCTCAAAGCGCTCGGCCGCGCGCTCCGTGACGCCGGCCACCGCGTCGTGGACACCACGAGCGCGCGGGAGGCCCAGCGTCTCCTCGCCGAACGTCCGTTCGACCTCCTGATCGTCGACAACGTGATGCCGGAGCTCACGGGGCTCGAGCTGATCCGCGAATACGTCAACTCGACCCCCGAGGGGGATCGGGGCCAGGTGCTCATGATGACCGCGCACGCGACGGTCGAGAGCGCCATCGAGGCGATGAAGCTCGGCGCCCTCGACTACCTGCAGAAGCCCTTCGAGATCGACGAGCTCCTCGTCGTCGCCCGGCGGGCGCTCGACCATCAGCGGCTGCGGACCGAGCACCGCTACCTGCTCAGCGAGCAGGACGAGCAGTTCGACCACTACGGCATCATCGGCCGAAGCAAGACGATGGTCGAAGTGATTCACCGCGCGGAGCTGGTCGCGGCCACGAAGAGCACCGTGCTCATCATGGGAGAAACCGGCACCGGCAAGGAACTCGTCGCGCGCGCGATTCACGATCGCAGCTCGCAGCGCGAGATGCCGCTCATCAAAGTGAATTGCGCGGCGATTCCGGAAACGCTGCTCGAGTCGGAGCTCTTCGGCCACGTCCGCGGCGCGTTCACCGGCGCGACGACGACCAAGAAAGGCAAGTTCGCGCTGGCCGACGGCGGGACGATCTTTCTCGACGAGATCGGGACCATGAGTCCCACCCTGCAGAGCAAGCTGCTCCGCGTCCTCCAGGAGCGCGAGTTCGAGCCGCTCGGGTCCGAGCGGAGCGAGCGCGTGGACCTGCGCGTGATCGCCGCCACGAACCGCGATCTGCGGCAGATGGTCGCCGAGGGCAAGTTTCAGGAGGACCTGTTCTACCGGCTGAACGTCATCCCGATCGAGATCCCGCCGCTGCGCGAGCGCCGCGACGACATCCCCGCCCTCGTCGAACACTTCGTCAAGAAACACTCGCATCGCACCGGACGGCGGATCGAGAAGCTGGAAGAGGGCGTGCTGACGACGCTGCAGCAGTACGACTGGCCCGGCAACGTGCGCGAGCTCGAGAACACGATCGAGCGCGCGGTCGTCCTGTCGCCCGGTCCCTTCATCACCGGCCGCGCCATCTCGGTCATCGGCGCGCTGACGACGCAGCCGACGTCGCTGCCCTCGCTCAAGCTGCGGCAGAACATCGAGTGGGTCGAGCGCGAGACGATTCGGCGCGCGCTCGAGAGCGCCGGCGGCATAAAGAAAGACGCCGCGGAGCTGATGGGCATCAGCCAGCGCGCGCTCTCCTACTATCTCGCGAAGTACCGCCTCGATACCTGACGCGGGACCTGAAGGTCCCGCGCTACACCTGCGATCGCGGAGGACAACGGACGTAAGCGTGTACGCGTTCGGTAAACCGCGCCTCTGAAAATCGCCTGATTCGCGCGCGATTTCGCGGGCATCGCGCTTGCGTAGGACGCCGCATGCGACTCCGTCTGTTTGCCGTGGCAAGTCTGATCTTCGCGGCATGGGGCTGCAGCGGGAACTCGTCGACGAGCGCGAGCCCCTCGGCCCCGACTCCTTCAAACACGGCGCCCGCAGGCGCCGCGACGGTCACCATCATGGGCCAGAGGAACGAACAGTCGTTCAGCCCGAATCCTGCTCCGATCAACCAGGGCAGCCTCGTCGTCTGGCGCAACAGCGACAACACCGTGCACCGGATTGTCATGAACGACGGGTCGTTCGACAGCGGCGACCTCGGCCCGGGCGCCACGAGCAGCGCGATGCGGCTGTCATCCTCCGGCGGCCAGTACCACTGCACCGTGCACCCGACGACGATGTTCGGCAGCATCAACGTCGCGACCACCGGCGATCCCGGCAGCCCGGGCTATCCCTACTAGGGATGTCACGGACACGCCGTTTTCAGGTCTAATGTGAGTATGAAAATACGGCTTCTGATGGCGGCGGCCTGCACGGCCGCCGCACTCTCGTCGCTGGCCTGCGGCAGTTCCGGCTCGAGCCCGAGCTCGAGTTCAAGTTCGTCCGGCGCGTGCAGTTCGATCGGGCCCGCGCCCGCCACGCCGTCCGCGACGCCCAGCAGCGCCGTGCGGACCAATACGATCACGATCGCCAACTGCGTCGCGACGCCGAAAGACATCATCGTCACGCGTGGCACCCAGGTGACGTTCATCAACAACGACAGCCAGACGCACGAAATGACGGCAAACCCGCATCCGGAACATACCGAATGTCCGGAGATCAACTCGGCCGGTTTCCTGATCGCGGGCCAGCAGCGTCAGACGAGCAACATGGTCACCAACCGCACGATCTGCGGCTTCCATGACCACGGCCTGCCCAACGTCGTCGGACTACAGGGGAGTATCTCGATCCAGTGAACCGTGAATCGGGTAATCGGGTAACCTGGTAAATGGTTAATTCAATTAACCATTTACCCGATTAACCAATTACCAAATTCCTATGCGGCTTCGGCGTGCCGTTCGTGGAGCTCGCTCGCGAGTCCCACCGAGCGCAGCGCGCGGTAGTAGTAGTAGCCGAGGTCGATCTCGCCGCGCTTGAAGGAGAACTTGGGCGAGTTCTGCAGATGATGATGGTTGTTGTGCAGCGCTTCGCCGCAGGTCAGGAACGACCAGATCTGCCCGGGCAGGTTGCGTGACTCGTCGGGCGTGTCGAAGTTGCGATAGCCCCACCAGTGGCCGAGCCCGTTGATGACGCCGGCCGCGAAGAACGGAATCCACGCCATCTCGACCAGCCACATCCCGATGCCCCACGTGCCGAACAGCGCGACGTTGGTGACCAGCGTGACCACGGGACCGAGGAGCGAGACGCCGCCGTAGAGACGCTCGATCGCGTCCTCCGGCGTGCCCTTGCCGTACTGCGCGATGACCGCCGGGTCATTGGCCGCGTCATGGTAGAGCTTCGTGCCCATGAACACCACCCGCCAGATGCCGAAGAAGATCGGGCTGTGCGGGTCGCCTTCCGCGTCGACGTGCGCGTGGTGGCAGCGATGCACGGCCACCCACTGCTTGGTCGGCATCGCCGTCCGCATCCACAGCCACAGCCGCATCAGGTGCTCGATCACCGGATGGAACTCGATGCTGCGATGGGTCTGCGCACGGTGCAGGTACAGCGTCACGCACGCCGTGGTGATGTGCGTGTCGATCAGCGCCAACAGGAAGTACACGTAAAACGGGGCGTGCGCCCACACGGCGTGCTCGTTGATAAAAGCCATGTCGCTCCGAACAGTTTTCAGTGCTGGGTCAGTGCCGAAGTGAGAATGAATCTCACTTGGGCTAGTCAGGATAGCACGAAATGCTGATATTCTGGACCGTCGCGCGAATGGCTGACCTCGATCAATGTCCCTCGTCGCCCTCTCCGAACTGCTCGGCGCCCCCGTGCGCGATGCCTCAGGCGCCGTGCGGGGACGAGTGCGCGAGGTCGCGATCGCGCCGCAGGATCATCCCACCCGGATCGCCTTTCTAATCGTCCACACCGCCGACGGCGAGCGCATGCTCCCGTCCGCGTCGCTCAAATCCTGCGGGCCGGTCGTGCGCGCCACCGACGACTCGACGCGCTGGGACAAGTACACCGCGTCCGACGGCGTCCTCCTGCTGAAACGCGATCTGCTCGATCAGCAGATCATCGACGTCCACGGACGCAAGGTCGTCCGCGTCAACGACGTCGAGCTCGACTCGACGCCCGTCAACAGCCACGTCTCGCTCAGCGTGATCGCCGTGGACGTCGGCGCGCGCGGCGCCATCCGCCGCCTCACGCAGGGGCTCGTGCCCGCCTTCACCATGCGGGCGCTGCTCGAGAAGATCCCGCCGCGCGTGATCCCGTGGCAGTACGTCGATCTCCTCGAGACGGATCCGGCGCGCCGCGTGAAGCTGAAGATCGTCTACGAAGGCCTGTCGAAGCTCCATCCGGCCGACATCGCCGACATCGTCGAAGACCTGCCGCCGGCCGAACGCGAAGCCGTGTTCGAGACGATCGACGAGGAGGTCGCCGCCGAAGCGCTCGAGGAGCTCGATCCGAAGGTCCAGGTGTCGATCGTCGAGTCGCTCGACTCCGATCGCGTCGCCGACATCGTCGAGGAAATGGATCCCGACGCCGCGGCCGACCTGCTCGAGAAACTCGGGGAGGATCGCTCCGACCAGATTCTCAAGGAGATGCAGCCGGAGGAGCGGAACGAGGTCACGCAGCTCCTCGAGTTCGGCAAGAACACCGCCGCCGGGCGCATGACGACCGAGTTCGTGTCCGTCCGTGACGACGGGACGGTGAGCGACGCGATCGAAGCGCTGAAGGACTTCGAAGGCAGCCGCGAAGCGGTGGCGACGGTGTATCTCTTCAACATCGCCTACAAGATCACGGGCGCCGTGCCGCTCGTGAAAATCGCCGTGTCGCCGCCGTCCACGCGCCTGGCGGACCTGCAGGAGGAGGCCGTCACCTGCCTCGCCGACACGCCGGACGACGAAGTCGCCGGCCTGTTCGACAAGTACAACCTCGTCACGCTCGGCGTCATCGATCAGGATCAGCGCCTGGCGGGCATCATCACGGCCGACGACGTGATCACGATGCTCCGGCACACGAAGTAGCCGCCGATGAAATCGCTGAGGTCGTTCCTCAAGAGCTGGAAGACCCGCGTGGTGCTCGTGCTGGCGGTCATCGGGCCGGGGTTCATCACCGCCAACGTCGACAACGACGCCGGCGGCATCTTCACGTACTCGCAGGCCGGCGCGCAGTTCGGGTACACGCTGCTGTGGACGATGATCCCGATCACGATCGCGCTGATCGTGGTGCAGGAGATGGCCGCGCGTCTCGGCGCGGTCACCGGCAAGGGGCTGTCGGATCTCATTCGCGAGGAATTCGGCTTCCGGGTCACGTTCTTCCTGATGCTGACGCTCGTCGTCATCAACTTCGGCAACGTCGTCGGAGAGTTCGCGGGCGTGGCGAGCAGCCTGGGCCTCTTCGGATGGTCGAAGTATTACGTCGTGCCGGTCTGCGCGTTCCTCGTCTGGATCCTCGTCGTCCGGGGCACGTACGCCAGCATCGAGAAGATCTTCCTGACGGCGTCGGCGTTCTACGTCTGCTACATCGTCGCCGGCGTCCTCGCGCATCCGGACTGGAAGGCCGCGGCGTTTGCGACCGTCACGCGGCCGGAGGCGGCGGGCATCCGCAACTACGGCTATCTCTACACGGTGATCGCGCTCGTGGGCACGACCATCGCGCCGTGGATGCAGTTCTACCTGCAGGCCTCGATCGTCGAGAAGGGCGTCACGGCGAAACAGTACCGCGCGTCGCGCTGGGATGTCATCATCGGCTGCGTCTTCACGGACGTCGTCGCGTGGTTCATCATCGTGGCGTGCGCGGCGACGCTGTACGCGACCGGCCGCCATGACATCGGCACGGACGGCGCCGACGCCGCACTGGCGCTGCGCCCCCTCGTCGGTGAGTACGCGTATCTGCTCTTTGCAGGGGGACTTTTCAACGCGTCGATCTTCGCGGCGTCCATCCTGCCGATCTCGACGGCCTACGCGGTCTGCGAAGGTCTCGGGTTCGAGTCGGGCCTCGACAAGAAGTTCCACGAGGCGCCAGTCTTCTACTGGCTGTATACCGTCCTCATCGTCCTGGGCGCCGGCGTCCTGCTCGTGCCGCGGCTGCCGCTCGTGTACGTCACCGTGCTCTCGCAGGTGGTCAACGGCATCGTGCTGCCGTTCGTGCTGATCTTCATGCTGCTGTTGACGAACGACCGCGAGCTGATGGGCGAACACACGAACTCACGGGCGTTCAACGTCATCGCCTGGGCCACAGTCATCCTCGTCATCGCGATGACCGTGCTGATGCTGTTCTTTCACAAATAGACGTCGCCAGGCTTCAGCTCGATCACGTTCACGTCCGGCGGCACGAGCTCGCGCAGGCGCGCGGGCGTCCCGGTCAGCTCGGGAAACGTGCCGTAATGCATCGGCACCACGTCTTTCACGCCGAGCAGGGCGCAGGCGATGGCCGCCTGCTCCGGCCCCATCGTGTAGACGTCGCCAATCGGCAGAAACGCCATCGACGGCTGATGGATCTGCGCGATGAGCCGCATGTCGCCGAAGAGCGCGGTGTCGCCCGCGTAATAGATCGTCAGCCCGTGCTCGAAGCGGATGACGTAGCCCGTGGCGAGGCCGGCATAGCGCGGCGGCAGGTTCTCTTCGTCGATGGAGCTGCTGTGGACGGCCGGCACCATGGCGATCGACGCTCCGGCCGCGGAGAGCGACCCGCCGGGGTTCATCGCCGTCACCCGCTTCAGGCCCTTCTCCTGCAGCCACAGCGCGAGCTCGTACGGCGCGACGACCTGCGCGCCCGTCGCGCGCGCGAGGCCCACGGCGTCCGCCGTGTGATCGCGATGGCCGTGCGTCAGCAGCATGAGGTCAAGCTCCTGCACGCGCCGGGATTCCGGCGGGCACATCGGGTTCGTCTCGAGCCACGGATCGACGATGACGCGGCGGCCGGCCGTGGTGCGAAAAAGAAACGTGCTATGACCGAGGAAGGTGAAGGAAAATTGCACTGTCGTGGAAACGGCCGATTCTACCCCAGCCCCCAAGCCCCGGCGGCGAGCCAAGCGGTTGAAAGAAGGGCGGCGCAGTGAAGTCAGCGCCGCGACGCGCATCAAGATTCTGAAGAGCGCCTCCACCGCGTTCCGCAAGCTCGGCTATCACGGCGCCACGGTCGAACAGATCGCCGCCGCGCTGCAGATGAACAAGGGCAACCTCTATTACTACTTCAAGAGCAAAGAGGAGATCCTGTTCGCCTGCCACGAGTATTCGCACGACCGGCTGCAGGAGCTGCTCGACAACACGTGCCGGGGCACGGCGCCCGCCGAAGCGAAGCTCCGCCGGCTGATTCACGCGGCGGTCCATGTGATTCTCGACGAACTGCACGGCACGGCGCTGCTCGTCGACCTGGAAGCGCTCACGCCCGCGCATCGACGCGCCGTCATCCAGCGCCGCGACAAGTTCGATCACGGCATGCGCATGATCATCGAGGAGGGGATCGCGACGGGCACGTTCAGGGCCGGCGATCCCAAGCTCGTCGGCTTCGCGATGCTCGGCGCCATCAACTGGATCGCGAAGTGGTTCAACCCGAACGGGCCGTCCACCTCCGACGAAATCGCGGACCGCTTCGCGGATTATCTCATCGCGGGACTTCGACCGATATAATCGACCAGATGGGTCATCTCATTCCGCTCGTGCCCGTCGGCGACAGGCCGCCGAAGCCCGAGTGGCTCAAAGTGCGCGCGCCCGGGTCGTCGAACTACACGCGGCTGAAGGGCCTGATGCGCGACCTCAACCTCCACACGGTCTGTGAGGAGGCGCACTGCCCCAACATCGGCGAGTGCTGGCATCACGGGACGGCGACGTTCATGATCCTCGGCGACGTCTGCACACGCGCGTGCGCGTACTGCGCCATCGCGCACGGACGGCCGCCGGCCGCCGACCCTGACGAAGGCGTCCGCGTCGGCAAGGCGATCGAAACCCTCGGCCTCACCTACGTCGTCATCACGTCGGTGGACCGCGACGACCTGAAGGACGGCGGCGCCGCGATCTTCGCCGACACCATCCGCGAGACGCGCGCCCGCAGCCCGCACTGCCGCATTGAAGTGCTGATTCCGGATTTCCAGGGCAACGAAACGTCGCTCCGGACCGTCCTCGACGCCAGGCCGGACGTGATGAACCACAACGTCGAGACCGTCCCGCGGCTCTACCGGATGGCGCGGTCCGGTGGACGCTATCCGCGGACGCTCGAGCTGCTCGGCCGGTCGCGCGCGTACGCCCCGGACATCCCGACCAAGACCGGCCTGATGGTCGGCCTCGGCGAGGAGCACGACGAACTGGTCGCGACCTTCAAGGATCTCCGCGACGTCGGCTGCCAGATCCTCACCATCGGCCAGTACCTGCGTCCGTCGCCGGAGCACGCGCCGATGACGCGCTACTACCACCCCGACGAATTCCGCGAGCTCAAACAGATCGCCCTCGATCTCGGATTCGTCCACGTCGAGTCCGGCCCGCTCGTGCGCAGCTCGTATCACGCGCATGAAACGGCTGACGCGTTCGACATCGCGAACGCCGCCCGCTAGTCCC
>Ga0134123_10003498_pt1 | contig 10222 bp, 7 predicted proteins | sample KB303_FD_96460 | JGI IMG/M metagenome (GOLD analysis project Ga0134123, IMG submission 96460) | Terrestrial soil microbial communities without Nitrogen fertilizer from Kellogg Biological Station, Michigan, USA - KB3-0-3 | ecosystem: Environmental > Terrestrial > Soil > Unclassified ...
TGCTCCCGATGCCGGTCACCAGGCTTCGTTTTATTCGACTCATTTTCGGCTCCCCCTCGTTATTAGTCATCCAAGTGTGCTGTGGGCCAGTTTCCGACAACAGAACGCGCCCGACAGCACGTGTTTCCCGCACACCCTTGTACCTGCGGTGTTCTTTCATCGATTCAGCCGCATTTTCTTCTTCCAGATCTGCCTTGCTGTCACTCTGTGAAAAAAAGCAGTGGAGCCGAATCGATTCAAAATTAGAGTCCAGGTGCCTTTGCGTTGTCAATCGAATTGCCTGATGCGCGAACCACGGCAGATAGAGTCGTCCGCGACGCTTTTACTGGCCCGCACTGCAGCATCCACCCGCTGACCCGCTGTTCGCGCCGCCGCGTCGCTGCACAGACGCGATTGCGCCGCGTCAAGGGAATAACTTACAAGGAGGCGAGGAAGGCAAGCAGGGCATCGCGATCGGTCCCGGGCAGGGCGCGGAAAGCCTCGCGGGAGACGGCGGCCTCGCCGCCGTGCCAGAGGATCGCTTCCGCGGCGTCGCGCGCGCGGCCGTCGTGCAGCAGCGCGCCGTGTCCGTTTACTTTTTCCGACAATCCCAGACCCCATAGCGGCGGCGTGCGCCACTCGCTGCCGCCTGCGCGGTAGTCCGGGCGATGGTCCGCCAGATCCTCGCCCATGTCGTGCAGCAACAGGTCGGTGTAGGGATGGATCAGCTGATTGGACAGCAGCGGAACGGCCGGAAAATCGCCGGTCTGCAGCTGCGGCACGTGGCAAACCGCGCAACGCGCCGATTCGAAGATCTGCTCGCCGCGCACGACTTGCGGGTCGCCCGCATTGCGGCGTGCCGGCACCGCCAAGGTGCGCAGATAGGATTCCACCGCGCTGAGCCTGTGGGCGGTGATTTCCGGATTGCCGGCGAACATCATTTCCTTGCAGGTTTTCTGGATCGGCGGGCAGTTCTGTTCGGGGAACAGGTCGTTGCTGAGGCCCAAATCGCCGATGAACGCAGCAGCAACCTGCTGCCGCAGCGTCGGGTGGTTGGCCTTGACACCAAAGCGCCCGATGGATGGTTTGCCCGCAACCATGTCCCAGACCATATTGGTCTTGCCGCGGATGCCGTCCTTGGGCTCGCGCTCGGCGAGCGCGACGATGGTGGCGTCTGGAATCGCTTCGAGCAGGCCCATGCCGATCAGCGGCGGCGCCATCCGCGGCGAGACCATGATGTCCTCTCCCAGCGGCCCGAATCCGAGCTCCGAAATGCGCAGTTGCGGTGCCCGCAACCGCACGACTGTGCCGTCCCCAAGCGTGAGCTTGCGCTCGCTCCAGGTGACGCCTAAGGTGCCTTCGGCCGGCAGCAGCCGCGGCACGCCGAAGGTCTGCAACTGATCGCCGTAATGCGGATGCGGGCGTGGGCCACCATGCGCATTCTCGCCGGGCAGGCTCAGGCGCACGATCAGCGACACCGCGGAAGCCTCGATGCGGCGGCAAAGCAACTGCGGTGAACTGTCACGCGCCGGTCCCTGAGGCGGAGCGCTGCACTCGTGCGCGCGCTGTGCCGCCGCCTCCGGCGACGCTGCGTCCGGCGAACCGCGGCCATTGCCGCGATGGCAGGCGACGCAGGAATCGGCGTTGGAAGTCGGGCCGCGGCCCCACATGCCGCCCTCGAACCAATAGAACGCCCATTGCGTGTTGAAAAACTTGTGGCCTTCGGCAAAAAGCTTGAGCGCATCCGCTTCCAGAGACGGAGCGGGCTGCAGGTAAGCCGCGTCACTTTGGTCGGCGATGGTAAGAATGCCGCCAGATAGCTGCGACGAATCCAGGCGAGGGGCTTCTGCAGCGATCAGGGCTGCTGCCGCGGTCGCAACGGAAAATGCCAGCAGGCTAAGGAGAGAACGGGTTGGCCGCATTGGCGATCGCGCGTGACCGGATGAGGTTCATTATGTCATCGGTCGCGGGGCTGTTGGCAAGCAGTGTTGGGTTACGATGTGCGGCCTGGAGAATTCACGAGGAAACTCGCTATGAAACCTACCCAGATTGCCCCGGGGACGCTGGACAGTCTTCGGCATGTTTCCACCGCGACGCTGGCAACCCAATTGTTCAAGTTGGGTTTCCGCAACACTTTTCTGCACGGCGTCCGGCCGTTGAATCCGCACCTGCGCATGGTTGGGGAGGCGGCGACGGTGCGTTTCGTTCCGGCACGCGAGGACCTCGCGAGCTTCGATGCGATCGCCACCAACGAATATCCGCAGCGCAAGGCAATCGATGAAATCCGCGCGGGGCAAGTGCTGGTATTCGACTGCCGCGGCGTGGACTCCGTGGCTGCGGCCGGCGAAATCCTGATGTCGCGGCTGAAGATGCGCGGCGCGGCGGGCGCCGTCACTGACGGCGCGATGCGGGACTATGCATCGATCCAGGGGCTGGATTTCCCTGTTTACGCGAAGGGCATGGCCGCGCCCGCACATGTGCATCGCCATCTGGCGGTGGATATGAACGTCCCGGTCGGCTGCGCCGAGGTGCTGGTGATGCCCGGAGACGTTCTTGTTGGGGATGAAGAGGGGGTGGTGTGCATTCCGCGCCACGTGGCGGATCAGGTGGCGCAAAGCGGACTGGAACTGGAACAACTCGAAGCCTTCGTGTTGGAGAAAATGAGGGCTGGCGCGCCGCTGCGGGGCACCTATCCGCCCGATGATGCGACCCGGGCCGAGTACGAAACCTGGAAGAAAAAGCCGCGATGAAGGCTTGATGTGGATACCGTGCTATTCGACCTGGGCGCGGTGCTGATCGACTGGAACCCGCGTTACCTCTACCGGCCGCTGTTTGGCGGCGACGAAGCCGCGATGGAGCGCTTCCTTGCCGAAATCGTACCGCCGGAATGGAACCACCAGATCGACGCGGGCAAACCTTTTTCCGAGGCGGTGGCCGAACGCATCCGCGCTCACCCGGAGCACGCGGAACTGATCGCGTTGTGGAGGGATGACTGGGCGAAGATGCTGCGCGAACCGATCGCCGAAAGCGTGTCCGTCCTCGGCGAACTGCGGCGCCGGGGGCATCGTCTATACGCGCTGACCAACTGGTCTGCGGAAACTTTTCCCGTGGCGCGCGCAAGATTCGATTTTCTCGGCTGGTTCGAGGACATCGTGGTGTCCGGAGAAGTGAAGCTGGCGAAGCCCGACCCGCGCATCTTTGCGCTGACCATCGAGCGCTGCCGTCTCGATCCGGCCCGCACCGTGTTCATCGACGACAGCCTGCGCAATGTCGAGGCGGGGCGCTACGCCGGCCTGCGCGCGCTGCATTTCACCGGCCCGCAGCAATTGCGGGCGGACCTGATCGGATTGGGACTGATCTGAGTTGCAGGCGCGACGTCAATATCTCCATCGGCGGGCAATCCGCCCGCTCGGGCACAAGGGTCTTGGTAAAATGCCGGCGTACACATCAGGCGGATACCGACGTTGCGGCATCTGCCTGAAACAAGAACCTGATCAGGAGACCGAAATGCGAAAGCTTTTTTTTCTGGTAGTCGCCAGCTCGCTCACGCTGGGTGCGTGCAAGACCATCGATCCATACACGGGTGAGGAAAAATACGGCGCGACGACCAAGGGTGCGGCGATAGGCGCCGGCGCCGGAGCGGTGGTCGGCGCAATCAGCGGCAAGGACGCGCAGGACCGCCGCAAGCGAGCGTTGATCGGTGCAGGTGTAGGTGCGCTTGCCGGCGGCGCCGTGGGCGCCTACATGGACAAACAGGAGGCCGACATGCGCAAGCAGATGCAGGGCACCGGCGTTTCGGTGACCCGTCAGGGCGATAACCTGATCCTGAACATGCCGAGCAATATCACATTCCAGACCGCCAGCGCGGACATGAACGCTTCATTCTTTAATGTGTTGGATGGCGTCGGGCAAGTTCTGAAAAAGTACGACAAGACGGTCATCGAAGTCGCTGGCCACACCGACAGCGTCGGCGAGACCGCTTATAACCAGGCGCTTTCGGAGCGGCGTGCAGGTGCGGTTGCCCAGTACCTGACCGGCAAGGGCATCAAGCAGGAACGCGTTATCACCATCGGCGGCGGCGAGCATCATCCGGTTGCCAGCAACGATACGGATGCCGGGCGCGCGCAGAACCGTCGCGTTGAACTGACGCTTCTGCCTTTGAAGCAATGACGGTAGAACCATGAGCGTCACCACGGCCAGACGCGCGGCGGGACCGTCCGTCGCGCACTACCAGAACCTGATTGGCGGCAAATGGCAGCCAGCCTCGGACGGCCGCGTGCTGGAAATGATCGGCCCCAGCGACGGGCTGTCGTTCGCAAGCATCGCGCGCGGAACCGGGGCCGACGTTGACGCTGCCGTCACCGCCGCGCGCCACGCCTTCGAGGAAGGTGCATGGGGCCGCATGTCCGCGGTGGAGCGTGGCCGTCTGCTGACGAAGCTGGGCGAATCGATCCTGGCGCACCACGAGGAACTGGCGCAGCTCGAAGCGCGCGACTGCGGGAAACCGATGAAGCAGGCGCGCGCCGACATTACCGCGGCGGCGCGCTATTTCGAGTTCTACGGCGGGGCCGCGGACAAATTCCACGGCGAAACCATTCCCTTCCTGGAAGGTTACATGGTTACTGTCCTGCGCGAGCCGAAAGGCGTCACCGGCCACATCATTCCGTGGAACTACCCGGCACAGATGTTCGGCCGCAGCCTGGCGCCGGCGCTGGCGATGGGCAACGCCGTCGTGATGAAGCCGGCGGAAGAAGCCTGCGTCGTGCCGCTGCGCCTCGCGCAACTTGCGCAGGCGACGGGCTTTCCTGAAGGCGCGATCAACGTCGTGACCGGGCTCGGCGAAGAGGCCGGTGCCGCGCTCGCCAGCCATCCTCGCATCGATTTCCTGTCGTTCACCGGATCGCCCGAGGTCGGCACGCTGGTGCAGAAGGCCGCGGCGGAGAACCACATCGGCTGCGTGCTCGAGCTCGGCGGCAAGTCGCCACAGATCCTTTTCGACGATGCCGATATCGAGGCGGCCGCGCCGGTAGTGGTCAATGCCATCGTGCAGAACGGCGGTCAGACCTGCTCCGCGGGCAGCCGCGTGCTGGTGCAAAAGACGGTCTACGATAGTTTCGTCCCGAAGATCGCCACGCGCTTTGCTCAGTTGCGTGTAGGCAGCCATGCCATGGATCTGGATTGCGGCCCGCTGATTTCCGCCAACCAGAAAAAGCGGGTAGAGGGCTTCATCGAGCAGGCAAGGAATGACGGTGTGCCGGTGCTCGCGCAGGCACAGATTGCCGATGGCGTGCCGGCAGGGGGTTTCTACGTGACCCCGGTTCTGTTCGGGCCGGTGCCGCGCGCAAACCAGCTGGCCTGCGAAGAGGTGTTTGGACCGGTGCTGTCGGTGATCCCGTTCGAAGATGAAGCCGACGCGGTCAAGCTCGCCAATTCGACCGACTACGGCCTGGTAGCCGGCATCTGGACCCGCGATGGCGCACGGCAGATGCGGGTAGCGAAGAAAATGCGCTGCGGCCAGGTGTTCGTTAACGGTTACGGCGCGGGCGGCGGGATCGAATTGCCGTTCGGCGGCGTAAAGAAAAGCGGTCACGGCAGGGAAAAGGGCATCGAAGCGCTGCGTGAGTTTTCCCAGGCCAAGACCATCGTCTTCAAGCACGGCTGATGATTCGACCCTTTGCCGGTCTGCGACCCGCGCCGGGACGCGCCGCCGATGTCGCGGCGCCGCCTTACGACGTGCTTTCGACCGAGGAAGCGCGCGCTCGCGCTGCCGGCAGGCCGTGGAGTTTTCTGCATATTTCCAAGCCGGAGATCGATCTCCCGGCGGGAACTGATCCGTATTTGCCCGCGGTGTATGCCAAGGCGGCCGAGAACCTGCGGCGGATGCTTGCTGAAAAGGTGCTGGTGCGCGACAGGGAGCCGGGCTATTACGCCTATCGGCTGGTCATGGGCGAGGTGGCGCAGACGGGTATTGTCGCCGCCGCGTCGGTAACCGCCTACGACGCTAATCGCATCCGCAAGCATGAGTTTACCCAGCCCGAAAAAGAAGACGACCGGGTGCGGCAGATCGAGGCGCTGAACGCGCAAACCGGACCGGTCCTGATGGCCTACCCGCACGCACCCGAAGTCGACGGCCTGCTCGCCCAGGCGGCCGTGGGTGCGCCGCTTGCCGACGTGACCGCCGACACGGGTGTGCGCCATTCCCTTTGGCACATCGACGATCGCGCGATGCTCGACCGGCTGACCGCCGCCTTCGATGCATTGCCTGCTCTTTACATCGCCGACGGTCATCACCGTTCCGCAGCCGCTTCCCGCGTGGCCGCGTCGCGCCGCGCAGCCAATCCGAAGCACACCGGCAAGGAGAGCTACAACTATTTCCTGGCGGTGGCGCTTCCGCATCATCAGATGCGCATCCTGCCGTACAACCGGGTGGTTACTGATCTGAACGGCTTGAGCCGGCAGGAGTTTGTATCAAGACTCGGCAGGAGCTTTGCGATCCACGCTGCAAACGGCGCGGTGATGCCCGGCAAACACGGGGAGTTCGGTCTCTATCTCTTCGGCCAATGGTACCGGCTGAACATCCATCCCGCCGTGGCGTCGACGCAGGATCCGGTGGAACGTCTCGACGTCAGTGTGCTTGCCGACCATGTATTGGGTCCGATCCTCGGCATCACCGACCTGCGCCGCGACAAGCGAATCGGCTTTGTCGGCGGCATTCGCGGTCTGGCCGAGCTGGAGAAGCGGGTGGACAGCGGCGAAATGGCGGCGGCGTTCTCGTTGTTTCCGACCCGGATGGAAGATCTGATGGCGGTGGCCGACGCGGGGGAGGTGATGCCGCCCAAGTCCACCTGGTTCGAGCCGAAACTGGCAGACGGGCTGGTGTCGCACGTGCTCGATTGATGCGCTGAAACGTGCGGCGTGAGCAGTCGGCGACCGCGCTGCGAGCCGCCTATCCGGCCTTCCCGGTCTGTTAACAAAGCGTTACAATGCGGGGCAATTGGGCAGCACCATCCCGTTTCTGAATTGGGTCCGGTCCCATCGGGCCTCGGTCGGGCATAACAATCAAGCAGCCAAGCGCCCAACCGAAGGAGTGCCTTTTTGAAGCCCACGGACATTGCGGTACCCGACTATTTCCACAAGGTCGTGGATTGTCAGTGGGCGTGTCCCGCCCATACCCCCGTTCCCGAATACATCCGCATGATCGCTGCTGGGCGTCACAGCGACGCCTACATGGTCAACTGGGAATCCAACGTCTTCCCCGGCATTCTCGGGCGCACTTGCGATCGTCCGTGCGAACCTGCTTGCAGGCGCGGACGCGTGGAGGAGAGTAACGGCGAGAAGCCCGAACCGGTCGCCATCTGCCGTCTGAAACGCGTCGCGGCCGACAACAAAGACGACATCCGTCCGCGTCTGCCCAAGGCGCCGCAAAAGAAGAACGGCAAGCGCGTCGCCTGCATCGGCGCCGGGCCGGCGTCGCTCACAGTGGCACGCGACCTGGTGCCGCTCGGCTACCACGTGGTGGTGTTCGACGCGGATGCCCGCGCAGGAGGGATGATCCGCACACAGATCCCGCGCTTCCGCCTTCCCGAGTCGGTGATCGACGAGGAAGTGGGCTACGTGCTGGATATGGGCGTGGAAGTCCGGCTAGGCCGCCGCGTGGAAAGCATGAAATCACTGCTTGCCGAACGTTACGACGCGATCTTCGTCGGCACAGGGGCGCCGCGCGGGCGCGATCTGGACATCCCGGGGCGCAGGGAGGCGGCGAAGAATATACACATTGGCATCGACTGGCTGTCGAGCGTTTCCTTCGGTCACACCGACAAGATCGGCAAGCGCGTGATCGTGCTCGGCGGTGGCAACACCGCAATGGATTGCTGCCGCACCTCGCGGCGACTCGGTGGCGAAGACGTCAAGGTGATCGTGCGCAGCGGTTTCGAGGAGATGAAGGCGTCGCCATGGGAGAAGGAAGACGCCATGCACGAGGGCATACCGATCCTGAACTACCTCGTGCCGAAGACTTTCGAGCACAGGAACGGCAGGCTCACCGGCATGACCTTCGAGAAGGTGAAAGCGGTTTACGATGACATCGGCCGGCGCCAACTCGCGCCCACCGGCGAACCGGATCAGCGCTTCGAATGCGATGATGTGCTGATCGCGGTCGGGCAGGCCAATGCGTTTCCGTGGATCGAGCGCGACGCCGGCATCGAGTTCGACCGCTCCGGATTGCCAATCGTGGACAAGGTCACCATGCAGTCCTCGCATTCCCGGGTGTTCTTCGGCGGCGATGCCGCCTTCGGACCGAAGAACATCATCTGGGCAGTGGCTCACGGCCACGATGCGGCGATCTCGATCGACAAGGCGTGCAACGGCGAAGATATCCGTATTCGCCCCAGGCCGACTGTCAATCTCATAAGCCAGAAGATGGGCATCCACGAGTGGAGTTACGACAACGATATCTCCAACCAGTTGCGGCATCGCGTCCCGCTCAAGGATCAGACCATCGCGCTGAAAAACATCAAGGTCGAGGTCGAACTCGGTTTCGACCAAAAGACGGCCTACGCGGAAGCGCAGCGCTGCCTCAACTGCGACGTGCAGACCGTTTTCACCGCGCCGCAGTGCATCGAATGCGACGCCTGCGTCGACATCTGCCCGATGGACTGCATCACCTTCACTGCCAATGGCGAAGAGCAGGATCTGCGCGGAAGGTTGAACGCGCCGGCCAAGAATCTGTCTCAGGATTTGTATGTCTCCGCGGCACTCAAGACCGGTCGCATCATGGCCAAGGACGAGGATGTATGCCTGCACTGCGGGCTGTGCGCCGAACGCTGCCCGACCGGGGCATGGGACATGCGCAAGTTCCTTTTCAACGTGACTCACGCGGGACCGGGATGTCGCAACCCAAGATAAACGACTTCGTGGTCAAGTTCGCGAACATCAACGGCTCAGGTTCGGCGTCGGCCAACCAGCTGTTCGCCAAGTCCATCCTGCGCATGGGCGTGCCGGTGAGCCCCCGCAACATCTTTCCTTCCAACATTCAGGGATTGCCCACCTGGTACGAAGTGCGCGTGTCGGAAGCCGACTATCTCGGCGCGCGCGGCGGCGTGGACCTGATGGTGGCGATGAATCCGCAGACCTGGGACAGGGACGTGGCCAGTATCGATCCCGGCGGGTACCTGTTGTACGACTCGACCAAGCCGCTGCCGAAATCCAGATTCCGCGAGGACATCCATGTGATCGGCGTGCCGCTTACCGAAATCTGCAATCGCGAGTACTCCGATGCGCGCCAGCGGCAGTTGTTTCGCAACATCATCTATGTCGGCGCGCTGTCAGCGTTGCTGGACATCGATATGGGCGAGCTGGAAAAGCTGATCGGTGAGCAGTTCGAGGGCAAGGACAAGCTGATCGCTCCGAACATCCAGGCACTGCACCTGGGGCGCGAATACGCCAAGGCGAAATTCGAGTGTCCGATCGGACTGCGCGTCCGCCGCGCGTCCGCGGTGGGCGAGCGTATCTTCGTGGACGGCAACACTGCGGCCGCGCTCGGCTGCGTCTACGGCGGTGCGACAGTGGCCGCCTGGTATCCGATCACGCCATCCTCGAGCCTGGCCGAAGCTTTTTCCCGCCACTGCCGCAAGTATCGCGCCGACCCCGCGAGCGGCAAGAACCGCTACGCCGTCATTCAGGCAGAGGACGAACTCGCATCCATCGGCATCGTAATCGGCGCAAGCTGGAACGGCGCGCGGGCGTTCACCTGCACTTCAGGCCCGGGTATTTCGCTGATGCAGGAGTTCATCGGCCTGGCTTATTTCGCCGAAATACCGGCGGTGATTTTCGACGTGCAACGCGGCGGTCCTTCCACCGGCATGCCCACGCGCACCCAGCAGGCCGACCTGCTCACGTGTGCCTATGCTTCCCACGGCGACACCCGGCACGTGCTGCTTTTTCCCGATGACCCGCATGAGTCGTTCGAGTTCGCCGCATCCGCGTTCGACCTCGCGGACCGGCTGCAAACCCCAATCTTCGTCATGCTCGATCTGGATATCGGCATGAACGAACGCCTCACAGCCCCGCTCACCTGGGATAAAGCGCGCAGTTACGATCGAGGCAAGGTGATGAGCTACCAGGAGCTCGAATCCGGGAAGGAGTTCGGCCGCCATCTCGACAGCGATGGCGACGGCATCGCCTATCGAACCTATCCGGGCACGCACCCGCCGCGAGGCGGTTTTTTCACCCGCGGCACCACCAA
>Ga0134123_10003504_pt1 | contig 10209 bp, 8 predicted proteins | sample KB303_FD_96460 | JGI IMG/M metagenome (GOLD analysis project Ga0134123, IMG submission 96460) | Terrestrial soil microbial communities without Nitrogen fertilizer from Kellogg Biological Station, Michigan, USA - KB3-0-3 | ecosystem: Environmental > Terrestrial > Soil > Unclassified ...
AGGGATCGATTCCGCATCCATCGTCTGCCACTGTGATTTTGGCCTGATCGTCGACAGTTGCTGTCTCGATCACGATCTTTCCTCGTGCGGCTTTGCCGAGCTTGATGCGTTCATCGCTCAATTCGATGCCATGATCGACTGCGTTGCGGACCAGATGAATGAGCGGCGCGACGACTATTTGATCGAGCGAGAGATCCTCACCGCGCACTTCGAAATCCACTTTCTTGCCGGTTACAAGCGCCGCGGCTCGTCCGGCGCGCAGAACTTGCTCCAACACGCCCTCCGATGAAGCTGCAGGCAAGTTGATTAGCTCTGCCAGAAACTTCTCGAAAGCACGGTCGAAGGCTTGCAGATCGGTTCCAGCGTTGGGTGAGTTGGCCGTGACTTCACGTTTTTCTGCATAGAGAATTCTAAAATTAATCTTCCCCGGGCTCTGGTTGTCGACGCTGGGCGACGTCGAGATTATTTCCCCAGTTTTACTCAACGTCTCTTTCAGTTTCGAAAATTCTCGATCGAAATCTGCGACGTCAAAACTCGCTTCGACGATGACAATCCGTGCGCCCTCCGAAATCGCCTGCTGCACAGTGTGCTTTTGCTCCTGCTTCAATGAATGCCAAACGTCGGCGGGAACCGCATCGCTGACCGGGGAACCGCTGGCGCCGGTGCGCATCGAGTGCAGAAAGTTTTCAAACTCATGTGCCGCGGCCGCAAGCTCGTTGAAGCTATTTGTAGAAGCGTTCGCCTTCAGGTTGTGGACGTGGCGAAACAGTGCGTCGACGACTTTGCGTGTCGACGGGCCATCACCAGCAACTTCGCGCAATTGCTCGACGGCGGTGAATATCGGATCTGTGTTCACTATTCTTCAGTCTCGGGCTGAACATTCTTTTGAGGCTGCTGTTCGTCGAGGTCGCGTTTGATGGCGTCGAGGATGCCATTGATAAATTGGGTAGCTTCGTAAGTTGAAAAGCGCCGTGCGATTTCGAGAGCTTCGTTGATTGCGACGGTGCGAGGGGTCGGTTCGTAGAGAAATTCGTAGACGGCGAGGCGCAGGATATTACGGTCGACGACCGCCATGCGTGAGATGCGCCAATGTTCGGCGCGCGAGCGAATACGCTCGTCCAACAGTTCAAGGTTCGAAAGTGTTTGCGCGGCAAGGCGCGTCGCGAATTCCCGGGCGGTATCATCGAGATCCGCTTCGCCAAGCTCAGCCCAGTAGCTCCGGACCACTTCGTCCGCAGGCATTTCGGCAACGTCAGCCGCAAAGAGCATTTGCAAGGCACATTCACGCGCCTTACGTCTCGAACCCATAAAGAATTACCAGGTACTACTCAAAAGCTTCCTTGTAAAGATTAACTAATTCAACCGCCGTCATGGCGGCTTCAAACCCCTTGTTCCCAAGCTTCACGCCTGCACGATCGATCGCCTGATCGACAGTGTCCGCGGTGACGATGCCGAAGACGACCGGCACTCCCGTTGTCAAACCTGCCTGAGAAATACCGCGCGCCACTTCACTCGCGATGTAATCGAAGTGTGGCGTCTGTCCCCGTATGATCGTGCCGAGACAAATGATCGCATCGAACTTGCGCGACTGTGCGAGTCGCAAAGCCAGCAGCGGAATCTCGAACGCGCCGGGAACGCGATAGATATCGACGCCCGCGTCCTTCGCTCCTAATCGCTTCAGCGCATCAAGAGCGCCTTCGACCAGTCGTGCAGAGATCAACTCATTCCAACGGCTCGCCACGATTGCGAAGCGAAAAGCGTCGGCGTTCAAACGTCCTTCGTGGACACTAGGCTGCAATCGATTCGCCTCCGCGAGCTGAATAGTCAATACGTTTTGCAGTATAGGAGATGCTTGGAGACGCATCAAGTTGATGAATTTCGGTGATTCTGATCGAGCTCAAGGCTGCGGATACGCAGATCAATCTGATGAATGTCCATTTGGACTCTGCGCAAGCCGTCGTTGATTACGAGCTGGTCGCGGTTAACATCACGTACTGTGCTGTAGAGTTCACGTATTTGATCGCGCATCGCATCTTGACCTACCTGTAACTGCGCTATGTCAGCGACTACCTTGTGCCAGATTGGCCGCGTGTCGTGTAGTTTCTGCTCAACTGTTTTTTCGAGACCTTCAAGTCTTGAATCTATGCCGTTTACTCGAATTTCAAGATTCCCAAAACGACCTTCAAAGTTGTCGAACCGACCTTCAAAGTTGTCGAATCGCTGTCCCAGATTCGTTATGTTTGCGAGGATCGAATTCAGTTTTTCACTGTCGGTCTTGGGTAGTTTGTCTGTGAGGCTTTCGCTCATCTATGTTCTCCCTTCAGAGAGGGATCCTAGCATCGTACGAGCCGTGAAGCGATAAGAATGTTTTGTCAAAAACGACTATTTATTGCCGAATGTGGCTATTCTTCTAAATCAAATTCATCGGCGTTGGGTTCTTCGGGTCTTTCGTGTAATCGTAAAACCCTCGCCCCGATTTCCGCCCGTACAAACCTGCCAGCACCATGCGCTTCAATAGCGGCGGAGGCGCGAAGCGCTTCTCGCGAAACTCATTGAACATGATCTCTGCGATGTAATAAGTCGTATCAAGGCCGACGAAATCTCCCAGCGTGAACGGACCCATCGGATAACCGCAACCAAGCTTCATCGCGTTATCAATGTCGACGATCGACCCAACACCCTCCTCCAAAGCCCGAATCGAATCGAGCATGTACGGAACAAGCAAACGATTCACGATAAAACCGGTCTTGTCGCCGGCGCGCACCGGAACCTTCCCAAGCTTCTTTCCAAAATCGACTGCCTGTTCGTAAACGTCCGAATCAGTCAGGATCGTTTTCACCACCTCGACCAGCTTCATCAACGGCACCGGATTGAAGAAGTGCATTCCGATAAAACGGCGTTGGCGCTCCGGTGATGTCGCCGTCATCATCTCGGTGATCGACAGCGATGACGTGTTTGACGCAAAGATTGTTTCCGGTTTGCAGATCGCGTCCAGCTGCGCGTACGTGCTGCGCTTCTCTTCGAGGTTTTCAATAATTGCTTCGATGATGATGTCGCAATCCGCAAGGTCCGCGAATGAAGTGGTGCCTGACAAACGCCCGCGAATCTCGCGCTGCTGATCGGCCGTGATCGTCCCTTTTTCGGCAAACTTCGCCAACGACTTATCGATTCCGGCGAATCCTTTATTAATCAGATCGTCTGAAACTTCCTTAACAACCGTTTCGAATCCGGCGCTCGCCGCAACTTGCGCGATGCCGGAGCCCATGAGTCCACATCCCAAAACGCCAACCTTCCTGATTTCCATTCGTCTCTCCTTTTACCCGGCGCTGCCGCGCTCGGTTCTTACACTCTACTGCGTCGCGTTGTAAGTCTTTGCAGCACGCTTCAGCCACTCGTCATACGTTTTACGCCATTCATAAAACTGGTTCACAAGCTTTTGGTCCAACGGTGGCGGTCGACCGGGTTCATGGTCCGGTGGCGGACTTGCCCTAAGTATCTGTTTGAAAATAGCCAGTAGCTGATCTCTCAACTCGACCGCGCGGGCATCAGGCGCCGGCGCCTCCTGTGCGTGCGCAATGACCTCATTAACGCCACTCTGATCGTTTTTATGAATTATCGCTGCCACTGTTTCCTGCACCTGGTTCATCGCGTTCACGTAGTTCAGGAAAATCAGCGTGTTTGGATTTGGCGCGGCGCGTGCGGCTTGTAACGCCGGCCGGTCGAAGTTTCGCGCAACTTTGTAAAAGCCAATCAGAACTATCGCAAGCGCCAGGATCTGCATCACTCTCCAGGCGCCCGTAATCGCACGCCGAACACCCGGCCGCTGGTAATCAACTGCGACTGCGAGTGCGGCGCCCGACAACAGCCCGCCAAGATGCGCTGCGTTATCGATGAATCCACGCCCCAGAAACCCGATAAACAGATTGATGAAGATAATCGGCAGCATGCCGGTGCCAAACGCGCGCTTGAAACCTTCAGGCAGTTCGCGCCGAAACTTGATCCCGAAAACAAACAACACGCCAACCAATCCAAACAACGCTCCCGATGCGCCAGCCGAAGGAACGTCTTCGGCCTTGAAGATGAAACGCGCGAAAGCATTCGTCGCAAGTTGCGGGCGCACCGTCAAATAACTCGCTACCACGCCGCCGATGCCGGTCAATATCCAGAACACGACAAACTTCGCTGACCCGTAAAGTTTCTCCACGAATGGACCAACCATCAACAGGCTGTACATGTTCACCAGCAGATGGATCAGGTTGACATGAATAAACATCGGGGCGATAAAACGCCACCATTCATAATTTGGACCAGCGATCCGGAAGTTGAGTTTGGCGCCATACGCGACGAGTACCTCTTCCGGAAACCCCGCCAACGCGTTTGTCGTCAGCCCGCTCGACTCCCACATGAGGAGAAACACGAAGATATTCGCCATCAGAAAAATGATGGTGAACTTGTAAGGACGATTCAGAACTGCCCGAGCGAACCTGACAGTTTCGCGATCGACTTGACGAGCAGGAGCTGTTGTTGGCTGAGTCGCGGACGGCGCTCCGCAGACTGCGCACTGAGTTTGTCCTGCACCCACGATAGCGCCACAACTACGGCACATCGTGGGCCGGCCGGCGTTAGTTTGGTTTGATTCGCGTTCTGACAAAACACCTGCAGACTAACAAGCGTGATGCTCCATGTGCAAAAGAGCATCACGCTGAAATAAGCGATCGTCTAATTTAAGCTCGCACTCAGCCCATGTTTTCCAACAGGCTCACGAGATCGTCGGCGTGTTCCTCCTCGACTGCGAGAATGCCTTCGAGCATGCGTCTTGAAGTCGGATCTTCGTTGCCGAAGTATTGGATCATCTCGCGGTAACTGTCGATCGCAATGCGCTCGGCGACCAGATCCTCTTTGATCATGTCAGTGAGCGTCGTGCCTTCGACGTATTCGGCGTGACTGCGCATCAGCAGTCCTTCAGGGTTGAAATTCGGTTCGCCTTGAAGCTGAACGATGCGTTGCGCAAGCTGGTCAGCATGGCCTTGTTCGTCGTTGGCATGTTCGAGAAACTCAGCCGCCACGCCTTCCGCGTGGATTCCGGTGGCCATGAAATAATGCCGTTTATATCTCAGCACGCATACGATTTCGGTCGCGAGTGCTTCGTTCAAAAGCTTCACTACTGTTTCGCGATCCGCTTTGTAACCTTCAGTCACCGCGCCATTTTCGATGTGCTGTCGCGCGCGTTCGCGCAAAGTTTTGATGTCAGTGAGAAATGGTTGATCCGCCACGAGCCTCACTCCTTGATTATGAATTTAGGGGACAAAGATAGTAACACGGATTCTTAATCTGTGTTCGTCAGCTTGCCCCGAACTTTTACTTCCGTCGACGCGCTCGCATCGCTTGTCACTTCAACCGGAACCTGCCAAACGAGCGTTTTGATCCGGCACGTTCCCGTGTTGTCATCACGGCAGTAGAACAGAGTGACTTGCGCACGAACTGTGCTTGGACCAGCGGTCGTTGCGTTTATGGGAATGCGTAACGGCAACTTGAGATCCTTTGCGGTGCGTGCCGACTGTTTTTCATCGATCGATAAACTCTTGCCGTCCACAGAAATCTTGTAACGCTGCGGCGCCAGCGGATTGAGATGGTAGCCCACAGGCAGATCGACATCGATTTGCAGAACCGCCGCTGCTCCGGCGCGAACTTTTTGCGCCGCAGCTTTGACTTCTTCGGCATTTGGCCCAACCGCGCTCTCGAGTGCCTGCATATTTTTCGCCGGCGGCGTCAGTCCCGTGATGCGAAGCGTGCTCGCCTGCTTCGTTTTCAGATCGACGACGCGAATCGCGTGATTGTTCGTGTCGGCGACGTACAGTTTGTTGTTTGCCAAAGCGAGGCCGCCGGGTTCGTAAAATGAAGCTGTCGTTCCGTCCTGCTGGCCGGGCTTGCCCGTGCCGAAGAGTGAAGTCACGGTCTCTCGTTTCGGATCGAGTTGCTTGATCTTGTGGTTGTAGGTGTCGGCGATCAGGAGCTTGTCGCCCAGCGACAGCAAGCCGAGCGGGTGCTGGAGGCGCACGTCATTGCCGGAACCATCGACGTCGCCAAACTCGAATAGATCTCCGCCGACGAGCGTATCCACTTTGCCGCCCGCGATGTCGATGGCGCGAATAATGTTCGACTCGCTATCGGCGACGTAAAGATTCTTTCCGTCGGTTGCGAGTCCGGAAGGTTGCGCGAAACCGGATTCGAGCAGCGGACCATCGAGACGAGCTTCACGACCCGAACCCGCAAACGTCGAGACTTCATTCTTGTCGAGATCCATTTGCCAGATCTGATGTGGACCAGCCATCGCGATGTAGAGCACACGTCCGATCAGTTGCAGATCCCACGGCGAGCTCAGCGGGACAGTTCGAGCCGGCCCCATTTTGAAATACTCGCGCGACTGTTGGCCCGTGCCCGCGATTGTCTCAACTGTTCGCGATTTCAGATCGACACGCCGGATCAGGTGGTTTTCAGTGTCGGCGACGTACAGGCTATCGCCGGACAGCGCCATCCCTTGCGGACGATAAAAAGTCGCTTTGTCGAATGGACCGTCTGCGGCGCCGCTGTCGCCGGCGCCAACTGTTTCGACGAGCGTGCCGTCGAGTTTCGTGATTACGATGCGGTTGTGGTTTGAGTCCGCGATGAAGAGTCGATCGCGAGTCGCATCTGCGAGAATTTTGCCTGGGAAGGCGAGCGGCAGTTCACCGACTTTCGCTCGTTCGAGCACGAGTTTGAGAGGCTCTTCGTTCAGCTCGCCCTTGGCGCGAGACTCCGCGACGACTTTTGCGATTACCTGATCGATAACCTCGTAATTGCCCTCGCCTGAAATGCCCCCGATGATGTAACCCGCAGGATCGATCAAGACCTGTGTGGGCCACGCGCGTACCCCATAGCTTTGCCACACTGCGTATTCCGAATCGTTATAAACCGGGTGCTCGATTTCGTAGCGCAAGATTATGCGCCGGATGTTTTCAGTCTCTTTTTCATTCTGAAACTTTGCTGAGTGAACGCCGATCACGACGAGTTGATTGGCATACTTCGCTTCGAGTTTCTTCAGATCCGGAATGATGTGGATACAGTTGATGCAGCCGTAGGTCCAGAAGTCCAATAAAACTACTTTTCCTTTGAGCGCCGCGAGTGACAGCGGCTTGTCGGTGTTGAGCCAGCCGCGACCGCCAGTGATTTCCGGAGCACGCACACGAGCTTTTTCTTGTACAGACATAGAAACACCTTGGGCCATCAGGCATAAAACTAAAATTAGAAACGCGGATTTCACGGATTTAGGCGGATTTTCTGTGATCAAACTCGTCCATTGACGTAGACCTTTCCAGTGGAAGTTGAGGGACCATTGTATCAGAGCGGGGGCAAGCCGCCCTTCCTGACTTGTTCGGTTATTGCAGATCTCGGATAAGAACAGGTCAGGAAGTCTTGCCCCCGCCGCCCTTCCTGACTTGTTCGGTTATTGCAGATCTCGGATAAGAACAGGTCAGGAAGGGTGGCTTGCCCCCGCCGCATCGTTGTAACCTTTAGTAGATTGAATAAACAGGCATTCATAACTCTCGAGTACCAGCACCTGCTGGATCTAATAAAACGAAACGCGCAAACCGAACCGGGACAGCGGCGTGTCGAGACGCTTGCGCCAATCGACGACCTGGCGCAACTGCGTCACGAGCTCTCGGCAATCGCGGAATGCGTGACGCTGCGCAGTCGTGGCGTGAACTGGCGGTTCAGCGGATTGACTGATCCTGCAGAGGCGATCGCGCGTTTGCGTGTTGAAGGCGCGAGCCTCGATCCACTGGCAATTCTGCAAATGGCCCGGCTCTGCGATCAGGCGATGTCGGCCCGCGCTGCAATCCTCGCCGAGCGCGACCATGCTCCTGTGTTGTGGGAGCTGGTTGAAAACCTGCCGCGCGATCTCAACACACTCGTAGCTCGCATCACGAACAAGATTTTGCCGAGCGGTGAGCTCGACGATCGCGCGAGTCCCGAGCTCGCCAGTATTCGTCACGAGATCAACGTTCTGCGTTCGCGCATCGCACGCTCGTTGGAAGGCTTGATGCGCCGTTCTGCGGAGGCAATCCAGGATGAGATCGTGACGATCCGTAACGATCGTTTCGTCATCCCGGTTAAAGCGGACCATCGCGGACGAGTGCAGGGCGTCGCGCACGGTTATTCGTCGTCAGGCGCCACGGCGTTCATTGAGCCGCTCGAGACGATCGAAGCAAATAACGAATTGCAGGGACTGCACGAGAGTGAGGCTCGTGAGATTGCGAGAATTCTATCAGGCTTGTCTGCAGAGCTGCGCGCGCAGTTGCCCGCGATCGAGCTGGCGGCGCAGTCTGTCGCTGAACTAGATTTCATCAACGCGCGTGCAGTCTTTCATCAGCAGTTCAACTGCATTATTCCTGAAATACAAAAGCCGCCGGCGACATTACAATCGAGCGGCGAATTGGAACTTGTCGACGCCCGGCATCCTTTGCTCGAAGAAAATTTAAGAGCGAGCGGTGGTTCGGTGGTTCCGGTTTCATTCCTCCTGGACCACGACAAGAACGCGATGGTGATCTCCGGCGCAAACGCCGGGGGAAAGACCGTCGTGCTGAAGACTACGGGCCTGCTCGCGTTGATGGCGTTGTCAGGCATTTCAGTGCCCGCCAGGTCTGCGCGCTTTCCGTTCTATGCGACCGTGCTCGCTGACATCGGCGATCATCAATCTATCGCCGCAAACCTGTCGACGTTTACTTCACACGCAGCGAACATCGCGCAGATGATCGCGCTGTGCGAAGCGCCCGCGCTCGTCCTGCTCGATGAAGTTGGGACTGGAACCGATCCTGAAGAGGGGTCGGCGCTCGGAGTTGCTGTAGTCGATCACTTCCGAAGAGTTTGCGGCGCGCACGTGATCGCGACCACGCACTACAGTGGTCTAAAAATGTATGCCGGCAACGAAGAAGGCGTGATCAACGCGAGTGTCGAGTTTGACGAGAAGACTTTGCGACCGACATATCGTTTGGTTGTCGGCGTGGCGGGTGCGTCTTCGGGACTCGAGATCGCGCGCAGGTTCGGCGTGCCCGAAGGGATTGTCGAGAATGCGCGTCAGTCGGTTAAAGATTCGTCGTTGCAAGCTTCGGAGTATTTACAACGAATCAAACGCGAGGCCGAGGACGCCGAGGCTTTGCGGGTCGCGTTGGAGGAAGAGCGAACTGCGGTTGCTGAGAAGTTCGCGGCGCTCGATAAAGAGGCAGCAAGACGCGACCAGGAACGGCAGTCGACGTTCGATCAAACCGTACAGCGCGCGATGGCGGAGGTTGAGAAGCGCGCGCGCGAATTGGTCGCGAGAATTGAGGACAGAGCGGAACGCGTCAGGGCTGAACGCGAGGCGCAAAGACAAGTTGCAGAGATGAAGCGGAGCGCCACGCGAGGAGTTCGGATCGTGCGCGAGACTCAGACGGTGCATCCTGAGCCGCCGCAGGTTGAGACTGAAGTTGGTCCGGAGTATGTAACTGCCGCCCCGCGAGAGATTGTCGTGGGCGACAAAGTTAAACTGCTTTCATTCGGATCGGTTGGGATCGTCGATCAGATCAAAGACGGATTCGCGGAAGTGCGAGTGAAGTCGTTGAGATTCAGGGAGCGGCTCGAACAGTTGGAGCTCGTCGAAGCCAAGGCAATTCCAAAAGCTCAGCAAGGCAAATTGGAAAAGTTGAAACGATCCGCGGACGCCGAGATTCATTTGGCGAGTGCTGAACAAAAAGCGCGAGCGGAGTTGAACGTGATTGGACAAACGACTGATGAAGCAGTCGACGCTGTTGACAAATTTCTTGACGAAGCATCGCTGGCGAGTTTGAGCCAGGTACGAATTGTTCACGGGCACGGCACCGGCGCGTTGCGTCGTGCCATTGCAGGTCTGTTGGACGGCCATCCCCACGTCGCCCGCTTCGTACCCGCACCACCGGATCAGGGCGGTGCTGGTGCAACTGTGGTTGAGTTGAGACAATAGGCGCCACAAAAAGCACCAAACGGATAAATGCGTTACCCCCAAACATTCATCGACGATCTCAAACGACAGGCAGACATCGTCCGGGTTGTACAGGATTATGTGCAGCTCAAGAAGAAGGGGGCGAACTGGATGGCGTGTTGTCCTTTTCATAAGGAGAAGACGCCGTCATTTTCCGTCAGCCCCGCGAAAGAGAT
>Ga0134123_10003506_pt1 | contig 10207 bp, 8 predicted proteins | sample KB303_FD_96460 | JGI IMG/M metagenome (GOLD analysis project Ga0134123, IMG submission 96460) | Terrestrial soil microbial communities without Nitrogen fertilizer from Kellogg Biological Station, Michigan, USA - KB3-0-3 | ecosystem: Environmental > Terrestrial > Soil > Unclassified ...
AGAGGCCATCCGTGGCCGGGAAACCGCCGCAGGTCCTGCAGCATGAAATCGAGCGCGTTGTGGTCCCGGTGGTCCGGACCGAGGCCAAGCTCCTCGGCCGGGCCCGCGGCGATCCGGTCGAGGGAGAGCCTCTCCTCCGCGAGCGCCACCACGCGGTCGATCCGCCCGGGATCGTCCGTCTGCATGACGAAGTACCACAGGTCTTCGCCGCGCTGCAACCGCTCGAAATACAGGTCCCAGATGTCCACCCCGAGCACCTGGGCGGCGGCGGCCGCGCGGTGGAAGACCGCCGGATCGCTGTCGGCGAGGCCATCGTGGACGATCCGCGGCCACTGCGGTTGCGCCAGGACGGCGCCGGCGTGCTCCACGATGGCGTCGCGCCGCTCCGGCCATTCGAGCTCCGGGTCCTGCGCTTCTCCATCGTCCTCGTCCACGAGCCGGCGGATGGCATGCGTGGCCAGAAGGTGCTCGAGGTCGCGGCGCGGCCGTCGCGTGAGGTGCGCCAGGTAGAGCTCCGCGGCCTCGGCGCCATCCAGAAGGTCTCCGATCCCTTCGGCCGGACCTTCCCGGCCCCGGATGAGCGCCATCAGGATCTCGGCGGCGCCGAGCAGGAGCGCCTCGTCCGGCTCGCTCTGCTGGAGAGCGCCGGTGAGATCTCCCGCGGCCGCGCAGGTCAGGGCCGTGTACTCGTACAGGATGCTGTTGCGGTAGCCCTCGCGGAGGAGCCATGCCGCGACCTCCGGGTCCTCCGTGGCTCCGGCCAGCCGCTCGACGATCTGGATCCGTCCCCAGCCGCTGACGTTGCGGGCGAGCTCCCAGAGCGTCCGGATCGGCTGTTCCTCCGAGCTCCCCAGCGCCACGGCGGCATAGAGGGTGAGCTCTTCGTGGCGGCCGAGGACCAGGAGGAGGTCGAGGTCCTGGCCGTCACGGAACACGCCGAGGAGCGCGATCGCGATCTTCACGGCCTCCCGGTCCGCGGCTCCGGCGGCGATCCAGCGGGCCACCTCGCGCAAGCGGTCCATCTGCAGGCGGCCGTCGGCGAGGACGGCCGAGAGGAGGTGGTCGACGTACTCGATGGCCGTGTAGTCCGCGAGAAGGTCATAGAGCGCGGCGGCCCGCTCATCCGCAGCCTTGCGCAGGAAGGCCCGCAGGGCTTCCAGAACCTCCTGCGCGGTCTCGTCGGGCTCGCCGCCTTCGGTATGGTGGCCGAACACGCCGTCGAGCGCTCCCGGCGCCCAGCGGATCGGCTGCCCCCCTTCGACCTGCTCCTGATCGGGGAGGTCCTCACCCCCCGGAGCGAGCCCCGGCTCTCCCGGACGGATGTGCGCCAGGATGTGCCGGTAGAGCGAAGGGCGCTCCCCCCAGGGTGGAGCGACGCCTTCGAGGTTCCAGGAGAACGGGCTCGATAGCTCGGAGATTACGGACATTTTCGTACGGCCGGCACGATCGCGCGCCAGCGGCGGCCCGATCCTATAACGAGGCGGCGCACGCTATGGCCGGGCCTCTCCCGCGGAGCGCAGCCGATCCGCGAGGTCACGGATCTCGTCTCGCTTCACCAGCCGCTCGCGCCAGGGCTCGGGAATGCCGGATTCTCCGTAGAAGGCTCCCGCGACCTGACCGCAGACGGCGGCGGTCGTGTCGGCGTCGTCGCCCAGGTTGGCGGCGGCGAGGATGGCGCCCTCGAAGCTCTCTGTGCTCCAGAAGCACCAGAGGGCGGCTTCGAGGCTCTCCACGACATAGCCGGTCCCCCGCACGGCGGCCGTCGGCTTCTCCCGATATCGGCCCTGGGCGATCGACTGGATGGACGTCGACGCGACGAGACCGGGAGCGCTCCCGAACAGGATCGCCTCCTTGCCGGCGCCCTCCAGAGCCCGGAAGAGGACGTCGGCGAGGAGACGGCAGGCGTCGAGGCATTCGGGCGCGCCGTGGGTGGTGCGCGAGCTCTCGACGGAAAAATGGAGGACGCGCTCGCGGTCGGGAAAATAAAACATCGGCACCGGCGCCAGGCGCATGATCGATCCGTTGCCGGCGGAATGGGGATCGGTCGCCCCGCTCCACGGGTCCCCGGTTTCCCGGTAGCGTGCGAGCGCGCGCCGCACCGTGTTGCCGATGTCGAAGCAATGGCCGTTGCTGCTCAGATAGCCGTAGTCCGCCCAGTTACAGTAACGATTCATCTGATCCCGGGCGTCGAAGCCTCCGACCCAGAGGAGGCTGGCGGCCAGACAGAGGGCCATGGACGTGTCGTCGGTCCACTCTCCGGGAGAGAGGTCGAAGGGGCCGCCGCCGGTCATGCCGGTCACCGGCGGGAACGTGCCGCGCGGCTGGAACTCCACGGTGGTGCCGACGGCATCTCCGGCAGCCAGGCCGAGCAGGCAGCCGCGGAAGCGGTCGGTCTCGTCATGGGCGCGCAATGGGTCCTCCCGGCGCGAAGCTACCCGAGGGGGAGGAGGGAGGTCAATTCCCGTCTGAAGAGCGCAGAGGGCATGGCCATGACCGAATCGGCAAAAGCGTGCTTGCCAGGGAAGCGAAGCCTGCCTACAATTGCCGGGACAGGACACAACTGGTCGTCATCTAACCTCGCAGCCCGTGGCAGGAGTGCTCTCAGGGCCGATGTCTCGCCCCCCAAGTCCTTTGAAATCAGTGGGCAGTTTCGCCAGAGCGAGCGCTTCGGGACGGTCTCGAACGGAGATGCGCACTTCCCTCGGACTTCGTTTCTGAGCTGAAAGGAGGGCTCATGGCAGGACAGAGCTGGTCCATCATGATCAAAGGAAGCCCAGCGAGCTTCGAAGCCGATGTGTACGGAGTGGACCCGGGTCAGCCGCTGCCGGCGCAGATCGGAGATCTGGTGTGCTGGAACAACCAGACCGGCGAGGCGCACCAGATCTTCGTCACGAGCGGCAAGAATCCGCGGGAGCTGACTGAGGAGATCGCGGAGTACACCTCGTCGTTCCCCGGATACGTCACGCAGCAGGACGACGTCGATTCGACGACCGGCACGATCGACTACCAATGCTCCAGCCATCCCGAGGAGAAGGGACAGATCAAGGTGGTCTCATGAAGAAAGCACCGTTGCTCCTGTTCATCGCTCTTCCTCTCGCCGCGCAGACGAACTCCATCCCGTGCGGGTCCAACGCCACCGGCGCTCCGCTGCCGACGATTCCCGAGATCAGCGCGGGCTCCGACGGGATTCTCAACGGCACGTTCTACACCGTCTCCGAACAGGTCAGGATGACGACGTTTCCGAACGGACCGGGAACCACGCCCGTCTGCTATCCGCAGTGGGTGCGCGCCTACCGTCCCGATGCGCCGAAGAGCTGGAATCCACCCGCGTCCGAGCTGGTCGATCCGACGCCCGGTCCCACATTGCGCGCGCGCGTCGGGCAGATGGTGGAGCTGACGTTCCTCAATTCCATCGACGCGAACAAGTTCCCCAACGCGGACAAGGGGGGCTGCGATGAGACGAGCTCGTATCCGGCAGATGCCGGCGACAAATACCCCGACTGCTTCGCCGGCTCGGTCTTCACGAACGTCCACTATCACGGCACGCACACGAGCCCGAGCACGACGGCGGACAATGTGTTCCTCAACATCAAGCCGTCGCCGCGCGATCCGAAAAAGAACAACGTGCCGCTGGTGACCGCCGCGAGCGTGAAGCCGAATTTCGACAAGTTTTTCACCGACTGCGAGAAGCAGCTCAAGACCGCGACCGGTCCGAAGATCTGGCCGCGCAAGTGGAAGGACCTCCAGCCCGATCTGCAGAAGCAGCTCATGGATCTCGTGGAGAAGTACGGCGTGAAGGGGTGGTACGAGGCGAATCAGAATCTCATCGAGAACGGGGAATGGCCGCAGTACTACGTCGGCGCGTATCCGTACTGCTTCAAGATCCCGGAGTACACCGACGGAACGACGTCGACGGAATCCGCCGACGTCCGCACGCCGCATACACACGGCGCTGGCGCCGCCGAGGTCGACGAGGCCGCGGCGCCGAGCCGGCCGCTGCTCATGGGCCAGGCTCCCGGCACGCACTGGTATCACGCACACAAACACGGCTCGACCACGATCAACGTGCTGAACGGAATGACCGGCGCATTCATCATCGAGGGCTCGTACGACGACGACCTCAACGCGTACTACGGCGTCAACTGGACTCAGAAGCAGCCGGTGATGCTCATCCAGCAGCTCGGCACCGGGCCATCGCTCCTCACCGGCGGCGGCGGCGGCCCCGGTCCCGACTTCTCCGTCAACGGCCGCCTGCGGCCGGTCGTGACGATGGCGGGCAACTCTGTGCAGATGTGGCGGATCGTGAACTCGGCGAGCCGCGCCGGCGCGTTCTTCGTCGCTCCCGCCGCGAACACGCTCCAGTGGCGGCAGCTCGCGCAGGATGGCGTGCAGTTCAAGCCGGAGATCTACGGCGACGACGACATCAGCCTGAACCAGTCGTTCCTGCTGGCGTCGGGCAACCGCGCCGACCTGCTGGTCAAGGCGCCGCCGTACAATTCCGCGCAGGGCGCGACGAACACCTACGACGTCTACGTCTACAACACCGTCGATCCGAGCGACCGTCCGCCGCAGAAGCCGACCGCCACGAAGCTGACGTTGGTCACCGTGCAGGTCACGGCGGACGGTCCGGCCATGGACTTCATCCCGGTCGACAAGGCGCCCACGTTCCCGGAGTTCCTCTCCGACATCACCGACGAGGAGATCACGGGGACCAAGATCCTCAAGTTCGCGTCATCGCCCGTTCCGCCGGGACCGCCGCCGGCGTCGGTGCAGACGATCGATGGCAAGCTGTTCGACGGAGAGCTCGGCGCGGTCGTGGAGCTCAACCGGGCCGAGGAGTGGAAGATCGTGAACGAGACCTACCCGCCGTCGACGTCCAACCAGATCTCGCATCCGTTCCACATCCACATCAACCCCTTCCAGATCACCGAGATCTTCGATCCGAATGCGCCGCTCTCCGTGACGCCGGGGAAGGGCACCGTGGCGACGTCGACGCAGAAGCCGAAGCAGGGCGAGCCGGACAAGCGGAAGACCATCACCGGGACCGGGACCTCCTTCACGAAGGACTTCAAGATCGGCGACTCCATCTGGATCAACGACCCGGCCGGCAAGGTCGCGGACGCGCCGGGCATGGTCCGCTCGATCACCAGCGACACCGAAATGACCGTCGACGTCAACGCCAAGGGCAACCTCACCGGCGGCACGTATCAGATCGTCGTTCCGCAGTACACCATCGAACGCGCGACCGCACGGCCCGGCCAGTGCGTCCTGAATCCGGCCGATCCGCAGACCTGGAAGCCGTGCACGGTGACCGTGCCGCCGCAGGACCGCATCTGGTGGGACGTCTTCTCGATCCCGTCCGGCCACACGTTCTACGGCGCCGACGCAACGACCAAAGTGAACATCCCCGGCTACTTCAAGATGCGCAGCCGTTTCGTCGACTATCCCGGCTACTTCGTGCTGCACTGCCACATCCTCGCGCACGAAGACCGCGGCATGATGACGGTCGTCGAAGTGGCGCCGCTCCAGACTCCCTACTCGCACCATTAGCCTTCACACCGCCGGCGCGCGAGCCCGCGCCGGCGGCGCTCCACCGCAGGTCTGCTAATACCGCGCCGCCGCCCTCCGCATCTGGTGCAGCGCGACCAGGAACAGGAGGGTGCTGAGAGCGGCGAGGGGCAGGAGGTGGGTCCAGGCGGGCGCTTCGCCGGAGAGGAGCGCTCCTCGCCAGGCCTCCACGGTGGCGGTGAGGGGGTTCCAGCGGGAGAGGCCGGCGAGCCAACCGGGCATCTGGCGGCGAGGGACCAGGGCCGTGCTGGTGAACAGGAGCGGCATGTTCACCAGATGGACGTACGTCCCCATGGCTTCCTGCGCCTTCACTGTCAGGGCCACGGCGCAGGAGAGCGCGGAAAAGGCGGCGGCGAAGAGCGCCAGACCGGCGAGAGCGAGGAGCAGGGCGCCCGGGGAAGGCCGCAACCGGGCTCCCAGAGCGGTGGCCAGAACCAGCACGGCCAGGGATTGCAGCAGGAGGCGCGCCACGTCGGCCAGGAGCTTGCCGGCGAGGATCGACGCCGGGCGGGCCGGCGTGTTCAGCAGGCGCGGCAGGAACCCGGTCTGGAGATCGCGGATCCAGCCGATCCCGACCTGGGAGGCCCCGAAGAGGACGGTCATCACGCTGACGCCAGGAGCCAGGAAGTCCAGATAGGCGAGATCGCCGGGCAGGTCCAGGCGGTAGCGCTGGAACAGGAAACCGAAGAAGAGGATCCAGATCAGGGGTTGCCCCAGGGAGAAGGCGAGGTGCACCGGGCGGCGCCAGGTGATGAGCCAGGTCCGCCAGGCCACGGCCCGGACGACGTCCCATTCTCCAGGCGCCGCGTTCATGTCGCCCGTCCTCGGCGCGGCCCTCCCCCACCGTCCCCGCGCGGCGGGCCTTCCGGATCGCGTCCGGTGAGCCGGCGATAGACCTGGTCCAGGGCCGCGCCGCCGTGGCGGGCGTGGAGCTCCGCCGGAGATCCGGCCGCGAGGAGGCGGCCGCCGTCGAGGAGCGCCACCCGGTGGGCATGGCGCTCGGCCGCGGCCAGGTCGTGAGTGACCACGGCCACCGCCCGGCCTGCCCCGGCCCTCCGCGCCAGCTCGGCCCAGAGGGCGTCACAGCCCTCGGGATCGAGCCCGGCGGTCGGCTCGTCGAGCAGCAGCAGGTCCGGATCATGGATCATGCCCGCCGCCAGGTGCAGGCGGCGCTTGAGCCCACCCGACCAGGAAGCCACTGGCCGCGGCATGTGCGCCGTGGTGCGGAAGGCCGCCGCGAGCTCGGCGATCCGCCCGGCCCGGGCCGGCCGCGGCACACCGTGGAGGGCGGCGAGGAGAGCCAGGGTCTCGCTCCCGGTCATCTCGGGATCGAGCGCGACCTCCTGCGGCACGTAGCCGGTGCGGCGGCGGAGCTCGCTCAGCGCTTTCCGGCCGGCCCGCGCCGGATCGGCGATCCCCAGGACCTCGACCGTGCCCTCGCTCGGCGGCAGGATGCCGGCGAGGATGCGCAGGAGCGTCGTCTTGCCCGCGCCGTTGGGTCCGAGCAGGACGGTGATCGACCCGCGCGGGAGGTCGAGATCGACGTCCGCGAGGACCCGGGTGGAGGCATAGCTCTTGCCGGCGCGGCGGACGGACGAGGCCTCTCCGGTCTCCACGGTCGGCCCTCCCCTCTCAGCGATGCACGATCGTTCCCACGTGCTCGCCCGAGAGCGCCGCCTCGATCCGTTCCGGATGATGTCCGTTCACGATCTGGAAACGGTCGAGCAGGCGGGCGTTCTGGAGTAAATCGAGCAGCACGGGCTCGAATGGGAAGGTCCGGATGCCGCTTCGCCGCAGCTCCTCCAACCCGATCTCCGGGATGAAGCGGGCCGATGGATCCTTTTTCGGATCGGCCGCGTACAGGCCGTCCACGTCCTTGACCAGGGTGAGGCTCCGGCACCCGAAGCACTCGGCGAGCAGGAAGGCGCCCGCGTCCGTGCGGTGCGGAGGAATGCGCCCGAGGTGCGGCGGGTGCTCCCACAGCGAGTACGGCGGCACGCTGCTGAACACCACTCCCGGAGCGCTGTGGATGAACAGCGGCAGCAGGTGCCCGAAGATCTCCGGCGGAATGGCGACGACGCCATGGGGCGCCAGCAGCGTCCCCAGGATGTGCGCGTTGCCGAGGGCGTCGGCCTGGGCGAGCTGCGCGAGCACGCCCGTGGGCAGGCCGAGATCGATGCCGATCGAAAAGACGTGGCGGGTGCGCACGCCCCCGCCGGTGCCCAGGATGAGCTTCCACTTTTTCAGGCAGGACGCCAGAGCTTCCACCACGGGAAAGACCACGTCCCTGCCCGCGTCGAGGATGGAACGGCCGCCGATCTTGAGCACGTGGGCCTCGGGGAGCATACGGTGGACCGCGCCCTCGGTGGAGCGCTCGACCTGACGGTCGAGGAGGCTCTCCCGCATGAGCTTGGAATGGACGTGGTGGCGCGGCTTGACGTCGTCACTTTCCGGATCGAACACGCGGCAGGCTCCTTTGCGATCAAATTTCAATCAATCGGCGGTGATGAGAGTGCCCACGGGCTCCCCTTCGAGAGCGCGGGTGAGGTTGCCCGGCACCAGACCGTTGATGACCTGGATGGTGCGGCGGTGCTCGGCGTTCTCCATGAGGTCGCAGACGGCGCGCTCGACCACCAGGTCCTGGAGGTCGAGGGCGCGGAGCTCGGAGAGGGTGATGCGCGGGATGAAGCGGGCGTTGGGATCTTTTTTGGGATCGGCGGTGTAGAGGCCGTCCACGTCCTTGACATAGATCATGGAGCGGGCGCCCAGGACCTCGCTCACCAGATAGCAGCCGGTGTCGGTGCGGTGCGGCGGAATGCGCCCCACCGCCGGGTTCTGGTGCCAGTAGACGTAGGGCGGCATGCCGAAGAAGATCACGGCGCCGCGCTCGGCCAAGTAGAGCGGGAGCTGGGCGAACTGGGCGGGCTCGATGAACGGGATGCCGTGTTTCGCCAGCAGGTAGTTGAGCATGCGGGCGTTCTGCATGCTCACGAAGGTGCCGAGGACGCTCAGCACACCGGTGGGCATGCCGAGGTCGAGGCCGACGCTGTAGGCGTGGCGGGCGCGCGTCCCGGCGCCGGTGCCGAGGATCATCTGGTGCCGGCCGAGATTGGCCACGATCTCGTCGATCAGCGGGAAGACGGCGGCCCTCCCGCGGTCGATGAAGCTCTGGCCGCCGACCTTGATGACGTTGGCGTCCGGCAGGATCTGGATCGGGGCCGGGCCACTCGTGCGGGCGAGGAGGTCGTCGTCGCTCAGGGAGCCTTCGACCAGCGCCTCTCCCAGGTCGGTCAGGAGTCTGTCCATGTCCATGCGGCTGTCATTCCTTTCTCGGCAGGCGCACGCCGTCGAGGACGTAGGCCTCTTCCGTCTCCTGGGGCTCGTCGAGGCTGCCGAAGGTCTCCGCCGCCCAGGTCTCGAGACCGGCCAGCACCTCCTCCTGCATTCCAGGCGGCAGGACGATCCCGCCCAGCCCCGTCTTGCTCCGCCAACTGTCGAGGGACTGGCGGGGTGTGTGCCGTGCCGGCCAGCGGGCCACGACGGTCGTCTCCAGCTCTTCGGCCCCGCGGTCCCGCAACACCGCGAGGAAGCGGCGGTGTCCCCCGGACCGCTCGAGGAAGCCGCGTTCCCGCAGGCGCCGCCGCATCTCGTGCGACATCCGCTGCTTGACGCTCTCCGGCCGCCGCTCGATCCAGCCGAGCACGCACGCGCCATCCGCCGCCGTCACCCGGAGGACCTCGCTCACGGCGAGCTCCAGGGGCAGGAGATGGATGGCTCGCGAGCTGAAGACCAGCCGGACGGAGCCCCCGGGCAGGGGCCAGGGGCGCGCGCCGTCGGCCTGAACGAGATGAGCGGCAGCGGCTCCCGGACGGCGGCGGAAGTCCTCCAGCATGCCGCGGGAGAGATCCAGGCCCACGTAGCGCACGGGGTGGTCGAGGAACCAGCGGCCGATCAGCCCGGTGCCGGCGCCGATCTCCAGCACTCCATCTCCCGCCCGGACCACCGCCAGGCGGAGGGCGGCCGCGGCAATGGCGCGGCAGTCGCTCTCGGGCAGCCCGGCGCGGCGGTCGAACTGCGCCGCCTGCGCGTCGAAGGACACGGAGGAGGGGAGCGCTGTCTTCATCGGCAAGATCCTACGTCAGCCCGGCAAAAGGGGCTGCAAGGCCCTCAAGGACGCCAGGGACGAGCATGTCTTTGGTCCTTGGCGTCCTTGCTGCCTTTGATGTCCTCGACGTCCTTTACTTCCTTTGCGGCCGGCGGATCAGGCTCGGTCCGGGTGGGCGCGACGCCATCCGCAACTCCCTCCTGCAGGCGGACCAGCGCCAGCTCTGCCGCCGCTCCCCCTTGCGTGCGCAGCAGGCGCGCCATCTCCTCCACCGTGGGCCGTTGGAACAGGGTGAGCAGAGGGAGGGTCTGGTTGAAGGCGCTCTCGATCCGCGCCAGCAGCACGGCGCCGAGGAGCGAGTCGCCGCCCCGCTCGAAAAAGTCGTCGGCGACGTTGATCGGCGCGTTCGGCGCGGCCGGCGCAGTCTGCAGGACATTCAGAACCTCTTCCCAGAGCTGCGCCAGACGGAGCTCCAGGTAATCGCGCGGCGGCACCGGCCGGCGCTCCTGGGGCACCTCCGGATCGGGCAGGGCT
>Ga0134123_10003507_pt1 | contig 10207 bp, 7 predicted proteins | sample KB303_FD_96460 | JGI IMG/M metagenome (GOLD analysis project Ga0134123, IMG submission 96460) | Terrestrial soil microbial communities without Nitrogen fertilizer from Kellogg Biological Station, Michigan, USA - KB3-0-3 | ecosystem: Environmental > Terrestrial > Soil > Unclassified ...
ATTTTTAGTACTTAACTCACATTTTGAGTTGTTTAAGTTCTACTGTAAGTACATAACTGCACGTGCAGTTATGTACTTACAGTAGAACTTAAACAACTCAAAATGTGAGTTAAGTACTAAAAATTTACTATTGAACACTTATTAAAAAATTATTCTATTTTGCAGGTTTTAATTAAATTGTTTTGAATTAATAGAATTAGACTGTATTTGTAGTGACGTTGGTTTGCTTACTTGTTTGTAGCTGTTTGATTATGTTGGTTGTTACTTTCAGACTTCATCAATAAACGTCGAAGAACCAATCGTCGCAAAGGCGATCGATTTGCCCTTTTGGCTGTAGATCGATTACAGAGCAATTTCCGCTGAACTGTTAAAGATTGAGTTGACAACGACATGCCTGGTGTACACAACATCTGCGATGATGATGCGCTATATGAAAAGAACGCGGAACAAGACCGCATGGCCGAACTTTTGTAAACATTGAGTTTTTCGGCTTTAGATTTTAGGAATAGCCAATAAGATGAGAGCTATTTTGGTAAACATTCACTAAATGAAAGATATAATAACTACTCGACAGTTTAGTGTTAATAAATCTAACGGTTGATGCAGATTCAAGACGATTCAGATGGATTAATTTAGCCAGATGCCGCCATTAGTTGTGCGATGTCCGAAATGACTTTATTAATGACGGTAACTAACCGTAATGAATACTACAAACCGTTTTGCTGCCTGACGCTGTATAATCAATTATTAACTTCGATGTGATTACGCTTCAAGCTGACATTATTTTGATGTCAACGCGCAACAGTGAACTATGAGAACTAGCACCTGTAACGTCTAGAGTCCACTAGTATTCGTAACGTTGCTTCAATATGAACTACATAGAATCGTTATTGTAACTCACGCGCAACGTCAAGATGCGGACATTTGCACCCCACTGTGAATCTAATCTCACCGAACCTTAAACCTCGTAGTCGCACCACGTACTTGGGTACAAATCTTTTTATGGTCGGATGAATTACGTACATTCGGATTTTCAACTACTATTACTACGAATTCTTTCATACCTCGTACTCGCACCATGTGCTAGAGTACAAATCTTCTTACGTTCGGGTGAACTACGTATGCACGGATCTTTCAATTATCATAATTCTGATTTGGGAACGTCTTCATACTTCGTACTCGCACCACGTGCTTGAGTACAACCTTGAGTCTGTGGACTAATTCTCGTACATTATTTGTTTTTCTCTGATCTTTGATCAGCACGCAGTTCTGAAGCTGGTTCACGGTGAATGGCTAAACCCAGCGATAATTGCAAACAACTCGGCTCTACTCCTGTTTCGCTGAAACGCCATTATAAATCACCACAGAACAGTGATATTGATATTACATCATGTAACTTATCCTTAATTGAAGGTACCGATATGACTGACTCTACGATTATCTATCCTGTGAACAAACAATTGAAAACTTCTAGCGACAACTCAAACATGGACATATTAGCTGAAATAACATCTATGCGAAATGACTTTAAAAACTTCGCTGCTAATCAAGATGCTAACATTAGAGCTATTATAAAAGATGAGTTAACAAACGTGTTGTCAACTGCTGCTGTTGAGCAGAAAATTAAAGATGTGGCTGTATCTGAGATCAATAAGGCGGTGGCCCCTATCGCAGCTGCTGTCGACTCTGTTGATAATATAGCCAAAACTTTGCAGGCTGATAACGTTGCTACAAACGCTCGAATCCAGTCTATCGAGGACAGACTGGAGCAAGAGGAGCAAAACAAGAGAAAAAGTGTTAGAATTCAAACCAAATGGAGTGATACTATTGGTGACAATGTGACTACTCAGGTCAGACAGTTCATTACAGATGTGCTACAGGCAACTCACCTTGCCGATGCTATAACTGAATGCTATAGAGTTGGTCGTCCTGCATCTTATGCAGCCGCAGCTAGTAGCTCTCAACAACCAATTCATGAACCCATGGTAGTTGAAACTGCGATGGTGCCTACTCATGGAATATCAGCAGGTGCGAGTACTTCTGCTTCGTCAGGTGCAGTGGCTCCCACTACATCTGTAACTAATACTGTGAGACGTGCGATTTGTGTCACTTTTTCATCTGTTAACGCCAAATTGGAATTTATTAAACTATCGAGAGAAAAAACAGTTTTTCGTGGTCCAAATCTGGTCTATATTAATGATGATTTAACTGCTACTAGATTGGCGGTTTTCAAAGCGGCGCTTAGCCAGAAGAAACAGAAAGTGATCACTGACGTGCGAGTCAACTTGGGCGTTATCAGAATTATCCGCAATGATAAAACTGTGCATAAGATTTCAAATGCAACTGAATGCGCAGTATTCCTGCGCAATCTGTAAATTCCTGACGATCTACGCAGAATTTACTACAAGATGGGACTTCCAAGTACTGTTTTTCATACTGATTCTATACATGTGTTAGCATGGGTTGAACCATCATTAACATTTTTCTTTTCATTATTACGATTATTTAGTTATCGTTTATTTCCACTTTGTTCATACCTAATATTTATGCTATTTTTACAAATTTTGAATAATTACTGTTAAAGAAACTAAATTAATTATACTTTTCTGTAGGTATTTTCTTACAGTAACATCGAACTATCCTATTACATTTATTACATTAAACAAACATCATTATTAAACGATAACCCATCCATCCATTGAATAATATAATGAGATAGAGCAAGAATGCCTATCAGAAAGACAATCGTTTGTCCGCCTGTCGTGGCTGGTAATTTTGCCATTTATTTTTCATTTGTTGTTTTTAATTGCGTCGTCCGTATTATTGTTTGCAAATGACATTGAAATTGTCGCTTTATTATAACGACGTCCTATCGTGAGTTCATTAACAGTTTACTTGCTTGCTTACAAGCAAGTCGCTTATTGTTTAATTAGTATGCAGGTCGTGAACAAATTCGAGCTAATAATAGCTGCTCGATTTATTACCAGTGGTTGCTGCGGTGTATTTGTGTATCTGCAGTGTGTACAACTTGTTTCCCAGGCTGCTGGGCAGCTTTAGTAATGCAGTAACATTACATCAATGATTGTACACGTGTGTGTACACGGAAGTTGACCAGCTGCACCAGTCCGTGCTGCGCCGCCTGGGGCGTGCGGCTATTTGTGCACGTCACATTTAACTGCTGCCCTGGGCTGTGCGCGCCTGGGCTGTTGCGGCTCGTCAATTTCACATTTCAATGACATTCTATTTGTACAGGGGTATGCACTAAACACGAATGCACGGCTGAATCTAACAATTGTTTGATGAGCAGTGCTTCCACTTCTTATAGTATTAGTGACTTTGTTTTGTGTGAATAATGAATCTCATAGTATTTTGATATTTGTGAACATTAAGCAGCAATTAGTAGCGACTAACTTAATTGAATTATTTCTAAACTCTTTAATTTCTATGCTAATATTACTGATAATTTAAGATACTTAGTGTTTATCAAATGTCCATTACTGTTAATAACACTATTGCTATTTCTAAATCTTAAGTCGGGAAGCTATTTCTTTCTATTAACTCTAACTCTACTAAACCTAATTACCTTACCTAACCTTACATCCCTTTACAATCTTAATTTCTCTTACTTAACTTGTATTATTTTATTATATGGTTTTTAAGAAACTTACAGTCTTGTCATGCTAACGTCCGCGGTGTACTGGCTGGTGGTAGTGACGGGTTATTACGTATTGAAATGCTGAGTAATTTATGTTTGACAGATTATAACCTGGATGTGTTGGCACTAAGTGAAACTCATCTGAGTAGTGATATTGATGATAGGGTTGTGAAAATATCCGGTTTCGAAATCTTTAGAAACGACCGAAAGGTCAACGGCCGTCAAGGGGGAGGAGTTATGCTGTATGTTCGCAGGGAATTAAATCCAATCAGAATAACTAATCTTGAAAAACCTGAGGTTGAAAGTTTGTATGTTCAAACCAAACTTCATGGAAAAACGCTAATTTTTTTTGTGGTTTATCGTCCACCCAACCAAAATTGTCGTGCTCGGGATTTATTCCTTGAAACTTAAAATGATCAGCTTCACTATTTCAATAATCTCGCCATGGGGTTTTATCTTATGGGAGACCTAAACGACCGATGTGTAAAATGGGAAGATAAGCATCCCAACAGCGAGCTTGGTCTTAAATTAGTTAAACTTTTTTGTGAACATAATCTATGCCAACTTGTTAAAACTCCTACAAGGGGGGCCAATCTTTTGGACCTCTTTGTTACTAATTCTGCTAACTCGGTGTTGACATGTGATGTTCTAAGGAACTTCGACCTAAGTCTAGATCATTTACCGATTATTTCGGTTTTGAATTTTAACAGCTTGAAATCGTCGTCATCACTCAGAACAATTAAGCTGTATAGTGAGGAAAACTTACAAAATTTAAACCGGGCCTTGAGCTCTATTCCCTGGCATAACCTGTTGGCTCTTGCGGATGACATCGACCACATGGTTGATATTTTTTATCATTTACTCAATGATGAGGTTAATTTGCATATACCAACAAGGGTTAGCAAAATAAACAGCAAAGATAAACCAGGTATGACGAGTCATATTCGAAGGCTCTTTAATAGAGCACGTTATTTGAACCGAATAGCTAAGAGAACTGGAGATATTTCTGATATAAACGAGCACAAAAAAGCTCGCAAGCTAGCCAAAACCACTTGGCGTAGAGCTAAAAACGTTTATTATGATAAACTGTTGTCTGAAAATACCAATACCAATGACGAGTATCAGAGTGTCAACGTCAAACATTTTTGGCGAGTGCTGAAAAAGAACACTAACTCAGAACGTATAACAACTAGAGTTCCTGATCTAAAGAGTAACAATACTGTTATCGTTGATGCTGTTGACAAGGCTAATATGCTAAACAATTACTTTACTAAACCCATAAATGAATCCGTTAAAGAAATTATTCCATCTAGCTTTATGAATCCAATTCTGATAGACGGGCAGGGTTATATTGCAGCATGTTCTGAGGATGTTAACGTCGATGTCGCTGCTGTTATTCAACAAATTAATTTACTTGATACTAGCAAAGCCAATGGACCTGACGATATTTCAAATCGTTTGCTTTTAGCTTGCGGCTCTTCTTTGGCAATATCTTTAGAAATCATTTTCACTAAAAGTTTGTCAACTGGCGTTTTTCCCAAATTGTGGAAAACAGCAAATGTTGTACCGATTTATAAAAATAAAGGCGAAAAATGTGATCCATCTTCTTATAGGCCTATCTCATTACTTTCAACTATCTCCAAAATTTTTGAAAAACTAATTTATAACTATCTATATAATTTTTTAACATCTAATAATTTACTCTATAAACTAAACTCCGGCTTTAAAAAGGGGGATGGGACAGTAAACCAACTCTTACATGTCACCCACCAAATTTACAAAAATTTCGACGAAGGGTTAAAGTCGGTAATGGTATTTCTTGACTTCAGAAGTGCCTTTGATAGTGTTTGGCATTCAGGTTTACTTTTAAAAATTAAATCTATAGGGATTGGAGGAACCCTTTTCAACTGGTTCGAGTCTTACCTTTCAAACAGGACCCAAAGAGTGGTCCTTGATGGGGCATCATCAGACACAAAGGTCATCCAGTGTGGAGTCCCACAGGGGTCTGTTTTAGGACCCCTGTTATTTTTAATTTACGTAAATGACCTTTGTGACGATCTAAGCTCCACAGGGTATTTATTTGCTGACGACGCTACCCTCTTTAATTCTTTTAAAGCCGGGGGGGAGGTGGAAATATCCAACACTTTAAATAAAGATCTTAATACGATATATGAATGGACTAAAAAATGGAAGCTTCAAATAAATGCTATGAAAACGTCCTATGTGGTATTTAATACCAAAAATAAAATCATTGACTTAAAATTAAGTATTAATAACAATTTACTTACGCCAGTTGACGAGCATAAACACTAGGGTGTTTATCTTACTAGCGACCTAAAATGGTCAACCCATATAACACACGTTGTCAGGGCAGCTAATCAAAAACTTGGGCTGTTGAGGTTTAATGCGGCAAATTTAAATAGGCATCAAAAAATGCACTTTTTACCTGAACTTTATTAGACCGACTATCGAATATGGTTCATTAGTATATTCAAACTGCACAGTCTTTGATAGTATCAAGCTTGAAAATATTCAGCGTAGAGCCGCAATAATATGCACTGGCAAACACCGAGTTCCAAGTTACCAGCTGAACTAGGTTGGGATACTCTTGATAGGAGAAGAAATTACAGTAAAGTATTGTTCATCTGTAAAATAACTAAGGAACTGGTTCCATGTCACATTGCAAGTTTACCGGTTTTGTCGTTAAGAGAATCAAATTATAATACAAGGTCTTCAGTTGGGTCATCCACATTTGAAAAACCCAGGGGTAAAACTAATGCATACTTAAATTCTTTTTTCCCATCAGCAATAAATGGCTGGTTAGCTTTGCCGAACAATATCCAGAATAGTGAAACTTTGGGGAAATTCAAAATGGACTTAAAAGTTCTTCTGGAATTTAATATTATGAATCATCAAACTTCTTATTACCTTTTGCTTCACCAAGGCAAACTTGGTAAGATGCTAACACAAATGCGGTTAAAGTTAAGTCCTCTAAACAGTCATCTTTTCAGTTATAATTTGAGTATAACTACTAACTGTCCACACTGTCTCGATAATTCCGAAGACCCTACTCACTACTTTGCGATTTGTGCTCATTACAAATCCTTACGAGGAAATCTTCAGCGACAAGTATATGTTATTCTGACCCATTTGAAAAACCCTAATAGCGGAGTCAAACTGATCACCCAATCACCACCGATGTATGACTTTTTGGACAATTACATTGCGAACGCAGCATTATTTACCTCCCTCCTACTTGAGGGTTTCTCAACGATTGTTGAGTTAAATCTGCCTGTAAAAAACCCAATCATTAATACTCTTCACAGACAGCTTTATGCTGTCGTTATAGATTATATTTACAAAACAAAAAGATTCATAAAGTGACCAACACATCCATACCATCCATACTATCCGCACTATTAAATCAGCAATTTATCATTTATCATATTAATTATATTATAGACGACAGCGAAGCAAATTTCTATCTTATTAACTTAAGTTATATTATATTGTTATTATTATTACTACTACTAGTATTATTATTGTTATTAATATTAATATTATTATCATTATCACTATTATTATTATTAACATCATCATTATTATTATTATTATTATTATTATTGTTATTGTTATACATTTCAACTATTCCTATTTTCACCATACTTAATTAATTTTTATTTTTATTATTATTATTAACAATCCTTATTCACCCCTTCTTATGCCTTTTGTATTTCCTTCTTTACCTTTCTTCTTGCCCTCTCTATCTGTTATGAGTATCAGGTTATGTGTCATTGTTCAGCATTCGGACATTGTTTAGTTTCTATCACTTTAATTTTGTTTGCGCACCTTTGTTCGTTTATTTTTGTTCTTTTCCTTATTTGCTATATACGTGTTGTATGTACAGTTTATTTGCAACCATGGGGCCTTCGGGCTGTGATTGCGGTAAAGAAATATAAACAAAAAACAAAAAACAAACCTTAAAATGAATCGCTAGAGTTTAAATAATGTAATAGAAAGTTTGTTACAATTGACGGTAACGTAATAGAATTGGAAACGCCGTAACGGATAACAGTACAGTATATTTTAAACGCATTAAAATCATTCTTGTATGCAATTTTAACTGATACTGGAAATGCCATCTATGGTAGCAACATGTTTTGAAGAGTACCGATTGTCTTCTTTTGGAAATCGGAAGAAATGTATTGTTGAGCAGTGGCGACGGGAATTTGTACATCGACATGAGCACACGTTGTCATGTTAATATTTACTAATTGATAAGAACGTTTTGCTTCGTGTAAATCGGAAGAATATATTTTGCAGACAAATTTTTTGTGTACGTGTTGCTAGGCAACGCTGCACAAATTGTTTCATTATTTTTAGGTTACGTTTGCGATAAATAGAAAAATGAATTGAAAATTTGAAATTTTGAAACTTCAGTATTTGCAAATGTTATTACTAAATGTTTTTATTACAACTTATTTAATATTACAATTTACAACTTTGGTATTTACAAATTGTATTATGAATACGGCTTTACAAAGTGCAAGATAAATTTCTATTTAAAACACAACGCAACCACGGCACGGAGAACAAAAATAATATTTCGGTTCAAAATATAAATAGACGCATTTCGTCGTCAGTCATTACGTCATGTATATAAATAGTAAATTTACTATAAATAGTATCAATTTCGTCGTCAGGCGGATTCGCACGGCCTCATTGACTGCGGCGAGAGTAACACACCATTGCAACGACTAGTTCCCAAAGAATATCAAGGGTAGAAGCAGAGGTAACATCTGCGCAACAGCACAACACACTATTGTATTTTAAATTGAAAAATTAAATTGTGATTCACTGCAAGAGTGAATTACATTATCACTCTTGCAGATCTCTGATACATACTGTAATGGACACGAATCTACTGTAAAAGTCAGAAGAAAACACTATACCTGCACTGCTTTAAATTTCGTTCACCATTGCCAATATAGTTAGACTGCAAAACTGATTAACTGTTATGTTATGGACAAGGGGAGTTTTAGCGAGATGCACAGTTACAACAGGAGAGTTATAACTATAGATGCCTATTTATAACTGGGGAGTTACAATTATCGATGCTACACTGGCATTCATATATTATGTAGCTGGTTTTAAAAGTTTAAAATTGGTAATATTGTCACCAATTTGCAAGTTGTGTGACGAGGCCAGTGTAATCACTTTCAGCAGTGAAAAGTTTGTGCAACTAAACTGCAGTAAACTGCCTGCAGTATGCATGCTGTACTGAACCAAAAGTTATTTGATGAATTTCATTTTTAACCTCAATAAATATGGTTGCAAAATCAGTGAAAAAGTGCGCTAGACCACAACAGAAAGCATGCTAATGTGGCCACAAAAAATTAAAAAATTGTCCTCACAAATTTAAACCTAAATCCGCCTCTGGTTGCGGGTGTTTTTCTTTTAGTTTTGTTTGTGTTTTCTTCAGCTTGTTCCTGTTCGCACAGTCTTTCTGCTCTGTAAGAGTAGCAGCTCTAAATTCTTTGGTAGCATTGTAAGTTAGTTTGGACATTGTGTTATACGTTGTGCATTGTTTACTCAAACTTAATCAATAAATCAATCAATCAATAAATAAATAAATAAATCAATCAATCAATAAATCAATCAATCAATCAATCAATCAATCAATCAATCAATCAAATTGAATGTAATGTTGCCCGTGCCTTGTTCGAATTCGTTTACGTGCCCCCTTGCCACAAGTAGACCTTGTGCGTACCGGTAGCAAGTTCACAAACCTGGCACTAATATAATGAATAGTTCTCTGGCTGAACGTAATATGTGTATTTATGTAGATGAAACAGTTTAATTGATAATATTGACATGATGAGATGATGACTATTAATTAACTGAAGTGCAATTAAAAGTTTGCATCTATCAAGATTTACGAGGGTCGTTCAATAAGTTCCAGGAATTTATTTATATAAAAAAACCAATGTAACTTACCAATTCCAATTAGTCTATTTTTCAACATAGTCACCCTGGACTTCAATACACTTTTTCCAGCGCATTGGAAGTGCTCGAACACCTGCATAAAAAAGTTTCTGGCATGCTATGCAGCCAGTTTTGCACCGCATTTTTGACGTCATCGTCAGTGTCAAACTTCATTCCACCTAGGTGATCTTTGAGAGGTCCAAACAAATGATAGTCGCTTGGGGCCAAATCTGGGCTGTATGGGGGGATGTGCCAACACTTCCCAGCCAAGCTTGGTAATTGTTGATGACGTCACAGCTGTATTGTGAACCCTTGCATTGTCATGCTGCAACACAACGCCCTTGGACAGCATGCCGCGATGCCTCAAGCAAATGGATGGATGCAACTTTTCTTGAAGCTGATCGGAGTAGTGCTGACCAGTTATAGACCGTAGCCATCACTTTACCTGCTGAGCACTGAACTCGGAACTTTCTGGGGGATGGAGATGTAACGTGTTTCCACTGCATGCTTGCTCGTTTCGTTTCCGGTGTGTAATGGTGGACCCACGTTTCATCTCCCGTGACTATA
>Ga0134123_10003509_pt1 | contig 10206 bp, 6 predicted proteins | sample KB303_FD_96460 | JGI IMG/M metagenome (GOLD analysis project Ga0134123, IMG submission 96460) | Terrestrial soil microbial communities without Nitrogen fertilizer from Kellogg Biological Station, Michigan, USA - KB3-0-3 | ecosystem: Environmental > Terrestrial > Soil > Unclassified ...
GCCTGAGGCTCCATCAGGATGGCTCCATCAGGATGCCCACCGCAGCGAGACGCTGCTCTGAAGCAAGCGGAAGCCCGCCTTGGTGTAGAGGTTGGTGGCGGGCACGTTCGCGAGCTGCGTGCCCACCTCCAACCGCTGCGCGCCGAGGTCCACCAACCACCGCGCGGCCCCCAGGGAGAGCGCGAGCGCGATTCCACGGTGGCGGAGCTCGCGGTCGACGGTGATGAGGACCAGGCTGCCCACCGTGGTGCCGAGATGCGCCGTGGTCAGCCGGTCGAGCGCGACGATGAAGAAGCCCGCCGGCCGCCCGCCGACGCGCGCCACCAGCACGCCGTCGCCGGTGCGACCCCGCACGGCGTTCTCGACCCAGCTCGCATGCAGGCGGTCGGCAGCGCCGGGGCCGAGCGCCGGGTCGTTGTGGAAACGATCATGGACGAAGCCGCGCGCGGCGAGAGCGACGAGACCCGGCAGGTCGTCTTCCACGGCGGGCGCGAGCTCGACACCTGCCGGTACTGCCGCGGGCTCCAATCGCGTGGCATCGACCCCCAGTCGCAGCAGGGCATCGACGAGGCGGAAGCCTGCGCTCTCAAGGGCCTGCGCCAACGGCAGCTCGCGGCTGTCGAGGCGCGCCGAGAGGTGGCGCAGACCCAGGGAAGCTGCCGTGCGCACGGCCGCGGCCGCAGCCACTTCGTAGAGCGCCAGCATCGAGGAGGCCGCACTGTCGTGACGCTCGCCAGCGGGCTCGCGCCGGCGGACGATCGCGTAATCCAGACGCCCCGCCGGCATCCCCAGCTGCTCGCTGTCCCAGGGCAGCTCGGTGATGCCGACCAGCGCTTCTCCCGACGGCGTCTCTTCGTGCACCGCGTGGTGACTCGCGGCGGCCGCCAACTGCTGGAGTTGCGCAGCACGGTAGGCCCAGCAACGTGCCGTTGGAATGTCGCGATAGTACGAGTAGGGAGGAAACGGCTCCTCCGCCACCCAGTTGGCGATCGTCTCGGCAGTGAGGCCCGTGCAAGCCACGCGTCGAGCTAGCGCCGGTGCGCCCGCGCCACCTTGGCGACAGCCTCCATCACCTGCGCGAGGTCCTCGTCCGTCATCCGCGGGTAGAGCGGCAGGGAGATGAGCCGTTCGTACGCCGACTCAGCCACCGGGAAACTGCCCTGCCGGTACGGCAGGGTGTCGCGATAGTAAGGGTGGTAGTGAATCGGTATGAAGTTGACGGTGGTCCCGATGTTCTCGGCCTTGAGCTCGTCGATGAACCGGGCCCGGTCGATGGTGAGCGCGTCGAGGTTCAGCAGGATCGGATAGAGGTGGTAGACGTGCCGGTTGTGCGGGCGCGGCTCGAATCGCTCGACCAACCCACCGAGGGCGTCGATCGCCGCGTCGTAGACGGCCGCGTAGCGCCGGCGCGTCGCGATGAAACCCTCCAGGCGGTCGACCTGGTGGAGGCCGAGCGCCGCCTCGATATCCGTCATGTTGTACTTGAAGCCGGGCGCCACCACTTCGTAGTACCAGGACCCGGCGGAGGTGTACCGCTTCCAGGCATCCTTGCTCATGCCGTGCAGCGAGAGCACGCGCAGCCGGCTCGCCATCTGGTCGTCGGCGAGCGTGATCGCGCCTCCCTCGGCGGTGGTCATGTTCTTCGTCGCATAGAAAGAAAAACAGGTGGCGGTGGAGAGGGTGCCGATGCGGCGCCCGCGATGCTCGGCGCCGATGGCGTGGGCGGCGTCCTCGATCACCCGCAGCCCGTGGGTCTGCGCCAGCGCCAGCAGCGCCTCCATCTCGCACGCCTGGCCGCCGTAGTGCACCGCGACGATCGCCTTCGTCTTCGGGGTGATGCTGCGCTCGACGGCTGCCGGCGAGAGGTTGAGGGTGTCGGGCTCGACGTCGGCGAGCACGACGCGGCCGCCGGCGTGCACGATGGTGTTGGCGGTCGAGCAGAAGGTCAGCGGCGAGGTGATCACCTCGTCGCCGGGCGTCAGGTCGAGGGCGACGAGCGACAGGTGCAGCGCCGCCGTGCACGAGTCGACACAGATCGCATTCGGCGCGCCGACGTAGGCGGCGAGCTTCTCCTCCAGCCGCTTGACGCGGGGGCCGGTGGTGATCCAGCCCGAGGCCAGCGCCGCCAGCACCTCCTGCTCCTCCTCGCGGCCGATGCAGGGCAGCGCGTAGGGGAGGAACGTCGCGCGCACCGGCGCGCCGCCGGCCGAGGCGAGGGCGCTCATCGATAGAGGTACCGCACGTTGTAGTAGCGGTCGTCGAGGTGGTCGGCGACGGCGCCGCTGGCGAGCAGGTCGCGCACCTCGCGGACGCCGTCCTCGACTCGGAAGCTCGGCGCGAAGCCCAGCACCTGCCGCGCCTTCTCGAAGGAGACACGGTAGGAGCGGCGGTCGGGGCTTTCCCCCATCACCTCCACCCGCGCGCCCGGGACGCACCCGGCGACGAGCTCGCCGAGCTCGCGAATCCGATAGTTCTGCCCGTCGGAACCGATGTTGAACACCTCGTTCTTGACCTTCTCCTCCGGCGCCTCGAGGCAGGCGATGAGGCCGGCGGCGGCGTCCTGGCAGTGCACGTTCGGCCGCCACTGATCGCCGCCGAAGACACGCACCTTGCCCTCCTTCACCGCCTTGGCGGTCATGATGTTGACCACCAGGTCGAAGCGCATGCGCGGCGAGGCGCCGTAGACGGTGGCAAAGCGGACGATGGTGGGGACGACGTCGGTGCCCTCGAAACCCTTTACGATGATGCGCTCGGATTGCAGGTTGGTCTCCGCATAGAGCGACACCGGGTTGAGCAGCGAGCCCTCGTTGAGAACGTAGTCGTCGGCCGCGCCGTACACCGAACAGGTGGAGGCGAAGACGAACCGGCGGATGCCGGTGTACTTGCAGCATTCCACCATGAGCTTGGTGGCTTCCAAGTTGATGGTGTGGGTGGCGTCGTGATCGAGGTCGCAGGCCGGATCGCCGACGATTCCTGCCAGGTGGATGACGCCGTAGGCGCCCCGCGTCGCCGCCACCACGTCCTCGATGTGGCGGATGTCACCGACCAGCTGATCGTAGTCGGGGTTCGCGGCGAGATCGCGCACGGCGGCGTCGCCGAAGGCGAGCTTGTCGAGGTTGCGCACGGCATAGCCGCGCGCCAGCAGCTGGCGCACGACGTGGCCGCCGATGTAGCCGGCGCCGCCGGTGACCAGAACGAGTTGCTTTTCGCCCATGGGGTTCGACCGCCCCTGGGCCAAGGTGGTGAGCAGCCGGCAGGGGAACCGGCGCAGCATACCAGCGCCCCTCGACCCGCCGGCCTCATCGGCGACGGCGTCGCTTGCCCTCGCCGCGGCGCCGAGACGCGAGCGCCGGCTCGGGCAACGCGGGGGGCGGGCGCAGAGATCTCCCGAGCATCGCGGCGCCGGCGCCACTGAGGACGAGCAGCGCGATCCAGCCGATCTTCGATGCCTGTCCGAGTCTCTTGCCGATGTCGTAATAATCCAGACGCGCCGGCCAGAGGTCGATGGCGTCGGCCTCGCCGAGGTCCATCGTCGCGAGAGTGCCGTCGGTGCGCTGGACCGTCCAGGTGTCGTGGCTGCCGACGAGGGAGTACCGCACCCGGGACGCCAGCAAGTGGCTGCGACCGACGATAGGCGACAGCTGAGGATCGTAGACGATCGGTCGCCAGGGCCGATCGAAGCCGCCCAGCAACCCGGCGTGGATGAGCAGCGCGAAATACCCGGCCGTGCTGGTGAGGACGGCGATGACCTGAACGGCGGCGCCAACGGCCGTCAACCCGCCCCACAGCCGTTTCGCCGAGGACGGCGCGCGCTGCGCCTCGCGCGGCATGAGCACTCCGGCGGCAAGGATGGCGAGACCGCCGGTCAGCGGCAGGAAGTATCGCGGTCCCCAGGCGCCGTCGCCGTGCCAGTAGGGCAGGCAACCGTAGAGCGCCAGGAAGGCTGGAAACAGCAACAAGGGAAACGCGGCGGCGGCACCGAATTTACGCAACCATCGGCGTGCCCCGGCGATCGTGAGCAACAGCGGCGGCGAATAGAGAAAGATGCTCTTTCCCGCGCTGAAGAAAATCCCATAGATCGCCATGTAAAGGTAGGAGAAATCCATCCCAACCTGCCAATAGCCGGTCTTGGCGACGGAGCCATAGCGGATCAAGTTCAGCCAGCCGAGGACGAAGAGCGCCAGCGCCAGAGGCAAGCCGAAGGCGACCGCGGAGCGCAGCCACCGCACCGGGCTCAGGCGGTGCTGGCGCCATCCGATCCAGGCCACGGTCGCCGCCCAGATCGGCCCGATGATGGCGAGCAGTGCCGGCTGGCAGAGCAGGATGAGCCCCAGCGACGTGCTGCCGACCGCCAGCCAGCGGGCATCGTCGCGACGCGCGTAGCGCAGCAGGGCATAGAACTGCAGCGTCAGCATGCAGCCGATGAAGGGCTCGCTCATCACGCTCTTGCTGTCCGCCCAGATGGCGGTGCCCAGCCCGGCACCGAGGGCCGCCAAGGCTGCCAGCCGCGGCCCGAAGCCGCCGAGCAGGCACGCTTCGAAGATGAGCAGCACCTCCAGCACCGCAATCAGCGCCGGCGCCGCGGTCGACACCGCCATGCCGAGCGGTGCGCGCGCGAGGGGGTCCGGCGGCTCGCGCAGCAGTGCGGAGAACGCGTCGCCCGCCCAGCAGAACGGCACGATGACCGCCGAGTAGCTCATCCCTTTCGGAAAGTAGACCCGGCCGTCGACGCCCTCGAGGTGGGGGTACGGACGACCGAGCAGGGTCAGCGCCTCGGGGGCCACCGCCCAGCCGTCGCCGCGCGCGAGCTGGCGGGCTACGCCCCACATCAGCGTCGAGTCGGGGTTGTGCAGGAAGGTGCCGCTGCTCGAGGCGAGGTAGAGACCGGCGAAGAGGAGCACGATGGCGAGCCGGCATCGGCGGAGCGCGTGCGGTCTCGCGCCTCCCGGCGCCTCTGCCACCGGGGGCACTGCGACGAGCTCATCCGGCATGCGGCCCTAACCTAGCATCGCGCCGCGCCGGGGGTCGCGTTCTTGCGCCGGCCGCCGGCATCCGGGATAGTCGCACCCCCATGCTCATCTCGGTTCACGTTCCGAAGACGGCGGGCAGCAGCTTCCTGAGCGCGCTCGAGCAGGTCTTCGGGAGTCGGCTGCTGCGGGTCTACGTCCACGTGCCGCCGAGGTACCGTCTCATCCGCAAGGCGATTCGCGCCGCGCACCGGTTTCGGCTCTACCTGCGTCGCACTCAAGTGGTCCGCGACTACGACGCCGTCCACGGCCACTTTCCCGCCCACTGGTTCGATTTCCTGCCCGGCGCCAAGCGCTACTGCGTCTTCCTGCGCGACCCGGTCGATCGGGTCGTCTCCAACTACCTCTATTGGCAGCGGCTGCACAAGGAGATCGTCGCCGCCGGGCAGGTACCGCCGTACGACAAGACCTGGCGGCGCATGATCGAGGAGGAGCTGAGCGTCGAGGAGTTCGCCGCCCTTCCGCACCTCGTCTCGTTCTATCGCATGTACATGGGCCGGAAGGACGTCGCCCAGTTCGACTTCGTCGGCCTGCAGGAGGAGTACGGCACCAGCCTCGCCCTCTTCGAGAAGATCTTCGACCTCAAGCTCGCCGAGCGGCGGGAGAACGTCCTCGATCGGGAGGAGTCTCTCGATCAGGTGTCGCGGGTCGACAAGGAGCGGATTCGCGCCCTCTACCGCGAGAATCAGGCGATCTACGACGCCGGTCGCCGCCGCTTCGACCAGCTCTGCGAGCAGTACCTGAGATAGCCGCTCAGGTGCCGCCGGCCGGCACGCCGCGGTGCCGCTTGAGCCAGCGCCAGACGCGCCGCAGCAGCTGCGAGCGGCGCACGCCGGGGACGGTCTTGAGCGCCTGCAGCAGCTCCTTGGCGGCGAGCGCCTGGATCGAGAAGCCGCGCGCCGCCGCCGCGCCGGGCGCACCTTCGCGGTCGGGCGCGAAGCGAGGGTCCGCCGCCCAGGCGACGAGCGGCGTGGTGGTGGCCTCGAAGGTGAGCTTCTCCGCCACGTACGCCCGCGCCCGCGCGGCGTACTCGGCGAGCTCGCCACGGTGCTCGCAGGCCCAGGCGATGCGCGCCGCGAGGTCGTCGGCATCTCCGGAGGCGAAGGTGAGCCCCAGCCGCTCGCCGGCGATGAGCTCGCCGAGCTCTCCCATGCGGTTGTAGAGCACCGGCAGGCCGTGCCCCAGCCACTGCACGATGCGGTTCTTGCTGCCCAGCGCCCCCTCGTAGATGGGCTGCTCGGCGAGCACGCCGAGGTCGGCCGCCGCCCAATGCGCCAGCACGTCGCTTCCCGGTACCCAGCCGCGGAGGTGGATGCGGGCGCGAAACGGCGAGCCTTCGACGAGACGAACGAAGCGGGCGTAGGTGGTCTCGTCGTGGCCGGTGATCTCGGCGCCGGTGGAGAGGAAGTGCACCTCGCGGCGCGCCTGCATGACGGTCTCGAGCGCGCGGAACAGCGTCTCGACGTCGCTCCAGACGTTGAAGCTGCCGCTCCACAACACGACGAAGGCGTCGCGCTCGATGCCCAGCTCGGCGCGCACGTCGCGGCTGCCCATCTCCGCCGCCCGCGTCGACCGCTCGGGGACGTAGGCGCAGGGGATCACGGCGGTGAACTCGTAGCCGCAGGTCTCGGCGGTGAGCCGCCCGAGCACGCCCAGCTCCCCCACCGCCGCCCAGCGCTGGCGCTCGGAGACCACCGAGATGCGGTCGGCGTGCGTCATCACCGGCTCGAGCAGCCGCCAGAAATAGGGCAGCACGGCGTTGGAGCGGTCGAGCGCCGCCTTCGCCTGCGCCTCCGCCATCACGTGGCCGAACTGGTCGGCCCAGAAGGGGATGGTCGGCGGCTGCCGCGCCAGCGCGTGCGAGCCGTAGACCGTGGCGCCGACGACGGCGTCCGGCCAGCCCGAGGCCAGGTGCGGGCGGAGGGCGTCGCCGGAGAGGAACGGCCCCTCGAGCACGCGCTGCACCTCGATCCCCTCGACGCTGCCCTGCTCGTTGACCCGCTCGGCCGGCAGGTAGGCGTCGCCGATGCGCATCGCCACGATGCGCACCTGGTGACCGGCCGCGGCGAGGCTCTTCGCCAGCTGCCAGGTGCGGATGCCCGGACCGTAGCTCTTCGGCGTGTTCTCGTTGGGGAGGGGGCAGAGCCCGGCGACGAGGATGCGACTCACCTGGCTGGGGCTCTCGTTTGCGGGCTGGGCGTTGCTCCGGCCGGCAATTTATCAGAGCGCGGCGTGGCGACGAGGAAGACGAAGTCGCTGCCCAGCTCGCCGCGCTCGACGAGGCGGTCCTCGAGCGCGAAGATGCGGGCGAGCACCGCGTTGGCCTCGGGATCGTCGGGCGAGAAGTTGCCGGCGATGTTGTTGAGCGCGTACTGCAGCAGCGAGCCGCCGAGGTCGCGCTGCTGCACGACGTCGAAGCGCTCGGCGATCAAGGCGAGGATCTCGCTCGAGCGCACCGACTCGCTGGGATCGGCGCGCCGCACCTCGGCGGGGTCGGGGATGCCCACCGCGGAGATGGTCGGCGGTCCACTCCCCGAGAGGTTGCGGCGCAGCCGCTCGGGAATGTAGGAGAACGCCTCGACGATCGCCGCCTTCTGCCGCGGCGGGAAGTCGAAGGCGTTGGCGCCGACGTACTCGACGCAGATGAGGACGCCGCCCGGACGAAGGGCGGCGCGCGCCTGGTCGAGAACGTGCTCGAGCGCGGCGACGTGGTGCAGCGAGTTGTGGAACCAGATGGCGTCGTAGGTGGCGGCGGGGAGCAGCAACGAGTTCGAGTCGGCGGCGAAGTAGCGGACGCGGTCGAGGCCCTGCGCCGCCGCGGCGGCGCGCGCGGCGGCGAGGGCGGAGAGCGACACGTCGTAGGCGTCGGCCGTGGCATGGCGCATCTGGGCGAGCACGTCGCGCTCGAGGACGCCGGCGCCGCAGCCGGGGAAGAGCATGCGGGCGTGCGCACGGGCGTCGAGGTGGTGGTCGACGACATACCGCAGCCAGTGCATGCCGTCCTTGCGACCGGTGGCCTTGCGCCGATAGCGGGCTTCCACAGCCGGGGCCTCGTTCCAAGCCGTGCCGCGAACGGTCGGGGTGGAGCCGGCGCTCGCACCGGCGGCCCCTGTGCTCGCGGACTCCGAGCCTCGCGGCGCCAGCGAGCGCGCGGGGAGGCGGATCACCGGCACCGAGCCGTGCGGCCGCAGGAAGCGCACCCAGCCGGTGTCGCGGCGGCCGCGGCGGCTCGCCCACGCGGCGGGGAGCCGGCGCAGCGCTCCCGCCCACGCGCGCGCCTGCAGCTTCGCCTCGCGGTGGAAGCCGTGACGCCGGCGGCGCAGGTAGATGCCGAGCTCGCGCGGCACCAGGCTCAGCGCTTCGCGCAGCAGCCTGCGTAACGGCCAGTGCGCCAGCATGAGCACGAAGCGGTTGCGCCACGAGCTGAGCAGCTTGAGGTCGGGCACCTCGTCCGAGGTGGCGGAGATGGCGTGGACCGCCCGGCTGCTCGCCGACTGGACGACCCGCCAACCGGCCGACCACGCGCGCAGGCAGAGGTCGATGTCCTCCATGTAGTAGCCGTAGATCGGGCTCCAGCCGCCGACCTGCCCCAGCAGCTCCGCGCGCACCAGGATCGCCGAGCCGGTCACCGCCAGCACCTCGCGCGTCGGCGGCAGCGGACCGTACTGGGCGAGCTCGACGCCGATCCCCTCGTCCCAGGCTTCGCCGGTGGTGGTGACGTTGAGGCCGAGGCTGTTGAGGACGTGCTCCGCCCCCCAGATGCGCAACGTCGGCCCCGCCACGCCGCCGTGCGGCCAGGCGGTCAGCTCCTCGACGAGCGCGATCAGCGTGTCGGGCTCGACCAGCAGGTCGTTGTTGGCGAAGAAGTAGTGCTCCGCCGGAGGCAGGTTCGCCCGCGCCCACTCGACGCCCAGGTTGTTGGCGACCGAGAAGCCGAGCGCCGCCGCCGACTCGACGAGGTGGACGTCGGGCGAAGCGGCGACGCGGCCCGGCAGCGGCTCGTCGCAGGCGTTGGCGACCACCACCGTCTGCAGCTCGACGCCGCGGCTCGCCTGCAGGGCGGCGAGACACTGGTCGAGCAGCTCCACACCGCGGTGGTGCACGACGACGGCGACGACGCGCGGCCGGCGATGGATCGCGAGCTCGGAGGAGAGCGACTCGACGCGCCCCTCCAGCGACCGGGCGTACCCGCCCGCCGCCTGCAGCTCGCGGTCGACCGAGGCCAGCTGCCCCTCGAGACCGCGGCAGTACGCCGCTACGCCGAGGCGCTGGCTTTCGGAGCGCACGGCGTCGGCGATGCGCGTCCCGTACTCGGCATGGCGGCCGATGGTGAGGCGGTGCGCGGCGACGGCGTGCGCGGGCTCGGGCTCTGCGACGGTGCCGCGCGGCTCGCCGGCCTCTGTGGTCACGTGAGCGCGCGACGACGCCTGCGCGCGCTCGACCTCGGCGAAGATCTCCTCCACCAGGCTGCGGGCGGCGGCCTGGTCGGCGGCGAGCTGCGCCGCCCAGTCGACCGACTCGCCGCGCAGCAGCTCCTGCTGCGCCGGCAGCGCGGCGAGGTCGGACAGCAGGCGGTGCGCGAGGCCGCGCTCGCGCACGAAGCGCTCGACCTTGGAGGCATAAGGGATGGCGAGGAACGGCACGCCGGCGACGTAGGCCATGATCGTGGCGTGCAGCGACGAGGTGACGATGCCGCTGAGCCGGCGGATGGCCGCGAAGGCCGCGTCAGGGTCGTCGATGGTTAGCGGCGCCGCGAGCCCCGCGGCGTCGGCGAGCGCGCGCTGCAGCTCGCGGTCGCCGTTGTAGTGGGTGAACGGCACGAAGCAGGTCTCGCCGAGCTGCCGCAACACGGCGAGCGTCCCGGCAAGCTCTGACGGCACGATCGCGGCGGGCTGCAGCTGCAGGCCGAGACGGCCGTGGCAGCTCGCGTCCGCCTCGCGCTCGACGGCCACTTCGTCGAAGAGCACCGTCAGGCACGGCGCCACGCGGACCTCGCGCTGCACCCCGTGCAGGCTCTCGCGGTCGGCCTGCGAGCGCACCGAGACCAGCCGGTACGAATCCAGGTAGCTCGCCTCGATCGCGGCCCCGGTGCCCACGGTGTTGAGGACGTGCTCGCCCGGCGGGCGGAAGAGGTCGTAGTACGGGTCGCCCGGCGCCGTCAGCAGCTCGCCGCCGCCGA
>Ga0134123_10003510_pt1 | contig 10203 bp, 5 predicted proteins | sample KB303_FD_96460 | JGI IMG/M metagenome (GOLD analysis project Ga0134123, IMG submission 96460) | Terrestrial soil microbial communities without Nitrogen fertilizer from Kellogg Biological Station, Michigan, USA - KB3-0-3 | ecosystem: Environmental > Terrestrial > Soil > Unclassified ...
GCCACGTCGGCGTACTGCGACGGGTCGTGCAGCACGATCACACCGTCGTGGTTCTTGGCCGCACCCCGCAGCAGCGCGACGCCACCGATGTCGATCTCCTCGACCGCGCCGTCTTCATTGAGGGACGCCGCGCGCTGCTCGAACGGATAGAGCGAGACCGCCACGACGTCGATCGGCTCGAGCCCGTGCTCTTCGATCGCCGCGAGATCCGCCGGCGAGTTGCGACGCGCGAGGATCGCGGCGTGCACGTGCGGGTGCAGCGTCTTGACCCGCCCGCCCAGCATCTCGCCGAAGCCGGTCCACTCCTCGATCGGCGTCACCTCGATCTCGGCCGCGATCAGATGCTTCGCGGTGCCGCCGCTGGCGAGGATGCGGGTTCCGTGTTTGGCGAGCTTCTTCGCGAACTCCGCCGCTCCGCTCTTGTCGGACAGCGAGAGCAGTGCAGCGCGCGGCCAGCCCGGATCCACCGGCCGCCGGGTCACGGGCTTCTCCGCGGGTGCAATCGGTCCGCTCATTTCGCGTCACCGCTCAGGCGCTGGATCGCTTCGAGGTAGCGCTCCTGCGTCTTCGCGACGACGTCGGCGGGAAGTGCGGGCGCCGGCGGCTCGTGATCCCAGCCGCTGCGGTCGAGCCAGTCGCGCACGTACTGCTTGTCGAAGCTCAGCAGGCGTCCGGCCTCGTACTCGGCGCGATCCCAGTAGCGCGAGGAGTCGGGTGTCAGCGCCTCGTCGATCAGGGTCAGTGCGCCGTCCACACGTCCGAACTCGAACTTGGTGTCGGCCAGCACCAGCCCGCGCTGCCACGCCCACGCGCGCGCCTCTTCATAGAGGGCGAGACTGCGGGTGCGCAAGGCTTCGGCGGTCTCGCGCCCGGTGATCTCCACCATTCGCTCGAACGAAATGTTCTCGTCGTGGCCGACGTCGTTCTTGGTCGCGGGCGTGAAGATCGCGGGCTCCAGCTTCGAGCCGTCGGTGAGACCGGCCGGGAGCTTCAGTCCGCACACCGTGCCGCTCGACCGGTACTCCTTGAGTCCCGAGCCGGTGAGGTAGCCGCGCACCACGCACTCGATGTCGATGCGCTCCGCGCGACGCACCAGCTGCGCCCGTCCTCCGAGCCGCTCGCGCTGCGACGCGAACGCCAGCGGGAAGTCCGCGGGATCGTCGCTCAGCAGATGATGCGGCGCGGCACTCTTCAGCGTGCGCATCCAGAACGCCGAGATCATCGACAGGATCGCGCCCTTGCCGGGAATCGGCGTCGGCAGGATCGAGTCGTAGGCCGAGAGCCGGTCGCTCGCGACGATCACGAACTGATCGGGCCCGGCCTCGTACACCGACCGCACCTTGCCGCGGCGCCACGGCGTGACGCCGGGAACTTCGATCTCGGCCATCGCGTGCGAGGGATCCAGCCACTCGCGGGGAACGTCGATACGGGTCGTCATGGTCATCTCACTGCTCCTTTCTCCGTCTCTCGGGACGGAGGTCATCGCCGCTCGGCGGCGGACCTCGGCATTCCAGCGTGAAGGGTGAAATCGCTCTCGAGCAGCGCCGGCAGATCCGCGATCTCGCGGACCGCCCGCCCGCCCGCGGGCCCATAGTCACCCCGGGGATCGATCAGAACGAAATGCATTCCGGCGGCGCGTGCGCCGACCTCGTCGACGCAGCGGATGTCGCCCACGTAGATCGCGCGCTCCGGGGCGACGCCCATGCGGTCGAGCGCCACGCGGAAGATCCGCGGGTCGGGCTTCTCGAAGCCCACGATCTGGGAGTCGACCACGAACTCCAGGCCCTGGCGCATGCCGCAGGATTCGAGATGCTGCTCGGCGCGGCCGTCGGAATTGGAGACGCACGCGAGCCGCACTCCGGTCGCGCCGAGGGCGTCGAGCACGGCGCGCGCGCCTTCCACCGGGCGCGACCACAGCCCCTCGTCGCGGTGTCGCACCAGGAACGCGTCGATCGCGCGGTCGCGCAGCGCCGCGGGAACGCCGGCGGCGTCGAGCGTGCCGCCGAGGTAGGCGCGCGTGTCGCCCGCGGAGCCCATCGGCGGAATCCCGTTCTCCTCGGCACGGGGCGCCTTCGCGCTCTCGTCGTAGCGGCGGCGGCCGTCCACCTCGGCGTCGCGGATCACGCGGGTGCTCACCGGGACGCCTTCGTGCGTCAGCCACGCGCTCATCCATTCGAAGTCGAGACGAACCAGCGTGCCGCCCGCGTCGAAGATCACCGCGTCGAGCGGCGGCCGCTCCGTCATGACGGGCTCCCCGCGGCAACGCCGAACACCAGGCGCCCGCCCTCTCGCCGCCACGGCTCGGTGAGGAAGCGATGCACCGCCCGCGGGTACAGCCGGTGCTCGGCTTCATGGATGCGGGCTTCGAGCGTGGCGGGCGTGTCGTCGTCGCGCACCTCGACGGCGCGTTGGGCGACGATCGCGCCGGCGTCGAGATCCTCGTTCACCAGGTGCACGGTGCAGCCCGTCACCCGCACTCCCGCGCGCCACGCCTGGCCGATGGCATCGAGACCGGGGAACGCCGGCAGCAGCGACGGATGGATGTTGAGGATGCGATCGGGAAAGGCGCCGAGGAGCGTCGCGTGGAGGCGCCGCATGAATCCCGCGAGCACGAGCACCGACACCCCGTGCGCACGAAGCACGTCGAGCCAGGCGCTCTCGTCTTCGATGCGGGTGCGGAATCGCCCGGTGGGCAGGCACACCGCCGGGATGCCGAGACGCTTGGCGCGATCGAGGACCCCGGCTCCGGGACGGTCGCACACCACCACCGCGATGTGTCCGCCCAGGGCACGACGGCGCTCGGCTTCCGCGAGCGCTTCGAAGTTCGATCCGGCGCCGGAGGCCAGGACCGCGAGCGTGGCGTCTTGCGAAGCGAGCACGCCGCAATGTACCAACCGCGCGCGACGAGCGGCAACCGCGCGCGGCGCCGCGTTCAGCGCTGCCGTTCGCGTCGCGGGATCGTCGCGCTCGACGTGCGGTTCCACTCCCGCTCCCGCCGCCACGCGATCCTTCGCACGCCCGAGGACGAGCACTCGAACACGATCGCGCCCGAGCGATCGGTCCGATGGAGGATCGCGCCCTGGCGCGCCAGTCGCTCGAGCGCGAGCGGCGCCGGATGTCCGAACGGATTGCGGTGGCCGCACGAGAGCAACGCATGTCGCGGCGCGAGCGCGGCGAGCGCCGCGGCTCCGCTCGACGATGCCGAGCCGTGATGCGCGACCTTCAGCAGCGCGATGCCGGGTGAAACCTGGAGCCGCGCTTCGATCACGCTGTCGACGTCGGCGGTCAGCAGCACGCGCCCTTCGCCTTCACCGATCTCGAGCACCAGCGAAGCGCGGTTGTCGGTGGTGATCGGCGCCGCGCTCGAATCTCCGGGAGCGGGCGGCCACCGCACCATCACCGGCGGGCTCGCGTGCAGCCGCGCGCCGCGCGCGACGCTGGTGGCGCCGAAGCGAGCCGCGGGGCCCACCACGCCGGGGAACTCGGGCGAGGCGAGCGTGCGATCGACGTGAAGCCCGTGCTGCACCGCCGGCACGCCGCCGCAGTGATCGCCGTCGCGATGCGTGATCACGAGGGTCTGCAACTCGCGCACGCCGGCCCAGCGGAAGAACGGCAGCACCGCGGCCTCGCCGGCGTCGTGGTGCGGCGTGCGCGGACCGGCGTCGACCAGCCACCAGCCGTCGGGAAACGCGACGGCGATCGCATCGCCCTGCCCCACGTCGAGTACCACCACCCACCAGTGACCGGGCGCGGGCAACCGTGGCGGTGCGGTGATCGCGAGCAGCAGCGCGAGCACCAACGCGAAGGCTCCGCCCCCGCCGGCCGCGACTCGCCACGGCGCGGCCGGCGTGAACGCGCTCTCGACCGTGCGGGGACGATCGAGCGCCGCGATCAGGAGTCCGGCGCCGATCGCGGCGAGCCACGGAATCACCGGCTCGGACCCGCAGGCCGCGAGCGCTCCCGGCGCGCGCGCGGCGAGCGTCGAGATCCCGCGCAGCGCGGCGGCGAGCGGCTCACACGCCGAGAAGAAGAACACTCCGGCGCCGGGCACGGCGAGATCGCAGAGCGCGCCGAGCCAAGCCGACGCCAGCAGCAGGCTCGACACCGGCACCGCCACCAGATTCGCGATCAGTCCCGGCCACGAGATCGCGTGGAAGCGCGCGACCAGCACCGGCAGAGCCGCGAGCTGCGCGCCGAGCGTGGTAGTCCAGGGTCCGTGGAGCGCGCGCGGTCCCGGCACTCCCGCGGCGAGTCGCGGTGACAGTGACACCAGTCCCAGCGTCGCGGCGCACGAGAGCTGGAAGCCGACGTCGCCGCCCCAACCGGGCGCGGCGATCAGCAGCAGGGTCACGGTGAGCGCCAGGCACTGGAGCGGATCGAGCGCGAGCTCGAGCGCCCGCGCCGCGCCGGCGATGGCTTCGGTGACGGCCGCGCGCAGCAGCGAAGGCAGCGGCCCTGCGATCACCACATAGAAGAGCGCGCAGCAGGCGCCCGAGGCGGCCCGCGCGCGCAGGCCGCCGCCGAGCGTGGCGCACGCGCCGCGCGCGATCGCAGCGAGCCACACCACGTGCAGCCCCGAGAGCGCGAGCAGGTGCACCAGGCCCGAGGCGCGCAGGCTCGCGCTCACTTCGGGCGGCACGGCGGTGCGGTCGCCGGTGACGAGCGGCGCCACCAGCTCGCGTGCCGCCGGTCCGAGCCGCGCCGCGAAGCGTTGTTCGATCGCACGACGCCAGCGCGCAGCGGTGGCGCGCGGCAGGCCGAGGGTATCCCGCGGCTCGGCCGCGAACGCGCGTCCCGACGCCACCAGCGCGGAAGCGTCAGCCGCGTCGAGCGGATCGAAGGCGCCGGGATTCGCCGCGGGCCGCGGCGTATCGAGCCGCACCAGCAGAGTCGCGCGATCGCCCCATTCGAGCGTCGAGCCTTCCGGAAGCCGTACGCGCAGTCGCGACCCGCGCGCGAGCGGCGGATCGGACGACTCCACCCGCACCACCGCCAGCGGCTCGCCCGACTCGCGGAGCGGAGGCTCGACCAGACGAGCGTCGACCCGATAGAGCGCGTCCTCGTCGAGCGCCGCGCGCGCCCGTTCCAGCACGGCCTGGTGAGCCGCGCCCCGCAGCGCCGCCGCACACGCGACCGCTGCCAGCAGCGCCGCGCCCGCCGCACGCCCCTGCAGCCGAACGCCCGCCCACGCGCAGGGAACGCACAGCGCGATCGCCGCGATCACCAGCGTGGGAACATGCGCGACTTCCAGCCCGGCCCACAACGCGAGCGCCATGCCCACCGCGGTTCTTCCGCCCATGCCGCGTCCCAGCGGAAGTCGCGTGCCAGTCGCAATCCCGAGAACTTTCGCCGGAAACGATTCGGAGCCCGTCCACGACGTGGACGGGCTCCGTCACCGCCGGCGGCGGATCAGCGCACGCGGCCCGAAGGCGGGGCCGCCATCTCCGACGTCACGAGCTCGGTGAAGTATTCGTCGCCGGTCTGGGTCGACGCGCTCACGTACCAGCGCGCGTGACCGCTCTCGTCGAACATGGTGGTGGGATAGATCGCGCTGCCCACCACGCCTCCGGTCGCCTTGAGCATCGACATCTGGTAGCGGCGCCAGGTGCCGTCGGGCGTCCGCAGGTGCAGCCACATCTCGCGCACGTCGCTGACGGTCACGCCCTGGAGCGACGCCGAGATCACGGTCGGGCGATCGAGCGGGATGCGCGCCGGCGGCGCGAGCGCCGTCATCTGGCCGCGCTCGATGTCGAGGCCGAACTCGAAGGTGGCGAAACGCTGGTTGCCGCCCGGCAGATCGATGACCTGCACCGGCGCGGTCTCGCCCTGGTACTCGACGCGCAGGCTGTGGGGACCGCGGGGCAGCTCGAGGGTGAACGGCGTCGAGCCGCGGCGTTCGCCGTCGACCCACACCGTGGCGCCGCTCAGCGGATCGGAACCTTCGCTGCCGGCCGCGAGCGCGCGCACTTCGATCACGCCGGTCGCCGGCGACGTCATGGGATGCGCGATGGTCTCGGTCAGCTCGCCGACCTTCACGATCACGGTGCTGCCCCACGACGCCATCCCCGGTCCCGAGAACCGCACCTCGTGCGGACCGGGCGACACCGTGTCGAGCGAGATCGGGACGAAGCCGAGCGAACGACCGTCGACGCTCACCGCGATCGGCAATCCGGAATCGGAGCCGCGGATCGCGAGCGAGCCCGTGAGCACGGCCTCGAGCGGCACGCGGTCACCACGCTCACCGCGCACGGTGTAGGCCGCGCTGCCGAGGTCGGGCAGCGTGAGCGTCACGGTGTGCTCGCCGGGCTTGAGCTCGACGGTCGCGGGCGTGCGGCGTGCGAGGTCCTTGCCATCCACCGCGATCCACGCGCCGGCCGGGGTGCTCGTCATCTCGACGTCGTAGCGCGCGCCGCCGATGCCCACGCCGCGCAGCGCGCGTGTCACCGGGTTGGGACGGCCGGCGTCGGGGTTGCTGCCTCCCTGCATGGTTCCCACCAGCCAGCCGATCGCGAACAGCGCGGCGATCACGGCGCCCCACAGCCACGGCTTCTGCAGCAGCGGGCGCGCCGCCTTCTGCGGCTCCTCTTCGGACGGCCACGACCGGGCGGAGCGAGTCCAGCGCGGAGTGGCGGGAACCGCCGGCGCGACTTCCGCGTCGAGCGGTGGCTCGGACGGCGGCTCGACCGGAACCGGCGGCCGCACCTGCAGCCGCGCCGGAGCGCTGCGCCAGTCGACGGTGCGCGCGGTCAGCTCCGCGGGCTCGGGACTCGGCGGCACCATCTCGTGCGCGTCGGGCTCGGCGATCTCGGCGGGTGGCGGCTCGAGCGACGGGATTCCGAACACCGGCTCGTCGAGCGGCGTCGTGGCGTACGGCGGCGGCGTGAGCGTCGTGGGCACCGGCGCAGCCGTCGCCGGCATCGGCTCGTCGACGTCCAGGCGCGCGAAGCCCTCGCCAGCGGCCGGTTCGATCGTCGCCGGTTCGGCCACGTCTTCGAACACCACTTCGCCGGGTGAGCTCGCGACTTCGGGCACGTCTTCGCGACGCACGACCGGCATGCGCTCCGGCACTTCGCTCTCGGGCTTCGCGCGTCCTCGCATGAGACCCGCGACCCACGAGAAGAATCCGCGACGCCGCTCGTCCTTCAGCGGATCGCGCTGCGCCGGCTCCTCGTCTTCGTAGACCGTGGTCCATCCCAGCGGCTTGAGCGGTGAAGGCGTGAGGGCATGGCGCGGCGGCTCGTGCGGGGTCTCCGCGTGCACGTACGCTTCGCCCGACCCGATCGCTTCCTCTTCGTGGATTCGCGATTCCGCGCTGGCCACCGGCTCCGGGTATGCCGGCGTGGCAGACGGCTCCATCACGGGATCGAAAACGCGCGCGGTCTCGTGCGAGGGCTCGGCTGAAACGTGTCCGGTGTTCGCCAACCCCGGCATGCCGAACACCGACGGCAGCGTCTGAGGCATGGACGGCGTTTCCGGATTCTCGACAACCACCGAGGCGTCGGCGTACGCCTCCTCCGGGGACTCGGCCGGCGCGGTCACGTCGGCGTGCGGAGCCTCGACCGACGGTGCGGTACGCGGCGACCACACGGCGTGGAGCGCGATGCCCGGAACATCGGTGGCTCCCGGCAGCTGCGACCACTCGAGATCGACCTCGACCTGGTGACTCGCGTCCACCGCGAACGCCCGCGCTTCACGTCCGGAGTGGTCGCGCACCCGCACCCACTGGATCGCAACCAACTGACCGTTGATGCGAACCGTCGGATTGGCATCACCCACCCAGCCGAATCCGGCGGCGTCGCCGGTCTCGACGAACGCGACCGAACACGGCTGCGAGCCATCGGCGCGGTCCCACAGCTCGGTATGCGAGAACAGCAGTCCGGTGATGGTGTGATGGAGGAGGACCGGGATCGGCCGCTCGTCGGTGTCCTGTCGCGAGGTTTCGCGCGCGACTCCGATGAGGTCCTGGAGCCAGCCTTCGACTTCCGGCCCGGTGAAGCCGGTGGGAATGCCGAGGAGGAGGATCTGCGACTGGTCCGACTCGACGCCTGCGGCAAAGACTTCACCGGTGCGGCGGGTGGTTATCGACCAGCGCGGGCGGGCTGCCACGGCCTGGCTCATCGAGGGGCTCCCTCCCCATGCATCGTGCAACGTTTCCGTACGTCGCTGTGGTTGAGTCGCAAGCTAACCAAGGGCGATGCAAGTGTCAACGCCGGAATGGCTTGTGGCATAGGCCTTGCGGAATGCTCCGGTATCCAGACCAACGACGTGTTGGAACCCCCAACCGGTGAGGCCGTGTGAAGTCTGCGCTGAACGATTGCATTGCCTATGCCGAATCCATAGTGTGCGCGCCGTCGCCATTGAGTCCCGGAGTGAGCTCGATGACCCGTCCCCCCCTGCTTCGCGCCCTGGCGCGAACCCTGGTCGCCCTGCTGATCGTGGCCGCAGCCGCCCCGATCGCCGTCGCCGCAGAAACCGCGGCCGCAAGCCGACCGGAACCGATCGCTGAAGCTTCCCGGAACGCCCCGGCGCCGATGGCCGCGGCGACCCGCACGGCTTCGCCCGCGCCCGACACCACCTCCGACCCCGAGACCCCGCTGATGCTGGCGCGGATGGCCTACGAGTCGGCGTGGAACCATCGCTCGGAAGGCCGCCTCGGCGCCTCGCTGACGGTCGCGGACACGGCACTCGCCCACATCGCGCGCGAGATCGACGCCAATCCGGACGCCTCGACCCGCCGCGAGCTGGTGGACCTGCAGTCCCGCATCCAGGGCCTGCGCGACCTCGCCGCCTCCGACCTCAAGAACCCGGTCGAGCCGGGCAACGAGGCCGACGACCGCGTGCTGTCGGCGCCCGCCACCGAAGACATCGAGCCTCAGGTCAACGCCGACGTCCACAAGTGGATCGAGTTCTTCACCGGCAACGGCCGCTCGACGTTCGAGAAGTGGCTGAAGCGCTCGGGCCGCTACGTCGAGCTGTTCCGCTCGGTGCTGAAGAAGGAAGGACTGCCGCCCGACCTCGTGCACCTGGTGTTCGTCGAGAGCGGATTCAACCTCAACGCGCGGTCGGTGTCGGCCGCGGTCGGACCGTGGCAGTTCCTGCGCTCCACCGGACGGCTGTTCGGCCTCAACATCAACCAGTGGGTCGACGAGCGGAAGGATCCCGAGAAGTCGACAGTCGCGGCGGCGCGCTACCTCAAGCACCTCTACGCGATCTTCGGCGACTGGCCGCTCGCGCTCGCGTCCTACAACGCCGGCGAAGGCACGGTGCTGCGCGCCATCAAGCGCCAGGGCACCACCAACTACTGGGACCTCAAGCTGCCGCGCCAGACCGAGGAGTACGTGCCGCAGTTCATGGCGGTGCTCGCGATCTCGCGCGATCCGGCGAAGTACGGCTTCGACGCGGTCGAGCTCGACGATCCGATGGAGTTCGACCAGCTGGCGTTCAAGGGTCCGGTCGACCTGCGGGTGATCGCCAAGATGTGCGAGACGCCGTACGAAGAGCTGAAGCTCCTCAATCCCGCGGCGCTCGGCAGCGCGATGAACAGCGCCTCGGGTGTCACCGTGATCCGCGTGCCGGAGGGCAAGGGCCCGCTGCTCATGGAGAAGATGCAGAAGGGCGCCGAGCTGCCGGCGGTGAATCTCACCGTGCGCCACAAGGTGCGCCGCGGTGAGTCGCTGTCGGGCATCGCGGCCCAGTACCACGTGAGCGCGCAGTCGCTGGCGCGGGTCAACGGCATTGGAAAGCGCCGCCCGCTGGTGAAGGGCATGACGCTCAGCGTGCCGGCCTCGCTCAAGCCCACCGCGCCGATTCCGATCGACGACCACGACCCCACCACTTCGACGGCGTACGTGCCGTCGCGCGAGCGCGCGACGCCGGCGTCGCTCAACGCCAACTCCGAAGCCGAGGGCCGCGTCACGCACGTGGTGCGCCGCGGCGAGACGCTGGGCACCATCGCCACGCGCTACGGCGTGTCGGTGAGCGACCTCAAGCGCTGGAACCGGCTGACCGCGAACACCGTGCGCCGCGGTACGCGTCTCAAGGTGCGCACCGGCGACGCCGCCGAGGTGAACCTCGAGCGCGCGGCGTCCGACAGCGCGAAGGTCGCGGCGCTCAAGCCGCCCACGCCGCGCAAGGGCTCGCATTCGGCGAGCGGCGCGGTCCGCCGCACCGTGGTGGTCCGTTCCGGCGACACGCTCGCCACCA
>Ga0134123_10003511_pt1 | contig 10203 bp, 12 predicted proteins | sample KB303_FD_96460 | JGI IMG/M metagenome (GOLD analysis project Ga0134123, IMG submission 96460) | Terrestrial soil microbial communities without Nitrogen fertilizer from Kellogg Biological Station, Michigan, USA - KB3-0-3 | ecosystem: Environmental > Terrestrial > Soil > Unclassified ...
CCCAGGTCCGGTACCAGCACGTGCCCGTCCAGGTGCAGCTCAGTTTCATAGAGAGTGATCCATCCGCCCGGGCCACCCCGTCCACGCTTGAAGGGGGGGCCGAGCTCCTCGCCAAGCGCTGTGGCCGCGGCCGAGTGAGGCCCGGCGGGGCGAGGGCTGAGCACGAGCTCGCCGTTGATGATCTCCGCCACCTTGTGGGGCGGCGCCGCCAGCACGTCCTCGTAGCTGGCGCGGCGCTTCGCGCGTTCGCCCATGATCCATCAATACTAGCGGGGTCGGACGGCCACGGAAGGCCGCGCCGTCCTAGAGGATCCCCCGCGACGAGAGGATCCGGCGGATCTCGTCGCGGCGGCTGGCCAACTCCTCGGGGTCCTTGGCGGGCTGGAAGCGGCCGTCGAGGCCGTCGCGCTCGACCCGCAGGAAGTGCGAGGGCAAGAAGGCGGTGAGCTGGCCCATGAGGCGCTCGAACTGGATCCCCTCCTTGCCGTCGATCTTCTTGCTGACGGCGAACCAGGTGAGATCGAACGCGCGGTCGATGGCCGCGGCGTCGAGCACGAAGGTGTTGGTGTTGAAGACGGGGATCGAGTCCTGATCGAAGGCCGGGGGGAAGCGGAAGGACTCGACGATCTCCAGGTGGCCGTCGACGCGGGCCGGGGCTCCGCCCTTGTCGCCGGGGGCCTTGGGGGCCACCTCGGCGGACAGCGCCTGGCCCGAGGCGAGGTGGGCGCCGATGACGGCCGGATCCAGGGTGGCGGCCACGTTGTCGACGTTCGACACCATCAAGAGCTTGCCCCCGCCAGCCCGGAAGCGCCCGAGCACGCCCGAGGCCCGCAGGGCAAAGGTGAGATCTCCGTGTCCGGGCGCGTACAGCGAGGGCCGCCCGTCGGCGCCCACGAACAGCTCCGCCTCGGGCGTCAGCCGCACCGACACGAACTGGGTGAAGGTCTCGACCGGCACCCGCTCGGTCCGCCCCGCCTCGCCCAGCTTGCGGACCGCGTCCGCGGTGGCGAAGCTGGCCATGAGGTAGCACGGCACCGTCCCCTTCACGCGCGCCGACACCACCGCCAGATCGGCCAGCTTGACGTCGAGGAAGCTGCGCCCGTCCACCACCTCGGCCGCCGCCTTCACCACCCCGCCGAACCGCGTGGCCATGCCGCCCGCCAGGAACACCACCCCCACCTGCCCGGCCCCGATGGCCGCCAGCCCCCGCTCCTCCAGCGCCGCCCGCGCCGGCGTCCCCCGCGGCGGCAGCGGCGCCACGTCCCCCGCCTCCGGCACCGTCACCTTGGCCTTGAGCACGTTCTGCTCCGGCGAGCGCCCCTGCGCGCGCAGCCGCCCCCGAAGCTGCTCGAAGGTCTCCCGATCGAACCCGAACCGGGCCAGGGTGGCGGTCGTCTCGGCGTCGAAGCTGATCTCGCTCATCGGGCCGATCTATACCGCGATCCCGAGGGAGCCTCGACGGCTATTCGCCCGACGCGAAGCCCGCCACGAAGTGGGTCTCGCTCGTCACCGCGGCGTAACCGTGGTCGCTCAGGCCCGCCCTGGGGGCATCGCAGTCGAGGACGGCCTGGGCACGAAAGATCCCCGTCCGGAACGGCAGCTTGTCCGCAGAGACGGCCGGATCGTCCAGACCGCGCTGCCAGGCGCCCATCCGCAGCACCGCCTCGAAGTCGGCCCTCCCCGCGCTGATCGCCGCGGCCTCTTCAGCCACCACCTGCTGGCCCACCCGCAACGTGAACATCACCCGCCCACGCGAGCACCGCGGGGCGGCCGCGACGAAACAGCGCAGCTGCGAGACGTTCCAGCTCGCGCCGTACGGCCCGCCACCCTTCCACGCACGGATGCCCGCGCCCGCTGGGATCGGTCCCCGAGGGGGCGCCTCGCCCGGGAAGACCTCATGCTTCATGCAGTCGAAGGCCGTGATCGAGACCAGGGTCGAATCCGTGGGGCCAGCAGCGTCTGCTTCCGGCTTCGGGAGGCCGGGCCGCGCGCACCCGAGGACGAGCGCCCAGGGCAGGATCAATGCCCCCCGGCCCCACCACCGCCAGCTCCTCCCGTTGCGGCGTCGGGCCACCCCTGCGGGCTGCATGAGACCGGGTACGTGCACTTGCAGTTGGCAGGGAGGTTGTAGCACCAATCGGGGATCGCATCCGCCCGCCCGGCGGCGTCGGGAGAGCTGTCGCCGCTCCCGCACCCGACGACCAAAGTCCCCGCCAGGATCAGCCACCGCGCTCGAGATTGCCCGCTCATGGGCGGCGAGCGTTGCAACATCGAGACCGGGGTCTGGAATCCAGGACTTGCGCGATCAATCGCGACGTGAGCGCGACACGCGTGCCCCGCCCGAGGTCGGCAACGCCCGGGGCGGCGCGAGAGTCGGTGTAAGCTGGCGCAGCGACACCGAAGCCGGGGTGGCGAAATGGCAAACGCGGTGGACTTAAAATCCACTCCACTGAAAGGTGGTTATGGGTTCGACCCCCATCCCCGGCACCGTCACTGCCCGCGCCGGGTCCGCTTTCGCAGGGCGCGCAGGCAGAGCACGAAGACCGCCAGCCCGATGAGCGCCATCGGGAGCATCCCGAGGCCGAAGCTGATGGTGGCCAGACCGCCACCCTTGGGGGGCAGGTGGCTCACGTAGCTGAAGACCGCCGTCAGCGTGTCCACGGTCTCCCAGCCCTCGTACAGGAACGTGAGCATGCCGGCGGCGGCGCCGATCGACAGGAGCAGGCGCTTCGTCTCGAGCTTCATCACTCCAGCTTCTTCTCGATCCTCTTGTCGGGCACCAGCCACATCAGCGCCACGAACACGTAGATGCCGCACGAGATCCAGCGGTTGACGAAGGCGGCCCCGACAGCGACGGCGTACAACGCGGCCGAGGCGCGGCCCTTGGTGTCGCTGCCGATGGCGGCGGCCAGCTTCGAGTGGGCGCCGTGGTGGGCGACGAGGATATCCTGCAGGATCTTGTAGCCCACCCCGGCCAGCAGCATGACCACGCCGTAGGCGGCCACCGGCACCGTGGCGAAGTGGCTCTCGCCCAGCCAGTTGGTGACGAAGGGGAAGAGCGACAGCCAGAACAGCAGGTGGAGGTTGGCCCAGAGGATCTTGCCGCTGATGCGCTCGGCGGCGTGCAGCAGGTGGTGGTGGTTGTTCCAGTAGATGCCGACGATCACGAAGCTGAGGAGGTAGCTGAGCAGCACGGGGATCATCGGCTTCAGCGACGACCACTCGGCGCCGTGGGGGACCTTCAGCTCGAGGACCATGATCGTGATGAGGATGGCGATCACACCATCGCTGAAGGCTTCGAGGCGTCCCTTGCTCATCGGGCGGAGCTTACCGATGCGGTGCGCGCGCACAAGGCCGCCGGCACCGTCCCGTTCCGGGACGTCACCGACGGGTAACCGGGGAGGTACGGGCCGCCTCGGCTCCCCAGGGGACGTTCTCCCTGCGGGCGCCGGGGCCGCTGGCACGCTTGTTGAGTCGGCGTGTATGGCATGAAGCGCTCCGCTCTGCTTCTTCTCGGCGCGGCGATGGCTGCGATCTCGTGCACGGTCTCGGCCACTGGCCTGGCTGTCACGGCGGAAGACGAGGACGGCGGCGCGAACCCGGGCAGCGTGGTCCCCGGGCCCGCCGGCTTCGCCGGCCTGCCCGAGGACGGCGGCGCTGCCACCACCATCGCCGACGCGGCGCCGGCCTCACCGGTCGCGCCGCCGGCGATGGCCGACGCCGCTCCGCCCGCGCCGGCCACCACCCCGCCGGTCACCACCCCGCCGGTCACCACCCCGCCCGCGGAGCCGCGCGTGCTACGCGTCCACGACGTCAAGGTCGGGCGCCTCACCGCGCGGGTGGTTCACGCCCACCAGCTCGAGGCCGCCGCGGGGAGCGCGGGGCGGGTGCTGCCGCCGGATGCCGATGCCCTGCTGAAGCTCGAGCTGGGCGCGCAGGATCTGGAGGTCGACGAGCTGACCGTCGACGTGCTCTTCGCCCACGACATCAAGGCGGGACGGGTGCAGCTCGAGGAGACCCACGCCCGGGTGAAGATGCCCGGCAAGGGCCACGAGGACTGAGCCTCACATGTACGGCGTGCTGGCGGGGGGGCGGTCCACCAGCCGGTCCGTCGGCGTGGGCAGGAGGGGGGGCTCGGTGGCCTCCTCGGGCACGCCGGGCGGCTTCTCGACCTCGACCGTGGTCCCGCAATCCGTGACCGGGGTGCCGTAGCCGCCCTGATCGCGGCAGTCGCCCTCGCTGGTGATGCTGTTGCGCTTGTTGGGAGTCTTGCAGCAGACGTCCTCGCACTCGCGGGCGGCGACGACGATCTGGCTGTCGGTGCGCGGGCAGCTGGCCCGGGAGCTGAGGCGGGTGCCGCGGTCGCTGTGGCAGCAGACCTGGGCGCATTGCTCGGGCGGCACCTCGCGGAAGGCCTTGAGCTGGCAGTTCTGGCGCGAGGACTCGTGCACCACGGTGGGCTTGTCGGGCTGCTGGCAGCAGACGGTCTCCAGCGGATCCTCGCAGCGGGCCTTGGGACGCTCGGTCCCCTTGTCCCGCACGCACTGATCCTTGCCGGCCCAGGCCACGAAGGCGGTGGGCAGCTCGCGCGAGCGGGGGAACTCGCAGCAGATCAGATCGTACTGGGTGCGGCAGGACATCTCGTCGACCACGGTGCCGCCCCGCTTGTCGCAGCCCTGCGAGTCCGACCAGTCCGAGAGGCCGAGGCGCTTGCAGCAGACGGGCTTGAGCGCCGCCGCGCAGATCCTCCGCTCGACGGCCTTGCCGCGGCTCTGCCGGCACTCGGACAGGAACATGATCCGCACCAGGCCGTCGTTGCCGCGGCAGCAGACGTCCTCGTCCTCGGGCACCGGGACCGGCGCCATGGGGATCGGCTCCTGCTCGAGCGCGAGGCGGTTGCTGGCGCGGCCGAGCACGAAGCCGGCGGACGCGCCGACGCCGATGCAGGCGAGCAGGATCGACCGACCCAGCCTCCGCCTCCGATAACGACCCATCCGCGATGGCGACACGCGCGTGCTCCATCAGGTCGAATCGTCGAAATATCGTGTGGCTTGAACGATTTATGGGGCCGCCACCGGCCTGACGATCGCCAGGTTCCTGACGATGTTCCCGACGCCGCGGAAACGATTCGTGAAAGGCCGGCGCGGCATTGTTTTGCGTGTCCGAACTCGACTGTCAGCGAAATCGAGCTTCGGTCGCCGCGATCACTTTGCGACTCTCCGCGAAGGAACGATGAGATCTGTCTTTGCCGCTGCCCTCTTCCTCGCCTGCGCCTCGAACCAGCAACCGGCCTCGCCCCCGACGGACGCCGGTGAGCCCGAGCCCGACGCCGTGATGCCCGCGCCCGACACCGCCCTCGCGCCGGACAAGGCCCCGCTCGCCCCCGACGGCGCCGCCCTCGCCCCCGACGGCGCCGCCGTCGCCCCCGACGCGGATCGCGACACGGCTGCGGACGCCGCCAGGGCCGCCGACGCCGCGTCGAGCGCCGACGTCCTCGAGCCGGCGCTGCGGCTGACCAGCACCGGGTTCCTGATGAAGGGCGGCGATCTGATCTTCCCCGCCTCGGCCTCTTATCCCATGGATCACTCGCCCCCCTTCGCGTGGTCGGGCGCCCCGCCCGAGACGAAGAGCTTCGCGCTGACCTTCGTCGACGAGAGCAACGGGGCGACCAAGTGGGTGGTCTGGGACATCCCCGCCACCGTCACCATGCTGCCGGGCGATCTGTCGAAGGCGGTGAACCCGCCCGAGGTGCCAGGCAGCTCGCAGCGGGGCAGCCTCGGCCGCACCGGCTACTCGGGGCCGGGCGTCCCGGGTCCTCCGCTGCACGTCTACCAGTTCGTGCTGTGGGCGCTCGACGTGCAGAAGCTGCCGGACACGACGGGGCTCACCACCGCCGATCTCCGCACGAAGCTGCTGCCGATGCACGCGATCGCCAAGAGCCCGGCGCTGGTGGCGAAGGGGCAAGAGGGCGGTCCCTGACGGCGGCGCTCGCCAACCAGTCGCGTCGCGTGCAGAGTCTTCTCTGTAAACTTTTGGAGAAAGTGAACCCGCTCACTTGCAAAGCAGCGGATACGGCTTAGGTTGCGGCGAATGCCTCGCCGTGCTCGTGCCAAGACGGCCATCCTCTCGGTTCGCCTTCTCCCCGACGAGAAAAAGTACCTGACGCTCGCCGCGGAGCGGGAGGCCGACGAGATCGCCAAGCTCATCCAGGGTGTCCCGATGACGATCTCCAGCTTCGTTCGCTGGGCCGCGCTCCAGAAAGCGGAGCAGCGCCTGGGCCTCACGCTCGCCGAGTTCACGAGCGGAAAGAAGGCCGGCAAGAAACGCCGGCGCGCCTGATAGCCCCTTCGGGTTACAGCCCCGTCATCCAGCCTGCGGAACGGCCGCGACCTTGCGCTCGTCGGCGACGATGCGCCCGTCGCGCACGCGCAGGATGCGCTGGGCGTACTCGGCCACCGCCGACTCGTGGGTGACGAGGATGATGGTCATGCCGCCGCGGTGGAGCTCGCAGAAGAGATCCATGATCTGCAGCGTGGTCTCGCTGTCGAGCGCGCCGGTGGGCTCGTCGGCCAGGAGCACGACCGGGTTCTGGACCAGGGCGCGGGCGATCGACACCCGCTGCTGCTGCCCGCCCGACAGCTCGTTGGGCTGGTGGTGCAGCCGATCACCCAGCCCCACCCGGTTCAGCGCCGCCTCGGCCCGGCGCCGGCGCTCGGGACCGGGGACGCCGCCGTAGAGCATGGGCAGCTCGACGTTGCGGGCGGCCGAGTAGCGGGGCAAGAGGTTGAAAGCCTGGAACACGAAGCCGATCTTCCGGTTGCGGAACTGGGCCAGGGCCTTGTCGTCCAGGGCCGCGACGTCCTGCCCGTCGAGGATGTAGCGGCCGCCGTCAGGCCGGTCCAGCGTGCCGAGGATGTTGAGCAGGGTCGACTTGCCCGAGCCCGAGGCCCCCATGATCGCCACCATCTCCCCGGCGCCGATCCCCAGGTCGACGGAACGGAGGGCGTGCACCGTGGTGTTTCCCATGGTGTACGTCTTGGTCACGGCGTCCAGCTGCAAGAGCACGAAAGTTCACTCCACGCGGTGCCCCACGGGCGGGTGGCGCCCGTCGGACGTCAACGATTTCACCCTCGGAACAGTAGCACGATGGAGTACCACCACCGTCGGGCCGCCGTTGAGGCGCACCCCACAAACCCCCTCCGTCCGGTAGGCTTCCACGTTCCCATGCGTCTCGCCCTGTGCATCCTCATCGCCGCCCTCGGGTGCGGTCGGGCGCGGGGGCGCGCCGCGGGTGAGCCGGGCAAGCCGGTCGAGCTGGCCTCGCGCAAGGGGCCTTCGAGCGGCGCCTACTCCTGACCGGGGAGATCGACGCCGTCTCGTCGGCCGAGCTGCGGGTGCCGCGCATCCCCATGGGGCGGGTGACGGTGCGCTGGCTGGTCGACGACGGCACGGCGGTGAAGCCGGGCGACAAGGTGGCCGAGCTGGACAACGCCAACTTCGTGGCCCAGGTGCGCGAGCGCAGCCTGACCGTCTCGCAGTCCGAGACCGAGCTCAAGCGCCAGCAGTGGCAGAACGAGCTGGACGCCGGCGACCGCCAGCTGGAGGTGGACCGCAAGCGGACCGTCCTGCGCCGGGCGGAGATCGACGCCGACGTGCCCCCGGGCATCCTCCCCCAGCGCGACTTCCTGGTGAAGCAGATGGCCGTGCGCAAGGCCCGCGCCGACCTGGACAAGGCCGAGGACACCCGGGTCAGCCAGGAGAAGACCGCGGCGCTGGACCTGGGCCTCAAGCGCATCGCCCTCGAGAAGGTCAAGCGCGAGCTGGCGCTGGCCCAGCAGATGATCGACTCGCTGACCCTGCGGGCGCCAGCGGCGGGCACCATCATCGTCGGCGACCACTGGGAGGGGCGGAAGCTGCAGGTGGCCGACGAGATCCCGGTCGGCCACGTGGTGGCGCGCCTGCCCGACCTGCAGCAGATCCGGGTCAAGGCCTGGCTGAGCGACGTCGACGACGGCAAGGTGGCGCCCGATCTGCCGGCCGAGGTGGTCCTGGACGCCTACCCGGACCGGGTGCTGAAGGGGAAGATCCTGGAGATCGCGGCGGTGGCGCGGGAGGCGTCCGAGCGCTCGCTGCGGCGGGTGTTCCAGGTCAGCCTGGCGCTGGACAGCGAGGCCCTCGACGCGCGCCTGCGCCCGGGACTGTCGGCGCGGGTCGAGGTGATCGCCGACCGCCGCCCCGACGTGCTGCTGGTGCCGCGGGAGGCCCTGTCGCTGGGCCAGGGCGAGCCCCAGGTGACCCTGGTCGGGGGCGAGCGGCAGGCCGTCACCCTGGGGCCATGCAACGCCGAGGTGTGCGTGGCGGCGGGGCTGGAGGCCGGGGCCCGGCTGCGGAGGGCTCGGTGAAGGCCCGGCTGGCGCTGCTCGTGGTTCTCTGGGCCGGCTGCGGGGAGGTGGCGGCCAGCGACGACGCCTGGCTGCCGGTCACCCGCGACGACCTGGTCCTGGAGGTCGACGTCACCGGGACCCTGCGGGCCACCCGCTCGTCCCCCATCGGTCCGCCCGGGATCCCGGACATGTGGGATTTCAAGATCGTCAAGCTGGCCCCCGAGGGGTCCGAGGTGAAGCGCGCCCAGCCGGTGCTGAGCTTCGACGTCTCCGAGCTGCAGCGGCAGCTGGCCGAGCGCACCAGCGAGCGGGACCAGGCCGCGCAGGAGATCGTCAAGAAGCGCATCGACCTGGACCTGGCCCGGCGCGAGGGCGAGCTGAAGGTGACCGAGGCCGAGGCGGCCTTCAACAAGGCCCAGCTCAAGGCCGACCTGCCCGAGAAGTACACCGCCGCCATCGAGGTGAAGCTGGCCAAGCTCGACCTGGACGCCGCCCGGGCGGAGCTCGAGGGGGCCAGGCGGCGGCTCTCGTACCAGATGAAGCTGGGCGAGGCCGAGCTGGCCTTCCTGCGCGACCGGCACGCCCGCGCCACCGACCGGGTGGAGCGCCTCGAGGAGGGGATCAAGCTGATGACGGTGGCCTCGCCGGTCAACGGCCTGGTGGTCCACAAGAGCAACTGGCGCGGCGACAAGAAGAAGATCGGCGAGACCTGCTGGGCCGGCGACGCCTGCGTCGAGGTGGTCGACATCTCGCAGATGCTGGGCAACGGCGAGGTGGAGGAGACCGAGTCGGCCCGGGTCAAGGTGGGGCAGCCGGTGCGCTTCCGCCTCGAGGCGCTGCCCGAGGTGGAGTGGAAGGCCACCGTGGGGGCGCTGCGGCCGACGGTCTACCGGCAGTCGCCGCGCACGCCGCTCAAGGTGATCGGGGTCGACCTCGAGCTGGGCAAGACCGACCGGCGCATGCGGCCGGGGATGCAGTTCCGCGGCCGCATCGAGACCGGGCGGGTGCCGGGCGCGGTCCTGATCCCGCTCGAGGCGGTGTTCACCCGGCCCGACGGGCCCGTCGCCTTTCGCCGGACCTCGGTGGGGCACGAGGTGGTGCGGCTGCAGCTGGGCAAGCGCAACCTGCGCCTCGCCGAGGTGCTGGGCGGGTTGAAGGCCGGCGATCGGGTGTCGCGGCGCGATCTCGAGCAGGAGGGGCCGTGAAGCCGCTGCGCTGGCTGGTTCCGGTGACCCTGCTGGCGGGCGGCGGCTGGCTGGGCCTGCGCGCGCTGCGCTCGGGCGGCGCCGAGCGGGACGTGCCCACCTTCACCGTGGCCGAGGGGCCCTTCACCCGGACGGTGTCGGCCGAGGGGGTGTTAAAGCCGGTGAAGACCACGGTGGTGAGCGCGCCGTCGGAGGGGCGCGAGCCGCTGATGATCGCCTGGATGGCCGAGGACGGCGATCCGGTGAAGCAGGGCGAGGTGGTGGTCCGCTTCGACGCGCTCGAGGTCACCAAGAAGCTGGCCGACGGACAGTCGGACCGGGCCGCCGCCGAGAGCCGCATCGAGAAGGAGAAGACGCTGTCGGCGGGCTCGCTGCACGAGCGCGACCGCACCGCGGCCGTCACCCGGGAAGAGCTGGAGAACAACCGCCAGCTAGGCAAGAAGGACCCGCGCTTCTTCCCCCGCGCCGAGGTGATCGAGTCGGAGATCGACGAGGGCCTCTTCCAGAAGCGCCTGGACCACGCCCGCGACGCCCGCCAGATCGAGGAGAAGCTGGGGCGCAGCCGGGTGGACCTGGCCGCCATCGATCGGCGCAAGGCGGAGCTGTACCAGAAG
>Ga0134123_10003512_pt1 | contig 10202 bp, 9 predicted proteins | sample KB303_FD_96460 | JGI IMG/M metagenome (GOLD analysis project Ga0134123, IMG submission 96460) | Terrestrial soil microbial communities without Nitrogen fertilizer from Kellogg Biological Station, Michigan, USA - KB3-0-3 | ecosystem: Environmental > Terrestrial > Soil > Unclassified ...
CTCGATCGAGACGGTGGAGCTGGACCCGCGCAAGCGCGGCGAGGTCTTGATCAAGGTCGCCGCGGCCGGCGTGTGCCGGAGCGACCTGCACTTCCAGAAGGGCGAGGCGACCATCGCGCTGCCGGCCGTGCTCGGGCACGAGGGCTCGGGCACCGTGGAGGCGGTGGGCGAGGGCGTGACCACGGTCAAGCCGGGCGACCGGGTCATCCTGAGCTTCGTGCCCAACTGCGGCCACTGCCACTCCTGCGAGAGCGGCCAGCCGCATCTCTGCGACGAGCACGCGCGCACCAGCGGCAAGCTCTACGACAACACCTCGCGGCTGCACACGCTGGCCGGGCAGGATCTGACCCACATGGGCAAGGTCGCGTGCTTCGCCGAGTACGCGGTGGTCCCCGAGATGGGTTGCGTGCCGGCGCCCGCCTCCCTCGACTTCCCCCAGCTGGCGCTCATCGGCTGCAGCGTCACCACCGGCGTGGGCGCCGCCGTGTTCAATGCCAAGGTGCAGCCGGGTGACCAGGTGGCGGTCATCGGCTGCGGCGGCGTCGGTCTCAACGTGCTGCAGGGCGCGCGCATTTCCGGCGCCACCACGATCGTGGCGGTCGACATCAGGGGCTCCGCGCTCGAGTTCGCGAAGAAGTTCGGCGCCACCCACGTGGTCAACGCCCGCAAGGAGGATGCGGTCGCGCGTGTCCAGGCCCTCACCGGCGGCGGCGCCCACTTCGCGTTCGAGGCCTACGGCAGCGGCGCCACCACCCGGATGGCCGTGGACATGCTACGCAAGCGCGGCTCCGCGGTGATCGTCGGGATCGCGCCCATCGGTGACACGGCGGCCATCGAGCCGGTGGTGCTCACGCGGGGCGAGAAGACCATCACCGGGACGTACTACGGCTCGGCCCACCCGCGCCAGGACATGCCACGCATCGCCGACTGGGCCGAGCGCGGCCGGATCGACGTGGCCGGTCTCGTCACGCGGCGCTACGGACTCGCCGACATCAACCGCGCGTACGAGGATCTCGAGACCGATGCCGTCGGCCGCGGTGTGATCGTGTTCTAGTAAAGCGGACGCCTCCGAGCATCCGCACCCTTCGTCAGGCAGTCCTCGTCACTACACCGTCCCAAGGTGTATCTGATTTTCGACCTTGACGGCACTTTGGTCATGCATCGACTGCGCGTCGTCGATGATTCGCCCAACCCCCTCCCGCAGCGCATAGCGCGCCGCGCAGCCCTGCTGCGTCCTGGCTCCGCCAAATTCTCGACTGCGTGCCGATCGCTTCGCTCGGTGGCTCCCAGGCCCGGTGAAAACTCTGGGTTAGAGTCGTCCCAACACAGGGAGACTCACATGCTGATGCGTTCACTCCAGCAGCTGGGCGATGAGATCGCGGAGCTCTCGGTCCACCTCGACGCGGCCACTGTGCGCCTGCTCGATCTCATCCGTGAGTTCGATGTCCGCGAGGGCTGGAACAACGGCTTCCGCTCGTGCGCCGCGTGGCTCGCCTGGCGCGTGGGCCTCGACATCGGCGCCGCGCGCGAGCGGGTCCGCGTCGCGCGAGCCCTGGAAGGGCTGCCCCGGTTGAACGCGGCGCTCTCACGAGGGGAGCTGTCCTACGCCAAGGTCCGTGCGCTGACCCGCGTCGCCACGCCGACGACGGAGGAGCGACTGCTCGCAGTGGGGCGGGCGGGCACGGCCGAGCACATCGAGCGCATCGTGCGGGGCTGGCGCCGAGTGGATCGTAAGGCGGAGATCGAAGAGACCACACGACGCCACAAGTTTCGGGCGCTTCACGTGTATCGAGATGCAGACGGCACAGTCGTCATCCGAGGGCGGCTGGCGCCCGAGGCCGGCGCGGTGCTCATCCAGGCGCTGGCCGCGGCCTGTGATGTCCAGCGGGGCAAGCCGGCCACCGAGGCGAGGCACAACGCTTCCGCGGAAACGCGCTCCTACGAGCAGCAGCAGGCGGACGCCCTGGTTCTAGTCGCGGAGACCGCGCTCCACCACGGGATCGATCCCGGTACGCCGAGCGAGCGCTATCAGGTGGTGGTCCACGTCGAGGCCGAGGTGCTGGCCGATGCGGAGGCGCCTGGCCAGTCCGTGATCGAGGGCGGGGCACGCGTTTCCGCGGAAACGTCCCAGCGGCTGGCGTGCGACGCCAGCCGGGTGGAGATGCGCCACGATGCCGACGGCGTGGTTGTAGAGGTGGGGCCTCGGACGCGGACCATTCCGACGGCCATACGGCGAGCGCTCGCCTATCGTGACTCTGGTTGTCGCTTCCCGGGCTGTGATCTCCCGTTCGGCCAGGCTCACCACATCAAACACTGGGCCCAGGGTGGACCCACCACGCTCTCGAACCTCGTCTTACTGTGTCGTCGCCACCACCGAGCGGTTCACGAAGAAGGTTTTCAGGTCGAGTGGCGAGAGAGTGGCGAGCTCCAGTTCCGCTGGCCCCATGGCCGGGTGCTCCCGTACGTCCCGTCACCGCCGATGACACGGGACGACGCGGAGGCAAATGTTCGCGCGTGGAACACGGCGGCGGGCGTGACCATTCACGCACACACGGCGACGCCCGGGTGGGATGGCAGAGGGCTGGACGTCGGCTGGGCGATCGACGTGCTGCATCCGCGGGCCAATCCACTGTGACAACTGAGTGCGCCGTACACTATCTCCCGATTCACGCCAGCCGCGGCCGGTCGCCCTCCACGATGATCCGCCACAGCACGCGGCTCTCGCGGCGATCGTAGTCGCCGTGGGCGCGGTGCATGGTGGCGCGGTTGTCGATGACCAGCACGTCGCCCTTGCGCCAGGCGTGCTGGTAGGTGATCTCCGGCTTGATCATCCGCTCGAGCAGGTCCGACATGTAGTCGCGGCTGGCCTCCGGCGTCATCCCGTCAATGTGCGTGGCCTTGGAGATATGGAAGTACACCGCGCGTGAGCCGTGCACCGGATGGGTGCGCACCATCGGGTGCTGGATCGGTTTGCCGTACTTCTCCTCGTCCTCGGGCCGCGTGTCCGTGCGGCCGGTGTCCAGACTGTTGAACGTCGACAGCCCCTCCAGACGTCGGCGCTCGTCCGGCGGCAGCGCGGTGTACGCCGCGCGCATGCTCGCCACGCTGGTCCCGCCGCCGGCGGACGGGATCTCCACGCCGTAGAGCATCGTCGCGGCCGGCGGGCGCTCGCGATTGGTGTGGTCCGTGTGCCACCGCTCGGCGGGCTGCTGGCCGTTGCGATGCCAGATCAATCCAATGAGCGGCTGATCCGGCATGTTGTGCTGTCCGTAGTGCTGCTCCATCGGCGGCCCGAACACCGACGCCGCGGCGAGATACTGCGGCGCGGTCAGTGATTGATTGCGAAACACCAGGGCCAGGTGCTCCGCCAGCGCGCGTGACAGCGCCTCGCGCGTGGAGGCGTCGATCGGCTGGCTCAGATCGACTCCGCTGATCTCGGCGCCCAGCGCGGGATGGAGCGGCGTGATCTTCAACGCGGTCATGGCGTCGATCTCCTCAGCGGGCCAGGCCGGGCGTGCCGGCGGCCACGTCGTAGAAATTCATGGTGAGCGACACCGCCGTGTAGTAGCCCATCAGCACGATGATGTCGGTGATGCGCTCGTGGCCGAGCGTCTTGACCGCCCGGTCGTAGAGTCCCTGCGAGACGAGCCCCCCGCCCGCCAGCGCCGTCGCCATCTCGTAGACCACCTGCTCGCGCGGATCCGGGAACGAGGCCGGCAGGCCGGCAACCAGCGCTTCCACCGTGGCCGCCGGCAGACCGACCTCCTTGCCGCGTTTCTCGTGGGCCGCGGTCGGATACGCCGAGCGCCAGCGGCTGGTCATGATGATCACTGCGATCTCCCGCTCGCGCTCCGTCAACGACGACTGCTCGGGCGTGAAGTGCTGGCCCAGCGGGGAGGCGGCGCGCATCAGCTTGGGGTTGTGCACCCACACCTTGTACGGCCCGGGCAGCCGGCCGCGCGGCCCGTCGACCATGAAGCGATACCCGTCGCGCTGCTCGGTGGTCATCTGCTCGACGGGAATCTCGGCGTAGCGTCCGAACGTCGGCGTGGGGCTCATCGTCGTGCCTCCCTGGGCGAGCCGCTGTGGCCACGCCATCCTGACGGGGCACGGCGCCGGGCTCGGTCGAGGCCAAGATCCGGCGCGCGCGTGGCCTTGTCAAGGTACCCTGACTCCCCGTGACCCACTCGAGACGGCGTGAGCGCGGCTGACCGCGGGCCGTACGCGGGGCGCGCGGTGGTGGCGGCCACCGTGCTCAATCTTCCGCTCGGCTCGCTCTACGCGTTCAGCGTCTTCCTGAAGCCGCTGGAAGCGCTCCTTGGCGTGAGCCGCGGCGACCTGGCCCTCGTGTTCTCCCTGGCCGCGCTGGGCTTCGGCGCCGGCACGAACCTGCTGCCGCGCGTGTACGGGATCGCCTCCACCGGGCATCTGGTGCTCGCGTGCACGGTCGCCAGCGCCGTGGGGATCGCGGTGGCGGCGACGGCGAGCGGCCTGGTGCAGCTGGCCCTCGGCTATGGCGTGCTCTTCGGCATCGGCGGCGGCGCCGCCTACGTGCTGGCGCAGCAGGCGGTGAACCTGGCGGTGACCCGACGGCGCGGGCTGGTCAACGGCTATCTCGTCGCGCTCTATCCCGCCGGCGCGATGATCGCCGCGCCCATCTTCGGCTGGTCCATTGGCGCGTTCGGTGTGCGCGCGACGCTGGGCGGCCTCGCCACCACCCTGGCCGTCACCGGATCACTCGCCGCGTGGCTCATCGCGCAGTCGCGCGTGACACTGGCCGCCGCCGCCACCGAGGCGCCGGCCGCCGGCGAGCGCCGCCGTCCGGTGTTCTGGCGGCTGTGGATCGTGTTCTTCCTCGCCGCCTCGGCGGGGCTGATGGTGCTCAGCCAGGCCGCCGGCATCATCAGCGCGTACGGTGGCGCGACCGGGCTGGCCGTCTACGGCACGACGTTCATCGCCGGCAGCATCGCCGCCGCGCGTGTCGGTGGCGGCTGGATGGTCGACTGGCTCACGATTCCGTCCGTGGCGGCGTCCGCCCACGCGGTGGCCCTCGTCGGCAACGTCGCGCTGACGCTGTGGCCGGGGGCGGCGACCTCCGTGCCCGCGCTCACGCTCGTGGGGCTCGGCTACGGCGTGATCTCGGGGCTCACCGCGGCGGCCATCGCGGTCTACTGGCGACACGCACTGTACGGCCGCGTGGCGGGCGAGATCTATCTGGCGTGGTGCGCCGCCGCCATCATCCTGCCCAACGCCGCCGGGCGCCTGTTCGATCTGACGCAAGGCTACGGCGTGGCGATCATCATCGCGGCGTGCGGCAACGCGCTGGGCATCCTGGTCGCGCTCGGTCTGCCGTCACAGGGCGCGGCGCGCGCGGAACCGCCCTCGACGGCGGGCGCGGCTATCGCGCCAGACCGTATACTCGGGCGCAAGCAATGACGCTGTCAGGAGGCTCTTCCATGGTCACCCTCGAGTTCCACGATCCGTCCGGCGCCATCGAGGTGAAGCAGGCCCACGCGCCGCGCGTGAGCGCCCTGGCGGGCAAGCGCATCGGCTTCGTCAGCAACGAGCAGTGGCAGGCGTACCGCATGCTGCCGCTTCTGAAGGCGCTGCTGGAGACGGACTTCCCAGGGATCGAGGTGCTGCCGATCGACGCCTTCCCGCAGGGCAACGCGGTCATCGGCTCGGAGGAGACGGCGGCGCTGGTGAAGGCGAGCGGAGTCGACGCCGTCATCATCGGCAACGCGGCCTGAGGGTCCTGCGCGACTGCATGCGGCCGGGCGGCCGCCAGGCTCGAAGCACAGGGGATCCCCACGGTCACGCTGACGCGCACGGACTTCGTCGGGGTGATGACCAACGCCGTCGCCGGGCTCGGGCTGGCGCCGGACGCGGCGATGGTCACCTTCCCCATCGAGATGTTCCTGCCCGGCAGCGACATCACGCCCGTCCAGGCGCGCAAGGGGGAGTTCTACGACGGGCTGACCGCATGGCGATCGGCCTTCGCCGCCGACGGCGGCAGCGAGGCGCCGATGATCCGCGTGGAGGGCGCCAGCGTCGAGGACGCGTTCTCACGCGCGAACAACCTGATGCTCGCCAACCGCTGGGGCGATGGGCTCCCGCTCTGGCCGCCGACGCGCGAGCGCGTCAGCTGGATCCTCGCCGGCACCGCCCAGCCGCGGCACCGCTCGCTCGGCACCTTCCCGCCGCGCGGCGGCGTGACGACCGTCGAGAGCTGCGCCATCGCGCTGGCCATGGCCGGCGGTCGCCCCGAGTATTTGCCGGTGGTGATCGCGGCAGTCGAGGCGTTTCTCGACGCCGAGTCCGGCAGCGCGCAGCTGCAGGCCGCCTCGGGCAGCGCGTTCCCGGTGGTGATCGTCAACGGACCGATCGGCGCGGCGATCCGTCTCAACGCCGGCTTCGGCTGCCTGGGCCCGGATCCGCAGCATCCGGCCGGCGCCAGCATCGGGCGCGCGCTGCGTCTGTTGCAGCAGAATCTCGGCGGCGCGCTGCCCGGCATCGGCACGATGGCCAACTACGGCGGCCTGCGCTACACCAACGTCGTCTTCGCCGAGGACGAGGCGAATCTCCCGGCCGGCTGGGCGCCGCACGGCACCGAGCGTCACGGCTTCGCGCCGGGCACCAGTTCGATCTCGCTGGCCTTCGCCAACGGCGCCACCAACATCCGGCGGCGGGGAGCGAAGAAGGAGACGCCGGAGGAGGACGCGCTGCAGGGCATGTACCGCATGGCCGACTTCATGCGCGCGCCCAACATGCCCGGGCTCGCCGGCTACGAGGACGGCACGCCGGGCATCCTGATGCTGCCGGCTGTGGTCGCGCAGACGATGGCCGGCCTCGGCTGGACCAAGGCGTCGATCCGCCAGTTCCTCTGGGAGCACTCGCGGATCCCGGCCGCCGAGCTGCGGCGCGCCGGCTGCCGGGCGTGGATCGAGATCGATGCCAGCAAGGTCGTGCGCGAGAGCATCGATCTGGATCCGTGGCCAATCACGGCCAGCCCCGACAACTTCGTCGTGGTGGTGGCCGGCGGCGGCCATCCGACCAACAGCTACTGGCTGCAGGGTTACAGCCCCGGCGTCGTCGGCCGGCCGATCGAGCTGCCGGCGGACTTCGAGCGCCTGCTCGCGCAGGCCGAGCGCGATCTCGGCCCGCGCTGAGGGACCCACCCGCCCCACGCATGCCCACGCGCACCGACAGGCTGCTCCTCGCCAACGCGATCATGGGGCAGTTCATCGCCGGGATCGCCGCCCGGATGTTCGCGGTGTCGCTGCCCACCATCGCCAGCGCGCTGCACGCGGACATCCTGTCCGTGTCGTGGGCGCTGATCGCCTACCAGCTGGCCGGGATCTGCCTGTCGGTGGTCTTCGGCCGGCTCGGCGACATCCACGGGCGCTACGCGATCTACGGCACCGGCTTCGTGGTGATGACCCTCAGCTCCGCGCTGTGCGGTCTCGCCCCCAGCGTCGGCTGGCTGATCGTCTTCCGCCTCGTGCAGGGCGTCGGCGCCGCGATGATCGCCTCGGCCACGCGCGTGCTGGCCATGGAGGCGATGCCCGAGGGTGCCGAGGGACGCGCCAACGGATTCATGACGATGTCGTTCCACGGCGGCCTGCTGTTCGGCCCGCCGCTGGGCGGGCTGGTGATCGACTGGCTGAGCTGGCGCTGGATCTTCTTTCTCCTCGTGCCCATCGGCGTGGCGGGCACCGTGCTCACCGCGCTGCGCGCGCGTGGCCGCCGGTCGGTGCGGGTCGAGTCGCCGCCGGCCGTCGACTACGTCGGCGCCGTGCTGCTCGTGATCCTCACGGTGGTGCTCACCTTGATGGTCGACCGGCGGACGGCGGTGGCGCTGGGCGCAAGACAGGCGGGGATCGTCGTCGTGGTCTTCGTCGTGGGCCTCGCCGGCTTCCTCGTCCACGAGCGGCGCACCGTCAATCCGGTGGTGAACCTCGGGCTGTTCCGGATCCGGATGTTCGTCTTCAGCGTCCTGAGCCTGCTGGTGTTCGCCACCACCTCGAGCATCCTGCACTTCCTGCTGCCCTTCTACATCCAGGACGTGCTCCACCGCTCGCCGTCGTTCATGGGCCTCATCTTCCTCTCCGCACCGGTGCTCACGATGAGCCTGGCCTTCGTCGCCGGGCAGCTCACCGACCGCGTGGGGCCGCGCCTGCCGGCCACCATCGGCCTGTCGATCGTGATGGTCTCCTTCGCGATCGGCATGGGCCTGCGCGTGGACTCGCACTGGATGCTGCCCGCGCTCCTGCTCGCCTGCACCGGGGTGGGCCAGGGCTTCTTCAACACGCCCAACCAGACGGCGATCATCGGCTCGGTCCCGCGCGAGTACCGCGGCTTCGCCACCGGGCTGGTGCAGATGATGTTCGGCCTGGGCTCGCTGCTCGGCATCTCGCTGGGCGGCGTGCTGCTGACCCAGTTCTTCCGCCACTACTCCGGGTTGCCCGACGCCACGCCGAGCGCCGCCGATCCCGTCCCCTTCGTGTCGGCCATGAGCGCGATCTACGGCGTCTGCTTCGTGCTCATGGGCGCGGCCCTGGTCGTCTCGCTGATGCGCGGCGGGCGGCGGGTGGAAGCGGCCGCGCTGGAGTAAGATCGGGGCCGCACGGCGGCGGGCGAAACGACGAGGCCCGAATCCCCGACGAAGAGGAGAGCGCCGTGGCCCTCGGGCTCCTGAGATCGCTCACACTGGCACTGCTGCTGGGACTCATCACGGCCGCGTCCGCCGCCGCACAGAGCTGCAGCGGCACCATCACCTCCGAGGCCGCGATGCAAGCCGAGCAGGCGCGCTACGCGGCCCAGACCACCAACGACTTCGGCGCCATGGACCGGCTGTTCGGCGACGACCTCACCTACAACCACTCCTCCGCGGCGACCGACAACAAGGCCACCTACATCGACGCCATGCGCTCCGGCCGCACGAAGTACCGCAAGATGACGCCGAACGGAGACGTGGTGACGCGCACCTACGGCTGCATCGCGATCATCACCGGCACCGCCATGTACGAGGTGACGGCGGGCGGCCAGGATCGTTCAGTGCCGCTGCGCTTCACCGCCATCTGGGCCAATCGCCCCGCGGGACGGCAGTTCGTCTCCTGGCAATCGACCGGGATCCCGCCGAAGCCGTAGACGAGTCCGCCCGCGCGGCCCGGGACGTCAGGCGCGATTGGCGTCCCGGGCCGCGATGTACGCGCGCCACCCGCCGTGGCGCGTGATCTCGCGCTGACCCTCGCAGAGCGCGGGCTCGCCGAGCACGCCCAGCGTCTCCTCGCCGTCAGCGAGTCGGACCTTGCCGATGCAGAGCCCCGGAGGCTCGCCGATCAGCAATTGCGCGAATCCCGTCTCGGGGATACGCCACACCTCCACGGCGACGGCGACGCCGCCCGCGCGCACCCGGATCATGGCCGGGTGCCGGTCGTCGATGGACCAGAGCCGGTACTGCGGCATGGTCGTGGCTTCACGGTCGAAGCGGCCTCCGACTGCCAGCATCCGAGGATTGAGCTCGAGCCCACGCATCAGGGTTCCGTTGACGGCCAGCGGGAAGTCCACGCGGTCTCTCCTTTGATCGCCCGAGGAATGCGCAGCCGGCGCCTCGCTGCTCAAGAGGTAGGCAGCCGGCCGCCCCTGCTCGCCCGGAGGATCCCTGATAGTATCGCCACTTCCGACGGGTGGCCTTGGATCGTGCCTTGCACCCCTGTGCGCACCTCATTCGGACATCGCGATCTCTCAAGGAGCCAGCCATGGGTCAGGGACAGCAGGGGATGAACCGCCGTGACGTGCTGAAAACGCTGGGAGCCGTCGGGGCGCTGAGCGCGCTCGGCAGCCGTCCGGCGTGGGCGGCGGACAAGCTCGTCGTCGGTGTCATCTACGTTGGACCACGCGACGACTACGGCTACAACCAGGCCCAGGCCCAGGCCGCGGCGGCCATCAAGAAGCTACCCGGCGTCACGGTCGTCGAGCAGGAGAAGGTGCCCGAGACGACCGACGTGCAGAAGACGATGGGCTCGATGATCGAGCAGGACGGCGCCACGCTGCTGTTCCCCACGTCGTTCGGGTATTTCGACCCGCACATTCTCCGGATGGCCGAGAAATATCCGAAGGTGCGCTTCGCCCACTGCGGCGGACTGTGGACCGAGGGCAAGCATCCCAAGAACGCCGGCAGCTACTTCGGCTACATCGAC
>Ga0134123_10003513_pt1 | contig 10199 bp, 5 predicted proteins | sample KB303_FD_96460 | JGI IMG/M metagenome (GOLD analysis project Ga0134123, IMG submission 96460) | Terrestrial soil microbial communities without Nitrogen fertilizer from Kellogg Biological Station, Michigan, USA - KB3-0-3 | ecosystem: Environmental > Terrestrial > Soil > Unclassified ...
CGTACCGGCGGCGCCAGCCGCGGTGGTCCCACCGCCGCGCCCGCGCGGCAACCGCCCGAAGTAGCGTCGCGCCATCTCGCGCGCGCTGTCCGGCGCGAAGTCGCCCACCAGAACGACGGTGATCTCGCTCGCCCCGTAGCTCGCCGCGAAGAACGCTTCGGCATCGGCGCGGCTCAAGCGCGCGAGGTCCTCCGCCGCACCGCCCGCCGACTCGCCGTACGGGTGCGCGCCCCAGAACCGCCGCTGCAGCTCCTCCTCCACCGGCCCGAGCGGCGTCGACTCCAGCCGCTGTCGCCGCTCCTCCGCGATCAACCGTAGCTCGCGCTCGACGCTGCCGAACGACGGATGCAGCAGCCGGTCGGACTCGAGCCAGAACCACAGCTCCAGCCGCTCCGGCGGCAGGCGCAGGAAGTACGCCGTCAGGTCGCGCTGGGTGCGGGCGTCGATGCCCACCGCGCCCGCCTCGGTGTAGTGACGCGCGTAGTCGCTCGCCGTCACGCTGGTGGAGCCGTTGTGGAGGAGGTGCTCGAGCAGGTGCGCGGTCCCCGAGCGGCCCGGCAAGTCGTCACCGGAGCCGCGACGCACCGCCCACGCGGCGGCAACGAGCCCCGGCCCGGGCCGCGGCGCCAGCAGCAGGCGCAAGCCGTTGTCGAGCACCAGCTCCTCCACCGGCAAGCTCGCCGACGGACGCGCGGCGTCGCCGTTCGCCGCTGCCGCCACCACGAGGGTCGCGGCGAGCGCGAGGCGAACGGCGCGCGAACCCGGCACCCGGCGATTCTAGAAGCGGGCTGTCTAGAAGCGGCCTGCTAGAAACGTCCCGAGGGCGTCGCCGGCAGCACCGGAGTCGGCTCGAAGGCTGGCGTCGGCGTCGCCTCAGGCGCCGGCTCGAGGGGCACGAACTCGCGGTAGTGGTCCCAGCGGCTGAGGATGGCGTCGACGTAGCCGACCGGCTCGGTGCCGCGCGCGAAGCCGAACCTGACCACCGGGTCGTTGAAGACCTCGCGCTTGGATTTGCGGATCAGCCAGTACGCCACGTTCTCCCACGAGGCCGCGTCCTCGCCGTTCTTCGCGGCCAGGCGCACGGCGTCCTGCACGTGGCCGAGCCCGACGTTGTAGGAGGCGAGGACGAACTTGAGCCGTTCGGCGCGGCGCCCGACCGTGGGCTCCCAGGCGTGCTCGATGCGCCGCAGGTAGCGGCAGGCGCCCTCGACGCTCTCTTCGGGGTCGCGGGGGTCGATGCCGAGCTCGCGCGCCGTGCGCGGCATGATCTGCATCAGACCGACGGCGCCGGCCCACGACCGCGCTCGCGGATCGAAGCGCGACTCCTGATACGACTGCGCGCTGACCAGCCGCCAGTCCCAGGCCGGGATGCGGGCCGACCGGCGAAAGGCGTCGTCCCAGGGGCTCAGCTGCCCGGTCTCGGCGGTCAGGTAGCGGCTCGCCACCCGCTTGCGATAGCCGCGACGGTCGAGGAAATACTTGTGGTAGAGGACGTTCAGCAGCCCCTTCTTGCGCTTGGTCGCGAGCCAGCGGTTGAGCGCGTCGTGCAGCCGCGGCGAGCTCTTGCGCAGCGCCCACACCACCGGCTGCGGTGGCCCGATCGCCGGTTTGATGATCAGGTTGGAGTACTCGCCGGTGCGCAGTGCGGCGACGTTCTCCGCCGCGACGGTGAAGGCGATGTCCCCTTCCGCCAGCCGCTCGATGAGCTTGTCGGTCGTCTCGTCGACCTCCACCACCTCGATGTCGTCGGCGAGCTCGACGTTGAGCTCGAGCAGCCGGCGGCGGTACGGCGTCACCCGCGCCACGTGGACCTGCTGCCCCGCGAGGTCGGCCGGGCGGGAGACCAGCCGCGCCCGCACGGTGATCGGCCCGGGGTCGGTCTCGCGTTTCTCCCGCTCCGTGGCGCGCTTGATCGTCCCCGTGGCCCCGGCCGCCGATGCGCCGGTTCCGCGCTGCACGACGACCGGCGCCGTGGAGTAGAGCGTGTCGGTCATCAGCACCTCGTCCTCGGTCAGCGCGGCGGCGAGCTGCGCCGCGACGACGTCGCCATCGCCGCGGTTGAGCGCCTCGAAGAGCAGCTTGCTGTCGCGGGCGATCACCGGCTCGAGACGAAGCCCCGACTCCTTGGCGAACGCGCTGAGCAGCTCGTACTCGTAGCCCATCGTCTCGCCGCGGTAGATGAAGTAGCCGGTCGAGTTGAAGGTGAAGATCACCTTGAGCGCGCCGTCGGCGAGGATCTGGTCGAGATCGCGCGCGATCGGCGCGCGCAGCGGCGCGGGCGCGGCCTTGGCCTCCAGCGGCTTGGGCACGGACGCGGTGTCGGGCCCGCCGCGCTCCCGCCCGCCGCAGGCGAGCGCGGCGAGCATCAAGGCGACGGTTGCCCGCTGTGCGCGAGTGGCCGTGGCGGCTCCCTCCCTTCAGCCGGTCCTTCGCTGCGGAGGAGCGAGAGCCATGCCAGCGCCGGAGGCGGCGGCGGGCCGACGTCGCGCCCGCTATCATCTCGCGCACCGCTGCAGGAGGCACCTACCGCATGCGATACCGCACCGCCGCGCTCGCCCTCGTCCTCGCCGCGAGCCTGAGCCGCACCGCCGCCGCCGAGCTGGTCGACATGCTCTCCTTCCACGAAGGCACGCTGCCGGTGGTCGAGCCCTCGACCTACGGCGGCTGGACCGCGCTCAACATGCTCGACGGCGAGCCGACCTCGGGATGGGCAGCCGAGAGCGGCCACCTCAAGAACAACGTCTTCGTCTTCGAGCTCTCCGACGCCGCGGTCACCTTCGAGCGCTTCGAGTTCTCCACCGCGAGTATCGATGGCGACGGCCGCGGCGCACGGCACGTGATCGTCGAGGTCTCGCCGACCGGCAAGGACAAGGGCTTCGTCGAGGTGGCGCGCGGCGAGCTCGCCGACCGCGGCGACGGCCAGAAGCTCGCCGCGGCCAAGAAGGTCGCCGGGCGTTGGGTGCGGCTGACCGTCGCCGACAACCACGGCGATGCCGAGTGGGTGGAGCTGATGGACTTCCGCGGCTTCGCGCCACGGCCGAACGTTCCGCCGCTCGCCGTGTCGGGGACCTTCGAGAGCGACTACGGCCTCTTCCACCTGCGCCAGCAGGGGACGGCGCTGATCGGCTGCTACGAGCACGACGAGGGACTGCTCGAGGGCTCGATCGAAGGGCACGTCATGAAGCTCACCTGGCACGAAGCGGGCGGCCCGGAGGACAAGGGGCCGGCGGTGATGATCCTGTCGCCCGACGGCAAGTCCTTCCGCGGCTTCTGGTGGTCGGGCAACACCGCCGGCGGCGTCAACGGCGCCGGCACCTGGGACGGCAAGTGGAAGAGCGCCACGGTCGGCAGCTGCCCCCACTGGTCGGGCTCGGTGGGCGGTGAGGTCAAGAAGGGGCTGCAGACGAGCGGCCGCGCCGTGCTGCACGGCATCCTCTTCGACCTCGACTCGGCGACGCTGCGCGGGGAGTCGAAGCCGGTCCTCGACGAGGTGGTGCGCCTGCTCGCCGCCGAGCCGGCGTGGAAGCTCACCATCGAAGGCCACACCGACAGCAGCGGCGCCGCGGCGCACAACCAGGCGCTCTCCGAGCAGCGCGCCGCGTCGGTCAAGGCCTACCTGGTGAGCCAGGGCGTTGACGCGGCACGCCTCTCGACCGCGGGCTTCGGTAGCAGCCGTGCCGTCGCCGACAACGCCAGCGAGCTCGGGCGGGCTCAGAACCGGCGCGTGGAGTTGGTGAAGAAGTAGGCGCTTGCTTCTCTCCGCGGCAGCGAGATCGCTTCGTCGCTCCGCGCCTCGCGATGACATTGGCCGTGATTGCGAGCGTAGCGAAGCAATCTCGACGGCGCGGCATCACTGAGGGATTCCCCCCACCGCCGCTGAGGGAGGCCCCCGAAGCCGCGGCATCGCCGGCGCGGCGAGACTGCCCACGACGCGATCGGCAGCGAGCCACTCGCTGCCAGGCGTCGTGACGCCACAAGGGGGATTCCATGTTTTTTGTCCGCTGCGCCCGCCCTCTCGTCCTCGCCTTCCTCTTGCTCGCCACCTTCGCGGCCGCCCCGCTCCTCGCCGACCGCACCTACATCGTCGAGCTGACCGGCGAGCCGGCGGCGGTGACCGCCGCGCGCGCCGCCGCCGCCGGCAATCCGCTGTCGCCGGCAGCCATAGAGCAGCTGCGCGACGACCTGCGCCGGCGGCAGGAGGTCCTGCTCGCCCGCCTGCGCAATGGCGGCGTCGGCTTCACGGTCGACTTGGCGCAGGTGCCCGGCTTCGGCGGCGGCACGACGCCGGTCGAGTACCGCTATACGCTGGTCTACAACGGCATCGCCCTGCGGCTCTCCGACGCCGCCAAGGCGATCGTTGCCGCGACGCCCGGCGTCAAGGCCGTGCACGAGAACCCGGTGCGCCGTCCGCTGCTCGACAAGAGCGTCGCCTACCTTCGCGCGCCGCAGGTCTACGGCGCCACCGCCGAGCTCGAGCCCGACGACGACGCCGGGGACGGCTTCGAAGGCCAGGGCACGACCATCGCCGTCATCGACACCGGCATCGAGTGGTCGCACGAGTGCTTCGGCGGCGACCCGACGCCGCCGCGCCACGGCCTGCTGCCGTCGACCGCCGCGGTGGGCAGCAACCGCAAGGTCGTCTATTACCTGCCGCTGATGGAGAACGTGATCGACGACTTCGGCCACGGCACCCACGTGGCGGCCGACGCCGCCGGCTACCGCGGTCTCGCGCCGGGCGCCGACGGCGTCCCCGGCACCGCCGACGACGTGCCGGTGCACGGTGTGGCGCCGCAGGCGAAGCTGATGGGCTACAAGGTGTGCAGCGGGGTCGGCTCGGCGACGTCGACCGTCGGCTGCCTCGGCACCTCGATCATCCTCGCCATCGAGGACGCGGTGTCGCCGCGCACGCTCACCGGCTTCGCCAAGCCGGTGGCCGACGTCATCAACCTCTCGCTCGGCAGCGCCGGCGGTCCCGACGACAGCGACTCGGTGGCGGCCGACAACGCCGCGCTGCTGGGCACCATCGTCGTCGCCGCGGCGGGCAACGACGGGCCGGGGCTGCGCACGCTGGGCTCCCCCGCCGCCGGCCGCCACGTCATCGCCGTCGCCGCCGACAACGACCCCGGCGTCTACCCCAACCCGCTCGACGTGCTGAACGCGCTCGGCCAGCCCGAGGGCCCGCGGCGGTCGGCGATCTGGGCGCCCGACTCCAACCTGAAGAGCAACATCACGACGCCGGTCACCGGCCGCTACGTCTACGCCGGCTTCGCCGACACCCCCGACCAGGTGCCGGCGACCGTGCTCGGCAACATCTGCCTCGTCGAGCGCGGCAGCACCGCCACCGCCGGCGACCAGGGCACCGGCCTCTTCACCGTCAAGGTGCTCAACTGCGAGGCCAAGGGCGCCATCGCCACCGTGGTGTTCAACAACGAGCCCGGCGCACTGGAAGGTGTGCTGGCACCTGGCAGCAAGCCGGTGTTCACGCTGTCGCAGGAAGACGGCCGCTACCTGCGCGACACCGTCGGCTTCGACGCCACCGGGCTGTCGCGGCGCGCCATCCGCATCTCGCCGCCGGACGCGACGATGTTCCTGCCGCAGATGGCGGGCTTCTCTTCGCGCGGGCCGGTGCAGGGGCTCGGACAGGTCAAGCCCGACGTGGCGGCGCCAGGCGTCGACGTGCTGTCGGCGACCACTCCCGTCGGCGTGCCGGTGCTGTCGATGGCGAGCCCGACGCGCTACACCTCGGCCAACGGCACCAGCTTCTCGTCGCCGCTCGTGGCCGGCGTCGCCGCGCTGCTACGCCAGGCGCATCCGAGCTGGACCGTGGACATGGTGCGCACGGCGCTCATCAACTACGCCACCAACCTGCGCGACGCCGCCGGCCACGCGAAGGCGGACGGCGCCGCCGCGGATCCGATCCTGGCGCAAGGCGGCGGCCTCGTCGACGTCGCGGCAGCAGTCGGCGCGCCGGCGCTGATGGGCGTCGTCGGCGACGGCGTGGCGGCGCCGGCTCTCCTCGGCAGTCACTCGTTCGGGCGGGTGCCGCTGGTCAACACCCGCACCGGCCACGCGGAGAGCGTACAGGTGCACCTCTTCGACACCTCCGGTGCGGGCGGCAGCTACCAGCTCTCGGTGGCCGACAACCGCGGTCTCGACCTGCCCGGCGTGAGCGTGGAGGTGAGCCCGTCGCACGTCGAGGTCGCGCCGGGCGGCGAGGCTTCGTTCACCGTCACCCTCTTCGTCGACGGCGAGGCGCTGCGCACCGTGCCCGACGAGGACCTGCAGTGGTACGTCGTCGCCAGCGGCGCGCGCGGCAGCCTGCGCATGCCGTTCTACCTGCAGCCGGCGCCGTCGCAGCCGGCCTCCGCGGTGGGCGAGGAGACCACCGTCTACGAGGGCATCGTGCCCGCCGGCGACACCGGCGGCCAGCTCGCCGCCGACGTCACCTACGTCGACGTGCCCTTCCCGGTGCGCGTTGACACCTTCGGCCTCGACGCCACCCTGACCACCTCCATACCCACCGTCGAGGGCACCTACCCCGACCTCGACCTCGTGCTCTTCGACCCCAACGGCGAGGAGATCGGCAGCTCGCTCTCCGCCGGCGTGCCCGAGCACCTCGAAGCGCTCACCGTCGGCGCCGGCACTTACACCTACCGCGTCGTCGGCTGGCTCAACGGCCCGACGCCGTTTTCCATCATCAGCACGCAGCTGCTCGGCGGCCAGCCGCCGGCGCTGCTGCCGATCGGCACCGAGTGGACCTCGGCGGCCGGCACGCCGGTCGACTTCGACGGCAGCTTCACTCTCGAGTGGCAGCCGGCGGGCGGCGAGACGGGCTTCGAGATCGAGCGCTCGCTCGACGGCGGCGCCTGGGAGACCGTCGCCGCCGTCGACGCCGGCTCGACGCGCTGCACGCTCGACTACCAGCCCGCGGGCACGCTCGCCTTCCGCGTGCGCTCGCTGTCGCCGGGGCGCATCGGCTCCTTCGTCAGCGCGCCGAGCGGAGTGCGGACCGTCGTCGTCGACCCGCGCCTAGAAGAGGTGATCACCGCCTCCGTCGCCACCGCCATCGCCAACACCTCGTTCTCGGGCGGCGTCTTCTCGCTCGACCTCAAGCTGATCAACCAGTCCGCCAACACCTACGTGCCGCTGGTCAAGCTCGACCTCGTGCGCATCCAGTCGACGAGCGGCGGCGTGCGGGCGATCAACGCCGACAACGGCGGCAACGGCCTCTCCACCGCGACCTTCGCGCGCTACGAGTACGGCGCCAAGCTGGGCGCCGACGAGCAGTGGACGGCGGGCGAGACCACCGCGCCGCGCACGCTGCGCTTCCAGGACACATTGGGCGAAATGTTCACCTTCGAGGTGGCGGTGACCGCGGGCCGCCGTACCGAGGGCAACGGCGGCGGCATCGGCGGCGGCCCGTCCGGCGGCTCGGGCCAGAGGGCCGGCAGCGCGCCGTCGGGGTCGACTGCGCTGATGAGCTTCCGCGTCAACCCGTTGACCGGCGCGGTGATCGTCAGCCGGCTGACGCGGGTGCTGTGAGCGGCGGCAGGACTACGGTGGCCAGCGCAGCGCCGCGGCGGTGGCGGGCGCCGGCAGGCCGAGGTGGTCGAGGACGCGCAGGGCGTAGGCGTCGAGGAAGCGCTCGAGCGTCTCCGGCGGGCGCGCGGCGACGGCGCTAGCGGCCTCCGCGTCGCCGGAGCGCTCGACGTAGAAGGCGGGGATGGGTGGCAGCGCCACCGCGCCGGCGTAGGCGAGGCGCCGCAGGTTCTCGAGCTGCACGATCGAGATCGGCGTCTCGCGGAAGCCGAGCACCAGCGGCCAGCGCTCCTTGAGCGCGACGGCGCCGGCGCGGTGGATGAGCGTCGTTCCCACGCCGGTGGCGAGCGCACCCAGCGTCGCCGCGCTGCACGGCAGCACCACGGTGCCGGCGAGGCGGTAGGAGCCGGAGCTGATCGGCGCGTCGAGCTCGCCGTCGCGGTGGATCTCGACTTTGGCGGCCGCGTCGACCGACAGCGCCGCCGCGGTGACGAGGCCGCGCGCGCCCGGCGGATCGCCCAGCTCGTGGCGCAGCACCTGGCTCGCGCCGGCCGAGGCGACGAGGTGGATGCGCTCGACGGCGGGCGAGCCGGCGAGCGCGCGCAGCAGGTGCACCGGCAGGCGCATCCCCGAGGCGCCGGTCACCAGCAGGGCGACGCGCGCCCCCCCGCCGCTCGGCCCGCCGCTCACGGCGGCGATAATATGGCGCGGGAGGACTTCATGGCGCCATGGTGGTCACGCCCGACGGCGGAAGGTAGCGAGCAGGGGCCGGAGCGCGAGACCGAATCGGCCGTGCCGGCGCCGCCGGCGTCGGAGCCGGTTCAAGTCGAGCCGCCGCCCCGACTGGCGCCGCCGCCCGAGCCCCTCGGCTCGCCCGTCGCGCCCGCGCCGCCGCCGGCCCCGAGCCCGGCCCAAGTGCCAGCCTCAGTGCCCTTGCAGCGACCGTTGCCGTCGTTCCCCGCCATCGCACCCGCGCCGCCGCTCGCGGCGCCCCCACCGGTCGAGGCGCCGGCGCTCACCGGCGAAGGCGAGGAGCTGCCGGGCGGCGACGAGACCGAAGGAGCCGGCGAGGCGCCGCACGCCGCCGCCGAGCCCGCCTCGCCCGAGCGCCGCCGCCGGCGCCGCAACGGCCGCGGGCGCGGGGGCGGCAGCGCCACCGCGGCAGCCGCGGAAGCGCGCACCGCCGAGCCGCGTCCCGCGGCCGAGCCGCGCCCCGCGCCCGAGCCGCCGCGCCCGCGGCCTTTGCGCGAGCCACCTCCCCCGCCGCGCCGCGAGGAGCCGCCCGGCGACCTCATCCACCTCGGCGTGCCGCAGCTGCAGGAGCTGATCCGCGAGATCGTCACCGCCGTCCCCGAACGCACCGCCTCGAGCTACGAGGAGCGCAAGCTGGCCGTCTTCTGCGATCTCGAAAACGTTGCCATCGGCTCGCGCGACACTGGCATCAACTTCGACATCAACATGGTGCTCGAGCGGTTGCTGGAAAAGGGCAAGATCATCGTCAAGAAGGCGTACGCCGACTGGAGCCGCTACGGCGACTACAAGCGCCCCTTTCACGAGGCCGGCGTCGAGCTCATCGACATCCCGCAGCGCTCCTACTCCGGCAAGAACAGCGCCGACATCAAAATGGTTGTCGACGCCATGGACCTCTGCTACGCCAAGGAGCACCTCGACACCTTCGTGCTGCTCTCCGGCGACAGCGACTTCTCGCCGCTGGTCGGCAAACTGAAAGAGAACGACAAGTACGTCATCGGCGTCGGCGTCAAGGGCTCCTCGTCGAGCCTGCTCATCGACAGCTGCGACGAATTCATTTACTACGAGGACATCTGGCGTGACGTCGAGCGGGTGCCGCAGCTCGACACGCTGCCGAAGAAGGAGCAGGAGGTCTTCGGGCTGCTCATCGAGGCGATCCTCGCGCTCACCCGCGAGAACAAGGACGTGCTGTGGGGCTCGATGATCAAGCAGACGATGCAGAGGAAGCGCCCCTCCTTCAACGAGGGCTACTACGGCTACTCCGCCTTCTCCGACCTGCTCGAGGACGCCGAGCGCAAGAACATCCTCAAGCTCAAGAAGGACCAGCGCTCGGGCTCCTACATCGTGACCGGCTTCGCCAAGCGGCGCTGAGCCGCTGACGCCGCGGCCGGCGGCGTCGCTCCGGGATTCCGGATCGTCGGTCCACGATTTTGTATCCACCGGCTGCAGCGGCGCTTACGCCGCGCCCGCGCCGCCGGCCCAAGAGCCAATCGGCATGCGGGGTTAGCCCGCGGCGAGGTTTGCAACAGGGGGCTTGGCAACGCCGTTGCTTCGTGCGAGGCTCCAAGGCCGGAGTCCAACTCCAAAACCAGCGCCCGCCGATGCCCGGCGGTCGTGTTCTCCGAGAAGGAGGAGGCTGGAATGCGAACAGCTCGTGTGTTCGTCTGTGTGATCGCGCTCGCCTGCGCCTGCCTGCTGGGCAGCGCGGCGATGGCGCAGATCCCCACCGGGACGCTGTCCGGGCACGTGTCGTCCGAGGGCGCGGGCCTGCCCGGCGTGGCCGTCACCATCACCTCGCCGGCACTGCAGGGCGAGCGGCAGGGCGTCACCACCGAGAACGGCGACTACCTGATCCCGCTGCTGCCGCCCGGCGCCTATCACGTCGTCTTCGCGCTCACCGGCTTCCAGGA
>Ga0134123_10003514_pt1 | contig 10199 bp, 8 predicted proteins | sample KB303_FD_96460 | JGI IMG/M metagenome (GOLD analysis project Ga0134123, IMG submission 96460) | Terrestrial soil microbial communities without Nitrogen fertilizer from Kellogg Biological Station, Michigan, USA - KB3-0-3 | ecosystem: Environmental > Terrestrial > Soil > Unclassified ...
GCAGGCCCTCGAGCTCGCGCTCGTAGCCGCCCGAGAGGATCGGGAAGCGGAACCAGGTCTTGGGGTCGAGGTTGAGGTCGTCGACGTGGAACGACGGCGCGTAGCGCTCGCGCTTCCACTGGTTGCGCGCGAAGAGGCGGAAGAAGCGCTCCACCCAGACCGCCACCTGCGCCGGCGGGTGCTGCTCGAAGCGCGGCGCGAGCAGGCGGTAGACCTCGAGCGGCGACTTCTTGTCGCCGATGGCGAGCTGCTCGATGGCGTCGAGCACCTCGTACGGCATCAAGTCGGCCTCGGCGGTCTGCCGCGCGCCGGGCGGGCGCAGCTCGGGCGTGGGGTCCTGCGCGGTGACGGCGGCGAGCGCGGGGATCGCATGCAAGCCGGTCGGCCCCGCGGTCTCCAACCAGCGCAGCCAGCGGCGCAGGAAGGGCTTGTCGACGCCGGCGATCGGCGCCAGGCCGCCCGCGGTGTCGCCGTCCATGGTGGCGTAGCCCACCGCCGCCTCGGAGCGGTCGCTGGTGGCGAGCAGCAGGCCGTGCTGGAGGTTGGCGAGCATCCACACCGCCGGCGCGCGCACTCGCGCCTGGATGTTCTGCAGCGCCAGGTCGTCACGCTCCCAGTCGAGGGCGCGGCCGGCGGCGTCCTCGACCAGACGGGTGTAGGCGTCGACCTGGCCGTCGACGTCGAGGGCGTAGAAGCGGGCGCCCAGCGCCTCGGCCACCACCTGCGCCGCCTCGCGGCTGGCGGCGGAGCTGTTGCGCGTCGACTGGTAGACGCAGGTGAGCAGCTCGCGCGCGGCCTCGCGCGGCGTGTTGGCGTCGAGGGCGCCGCGGCCGATGCGGTCGAGGAAACCCTCGCGGCCCAGCTCGTCCCAGCCGAGCTCGACGGTCAGCGCCACCAGGCAGGACACCGCCGTCGAGTCGGCGCCGCCGGAGAGCGACACCACGAAGCTGCGCGCGCCGCTCTTGCGCAGGTAGTCGAAGAGGCCGAGCGCGATGGCGCGGGTGAGCTCCTCTTCCTTGAGGTGCTCCGAGTGCTCCCACGCCGCGAGCTGCGCGCCGGCCTCCTCCGCCTCCGCCGGCGGGAAGCGGAACGCGGCGCGCACGCGGCCGCCGGGGCGCTCCTCGAGCTCGGGCGAGAAGCTCCACAGCCGCGCCTGGTTCATGCGGGTGAAGTCGAGGTCGATGACCGCGGAGGTGAGCTGGCGGTCGCCGAAGGTGAGCCGCGGGCCATTGGCGACGAGGCGGCCGGCAGTCGCCACCAGGCCGCCGCCGTCGTAGATTGCACGGCCCGCCTCGTTGCCGAGCAGGTTGGTGTAGACGTAGCTGACGCCGAAGGCGCGCGAGCCTTCGATGACGAAGCGCTCGCGCACCTCGCGCTTGCCGAAAGCGAAGTGGCTCGCCGAGGGGTTGAGCAGCAGGTCGATGCCCTTGCGCGCCAGCATCGCGCCGGGCCGCGTGCCCACCCAGGCGTCCTCGCAGATCTCGAAGCCGATGCCGACGCCGCCGATGTCGAAGACGAGGTCGCCGAGCGGCCAGCGGTGCTCGCCGCGCTCGAGCTCGGCGGAGACGCCGCGCGGCCAGGCCTTGAACCAGCGCGGCTCGTAGTGGAGGCCGTCGCCGGGGAGGTTCTGCTTGGCGACGAAGCCGAGGATCCTGCCGTCGGCGAGCAGGCAGGCGCAGTTGAAGAGGGCGTTGCGGAAGAGCAGCGGCAGCCCGACGGCGACGACGATGCCGCGCGTCTGCGGCACGATCTCGTGGAGAACTTCCCAGGCGGTGTCGGCGACCGCCGGGGAGAGGAAGGCGTCCTCGCAGCCGTAGCCGGTGATGCAGAGCTCGGGGAGGCAGAGGACGCCGACGTTCTGGGCGCGGGCTTCGGCGATGGCGGCGAGGATGTTGTCGCGGTTGGCGTCCCAGGCTAGGGGCGTCTGGTTGAGGGCGCCGGCTGCGACTTTTAGGAGTCTCATGGTGCAAGATGATCATACGCCCGGCTAAGAGAGCGCTCGTGGTACGGGGCCGGAGCGGGGGCTGCGCTGCGCGGGTCCCCGCCTCGGCCCGTTTCCCACTCGTGCTCGCGAAGACGCTGCGCGCGAGCGGGAGCCCTCGGTCCGGGCGCCCGCTCCGCGCATCCCCCGCTCCCGCCCCTACCGCATCGCGCTACACGGGATGAGGAGCTGACCTTACGCCGATTGGGTGGGGGGTTACTCGATCTTGAAGCTGCGCATCAGCACGCCCTCGGCGGCGCGGTACCAGGTGACGACCAGGGTGCCGTCGCTGGTGAAGGCGGCGGCGGGTTGCTCGCCTTCGGTCGAATCGTAGGAGCTGATGGCGAAGCGCTCGACGCGCTTGGCGCCTTCGCGGCCGTAGAGCTCGCCGTAGAGGCTGTAGGCGTTGTTCTCGAAGCGCTCCCAGATGAAGACGAAGCGGCCGCGGCGGTCGCCGGCGACGGCCAGGACGCGGTCGCAGGTGGAGCCGGCGCAGGAGGGGAGGTCGGCGACGTTGGTGCGCGGGCCGACGCGCGTGCCGTCGGCGTTGGAGAAGCGCTGGATGGAGTAGCGGCGGCCGACGAAGATGCCGAGCGGGCCGAGGTCGCTGTTGGGCATGGCGAGCACCTGCGGGCCGTCGACGCAGGGGTTGTCGTTGGCGAGGCGGTCGGTGGCGCCCAACGGCCGCAGCGACCAGTTGAAGGTGGCGACGGCGCTCACCGGGTCGATGGGGTTGGAGGGGCAGGGGGTGAACTCGGTCCAGCCGACGGCGACGCTGTTGGCGCTGGCGCTGACGGCGCCGAGGGTGTTGGCCATGGTGCCGATGGCGTTCATCGTCACCGGCTTGCCGAAGCGGGTGCCGCGGGGGTTGAAGGTGGCGAGGCGGACGGAGCGCGTGGGGTCGGAGGTCGACTGCTCGTAGGCGACGGCGAAGCGGCCGTCGCCGGCCATCGCCACTTCGGGGTGAAACGCGCCGACGCCGCCGGGGCTGAGGATGAAGATGCCGCGGTCGCGGCCGTCGGCGCGGAAGAGCTGGCCGTGGACTTCGCCTTCGGACCAGACGACGATGAAGTTGCCACGGGCGTCCATGGCCACGCGCGGGTCTTCGGCGGCGATGCCGGGCTTGGGGAAGCCCACCTGGAAGGGGGCGCCGAAGGTGGTGCCGTTGAACTGGCGGGCGCGGATGGAGATCACCGGTCCCGCAACGGCCGCGCCGTCGCGCCAGGCGACGACGCCGCGGCCTCGGCTGTCGAGCGCGACGGAGGGGTAGTCGCCGGTCGCGGCGACTAGTTGCTCGTTGGTGATGGTGGTGACGATTTCTTGGGCTTGGGCGGCGGCGAAGGGCAAGGCGACTGCGGAGACGGCAACAGCGACGAGGATCCCGGCGCGGAACGCGGAGTGCGGCCTGCGAGGTCTCATGACTCCTCCCGATTGCCGGCGGTCCGCCGGCGAAGGTGGCGGGCGGTATCGCCCGCCAACAGCGACGCGCGGTCGGGTCGCGAGATCGATCAGCGCGTGAAGGGCCGGAAGAGCCGCCGGGCTGCGCGGGTCCCCGCCTCGGCCCGTTTCCCACTCGTGCTCGCGAAGACGCTGCGCGCGAGTGGGAGCCCTCGGTCCGGGCGCCCGCTCCGCCCGGCGGCTCTCCCGGCCCGGCTTGTGGCAACTAAGGCCTGGGCGTCAGATGGAGAAGCGCGCGGGCTCAGCCGCCTGGGCGTTCGCTGCGGGCGTCGAGGAAGGCGTGGATTGCTTGCCAGGCTTCGGGGCGAGCTAGGAGGTCGTTGTGGCCGGCGCCTTGGACTTCGACCCATTGCTTGGGGCCGGGAAGGGCGGCGAAGAGGTGGCGTCCTAGATCGATGGGGATGATGTCGTCGCGGTCGCCGTGGATGAGGAGGGCGGGGGCGGCGATGTGGGCGGCGGCGGCGGCGGAGTCGTAGCGTTCGGAGAGAAGCACGCTGACCATCCAGCTGGGGAAGTGGAGGCGGGCGACGGCGTCTAGGCGGTCCCAGGCGGAGAGGAGCATGACGCCCACGGCGTCGTCGCGGCGCTTGGCGGCGAGCTGGGCGGCGACGGCGGCGCCGAGGGACCAGCCGGCGATGATGGGCGGGCGGCCGTTGCGGTGCTGGAGCATCCAATTCCAGGCGGCCTCGGCGGCGGCGAGGTTTGCGGCTTCGGATGGGGTGCCGGGGCTGCGGCCGTAGCCGGGGTAGTCGATGGCGAGCACGGCGGCGCCGTTGCGACCGAGGTCGGTGAAGAGGCCGGCTTGACGCATGGTCTCGAGGTTCTCGCCGTTGCCGTGGAGCATCAGCACGATGGGCGCGAGGGGGCCGCCGCGAGTTGGCTCTGGCGCCGGCAGGTACCACGCCGAGACGGCGCGGCCGCCGGCTTCGAGGGCCACCTCGACGAGCGGTGCGGGTGGAGGCGACGGCACGCGCACGGGCGGTGCCGGGTAGAGCATCTGGCGTACGACGCTGTCCATCATCCACAGGGCTCCCACGACGAGCGCGGCGGCCATCACCGCGCAGCCGATGGCACGGCGACGGGTGATCACGGCGGCAGCAGCGCGACGGCGCGCAGCGGGCCGCCGGTGCCGCCAGCGATCTTCATCGGCAACGCGACCAGCCACGCGCCCGTTTCGGGCAGCTGGTCGAGGTGGTCCAGGTTCTCGAGGCCGGGCACGTTGGCGGCGGCGGTGAGGCGGTGCACGGGGAAATCGTGCGACGGACCGTGGTCGATGCTGGCGGTGTCGACGCCGATCGCCGCGACGCCGCGCTCGAGCAGCAGCTTCACCGCGTCGGCGCCGTAGGAGGGAAAGTGCAGGTCGGCGGCGCTGCTCGTCGAGGCGCTGCCGAAGTAGCGGAGGCGATCGGGCCAGCGCTCGCTCCAGCCGGTGCGCAGCAGCACGATGGCGCCGGCGGGGATGCGGCCGTGCGTGGTCTCCCAGGCCGCGACGTCCCGCGGCTGGAGGCGGTAGTCGCGGTCGGCCGCCGCCTGCGCGCGCACGCCGAGCACGACCGCCGGCGCGACCAGCCGCTCGACGGGCACGTCGGCCGCCGACCACTTGCCGTCGGCGAAGTGCAGCGGTGCGTCCATGTGGGTGCCGCCGTGCTCGGGGCCGCAGAACTTGTTGGCGGCGTAGAAGAAGCCGCCGGGCGTGATCCCGTGCGAGAGAGCGTGGAGCTGGAACGTCTCGGGCGGGTTCGCGGGCCAGAACAGCGTGTCGGGGCCGTACTCGTGCGAGAGGTCGACGACGCGCGCGCCCGCGAGATCGAGATGCGCCGCCGCACCGGCCGCGGGACGCGTCGCCTGCGCCGGAGTCGGGTCTGTTGCGCCCGACGTGGCGGCGCGGTGGGCTTGTGCCCCCGCACCCGCCGACGCCGTCAGCCATCCGATTGCCAGGCCAGTGCTCCAGCGTGCGCGCATCTTCATCTCCTCGATGTCCACCGACTGCTGTGGGCGAGACTCATCTTCGCACGCGACGTCGCGAGCTTCGCTTAAGATCCGCGCGCCGACTAGGCATCCCCTCATCGCGATGAAACCTTCGCTCTCCTGGCTGCTCGTCTTCGTGCCCACCACGGTGGCGCTGCACTACCTCACGCCAACGGCGCACCTGTGGATCTTCCTCTCCTCGTGCGCCGCGATCATCCCCCTCGCGGGCTGGATGGGGCGCGCCACCGAGCACCTCGCCGAGCACACCGGCGAAGGCGTCGGCGGCCTGCTCAACGCCACCTTCGGCAACGCCGCCGAGCTGATCATCGCTTTCGCCGCACTGCGCGAGGGGCTGCTGTCGGTCGTCAAGGCCTCGCTCACCGGCTCGATCCTCGGCAACCTGCTGCTGGTGCTCGGCGCCTCGTTCCTGGGCGGCGGCTTGAAGCGCAACCTGCAGCGCTTCGACGCCACCGCGGCGCGCATGCAGTCGACGATGCTCTTCATGGCCGCCGTGTCGCTCATCCTCCCCGCCAGCTTCCACTATCTCGGTGGCGCCGACGTGCTGGTGGCGGAGAAGAACCTGAGCCTGTGGTTCGCCTTCGTGCTGCTCGGCACCTACGGGCTCGGCCTGCTCTTCTCCCTCCGCACCCACGTGGCGCTTTTCTCCGGCACTCACGGCGAAGCGGAGCAGCTCGAAGATGATGGCCATGCGGCGTGGAGCGCGAAGAAGGCGCTCACGGTGCTTGCCATCGCCACCGCGGCGGTGGCGTGGATGAGCGAGATCCTCGTCGGATCGGTCGAGCAGGCGGCGCACGCGTTGGGGATGACCGATCTCTTCGTCGGCGTCGTGGTGGTGGCGATCATCGGCAACGCCGCCGAGCACAGCACGGCGGTGCTGGTCGCCATCCGCAACCGCATGGACCTCGCGGTGTCGATCGCCGTCGGCTCGAGCATCCAGATCGCCCTCTTCGTGGCGCCGGTGCTGGTGCTGCTGTCGTACGTGGTGGCGCCGCAGCCGATGGACCTTGTCTTCTCGCCCGCCGAGGTGTTGGCGGTGCTCGTCGGCGTCGTCATCTGCGCCCAAGTGGCGAGCGACGGCGAGTCGCACTGGCTTGAGGGCGCGCAGCTGCTGGCGGTCTACATCCTGCTCGGGCTGCTCTTCTACTTCCTGCCGGCGAGCGCCGGCCACGTGCCGCCGCCGCACACGCTGGCACCGCAGCCGACGTTGGTGCCGGTGGGACCGGCGGGCCACTAGGCGGCACGCGAGTTGTCGGCGGCGCGCGATCCGCTGCTCTCCGCGCGCCTGCGGCTGCTTGCCGCGGCGGCGCTCTTCTCCACCGGTCCGACGGCGATCAAGGCCTGCGGCTTGGGGCCCTGGCAGGTGGCGGGCTTCCGCTCCGGCACCGCGGCGCTGTTCTTGTTCGTGCTGCTGCGCGACCGCCGGCGGCTGCTGAAACCGCGGCTGTGGCTGGTCGGCGCGGCGTACTCGGGAACGCTCGTCTCGTACGCCATCGCCACCAAGCTGACGACGGCAGCCAACGCGATCTTCCTGCAGTCGACCTTCCCCGTGTACCTGCTGTTGCTCTCGCCGCTGCTGCTGCACGAGAAGCCGCGGCGGAGCGACCTCGTGTTCCTGCTCGCGGTCATGGGAGGCATGGCGCTGCTCCTGCTCGGCGACGTCGAGACCACCTCGGTTGCCACCGACCCCGTGCGCGGCAATCTGCTGTCGCTGATCTCCGGCCTGCTGTGGGCCGTCACCCTGCTCGGCCTGCGTTGGCTGGAGCGCGGCACGCCCGAAGGCGACGAAGGGCTGGGCCAGGCGGCGGTCGTCGCCGGCAACGCCATCGCATTCGTCGCCTGCCTCCCCATGGCGCTGCCGCTAGGGCCGAGCCGGCCCGTCGACTGGCTGCTCATCGCCTTCCTCGGTGTCGTCCAGATCGGCGTCTCCTATTTGCTGCTCACCCGCGCCATGGGACGCGTATCGGCGCTCGAAGCCGGATTGCTGCTGATGTTCGAACCGGTCCTCACGCCGCTTTGGGCTTGGGCTGTCCACGGCGAGCGCCCAGGAGCGTGGGCGCTGGCGGGCGGCGCGGTGATCCTCGCCGCCATGGTCTGGCGCACCATCCACGACTCCACGCGACCACGTCCCGTAGAGATCGCTGCTCCGCCGACGTAGTCACGGCGTAGTCAACGGGGGATGGATGACGATCGGCGCGCAGCGCAGCCGCGTTGCGGCGGCTCCTCCTCCTTATACTGCCGGCGTGACCTTCCGCGATCGGCTTCTCGCCTCACTTCAAGCGGTGCAGCCGGTTCTGGATGTCCCGGAAGTCCTGATCGGCGGCTCTCAAGTGCCGAACCTGCTCGAGCCCGCCGCCGCATCCACCTTGGTGGTTTCGCAGGATGTCGACGTTGTGGTGCCGGTCGGTCGGCATCAGCAGGTCAAAGCAGCGCTGACCGAGATCCAGGGCTACACGGCGTCAGAGGCCGAGGCGTCGGTGTGGCTGCCCGACTCCCCAGACCGGTTGGAGATCAACTTCATCGGTGTGGATCATTCGCTGCGTGAAGCGGCGGAGAGCTACGTGCTGGAGGACGAGCGGCTGCCGCTACTAGTGTTCGGCCTGCTGTCGCACCTTCGGCCCGGGCCCCGTCTCGAGGTCGCGGGCCTGAGCCTGCCGCTACCGCGCCCGGCGGGTCTCCTGATCGAGAAGCTCCTCACCGATCGCAGCGGGCTCAAGGGGGAGCGCGACCTGCTCGTCGCGCTGGGTCTTCTGCTGGTGGCCCGACCCGAGGATATCGACGAGCTCACGGCTTCTTTCGCGGCCCTCTCGTCCGACGAGCAGCGCGGGGTCCTTTCGAGCCTGGGTCTTCTCTCCCTGCTCAAGCCCCTGCCGGAGATGCCGGATCCAACGGCAGCGCGCGACCAAGTGGACTCCCTGCTGCGGCGGCTGGAGGGCGGACGGTGAGCGCGTCAGACCGGCTCGGGGTGCGCCTGCGCGAGTTGCGGGCGCGCGCCGCGATCCGGCGCTGGGAGCGGCGCCAGCTCGGGCACGCGCGAGGGTCGTGGGATCGGGTCACCCGCTGCCTGGCGCGGGCGCGATCGGCGTGGACCATCAGCGACGCCGACGCCGCGACCCTTCTGGCCGGCGGGCGGTTGCCCGACCCAGCCGGTCTCGAGCTCGAGCCGCCGCGCCGCTACTTCTTCGTCGCGGAGCACGATCTCTCGGGATTGCCGAGCGCACGGCCGCTCGCACTGCACACGTCGGCGGAGCTGCTGGCGGCGAGGAACGTCGCTCTCGTGCCCTTCGCGTGACGCGCGCGCGGTCCCTGGTCACGCTCGCCATCGCCGTGCTCGCGGCGATGCCGGCGCGCGCCGACGGCGTGCGCATCCTCGAGACCGACCGCGAGGCGGCAGAGGCACGCGTCGAGCTGGCGCTCGGGGCGCGTGAGGAGCTGCTGGTCTCGGCGTTCATCTTCGGGAACGACCCGTTCACGCTCACCAGCCTCGGTCTGCTGCGCGAGACGGCGCGGCGCGGCGTGCGCGTCAAGCTGATCGCCGACGCGCAGTGGAACGGCATTCCGCGCGCCGTGCAGGCGCACCTGCTCGCCGAGGGAATCGAGATCCGCGACTATCACCCGTTCCGGCTCGACCGGCTGAAATGGGTGTCGCGGCGAATGCACGACAAGCTGGCGGTGGCTGACGGGCGCACGCTGCTCGCCGGCGGGCGCAACCTGCAGAGCACCTACTTCGGCTTCGGCCACCAGATCCGCGCCCACAATTACGTCGACTGCGATCTGCTGGTCGAAGGCGATGCGGCGCGCGAGGCGCAGCTTTATTTCCTCGCACTCTGGGAGAGCCGCGACGTGCGGCCGTCGAAGGCGCGCGCCAAGCCGGCTGAGATCGCCACTGCTGCCGCCGAGATCGACCGCCACCTCGCCTGGCTGCACGCGCGCATCGAGGAGGCGAAGCACGACGCCACCCGCTCACCGCCGCGCCTCGTCGAGAGCGGCACGGTACGCTTCCTCCACGACCCCATCGGCGCCGACGCGGGCGCCCGCAAGGTGGGCGACGAGCTGCGCGAGCTGCTCGACTCCGCCCGCGAGTCCGTCGTCGTCGAGTCGCCCTACCTGGTGCCGACTCGGGGCCTCCGCGCTGGCCTGCGCCGAGCGCTCGCCCGCGGCGTGCGCATTCGCATTCTCACCAACTCGCTCGGCGCCACCGACAACCTCTGGCCGCAGGCGGGCTACGTCGGCGACAAGGCGCAGCTGGTGCGCAGCGGCGTCGAGCTGTGGGAGTACCAGGAGCCCGAGTGCCTGCACGCCAAGGACGCGGTGATCGACGGCGAGACGGTCATCGTCGGCTCCTACAACCTCGACCCGCGCTCCCAGCGGCTCAACCGCGAGCTGGCGCTGGTGGTGACGAACCGCGAGGTCGCCGCGGAGCTGCGCGCGCGCATGGACCGCCACCTCGAGCGCGCCGTGCGCATCGACGCGCGCGGCTATCCGGAAGGCGCCGACGAGCGCTATCCCGGCATCCCGTGCTCGAAGGTGTGGAAGCTGCGCCTCCTGCGCTTGCTCGCGCCGCTGGTGCGGGGGCAGCTGTGAGCGACGTGAGCGCCACGCCGAGGCGCTCGATCGGCCTCGCCACCGCCGTCGGGCTGGTGTTGGGCGAGATGATCGGCGTCGGCATCTTCCTCACGCCGGCGGGGATGGCAAAGGGGCTCGGCTCGTTCGGCCTCGTGCTCGCGGTCTGGCTGGGGATGGGCGCCGCGGCGCTCTGCGGCGCGCTCTGCTA
>Ga0134123_10003515_pt1 | contig 10199 bp, 6 predicted proteins | sample KB303_FD_96460 | JGI IMG/M metagenome (GOLD analysis project Ga0134123, IMG submission 96460) | Terrestrial soil microbial communities without Nitrogen fertilizer from Kellogg Biological Station, Michigan, USA - KB3-0-3 | ecosystem: Environmental > Terrestrial > Soil > Unclassified ...
CGCATGAGCATCTTGGACACGGCGAAGAACTGCTCCCGGTTCTGCCATTCGACCTGCTGCTGCCCCAGGAGCTTCGGGAACAGCTCGTTGACCAGAGCCGTCGGCTGGAGGGTCTCAGCGGCGCCGCCCCGGAGAAAGCCGCGGGCGATGCCCCGGAGGTCGTCGAAGACCTGGAGGACGAGGGTCTCCAGGGCGGCTGGATCGCCGCGGCTCCAGTCTTGGAGGAGGCGGGTGAGGTCGGGTTGAGAAATCACATGCACTACTATAAACGCTCGCTACCGAAAGCCGTAGTTCCCTTCTGCCTCCTCCGAAGGTTCGGCGGTATCGCTGTCCCTTTAGTCCTCATAATGCTCTTGCACTCGAACCCGGCATCGGCCATTGTTCCCCCTCAATCCTCAGCGCAATGCAGATTGGAGGGGGGAGTCGTCGTTGAGCAGGTCCATAGACAATCGACTCAAAACGTTCCCTGCCTTCACCCAGGTGATATTGTCCTGCAGTGGCGGAGCCTTTCTGAAACCTTCGTATCTGAACCGCCTGAAACGCCTAGTTGGTCTCCCTTCGACCTCCTGGAGCTCTTCGATTTGTCTTCAGACGATAAAGAACTGCAACTTCTTGTAAATCGGGATGGGGCATTGATATCGATCTCCTGCCAACCCGCTGCCCAGGCTATTCTCCTTGGCTCCTGGATTACGCATGAGCTCACTGAGAATCCTGTTGGCCTGAACTTTGGTGAGGACAGCCTGACGTCTCCACTAACAGGCCAACCTGCACTAGGCTGCTGGCGGCTTCTTCATGCCGCCGAGGCGTTCTTTGCAGGCGGCGATGAAGACAAGGGTATATTGGCCATTAACCGCGCCCTGCTGGCTGTCGCCGGACCATCAGATCCATTCCTCTCTTCACAGGTATGGGCTGAAGCTGGAAGAATCTCGCAGGATACAAACGATTATAAGCTGACTCAATACCTGCTACAGCGAGCCCTCTCGATTCGGGAAGGCATGATCGGTCAGGGTTTGCCACGCGCGCGGCTCCTCTTCCGCCTTGGGAAGAATGCACTTGATCAAATGCAGCTAACTGAGGCTGAGGGCTTTTATCTGCGAGGAGTGGAGATCATTGCGTCTAGCGCTCCCGAGAGCCTGGCCTATGCTGATCTCCTGGGCCTTGGGGCAAACGTGGCACTCCGCCGCGGTCAAATGGAGAAGGCGACTACTCTCGGCAGAGAAGCTCTCGTGATTCGTACTCGTCTCGCACCTGGCAGTGTCGCTCAGGCCAAGAGCTTTGCCAGCCTGGGTCTTTACGCCATTGAGCGAGGAGACTTATCAGATGCCGAGAAATTTTTTGCAAAGGCCATTGCTATTCTGAATATAGTAGAGCCTGATGGGATAAATTTGGCACGCACTTTTCACAATCTTGGGAACCTCCATCTACAACGCGGCGCCTTGGCTGAAGCCGATGACCTCTATAAAAGGAGTCTCTCCGTCTATGAAAAAATTGCCCCATCCAACCCAAGCGTAGCGGACCTGCTTAACAACATAGGAACAGTCGCATACGAGAGAGACGACCTGGATTCTGCGGAACGTCACTTTATAAAAGCGCTCACACTCAAAACTGCCCGATCAAGCACAGGCATAGGCATTACAAATGAGTTACGTAACCTTGGAAGCGTGGCGCTCGAGCGAGGCGATCTTAAGCTTGCAGAACAGCTCTACCGCAAAGCATTGGCAATCCAAGAAATTGAAGCACCAGGAGGCCTTAAGTACGCTTCGTCGCTCGATACACTGGGCATGATTGCCCACCGACGCAACGATCTGCGAAGTGCGAAGGCATACTTCACTCAGGCCCTCGAGATAAGGCAGCGCAATGCACCTAATAGCCTGATTCTCGCCGCCAGCCTAGACCAACTCGGTGTTGTCACGGAATTACTTGGCAAATTTGATGCAGCAAACGATTTCTATCAGCGCGCTCTCACGATCCGAACGCAACTAGCTCCCGGAAGCAAATTCCTCGCGGACAGCCTGGTGAATCTTGGGATACTCCTTATCAAGCAAGGGAGTCTCAATGAGGCGAAAGCTCTTTTCCAACAGGCACTCAAGATCAACGAGTCACTATCTCCACTTAGCGCAGCGTCGTGCCTCGACAATCTTGGAAGAGTCTCCCAGCTACAGGGGCATCTCGAGGAGGCACGCATCTTCTACAAGCGGGGAGTCGAGATACATGAAGAAATCGATCCCGGCACTAACCACTATTTGTATACTCTCCATCGTCTCGCTATCGTTGAAGCAGAACTGGGCCATGAAGACGAAGCCACGGCCCTTTTTTCTCGAGCAGTCGATCGACTTGAGGCAAACATTCTAAAGCTGGGAGGTGCCCAGGATGTCCAATCCGAGTTCTTGGTTGGCTATCAGGGTTTATTTTATGATTATCGCCGCCTTCTCCGCAGACTCGGCAGGAACGAGGAAGCCTTTTCGCTTTCGGAACGCTATCGCGGGCAGATTCTACTTCGCATGCTCAAGGGAAAAGGAATCACATTGGAGGATCATCTATCTCTAAAGCTTCTTGACCAGGTACGGAAGATTGACTCTGATTACGACATGGCGCTTGCAGACCTCTCCAGGGCCATTTCCGAGAGAGACGGCGGGGCGATTGAGGACTCACAATCCCGAATACGCGAGCTGCGCGACAAAAAGGCTTTTCTGTTGACTGAGGCACGCTATCACGTGGACGGTTTTGAGTCGAACGGGCATCACCTTCAGCTTGACTTTACTGGGGCTCTTCATGCCCTGGATCCTGGAACAATCTTGCTCTCGTACAACGTAGGCCCAGAACAGACCGATCTCTTCGCCATGCGGCCTGGGGGCGCTCTACAGGCGATAACTATACCCATTAGCGAGGATACATTCCGCCGAGAGATCGAACAAATGAACGATCTCTTGCTAGGAGCACGTCCCGATGTCCCTGTCGGCGCCCTGCGCCTCGCGCACCTAAACCAGATCGCGAGGCAACTCTATAGTCAATTGATTCGCCCGGTGGAGACCGCAATCCAGGTCAGCGATCGAGTCATGATCCTTCCCGATGGCCCCCTGCATTCGGTCCCTTGGGGGTTATTGGTCCGCCCTACTCCGGGGACCGACCAGCGCGAGCAGCGTTTAGTCGAATGGAAGCCCTTCCACATTGCATTATCGGCTTCTTTGTTTGCGGAGTTGAAGATGCGGCGAGCAAGCAAACCTCCCGATGAGGGCCCTTCGATCCTTGCCTTTGGAGATCCGGCCTATTCAAGTACCAGTGGCTTTATCAATGAGTTGTCGGTAAAGAGGGCGACTCGCGACCTTGGGCTCATCCCTCTGCCTGGAACTCGACGTGAGATAGAGAATATTCGTGGTCTCTTTCCGCAGGCCGAGGTATATCTAGGATCAGAAGCAACGGAGGAACGAGCGAAATCACTTCTTGGCAAGGCACGTAATATCCACTTCGCTGCTCACGCAATCCTTGACGAAGGGTTACCTCTCAATTCAGCTATTGTTCTAAGTCTTCCTCACCTCGATAAACAGGGCTCTGACAACGGTCTCCTCCAAGCCTGGGAGATCTTCGAACAGGTCCGCGTCGACGCCGATCTCGTCGTCCTTTCCGCCTGCGAGAGCGGCCTCGGCAAGGAGCTCGGCGGCGAAGGTCTTATCGGCCTCACTCGCGCCTTCCAATACGCTGGCGCCCGTTCCGTCCTCGCCTCGCTCTGGAAGATCTCCGACCGCACCACCGCCGAGCTGATGGTCCGCTTCTACAAGCACCTCAAGGACGGGAAACCCAAAGACAAAGCCCTTCAAGCCGCGCAGATCGAGCTTATCGACGGGCCGATCGAGATCACGAACGAGAAAGGTGAGGTCGAAAGGGTCGATGCCTCCGCTCCCTACTACTGGGCAGCGTTTCAGCTCTACGGAGACTGGCAGTAGGCCCCAGAAGGCTACCGCCCCTCGACTCGATGGTCCTTCCTGGCCGCCGATCTCGTGTCTACCTCCAGGAGAGACCTACCTCTCCGCACGCGGAAGGAGACACAGTAATGGACCGGCCGAAACGAAGTCTCAAGCTCCCGGCCGCCTTTTTGGCGGCCCTTCTCCCGCTCCTCGCCGCCCAGGCCGAGCCCGGGCAGCCGCGCGGGGTGGAGATCTACCCGGAGAGCATCGAAGGGCACCACATCACCTTCGCCAATGGCGTCTCACTCCCCACATAGCCTTCGTTGTGCTTCACTCGCGGTCTTCCGCAGTTAACGCTAATGGATGGATGAGAAAGGGGCTAGCAAAATGACTGAGATCCATGATGTTGCCAAGGGCGTCGTTAAAGCTGGAGTTAAAGGAACTGCCGATGCTACATTCAAACTAGGTACGCTAGAGGCAGGCAGCAAGGAACGCGAGACGGAACTCAGGCAGCACCTGCGAAGCGCCATGTTGGCGTGGCTTGGCTCAACAGTGCTCGTGATGCTGCCGATCGGTCTTCTTACCAGAAATCCACTATATGGTCTTGGCGCAGGCTTGGTACTTATGGGGGTCTATTCGCTAATCACGGGAAGGGCCGTACTGAAGCCGGGTCTGACTCAGCACTCAGTGTTTCTTGGATGGAAGGCTCGAGTTGTTGGCGTCCTTTTGCTTCTCTTCGCCTTGCTCTCTCTATCTCTGGGGGCAAATCCTCGACCATAATCTGAGATACACTTCTGAAGGCGAGCGCGAGAGCGTCCGCAGTGTTATTGACGCGGAACGGCAAGCGCCCAACTCGGCCCCTGCACCGGACGGCTGGCGCCGACGGTGAGGAGGCATCCCGTTGGGTGAGGCGGAAGGCGGTACTCTCCGGCAGGGGAGAAGCTCGGCGGACGATCCGCTGGTGCAGATCGTCGAACGGGAGGGATCGAGGAAACGGTACAACCAGAGGCGGGCCGTCCGCCACTCGCGCTTGGCCGTGGTCACGGTAATCGGGCGGTCGCGCGCCTCGTCGAGGTCGTCGAACGCGAGGTTGCGCTCCCGCCCGATCCCGAGAGCTTCATCGAGAGGCGTCTTCGATGCCCCCCTTTTAGCGGACCTCTTGGCCTTGAGATAGTATTGAAAGGTCCGCCACATGAGCATCCTGGACACGGCGAAAGCACTGCTCTCCGTTCTGCCGCTTGACGCGCTGCTGGCCCAGAAGCTTCGGGAACAGCTCGTAGATGAGAGACGTCGGCCGGAGGGTTTCGGCCGCGCCATTTGGCAGGAGGCCCGGATGATGAGGCGGAGGTCGTCGAAGACCTGCTGGACGAGCGTCTTCAGGGTGGCGACGGCGCCGCGGCTCCAGTTTCTTGGAGGAGGCCGGAGAGGTCGAATTCAGAAGCTACACAATTTGACAGTGTACTAGAGGATCTCTCGGATCTGAGAGACATCCTTTCGATCACTCGTAGGATAACCGATGCTCATAACCCACCGCCTGACCATCGCTCTTATAGCAACAACTTTCTTTCTGATCGAGAAACCGACCACTCTTGCGCAGATCTCATCCAACGGTATCGTCATCGAATCAGTCGGTCCATTCGGTGACAGCAATATCAGGGTCAATGATCTTCTCTATCGCTGGCAGCGACAACCCACAGATGCAAAAGAGCCTGACTCGAGCGGAGAAATACGATCTGCATTTGAGTGGCTGCGGCTCGGGGTCGAGGAAGCACCCCGAGGGCCAATCAAGCTTATGGGAGAGCGTCAGGGAGAGCTGATAGCTTTTGACGTACCCTCTTCCGCTTGGGACTTTCAGGTCCGGCCGAGAATGCCGAATGATGTTCTAGAACTCTATCTCACAAGCGCCAAAATGGTTCACGAGGGGAAGCACGAAGAAGGTCTTCATATATTTGATGGGCTCGCACAAACAGCAACTGAAGATGGAGAGCCTGATCTCGCCTGCTGGTTCCTATTCCGCTCAGCACAACTCATCGCCGAAGCTGGTCAACAAGATCTAGCACTGTCTAGATATGAGAAATCTCTGGCAGCAGGAAGTACACCTGAATCACGAGTCGCCCTATTTGGAGCAATAGGCAAGCTGCTCCATGAAAAGGGTGAATTCCGCAGGGCTCAGGAAGCCTACGAGCAAGAGAGATCCATTCATGAGCAGCATTGGGGAAGGAACTTGGGATTTGCAAGAGCAACATACAACCTCGGCGTCCTTGCATGGCGTGCGCGCGACCTGGATAGCGCAGGAGAACTCTTGCACTTAGCTCTCGAATTACAAGAAAAACTTGCCCCCGGCTCTCTCAACCTTGCATTTACCTATAACAGTCTTGGCTCTCTATCCATCGCGCGAAGTAATCTAGCAACAGCAGAGACATACCTGACCAAAGCCCTTGAGATACAAGAAAGATGGCGCCCTGGTAGTCGACATGTGGCAGCTTCTTTGAACAACCTCGCAGTCATAGCCGAGAGAAACGATCAAATAAAGAGAGCCCTGGAGCTGCATAGACGTGCCTTAGAAATACGCCAGAAGGAAAACCCAAACAGTGAGGAGGTAGCAGACAGCCTAAGCAACCTTGGAGTTTTATTCAAAAGGCTTGGAAATAACCAGCAGGCTACCGACTACTATGAGCTTGCCCTACAGATAAAGCTCAAGACTTCTCCCGATAGCCTGACTTTAGCCGGCACCCTGACCAACTTGGGCTCCGTAGCAGCCGATCGCGGAGATCTGGACCTAGCAGAGGACTACTATAGGCGTGCGTCAGACATTATTCAGAGAAAGGCACCCGAGAGCCCCGAGGCGGTCGCCATTTTAAACAACTACGCCAACATACTAACCGATCGAGGGGATCTTGATTTCGCCGCTACTCTTCACAAGAAAGCTCTGAAGATTCAAGAAGAAATCGCACCGGACAGCCTTGAAGTGGCGCGATCCCTCAATAATCTTGGGACAGTCGCACGGGAACAGGGTCATCTGAAGGAAGCTTCTGAGCTCTTCAAGGCATCCGCTGAGATTAAGAAACGCAAGGCGCCAGGGAGCCTTTCCTATGCAATTGCCCTTACAAATCTAGGCATGATCGCAGGCGAGCTCGGTGACCTGGATTCTTCTGAAGCCTACTACAAACGCGCGGTTGAAATAAGGGAAAACTTAGCGCCAGAAAGTTTGGATATTGCAATTGATTATCATAATCTCTCTACAGTTGCATGGTTCCGCGGGAATTTAGATAGCGCAGAGGATTATGCCCTCAAGGCACTCAAGATACGGGAAAAATTTGCCCCGGGTAGTCTAGTGCTGTCAGAGACACTTCACGATCTGGGGGCTGCACGTAAAAAGCGGCATGATTTGCCCGCTGCAATACGGTACTTCAATCAAGCGATTGCGGTATTTGAGTCTCAGCTTTCCAGGCTTGGAGGGCCTCACCAAGGGAAGGTTGAGTTTCGATCTGATTATTCTTACTACTACCAAGATTTAAGCGAGGCTCTTCTTGAGCAGAACGATACCGAACGAGCTTTCGAGATCTACGAAAGATCCCGTGCACAGGTCCTTCTCCAAATGATGGCAGAGAGGGACCTGACCTTCTCATCAGATGTTCCCGAGGAGCTGATTAGACAACGAGAGGAAATACTCTCTAGATATGACAACCTACAGAGAGAGATTGCCCTTGCAAACCCTATTATCCGCAGGCCGCGACAACGGGCTCCTCCAAGCCTGGGAGGTCTTCGAGCAGGTCCGCCTCAATGCCGACCTCGTCGTCCTCTCCGCCTGTGAGAGCGCCCTCGGTAAGGAGCTCGGCGGCGAAGGCCTAATCGGACTCACCCGCGCCTTTCAGTACGCTGGCGCCCGCACGGTCCTCGCGTCCCTCTGGAAGATCTCCGACCGCACCACCGCCGAGCTGATGGTCCGCTTCTACAAGCACCTCAAGGACGGGATGACCAAAGACGAAGCCCTTCGCGCTGCTCAGATCGAGCTCATCCGCGGACCGATCGAGATCACGAACGAGAAAGGCGAAGTCGAGAAGATCGATGCCTCTGCCCCCTACTACTGGGCGGCGTTCCAGCTCTATGGGGACTGGCAGTAGGTTCACCGCTCGATCTTCAGCTCGTACTCCCCCATCGGCTCCGCCCTTCCCTTCTCCAAGCCGTACAGGTGAAGCCGGTACTCTCCCGGAGGGAGAAGCTCGCGCGGAAAGGCAAGGCGCACCTCGTTGATCTTGTTTCTCGTCAGGCCATCGCGGCGCCAGACCCGCGCCCCTGTGTCTCGGCGAACGATCTCCAGGCGGAGAGTCTCGAAGGGCCGAGTGTCCAGGACGGACAACACCAGGAAGAGGTAGTCCGCATCCGAAGGGACCGTCACCCCCGTGGGCTCACCCCGCACCACGTCCCGCGGTGCCAGATAGGCAAAGGGAACATTCACCAGAGGGTCGACCCGGCTGGTCTCCTGCAGTCTCCGTTCGAGAGAGGCGATCTGCTCGCGATCACGTCTTCTCTCCTCGTCGTCCCGCTGCTCCCGTTCGGCCAGCTCGCGGCGGTGTCTTTCCCGCTCCGCCTTCAGCTCCTGCGCACGCTGCCCTCTTTCTTCGGCCAATGTGCGCGCGGCGCGCTGTCGATCCTCCTCCAAGATTCGGAGTTGATCTCTCTGCCAAAGGAGACCGCCGGCCATCCCCAATCCCAGCGCGATGACGACGGACGCGGCGAGCGCCCAAGTCCGGCGAGGCACTCCGCCAGATCCCTCCCGCGTCCGCTGCTGGGACGCTCTCTCCAACAGCCGCGCGCGCGCCGGTGTGAGGACGTCCTCGATCCAGTCGCGGTATTCGGGATCCTGATCGACCTCCTCGGCGAGCGGCGAGGCCACGTAGGTCCCGGCCTCGATCGCGCGCCTCGCTTCCAGTGCCCGCGCAACCGTGCCGGGCTCCAGGGTCCCGGTCCGCCGGTCTGGATGGGGAATGCGCTTGTCCAGGAAGATCCAGAAGCGGCAGCGTAAGGTCAGCGGCGCGGCAAGCTCTCCGAGCGGCACCTCGATGTCCCCGCTCCCCACCAGGGGAACGGAATCAGCCGGCACGGCGAGGAACCCGCCTTCATGGTCCGGGCGGCGCTCCAGGAGCGCCCACTCCAGCGGGATATCTCCGGCCTCGGGCACGACGAAGAGATCGCCGGGCTGCGGCGGCCGCAGGCGATGACGCTCGTGCTCGGAGCGGAGACGGGAGGCCCTGCCCTGCGTCTCCTCGGCCAGGGCGGCGAAGCGATCGTTCGGCCTCTCCATGCTCATGGCGCTGCCTGTCCGGCCTGCGGCGCCCAGCGGCCCGGTAAAGACATCGCGCCGGCTCTCCCGGATTGGAGAGCGCGGCACCCGTTGAGCAGCTCCCCCAGCGTAGCGTAAAGCTCCCGGATCCGCTCCCGGGGAATCCGCAAGGCCTCGGCGATCTTCCGGTGCGACGGACGTTCCTCTTCCGCCAGCCTCTCCAGAGACGCGACGTCCATCCCGGTGAGGGGTCCCTCCGCCGCCCCTTGCGCCTGGATCCTCACGAACTGCCAGAGGGTCTCCAGATAACGCCGCGTCCCGTCGCTCACCTCCAGGCCCGCGAGCCTCTGGAGGACGCAGTCGATCAGCCGGCGGAAGGCCTGTCTCTCTTCCAGACGCGTCTCGGGCGCCACGATACGCAGCCGCCGCGGCCCGCCTTCCCCCTTTTCGATCGCGAGGTCCCCCTCTCCCTGCTCCAGGATGGCGGCACACCAGGCCCGCACCTCCGCCTTCAGTGGATCGATCAGATCCTTGAAACGGAACACGGTCCTCCCCTCCTCCCGGAGATCACCCAGCCGGCCGCGCAGGCGTTCCACGATCTCCTCCTGGCGCCGGCCCCTCAGAGTCACGAGGTCCGGCAGGAGGTCTTCGCTCCAACGCGCCGCCACACCGTGCAGCTCGGACCGGGTCGCGGTCGCCGGATCGGCTCCAGGCTCGAATCCCAGGATCGTGTCGTTGCGGATCTTCTTGTCTCCCGCGAGGATGTGCAACTCTCCGGCATCGACGGCGGCGCGGAGGGCGGCCCAGAGGACTTCGAAGACCTGGGCGCCCAGAGGATCATTCTCCTTCTGCCGCTCGTGGAGGAAGTGGCGGATGTTCAGGAACACCAGCCCCTCGATATTGGGCTTCTTGTCCAGGAGCTGTGCCCGGAGGCTGCGCAGCCGGGCCACGAAGATGTACTCGTAACACTCGGCGAGGAGCTCGTCCAGGGCCCCGCCGCCCGCGCCCTCATC
>Ga0134123_10003517_pt1 | contig 10191 bp, 9 predicted proteins | sample KB303_FD_96460 | JGI IMG/M metagenome (GOLD analysis project Ga0134123, IMG submission 96460) | Terrestrial soil microbial communities without Nitrogen fertilizer from Kellogg Biological Station, Michigan, USA - KB3-0-3 | ecosystem: Environmental > Terrestrial > Soil > Unclassified ...
CTGGAAGCTGATGCTGCTGACGCTGGTGCTCGCGTCGTTCTCGGGATCGATCGTCGGCGTGATTGTGATGATGTTGAGGAAGGAATCGCTCAAGTACGCGTTGCCGTTCGGCACGTTCCTCGCTGTCGGCGCGATGGTCGCCGCGGCGGCCGGCGACAGGCTCGTCGCGTGGTATCTCGGGATCTATAAAGGATGACACCCCAGGGCCAGGCGTTTCTCGGGCTGACCGCCATCGTGACGGTGCTCGTCGCCGTGATGACGTTCGCGATGCTGCGCTTCATGGCGGCCACGCGCCAGGCGCGAGGCCGCTCTCGTGAGACCGGCATGGAGACGGCGTTCCTGTCGGCCGCGCTCTCGGAAGCCGTCACCAAACTCAAGGCGCAGGAGCGCGCGATGGCGGCGCGCGCGCAGACCTCGGAGCTCATCGCCGACGAGATCATCGCCAGCCTCAGCGCCGGCCTGCTGATGGTCAACGACGCGGGCAACATTCAGATCGTCAACCCGGTCGGACGCCGGCTGCTCGGCCTGGGGGAGGCGTCGCAGGAAGGGCGCTCGTACCGCGAGGTGCTGGCGCACGCCCAGCCCGTGGCGGCGCTCATCGCCGAGTGCCTGAGCACGGGGCAGCCGATGATCCGCCGGTCGATCGAGATCCCGGCGGGCAAGGCCCAGGCGACGCATCTCGGTCTCACGGCGTCGCCGCTGCGAGGCGAGGGCACTGCGCCCCACGGCGTCATCTGCCTCTTCACCGATCTGTCGTCGGTCGTCGCGCTCGAAGAGCAGGTGCGGATCAAAGACAGCCTCGCGCGCGTCGGAGAACTCACGGCGGGCATCGCCCACGAGTTCCGGAACGGACTGGCGACGATTCACGGCTACAGCCGGCTGCTCGATCTCGACGCGCTGCCGCCGAACTTCCGTCCGTACGTGGAAGGCATCCGCGCCGAGACGGAAGCGATGCGCGAGGTCGTGACCAACTTCCTGAACTTCGCGAAGCCGACGCAGCTGACGCTCTCGCCGGTGGACCTGCGCGTCGTCGCCGACCGTGCCGCCGACGATCTGCGGGCCGAGGCGCGCGCGCTCGGCGGGGACATCACGCTCTCCGGCGACTTCGCGACCGTCGAGGGCGACGACGTCCTGCTGCGGCAGGCGCTGAGCAACCTCCTGCGGAACGCGATCGAGGCATGCGCTGCGGACGCCAGGAAACCGGCGGTCGCCGTGACCGCCGCGCTGGAGCAGAATCCGCCGGCCTGCACCATCACCGTCACCGACAACGGTCCCGGGTTCCCCGAGGATGCGCGTGAGCGCGTCTTCCACCCCTTCTTCACCACCAAGCCGCAGGGGACCGGCCTCGGCCTGGCGCTCGTGCAGAAAATCGTCGTCACGCACAACGGCCGCATCACGGCGTTTGCGGGCCCGGGCGGCCGCATCTCAGTGACGTTCCCCACCCGGATCGAGTCCGTTACGTAACGTAACAAATTAGATCATTCGTCGATTGAGTCCTATCGAAACTCAAGGCCGAATAGACATCTAATCGTCTTTAGATACAACAATTTATCAGCTCTGATCCGCAACGGTCGAGCCTTGGCAATCCCTTTGCTCAATGGAGGGCATGCTCAAGCGCAATATCGCCTGGTTGTCGGGGTCGGCGCGTGGCTTTTCGCTGGTCGACCAGATGCTGACCCTGGGACTCATCGGGACGCTTTGCGCGATCGCCGTCCCCTCGCTGAAAAACACCATTGACGGCCAGCGGCTCGGCATGGAGTCGCGCGCGGTTGAGCGCGAAATTCAGCTCGCGCGGTTGAACGCCGTGACGACGAACCGTCCGATCAGGCTCCGCTTCAATTGCCCGAGCGCGGGCTACTACCGGCGCGTCGAGCTGATCGGCTCCGTCAACAGCCCGAACCTCGGAGACGACGCGGACAACCGCGCGGCCGTCCGCTGCAACGACGCGACCTATCCGTTCCCGGCCGCCGACAACGATCCGATCACGAAGCCGAACAACGACGGCCCGAAGATGCAGCTGAACTCGAAGGTGACCTTCGGCGCGACGCAGACGCTGGAGTTCTGGCCGAACGGCACGGTCCACGTCTATAACGCGGCGAATGCGGCGTGGCCGTACGTCTCTCCCGCCACCCCCGTCAACATTATTCTGACGAGCGCCGGAGTCTCGCGCTCGGTCACGGTGAACGTCCTTGGCAAAACACAGATTCAGTAACGCCCAGAGCGGCTTCTCGATCATCGAGACGATCTTCGCCACGGGCCTGCTGGCCACGGCGGTCGTCGCGCTGGCGCAGATGTTCGTGATCTCGGTGAAGAACAACCAGAACGCGCGCACCGGCAGCTACGCCGTCACGCTCGCCGAGCAGAAGATGGAGCAGTTGCGGGGCCTGACGTACGGCTTCGACACCATCGGGCTGCCGGTCACCGACTCGACGACCAACACGACGACCACGAACGACGACGGGGCGGGCGGCAAGGGGCTGACGCCCTCGCCGGCGAACACCCTGAACACCAACACCGACGGCTGGGTGGACTACGTCGATCAGTTCGGTCGCGTGCTCGGCGGCGGTCAGGCGATTCCGAACGGCACCGTCTACATTCGTCGCTGGTCCATCGATCCGCTCCCGACCAATCCGAACAACACGATCGTGATTCAGGTGATGGTGACGCGCGAGCGCAACCGCGGGCTGGCCGATCAGAGCGGGTCCACCGAGCGCCTCAAGGACGAGGCGCGCATCGTGAGCCTCAAGACGAGAAAAGCACAATGACGACAACCCGACGCACCGACGCCGGCTTCTCGCTGCTGGAAGTCATCATCGCGACCGCGATCATGCTGACCGTCACCGGGGGGATCTTCACGCTGCTCAACCCGTCGAGCAGCATGTTCCAGGCGCAGCCGGAAGTCGTCGACATGCAGCAGCGGATGCGCATCGGCGTCGACACGCTGACGCGCGATCTGATGATGGCCGGCGCCGGGGCCTACTCCGGCAACCCGACGCAGACCGGGAGCCTCAGCGGCTTCTTCGCGTCGATTCAGCCCTCGCGGCAGGGGAGCCTCGCGCAGTACGACGACGGCCCGGGCGTCTACAAGACGGACGCGATCACCATCTTCTACGTGCCGTCCACGTCGTCGCAGACGAACATTTCGGACCCGATGCCGACGACCTCGGCGGAGCTGAAAGTCGACGATCAGAAGGGGTGCCCGTCCGGCCAGCAACTCTGCGGATTCTACGAGGGCATGCAGGTCCTGATTTACGACGACACCGGCGCCTACGACACGATGACCATCACGCAGGTCCAGGACAATGCGGGCCACCTGCAGCACAACCAGCAGGGCGATCTGTCGAAGCGGTACGACGTCGGCGCCAAGGTCGTGCAGTTCCAGGAGCACGTGTACTTCTTCGACGCCGCCGCACGCCAGCTGAAGCACTACGACGGCTACCAGACCGTCATCCCGGTCCTCGACGAGGTCGTCGGCGTGACGTTCGAGTACTTCGGCGACCCGCAGCCGCCGCAGATGATCGACGCGCTGAAGGGGCAGGAGGTCACGTACGGGCCGAGGCCGAAGAAGCTCGGCGTCCCGTCCGGCACCACGTGGCCCGACGGTGAGAACTGCACGATCACGACGACGGGCGGCGCGAACTCGATGCAGACGTCGCGGCTCCCGGCCCTGGGCGCCGCCGGCACCGGACTCGTGAAGCTCACCGCGGCGCAGCTCACCGACGGCCCCTGGTGTCCCGACGCGACCAACAGCAACAGGTTCGACGCCGATCTGTTCCGCGTCAAGAAGGTGCGCGTGACGCTCCGGCTGCAGACCGGCAACGCGTCGCTGCGCGGCAACCTGACGCAGGGCGTGGACGCGCTGTGGACCGTACCCGGCACGGCGACCGGCAACCGCATGGTCCCGGACCAGCAGATCCGGTTCGATGTGACTCCCCGAAACATGAATCTGGCCAGGTGAGCGCTGTGAACACCAATCACGAACTCCACATTCCGTCGCACCGTTCGGCACAGAGCGAACGCGGCATCGCGATGATCGTCGCACTGCTTGCGATGACGCTGATGCTCGCGCTCGGCACGTCGCTCATGCTCTCGACGATGACCGAGACGAAGATCGTCACCAACTACAGGAACAACAGCGAGTCGCTCTACGCGGCCGACGCGGCCATCGAGCGCGCGCTCGACGACCTGCTGACCGTCCCCGACTGGAACACGCTGCTTGACGGCACGACCAAGTCGGCGTTGGTCGACGGCGCCCCGACCGGGACCCGGACGCTGGCGGACGGCAGCACGTTCAGCCTCGACGAAGTGCGGAACATGGCGAACTGCCAGAAGACCACCGTCTGCTCGGCCGCGGATCTGATCGCGGTGACCAACGAGCGGCCGTGGGGACCGAACAACCCGGTGTGGCAGTTGTACGCGTACGGCAAGCTGAACGACGTGCTCCCGCAGGGCGGCGTCAACTCCCCGTACTACGTGATCGTCATGGTGGCCGACGACCCTTCTGAGGACGACGACGACCCGCTGCACGACAGCCAGGTGGACACGAACATCGGCAAGGGCGTGCTCGCGATGCGCGCGGAGGCGTACGGGCCGAAAGGGAATCACAAAGTCATCGAGCTCACGCTCGCGCGCACCAACACGACCGAGCTCGAACGCGGATATACGGGCCAGCGAGGTCAGGACGAACAGAACAGGCGCGCGCGAAAAGCGGCCGTGCAGTCACCCGGCAAGGCGCTCACGAACCAGGCGCTGACGCTCGCCAACGGCGGCATCTCCTAGAGGCAGGCATCTCCAAGAGAAAATTATGGCGAACCTTTTTCAGTCAACCCGTCACACACGGATCACCGCGTCGGCCGTGCTCGTCGCCTCGGCGCTGCTCTGGGAAGCGGCGCCTGTGTACGCGCAGCTCGACCCGACGCTGTTCCTGAAGCGCACGACGCCGAACGTCGTCATCGCGATCGACATGGCGAACCGCATGGAGCGTGATGCGCCGACCGATCAGGCCAACCCGCAGGCGACCAGCAACTACTACGATCCGTTCGCGTACACATACACGGTTGCCGGCGCGGCCTGGGAACCGGTCATCGGCCAGACGGGCCTCAGCCCGAACTATCGTCGCCGGTACGGCTTCAGAGCCGACGGCAGCTGTGGTGACGGCACGACGACGTGCGGCTTCACGTATGCCAACGGCGGCGGCGACAAGTTCAATGCGGGCTCGATCGTAACCGTCGGCAGCACGGCTGCCGCGTACACGACGTTCTACGCGCCCACGCGTCTCGCGGTCGCGCGAGCCGCGCTCTATCAGGCGGTGAAACAGAATCAGAGCGTCGCGCGGTTCGGCCTCGTCAAGATGCGGCAGAGCGCCATCACGCAGCCCATTGCGCAGTGCACGACGGCGGCCAACTGCCAGGTGAACCTGTCGGACCCGCTGCAGAGCGGCGGCGGCGTCCTTACTGAGACCGGATCCGGCAGCAAATGGTACGTCACGCGGCCGGTCGTCGCGGGCAACAACTCGGCCGGTGCGGCGGCTGGAAACGTGTCGCCGACTGGGCCCGTGCTCGCCGCGGCGGAGGATGCGAGCGCCAACGCCAACATCCTGACGATTCTCTCGAAGAAGCCTGACGACACCGACACCGGCGTCGGCGCGAACGCGCTGAAAGCCCTCATTCCGGCCGGCAACGACGATTCGGCGAACACCGACGCGCCGCTCAAGCGGCTGCTGGACGATGCGGCGACCGAGGCCGGTCGTCTCATCGGCATCGACAACAACAACGCGAACCAGGGCGGCCAGCAGTGCCGCAATACCGTCGTCATCCTCGTGACGGGCGGCGGCGAAGGCAACATCACGAACGAAGATCCGAAGGCGAAAGCGGCCACCTTCCTCACCACCTGGGCGGGACGGCACGTGCCGATATACGTGGTCGCCATTGCGCCGCCGAGCGCGGACCGCGCGACGCTCCAGGAGGTCGCCTCGAGGAGCGGCGGGCGGTACTTCGAAGTGACGAAGGCGCAGATCGACGCCGCGCTCAACTCGACGATGTGGTCCGCGGCCGTCACCGGCGCGCCGGCCGGCACGGTGGTGGTGCCCGAAGTCGTGCGCGCCATCAACGTCGCGATTCAGGCGGGCTTTGAAAACTTCGCCGACCTCAACACCGCGGCGCCGTCGGCGTGGCTGGCGACCGCCGGCGTGCCGGCGACTGCCGGCGAGTTCACCCCGGCGACCGCATCGCTCGTTCCGACCAGCGAATTCCAGGTGACCACGCCGATCATCGGCACGGTCAACATGATCGGTGCGCGCGACGCCAGCGGCGCGCTGCTGACGCCGGACCCGTTGACGGTGAAGGATCGCGCGGGCAACGTCCTGCCGCAGCGGTCGAACGTCCTGCTCACGGCGGCCTTCGGCCTGCCGAGCTTCGACGGCCGTATCCGCGCCTACCGTGTCTACAAGCCGGTGCCGGATTCGACGCAGCCCACCGGCTGGAAATTCCAGTCCGACGGCACCTCGCTCTGGACCGGATGCGCGCCCGACACGACGACTACGGGGCCGTGCGCGTCAGCGACGCCCGACGGTGCGCGGCGGAATCTGTACACGACCACGGCCGACGGGACGATGATTCCGTTCACCGTGGCCAACGCGGCGGCGCTGATGCCGTTGATGAACCTCACGAGCCTGACCGACGCGCAGAACGTCATCAGAAAGGTCCGGTCGTATCCGCTCGGCACGATTCTCGACTCGACCCCGGCCGTCATGAACCCGCCGTCCCTCGATCCGCCGCCGGACGACACGTACCCGGCCTTCGCCGTCGCGCAGAAGGATCGCCGCACCATCATCTGGGTCGGCACCAACCGCGGCATCTTCGAAGGCATCGACGCGCGGCTGGGTGTCGAAGTCTGGGGCTACATCCCGATGAACCTGCTGCCCAAGCTGCGCACGCTGTGGGACGGCCAGGCCGTCGGTTCGACGGACTTCATGATGGACGGCTCGCCGAAGATCTCCGACATCCGGCAGGCCGACGGCACGTGGAAGACGTACATGTTTCTCACGCAGGGCGCCGGCGGCACGTTCTTCCAGACGTTCGACGTGACGCTGGACAACATGGTCGCCGTGGTCGATCCGACCGACGACACCGTCGGGAGCGTCCTCGGCTACTTTGCGGACCCCACGCGCATCCAGCTCAAGTGGAGCTTCCCGCTGCTCTCCAACTGGGAACCGAACTGCGCCAATCTCGGCCTCAACGTCTGCAACACGTCGCCGTACGGCGACCTGAAGCTGACGGCGACGGCGGTGGAGAAGAGCGTGGGGCAGACGTGGTCCGACCCGGCCATCGGCCAGGTGCAGTCGCCGGCGAGCCCGTACGTGATGCTCGTCGGCTCGGGCTTCCTGCCGTACTCCGTGCAGCTGCAGCCGAACCGTGGCGGCGCCGTCGCAGGCTCGACGTTCTACATGTTCAATGCGGAGACGGGCGCGCTGCTGGCCTCTAAGGACGTCGGCAACGACGGCCAGTACGAGCAGCAGGACAACTGTGCCGGCACCAATACGGCGCCGACGCCGTCGAACGACTGCCGCCAGTTCAAGAACGCGCTGCACTCCGACCCGGTCGCCACCGGTCCGTCCGATTCGAGGTTCATCACCAAGTCGTACATCGGCGATCTCGACGGCCGGCTGTGGCGGTTCGACATCTCGCTGGACGCCAGCAACGTCCCGCGCTTCAACGTGGGATCCAATCCGACCAAGCTGTACGACGACGCGCTGAAGCAGCCGATCTTCGCGTCGATGGCGACGGTGAACGTCGGCGGCACGCAGCAGTACATCTTCACCGGCACCGGCTCCGATCTGCTGCCGTCGCCCGGCGTGTCGCAGCAGTACCGGCTCCTTGGCATCCTCGACAGCGGCGCCACCGGCACCAAGACGTTCGAGTACGACCTGGTCAAAGTGGACAACACCGCGGGCGACGAGAAGGTGACCACGTTCCCGGCGGTCGCGGGCGACATCGTGTTCTTCACGACCACGACGTTCAACCCGGCGACGCCCTGCACGCTCCCGACCGCCAGCCTCTACGCGCTGACGTTCATCGGCGGCGCGGCCTACGACACCAATAACGACGGCAAGTTCAGCAACCAGGACTCAGTGCTGGTGAAGAGCATCGCGGGTGAGCGCGGCACGGCGCCGTTCATCGTGGATCAGCACCTCGTCTTTGGCACCGGCGGGAAAGTACAGATCTTCGGCGACAGCGCGGACTACAATAACGGCATCGGACAGGCCGGTGTCCGCATCCTGTCCTGGCGCGAGGTGAGATAGCCCTGGCCGATCTGGAAGAACTTGAAGAGATAGGATTCGTCCTCTGCTCGAAGTGCGGCGCGCGCATCAAAGCGGATCGGGAATGGTGTCTGCGCTGTCATGCACCGCTCGTCGCCTACAAGAAACCTGAGCTGCCGCTCCCGCCGCTGCTTCAGCGGCTCGGCGGCGGCACGCTGATCTTCGGCACCGTCGCCTCACTCGCCATCGTCATCGTCGTCATCACGCTGCTGCAGACGGGTACGCCTGTGGACGAGCCGGCCCGTCCGGGCAGAGCCCCGGCGGTCAGTCCGGCCACGCCCGCCGCGAGCACCCCGGCGTCCGCCGCCGCGGCGCCGGTGGCGGCAACTCGCATCGATCCGGTGGCCTTTCTCGACACGACGCGGCGCGGGACATTGGACTTCGGCAACAGCGACTTCGCGGCCGCGAAGAACAGGTTCGAGCAGGCGCTCAAGAACAAGCCCGACGATCCGGAGATCATCAACAACCTTGGGCTGACGCTCGAGCGGTTAGGGCAGATTGACGCGGCGATCGAGCGGTTCTCGCAGGCCGTGAAAATCGACCCGAAGAGCTGGGCCTATCACTTCAACCTCGCGCACGCCGCGTCGGGCAGGCAGGACTGGGATCGGGCGATCGCCGAGTATCGCGCGGCGCGCGACATCTTTCCGACCGACTACGCCACCCAGTACAACCTCGGGCTGACGCTGCATCGCAAGGGCGACGAGGTCTCGGCGATACCCGAATTCGAAAAGGCCATCGAACTGGCGCCGAGCGAGGCGACGTTCCACCTGTCGCTGGCAGCCAGCCTCGAGAAGGTGGGGCGGAAGGCCGACGCCCGGAAACAGTACCAGACGTACCTGGAAATGGCCCCGAACGCGACCGATGCAGACGCCGTGCGGGCCCATTTGCAGGGCCTCACGTAGACGGCCTCTCAAGCCGATAGAAAGGGACGCCATGCGTGTACCAGCCCTTTTCGCCTCGGTAGTCGTGTTCGCGTGCGTTGTCGCCCCGGTGCGCCCTGCGGGCGCGCAGAGCCTCGGCGACGTCGGCAAGAAAGAAGAAGCACGGCGCGAGCAGGTCAAGCAGCCGTCGAAGACCTACACCAACAAGGACCTTGGCGCGCCGCCGCGGGTCGTCGAGACGACGCCGACGACGAATGCCGCCGGCGCGACGCCGCCTCCTGCGGCGGCCGATGACAAGGCCAAGGACGCGCCGAAGGACAGCGGCCCGGCCAAGGACCAGAAGTACTGGTCGGGTCGGAAGAAGGAGCTTGACGCGAAGCTCGAGCGCGACAAGGTGCTCGCCGACGCGATGCAGAGCCGGATCAACGGCCTGTCGGCCGACTTCGCGGCCCGTGCCGATCCCGCGCAGCGCGCCGTCATCGAGCGCGATCGCCAGCGCGCGGTCGCCGAACTCGACAGCCTGAACAAAGCCCTCAAGGACGATCAGAAGGCCATCGCCGACTTCGACGAGGAAGCGCGCAAAGCCTCGGTGCCGCCCGGCTGGCTCCGGTGAGCAAGAGCTCACGCCGCACGGCCGATCCTCCAATTCTGCTCGTGGAGGACAAGGACTCGCTGCGTACGATGCTGCGCCACGCGCTCGAGGCGCAGGATCACACGGTCGTCGAGGCGCGCGACCAGGCCGAGGCCGTCGCCGCGCTTCAGGCCGCCCGCCCCGGCGTCGTCCTCTCCGATCTCAGGCTTCCCAACGGCGACGGATTCGGCGTGCTGCGTGCCGCGAAGGAGCTCGACCCCGAGCTGCCGGTCATCGTCATGACCGCGTTCGGCAGCATTCAGGACGCGGTCGCGGCGATGAAAGAGGGCGCGCTCGACTTTCTCGCCAAGCCGGTCGATCCCGATCATCTGCTGCTCATGGTCGAGCGTGCGCTCGCGCAA
>Ga0134123_10003520_pt1 | contig 10189 bp, 8 predicted proteins | sample KB303_FD_96460 | JGI IMG/M metagenome (GOLD analysis project Ga0134123, IMG submission 96460) | Terrestrial soil microbial communities without Nitrogen fertilizer from Kellogg Biological Station, Michigan, USA - KB3-0-3 | ecosystem: Environmental > Terrestrial > Soil > Unclassified ...
CTTGGCGGTGAGGAACGTCGACTCCTTGATGTTCTGGCGCAGCTCCGGCGAGGACCGGAGATACCAGAGCCCCGGCACGACGGTGCCCAGCAGCGTGCCGCCGATCGAGCCCGCCACCAGGAGCGACGCGAACTCCTCGCCCTCGTACACGCCGAGCACGACGCCGACGACGAAGCCGATCAGGCTCCACCAGAGAACCGGGCGCATGAAGCGGGACATCACCGCCAGGTAGAGCGCGCCCAGCGCACCGATCGCCGCCGACTCCGTCGCGGTGCAGATGCCGAACAAGATCACCGCCAGCACGACGACCGTGAGCACCCCGAGCGGAACGACCGAGGCGCAGAGCTCCTTCAGGATCTCGAGCTGCTCGCCGTCCATGCGCCAGAAGTAGAAGAACAATAAAAGGGCCGCCGCGGCCGCGAGCCCCCAGAACCAGGCGTAGAAGTGCGCCGGAACCTTTCCCGCTTCCGACGCGGTCGTGGTATCCCGCAGAGACGTCATCTCCTCGGGCCCCGCGGCTGTCCTGGCGGACGCAGACTCCGACTCGGATTCACCAGCCGCTCCCAGCTCCTGCGGCTTTTCCTCCGCCGGTGCGGACGCCTTCGCGGTCTGAACCTCGGCGGGCGCCGCCGGCGCTGAAGCGGCGGACGGGCGCGCGGCCGGCGCGGCCGCGGTTGCCGCCTCGGGCGCGTTGTAGATGACGACGTACCACCAGGTCGCGGCGAACGTCCCGAACGTCAACAAGACCGGAACGGACAGTATCAGAAGGTTGTGGGCGATCACGCGATAACCCACGGGACGCCCATCCGGCCCGGCGGCCAGGGCGGGTCGGAAGGCGGCCGTCAGGACACCGCCGACGACCCGGCGGGCCGTACCGCGCTCGAGCCGCGTCAGGTAGTCGGGCACGTTCACCCGGTACTGATCGGGCGGTAGCTTCGGTGCGATCTTCGGATTGATGATTGCCCAGCCGAGGATGTAGACGAGGTAGAGGAACGTGAGGAAGAAGCCGGGCAGCATGGCCGCCGCGTACAGCTTGACGATCGATTGCCCGGCGACCGCCGCGTAGACGATCAGCATGACCGACGGCGGAATCAGGATGCCGAGCGTGCCGCCGGCGGTGATCGCGCCCGACGCCAGCTTCACGTCGTAGCCGGCGTTCAGCATCGGCCGCATCGCGATGACACCCATGAGCACCACGACGGCGCCGACGATGCCGGAGGCGATCCCCCAGAACGCGCACACCAGCAGCGTGGTGACCGCCAGCGAGGCCGGCACGCGCCGGAACGCGAGCTGGACGCTGTGGAACATGCGGTCGACGAGCGCCGCTCGCTCCATGATGTAGCCCATGAAGACGAAGAGCGGGATCGACAGCAGCGTCTCGTTGTTCATGCCGCAGTAGGTGCGCTGCACGAAGAGGTCGAACACGCGGTTGTCGTACCAGTGCCCGCCCGGCACGTAGAAGGCGAGATAGCCGAAGATCATACCGAGGCCCATCATCGTGAAGGCCGTCGGGAAGCCCATCATGATCGCGACCACGATGAGCCCCAGCATGGTGAGGCCGAGCGCGGGATCGCTCATGGTGTCCGGCTCTGCCGCTCGGTGTCGTCGACCACGCTGCGATGGCGGGCGGCCTCGTCGATGGCGTGGGCGCCCTCCATCGCCTGGCGCCGCGACTCCTCGTCGACGTACGCGCTGCGCGAGAGCTGCGTCTCGATGACGTCGATCTCCTCGACGTCTTCCAGACGCGACGGCCAGGCGCCCGTACGCAGGCACTCCACGCACCGGACGATCTCGGCCAGCCCCTGGAGCATGACCAGGACGCCGGCGATCGGAATCACCGACTTGAAGTGGTAGACCGGGGGCCCTTCCGCGGTGACCGTCGAGTGCTCGCCGATGCGCCAGGAGAGCGCGGCGTAGTCGTAGCCGGCGTAGATCAGCCCCAGGATGCCCGGGACGAAGAACAGGAAGTAGAGGAGCAGGTCCATCACCGCCTGCATGCGCGGCTTCATGTAGATGTAGATGAAGTCGGCGCGCACGTGCCCGCCCAGCGCGAGCGCGTACGCGCCGCACAGCATGAACAGGGAGCCGTACAGCATGTTGTTGAAGTCGAAGATCCAGGCGGTGGGGGCGTTGAGGATGTAGCGCTTGAACACCTCGATCGCGACGACGAACGTCAGGGCCACGATGAGCCAGGCGGCCGCTTTGCCGGACCAGTAGCTGACCTGGTCGACGGCGTCGATCACACGTCGCCCGTTCATCGGATCAAACGAGGCGCCGCGGCCGGCCACCCGGTTTTCCCCGGATGGCCGGCACGCTGGGGCTCGAGCACGGAGGTGCTAGCTCTTCTTCGCGGCTGGCTTGGTGCCGAAATAGTGGTTGTAGGCCATGCGACGGCTGACGTTGGTATCGAGATCCCACTTCACCGCCCGCGCCGCGAACGCCTTCTGGGACTCGGCGATCTCCTTGAACAGCGCATTGTCCGTCGCCTTCTTGTCGGCGACCTGGTCGTAGATCTCGAGCTGCTTCTGCAGTACCGCATCGGGCGTCTTGTAGAAGCGCACCTTGTCCTTGGTCTGAAGCTCGATATAGTCCTTCGAGTAGCGATCGATCGACTTCCACGACATGTCGGCCGACGCCGCCTCCACGCCGCTCTCGATGATGGCCTTCATCTTGTCGGGAAGCGCATCGAATTTGGCCTTGTTGAAGGTGATCTCGAGCTGCTCGGCGTTCTGGTGATAGCTCTGCAGCATGCACACCTTCGACACGTCGGCGAAGCCGAGGATACGGTCTGACGTCGCGTTGTTGAACTCGGCGGCGTCCAGCAGGCCGCGGTCCATGGCCGGCACGATCTCGGCGCCCGGTAGCGCGTTGACGGCAGCCCCCATGCCCTGGAACACGTCGATCGAGATACCGACGGTGCGGAACTTCAACCCCTTGAAGTCGTCGACCTTGGTGATCGGCTTCTTGTACCAGCCGAGGGGCTGCGTCCACATCGGCCCGTAGGGGAACGAGACGACGTTGGCGCCGATCGACGCGTAGAGCTTGTTCAGCAGCTGCTTGCCGCCGCCGTACTTGTGCCAGGACAGTAGCATGTTGGCGTCCATGCCGTAGCCCGGCCCTGAGCCCCACAGGGCGAGCGCCGTCTGCTTGCCGTAGTGGTACACGAGGACCCCGTGGCCGCCGTCGAGGGTGCCCTTCGACACGGCATCGAGCAGACCGAAGGCCGGCACCACCGCGCCCGCCGGGAGCACCTCGATCTTGAGGTCGCCGCCCGTCATGTCGTTGACCTTCTTCGCGAAGTCGAGCGCGTACTCGTGGAAGATGTCCTTCTGCGGCCAGGTGCTCTGCCAGCGCATCGAGATGGGGCCCTGCGCCTTGGCGACCATCGGGAAGCCGAGCGTGGCCGCGCCCGTTGCCGCCAGGGCCGCGCCTTGCAGGAACTTGCGGCGTGGGGTCTCGGTGACCATCGGTGATTCGCTCATGACGTGCCTCCTCCGCATCGGTGGAGAGGAATGTTCGGCCGTGGCCGGCAAATCAACAGCGGGAGAGCTCGCAGCGTGGTCGGACCACCGCCCTCAGGCTATGCGAGCCGTCTTCGATTTGTCAACAAACGTGGGCCGCCCGGGGATCCTAGGCCCCGCCGGGCGGCCTCAGCGTCACGGACAGGCGGTTGGCGCCCCGCCCGAGAGTGAGCCGGAGCGGCATTTCCAGACTAGCGTCGGCCAGCGCTTCCCGCACCTCGTCGCGCGTGAGCACCACGCGCTCGCCGACCTGAAGGATGACGTCGCCCACCTCGAGGCCCGCCCGGTCGGCCGGGCTCCGGGGGACGATCACCGAAACGGTCGGGACGGTCACCACCGAGAGGGCGCTGGGCCCCGCGGTCTCGGGCTCGCGCACGATGAAGCCGAACTCGGCGCCCACGCGCTCACCGACGACCGAGCGGGGCATTGACGCCAGTTTGACATCGAGGCGCCGCCGGCCCTCGGCGCGCAGGATCGTCAGGCGCACGTCCCGGCCGGCACCCGCGGAGGCGATCAGCCGCTGGAGCACGCGGGTCTCGGTCACCGGCCGTTCCTCGAACCCCACGACCAGGTCGCCATTCTTCAGGCCGGCCTTCTCGGCGGGCGTGCCCTCCATGACCTCGACGATGAGCACGCCGAAGCCTTCGCGGAGACCGTGCCGCTTCGAGATCTCGTCGCCTTCCTGCTCGGAGAGATCACGGATGCGTACGCCGAGCCACGCCCACTGCGCGGCGTCGAGTACCGATGCCACGGCAATGATCACCAGAAGCCCGGTCAGCAAAGGGAGCGGCGAGCGCCGGATCACTCGCGCCCCTCACGCAGCTGCTTGACGAGATCTTGCAGCGCACCGCCGAGACGTTCGAGACGGCGCGCGACCTCACGCGTCTCCAGGAGCTCCTGGCGCAAATCGGGATCCGGTACGACCGCGGCCGCGATCCGGTCGGCGATCACCCCGGGCTTCTGTTCGGCGGCGAGCGCGGCGTCGAGCAGGTCGGACGGCCGATCCAGCGCCTGGAGCAGCCGGCCGCACAGGTCGCGGATGCGGGCGAGCGCAGGCGAGACGTCGCCGGTCGGCTCGACATCGTCGAGCGGCTGTGCCGTGACGATGCGGTAGAGCGTGTCGGTCGGCAGCTCGCGCTCGATGCGTACGCGCCACTCGCCCTTCACGAGAATGTTGTAGCGGCCCGTCGCCAGCCGCTCCCAGCTCACGATCTCGCCCGCCCCGGCCACCGGGAACACGGGCGGCTTACCCGCATAGCTCGCCTCGAAACCGGGCTTGAGCCGCACGACCGCGATCTTCCGATCGCGCGCGAGCGCGTCGGTGATCATCGCCCGATAGCGCGCCTCGAAGACGTGCAGCGGCAGCATCGTGTGGGGAAAGAACGTGACGTCCGGCAGCGGGAAGATCGGCAGCGTCAGGGGCGGCACAGCCTCGCCCTCGGTTATCCGATTTTCGGCAGCGGCCTGAGGGCGGCGAGCTCGTCCACTCGGGCGCGCACGGCGCTCGCCAGCTCGCGGAAGGTTTTCGCCTGGGGGGAGTCCGGGCGCCGCAGCGTGATCGGTGTTCCCTCGTCGCCGGCGAGTCGAGTGTCGGGATCGAGCGGAACCTGGGCCAGCAGCGGCACGTTGTATTCTTCCTCGAGCCGCTTTCCCCCGCCCTCGCCGAAGATCGCGTAGCGCGCGCCGGTATCGGGCGCCACGAAGTAGCTCATGTTCTCGACGATGCCGAGGATCGGCACGTTGAGCCGCTGGAACATCCCGATCGCCTTGCGCACATCGAGCAGCGCGACCTCCTGCGGCGTGGTCACCATGACGACGCCGGAGAGCGGGATGACCTGTGAGAGCGAGAGCTGGGCGTCGCCCGTGCCCGGCGGCATGTCAAAGACCAGGTAGTCGAGGGCGCCCCACATGACGTCCTTCAGCATCTGCTGGATGAACGAATGGATCATGGGGCCGCGCCAGACGAGGGGCTCCCTGTCGTTCACGAGAAGCCCGATCGACATCATCTTGAGGCCGTGTACTTCGACCGGGATGATCCGGTTCTCGAACATGCCCGGACGTCCGCGCGAGCCGAGCATGAGCGGGATGTCGGGCCCGTACACGTCGGAATCGATGATGCCGACCGCCGCGCCCGCCTGCTTGAGCGCCACCGCCAGGTTCACGCTGACGGTGGACTTGCCGACGCCGCCCTTGCCGGACGAGACCGCGATGGTGTGCTTCACCTCGGGGATGAACTCGGCCGATTTCTCGGGGCCGTGCGCGTGCCCCTGCCCATGGGCGTGAGCCTGCGGCGGCGCCGGCCGCGCGGTCGGCGAGCCTCCCATCTTGACTTGCACCTTCGACACGCCCGGTATCTGGCTGACCACGCGCGACGCCATGCTGTGCAAGGTGGCCTTGGACGACGGCGACTGGGTCGTGAAGGCCAGGGTGAAGGTGACCTGCGAGTCGGCGATGGTCAGGTCGCGGATCAGGCCCAGCGAGACGATGTCCCGCTTCTGCTCGGGATCGCTCACCCCTCGGAGCGCGTCGAGGACGGTCTGCTCGGTCACCATATCCGGACTATACACTCGCGCCGCGCGGGCGTGCCCCGCAATCCTTGCACTCTCGTCCTACACCTGCTACAAAAAGCGGGTGATTTCCGCAGACGATTTCCGCAAGACCCTGAGCCATTTCGCCTCCGGCGTCACGGTCATCACGACCTGCGATCGGGACGGCCGTCCGACCGGTCTCACCGCGAGCGCCTTCACATCGGTGTCGCTCGATCCCCCGCTCATCCTGGTGTGCGTCGACAACAAGGCGCAGAGCTATCCCGCGCTCCGCGACGGCAAGATGTTCGCCGTGAACATCCTCTGCCACGACCAGGAGCACGTGTCGCGCCGTTTCGCCACCACCAAGATCGAAAACAAGTTCGAAGGGGTCCCGTTCACGCTGAGCGAGCTGGGGCTGCCGCTGCTCGACAACGCGCTCGCCCAGATCGAGTGCGCCACCGTGAACGTCCACCTCGAGGGTGACCACACCATCTTCGTCGGGCGCGTGGAGGGCGCCTCCACGGGCCCGGGCGCGCCGCTGGTCTATTTCCGGGGCCGCTACGATCGCCTGCACGGACCCACGACATGACGCGGGTCCCGCTGTCACGCCCGCCGGTCGACGACGAGATCAAGCAGGCGGTGCTGGCAGCGATCGAGTCGCGTCAGTACGTCCTGGGTCCGCAGTGCCGCCAGCTCGAGGCCGAGCTGGCGGCCGCCACCGGCGTCAAGCACGCCGTCCTCACCAGCTCGGCCACCGCCGCGCTCTGGCTGTCGCTGCGCGCCCTCGGCGTGAAGGCGGGCGACGAGGTCCTGGTGCCGTCGCACACGGCGTTTCCCACGGTGGAGGCCATCTGCGCCGCCGAGGCCACACCCGTGCTCGTCGACGCCGACGAGTTCTACACGCTCGATCCGGTCGACGCCGAGGCGAAGGCGACGCCGCGAACGGTCGGCATGCTTCCCGTACACCTGTACGGCCAGCCGGTCGACCTGAGTGCCGTGCAGGATCTCGCTTCGCGCCTGGGCCTCTGGCTCCTCGAGGACTGCGCCCAGGCGCAAGGAGCCGAGTGGATGGGGCGGCGGGTCGGCAGCTTCGGCCGCGCCGCGGTCTTCTCGTTCTACCCGTCGAAGAACCTGCCGGGCATGGGCGACGGCGGCGCCGTGCTCACCAGCGACGACGAGGTCATGGCCCGGTGCCGGCGCCTGCGCGACCATGGTCGCATCGACCGCGACGTGCACGCGGAGATCGGCTTCAACCTGCGCTACAGCGAGCTGCAGGCCGCGGCGCTGCGGGTGCTGCTGCGCCGGCTCGACGCCATGAACGACCGCCGGCGGCTCCTGGCCGAGCGCTACGCGCGGGGCCTCGCCGGGCTTCCGCTCGCGCTGCCGGAAGAGCGCCCGCACTCGCGGCACGTGTACCACCTGTTCGTCGTGCGCACGCCCCGGCGCCGAGCCCTGGCGAGCTTCCTGAACGAGCGCGGCATCCAGACCGGTGTCCATTACCCGGTCCCGAGCCACCGTCAGCCCGCGCTCGAGCGTCTGGCCGCGGCGCCCTTGCCGAAGACGGAGAGGCTCGTCGACGAGATCCTCACCCTGCCGATGTCGGCCCAGCACGAGGACGCCGAGATCGATCAGGTGATCGCGGCGGTGCGCGACTTCTTCAGCGCGTGATCGGGCCGTGAGCATCCCGACGGCCCTCTACCGCCGCCTCCTCGCCTACCTCAAGCCCCACTGGCCGACGATGGTCGTCGGCTCCCTGCTCGGCACCGTGGTCGCGGCCATGGAAGGCGCGATCGCGTGGCTGGTGAAGCCCGCCATGGACGACGTCTTCATCCGCCGCGACATGGCGATGGTGCAGATCATCCCGGCCCTGTTCCTCGGCGCTTACGTCGCCAAGGGCCTGGCTCGCTATGGCCATTCGTACCTGATGGCGGCGGTGGGCGAGCGCGTGGTCGCGGCGCTCCGCCGCGATCTCTTCGCCCACGTCCAGCGAATGCCGCTGTCGTTCTTTGCCGGGCGGCACTCGGCGGAGCTGTCGTCCCGCATCGTGACCGACGTGAACCGGATGGCGCGACTGTCGTCCACGGTCCTGGTCATGACCATCCGGAACATCGTGATGGTCGTCGTGCTGGCCGGGATCATGGTCGTGCGCGACTGGCGGTTGGCGCTGATCGCCCTGGTGGTCTTTCCGTTCATCGGCCTGACCGTGCGCAGCATCGGACGCAAGCTCTACCGGATCAATCGGCGCTCGCAGCGGAAGATCGCGGAGCTCAACGTGCTCCTGCACGAGGCGCTCACCGGCACCAAGATCGTCAAGGCCTTCGGGCGTGAGGCGCACGAGGTGCAGCGGTTCGACCGGGTGAACAACGGCCTGCTCGAGCTCGCCCTCAAGGACCATCGCGCCGACGAGCTGACGGAGCCGCTCATGGAGCTCCTGACTGCCTTCGGCATCATGGGCGCCCTCTGGTATGGCGGCCACCAGGTGATCAGCGGCGCCCTGACGCCCGGCGACTTCTTCTCGTTCACGGCGGCGGTAGCGTTGCTCTACGGGCCCGTCCGTCAGCTCTCGCGCCTGGTGAACACCGTGCAGCAGACGACCGCGTCGGTCGAGCGCGTGTTCGAGCTGCTCGACACGCAGCCGGCGATCGCCGACCGGCCGGGCGCCGTCGTGCTCGACGCGTTCCGCCACGCGATCGTGTTCGATCGGGTCAGCTTCCGGCACGCCGGCTCCGAGGACCTTACGCTGCGCGAGGTGTCGCTCACGATCGACCGCGGTGAGGTCGTCGCCTTCGTCGGCCTGAGCGGCGCGGGCAAGTCGACCCTCATGGACCTGCTGCCGCGCTTCCACGATGTCAGCGCCGGCCGGATCACCATCGACGGTCAGGACCTGCGCGACGTCAGCCAGACGTCGCTGCGCGCGCTGATCGGGATCGTCACGCAGGAGACGTTCCTGTTCAGCGACTCGGTCCACTACAACATCGCCTACGGCCGGACCGACGCGCCGTTCGAGGACGTGGTGCGCGCAGCCCGGCAGGCCCACGCCGAGGAGTTCATCGTCGGGTGCGCCGAGGGCTACCAGACGCTGGTGGGCGAGCGGGGCGTGCGCCTCTCCGGCGGCCAGCGCCAGCGCATCGCCATCGCCCGCGCGTTTCTGAAGAACCCGCCGATCCTGATCCTCGACGAGGCGACCTCGGACCTGGACGCGGAGAGCGAGTTCATCATCCAGCAGGCGCTCGCCGAGCTGATGCACGGCCGGACCGTGCTGGTGATCGCGCACCGGCTGGCCACCGTCCGAAACGCCGATCGCATCGTTGTTGTGCACGAGGGGCGTATCGCAGAGGTTGGACGTCACGACGAGCTGCTCGCGCGAGACGGCCTCTACCGCCGGCTCTACGCGTTGCAGATGGAGGGGGTCACCACGTGAGTACGACCGTCGGCAGCGGCAAATACACGTACGAGGTCAACGACGACTGGGCGAAGCTCCCCGATGGCTGGCAGATGCCCGCCGCAGCGGTCACGGTCGACTCGCGCGATCGCGTCTACTGCTTCAACCGGACACCCGACCACCCGATCGTTGTCTTCGATCGCGACGGAAACTATCTGTCGTCGTGGGGCGCGGGGCTTTTCAAGTTCCCCCACACGATCCGCGCCGACGCGGACGACAACCTGTGGATCGTCGACCGAGACCACGCCCAGATGCTGCTCTATACGAATACCGGTACGCTGCTGCGCACGATCGGTACGCGGGGGTTTCGCTCCGACACCGGCGTGGACCCGACCGACTTCAGCTCGACCGCGTACCGGAACGTCACGCACGCTGGCGGCCCGTTCAACCTGCCCACCGATATCGCCCTGACGCCGTCCGGCGAGATGTTCATGACCGACGGCTACGGCAACGCCCGCGTGCACAAGTTCGCCGCGGACGGGACCTACCGCTTCTCGTGGGGCGAGCCGGGCTCGGGCCCGGGACAGTTCGCCCTGCCCCACGGCGTGTGGATCGACCGGCGCGGACGCGTCCTGGTGTGCGACCGGGAGAACGATCGCGTCCAGATCTTCGACCAGGATGGGAAGCTCCGGGAGATCTGGCGGACCAAGCTCATCGGCCCGGCGGCGTTCTACGTGGACGCCGACGAGGTCGTCTAC
>Ga0134123_10003521_pt1 | contig 10189 bp, 10 predicted proteins | sample KB303_FD_96460 | JGI IMG/M metagenome (GOLD analysis project Ga0134123, IMG submission 96460) | Terrestrial soil microbial communities without Nitrogen fertilizer from Kellogg Biological Station, Michigan, USA - KB3-0-3 | ecosystem: Environmental > Terrestrial > Soil > Unclassified ...
CAACGACATTATTGCGCGCTACGCTTTCGCTGTCTATGCTTCGCCGGCTTTCCGTTTCCATTTTCAGCGCGCGGCGCACGCGTTTTGAAGCCGCGGATAACGCGCTGTGGTCCAGCGACGGGTTGCACGCCGGACCGCACCATCTCTGCAAACAGATCGACATCGTAATCAGCCTCGCGCGACATCTCTTCACGAATCGCGTGGAGGACTTCTAGGAATCTTGGACGACGATACATATTGACTTTTGATCCTGGGTCTTTGGTTTTTGGTCTTTGGTCTTTGATCTTTGGAACAAAGTACAAAGATCCAAAACCAAAGACCTACAACCTATACCACTCTCTCTGTAGCTTCTGACACCAAAAACTCCGGCGTCACGATCATTGGAACATAAAACCCGGCGGCCGTATTGAACAATCGAATCCTCGCCTGCCTGCGCACATTCGCAAGATGGCCGAAGTTCCACGTCACCAAATAATCGATCTTGTGAAATGACGCAATCGCCACGTGCAGCGCATCGGCAATGTACTTGCGATGAAAAATCCCGCGCGAGATGTAACCCTCGGCGAGGATGGCAGCTTCTTCCGTCAGATCGACCTGCTCGAGATTGCTGATCAGTTTCAGATACGAACTGCGGTGCGGCTCTTTCACTCGCCCGAGTTCAGACGACACGAGCGGCGAGATCACGGTGCGATAATCCGGCATCTCGTGCTCCCACCACCTGATCGTCAAGTCGCGCCGAAATGGTTCGCCATTGTCGAGATACGCGCCAATCACCGATGTCTCCAGATAAAGCGCTTGCTTCATGGAGTTACCACCGCTTCCTGGTTGATAGTCTCGACCGGCTTTGGTTTGTTCAAAGGTTCCAACCTCATTGCACCCCTTGAAAAGTCAAAATAGATTCGGAAGTGTCGCAGGAAATTACCGCCAAGAATTCCGCCCTGCGTGAATCCCGCCGTCTCGTTCACAGGTTCCATGTCGAGCACCGCCGCATTAATCTTTTCGAGTTTACTCAAACCGAGACTCAACCGCGGCAACTGCAGAAGCTTCACGTCTTCCGTCACACCCGCAGCGCCAAACACACGCATCTTCGAAGGCTGAAGCAGATCCAAAAGCTGTTCCTGCTGCGAAAGCTTCTCTGAAACCACGGTGATGCTCGCGGCCGTGTCGATGATGAAGTTGACGTTTTTCTCGAAGCCCTCGAGGTTAACTTCTCCACTCAAGAACCCGCTCGACGTCGTGCGGAGCGGAACTTCGATCGCGCCGTCGTTTGGCGTAATCGGCGCCAGCGTCTGAAAACCTTCCGGCCGCCGAATCGTGGTCCACGTGTCAACAAAATCGGTCTGGTTCTGCCGCACGAGAGACATGCGCCTCGTCCCGTAATCAAGCGATGCCAGGAACTTCTGCACCACTGAAAGACCGAGATACCCGTCGACTGGAATGTGATTGTCGAAGAACTTGCGAATGTAGACCGGCACGTTATCAACTCTAACAGTGCCGATCTCGACCGAATTCAAAAACCCGTAGACGATCTCAAACTTTCCGCCGCCGCCAACTGCACGTGCAAGCCCGCCTTTGGCGACTGCTTTGATCCCGAGCCGCTTCGCCGTCTGCTCTGAGATAACCGACATGCCCGACCCCGTGTCGAGCACAAACCGCAATGGATCTTTTTGTCCATTGATGCGGAGCAGGAGAATCGGACGATTGTCAGTTGCTTCAAAAGGAACGGAGGCGCGATCGCCGTTCGGCACGTAAAGTGAACCTTGCCTTCCGAGATATCTGAGAAAGTCGATCAATCCGAGGATGCGCGCGCGCCGATCGAAATCAGTTTTGGGCGCGATCGTGAGGAAGCGCTCGTACGAGTCGGCTGCTTCTTTGTACTTTTCACTTCGCGCACACGCCTGGCCGAGATGAAAAATAAAGTCCGGCTCCTCCGGATCCATGCCGACTGCCCTGCGCAGCGCTGGGATTGCGAGCGACAAACGGTTTTCGTAAAAGTCAACCATCGCGAGACCCGCAACCGCCCACGATTCGTTTTCGTTGAGCGCGAGTGCCGTCTTGAATTCTTCAACCGACAAGCGAAACTCACCGGCAGCGAGAATCGACGAACCGAGCAACGCGTGAGCGCGCGCTGAAAGTGGATCCTGCATGATCACGCGGGCTGCATTGTCGTAAGCACCCTGGAGCTCTCTCTGCTTCAGCAGCGCAAAACTCAAACCGAGGCGCGCTTCGATGTCGTGCGCGTCTTTGCCGAGCAGATCGCGAAAGATCTTTTCCGCCTGCGGGTATTCGCCTTTGCGAATTGCTTTGTAGCCTTTGGTGTAAGCCTTCTTGTCAGTTGACCCGGCCGCAATGTGGGTCGTACCGGCAAGTGCGAAACAAAGCACGAAGGCGGCCACACTGAAGGCCGCCATCCGGAGAAGACACCGATTGTTGTTGCATTGCATGATTGACACCTCAAAGCCTGGAGGTCTTGGCTTGGTCTTTGGTCTTGGGTCTTGGGTCTTGGGTCTTGGGTCTATCCGACCAAGTTCTAAGACCTAAGACCTAAAACCTAAGACCAAAGACCCAAGACCGCCACAAGAACGCCGACAATTACTTCAAAACTTCCCCCGTCTTCATAGACCAGAGAACCAGGTCGAGCTCGTCGAAATCAACTCCGATGTCGCGTGCGAACCGGATCAATTGCTGCTCGACTTCGAGATACTTCGTTCGCGTCGAAGGTGGCCTGGCTGAATCGATCAGTCCGACTTCAGCCAAACATCGCATCACGTGCTTATCAAGAATCGCGTGGCCTTTCACGCCGATATTTCGCAAAAAATGGCTGGCCTCTTTATAACCCAACCCCTTGACTTGTTTTTCCTGGGCCAACCAGTCGCGCCGCTCGAAAGGATCTTTGAAGCTGCGCAAACGCTTTCGCAGCGCCATGCCGCAGTCAGCATGAAAATAGTCGCGCGTGATGACAATGTAACGCGGTCGCGCGACGGGGAAACGATGTGCGCCAGCTTTCTTGATTGCCGCGGTCATCGCGTCCGAGTCACCATCAAGAAGCAACGACCGGATGGCGTCAACCGATTTCAATCCCATCTCAGCAGACGCTCCGGCAGTGAAAATACAATAGGCTAGCTCTTCCCAAAGTCGCGCGTCTGATCCTTTGCGCCAAACTTCATCAAACTCACGGAGCCTCTTCCGAATTTCTTTGCGACGTGCTCGGTGAGTGGCCACCACTCTTTCAACTGTGACGGGTTCTTGATTGCGTTGCACTGTAGTTTGTCAATACCGCGATTCTATGAGCCTGTTGGAAGCATTGTCAACGACCTTAGGTCTCAGGTCTTGGTGCTTAGGCCTTTGTTGTAAGACCCAAAACCAAAGGCCAAAGTCCAGGAAAATTATTTGCCCTCCACACGCGAATCTCAGTTATGATGGCTGGTGGTTTCCGCCCCCGGTAGCTCTTGAACATCCCCGTTCGCTTCCTCAGCATCAAAGTTGCTCTCCCTCACATAATCCGATTATGACTTGTGTGTTGTCGAATAAGTTGAAGACCCGTTGGCTCGTCAGCGTTTTTGTGTTCATTGTGGCCCTCTGCGTCAATGTGTACGGCCAGGAACCCGTCCCAAGCCCGTCACCATCACCGTCGCCATCGCCGTCGCCTGAGGGCAGGCCGCTCTACGGCGTGCAGGGAGTGTTGATCGAAACACTCGACGGAAAAGTTGTTTCGTCGCAGGCGGAGAACGAATCGTTCAATCCCGCGTCTACTTTGAAACTCGCGACTGCGCTGGTTGCGTTGCGAACGCTTGGTCCGCAACACCGGTTCGCGACGGGCGTATGGGCTGACGGCCAGCTCGACAAAACCACCGGCGTGCTGACTGGCAATCTTTACATCTCGGGCCGCGACCCGTCGTTTCACTACGAACACGGCATTCTGCTGGCGCGCGAGCTGAACAAACTTGGTATTAAGCAAGTCACCGGCGATCTCATCGTCGCGCCTGGTTTTACGATGAACTTCAGCGGCTCAGCACAGCGCTCCGGAGAGCGTCTCTACGACACGCTCGACACGACGCTGAGGACTCAGCAGGCAATGCAGGCGTGGAACTACGAACGAACATTGCTTAACGACAAAGCGAGTTTGGAGACAGTGCCGAGCGTCGCCGTGATGGGAGAGGTTTATGTTGCGGCTGTTGCGCCTTCGGCGAAACTTCTCCTGACGCAGAGATCGAGCCAGCTAGTCGACATTTTGAAAGTGCTTTTGTGCTATTCGAACAACTTCATGGCCGAGCGTATCGGTGAGGCACTCGGGGGCCCGGAGTCAGTGCGGCAGCAACTGAATACGCAGCTCGGCTTCGGACCGGAAGAGTTGAAGTTCGCGTCGTTGAGTGGCCTCGGAGTCAACCGAATTTCGCCGCGCGCCATGATGAAGATTTACCGCGCGTTGCTTGCGGAGCTGGAAAAACACGGATTGTCGCCGACGGCGATCATGCCTGTCGCCGGTGTCGATCCGGGCACTCTCGAAGATCGATTCAACAGTCTTGCGTGGCGCGGCAGCGTGATTGCCAAAACCGGAACGCTGTTGAGAACGGACGGCGGCGCCAGCTCGCTTGTGGGCCAGATGAAAACCGCGAATGGCGAGATCCTGCTGTTTGTGATTATGAATCAGCGCGGCAGCGTTTGGAGGTTCCGCGAGAACCAGGACTATCTCGTGATGCTGGTTCAGAACACGCGTGGTGGACCAAAAGCTTTTGAGTACAAACCGTTGATGCTCACCATGCAACTCTCCCACACGGAGAGCACCGTCGCTGGGGGCGACGAATACGAACCACCGTTGAAGTCGGACAACGACAAATAATTCGATTTAAAAGGTATGCGCCCCGTTTATCCGGAGATAGACGGGGCGCTTTACCATCCAAATGCACCCGCGGCGTGCGGCACCGCAACCACACCGGACGATAATCGTTTCCGAATCTTGTAAAAGTTCGAAAGCCGGTGGGATTCCAGTAATCCTGTCAAAGCTGTTAGACAGGATTTGCAGTCTTTTAGTACTCGCGGACTCCGCGGATCGTGTGGCCGCCTACAGACTTAGCCATGTCGACATAAGTTGAACTGTATTGGATATTCGCTGAGCCGCCGCCATTCGTGTTGAATGTCGGCGCCTGAAACAAATCCGTATCCGGTCCAGTCTTCGGAAACTTGGCGACAAACATCGCGCCATAGATGTTTCCATGGCCAGCGCCGCTGCGTAACACTTCTCCCGTGCCGAGGACCATGATCACGCCGTTGAAGTTGAAGTTTCCGTCCAGGGTAAGTTTTCCGGTGACAATCAAAGTTCCCTGACCCGTCGGACTGCCTGGCCCCAGCGTGACATCACCGTCCACAAAAGTCAGAACCCCGTCTGGATTGTTGGCGCCAAGTCCACCAGCGCTGGCAATTGCGGCTGCTCCGCTATTGAAATATCGTCCCTGGTTTATCGCTGACTGCATCATTCCTTCGTCGCCATACAAGAACTCCCGCGCAGCGGTCACCGATTTCAGGAAGCTCGGGGTATTGCCACTACCTAGTTTCGTGGGATTCGCCGGCTGCACGTTTGGTCCGTTGCCGCAGTTACTCCCATCCGCATCACAACCGTCGATAACGTTGTTAGCGATGTTGTAGTCGCCCTCACTGACAGAATAAGCCGATATTGTCGTTCCGCTGCCATTCATATCTGCGCCGGAAGTGGTCGTCACGTTACTGTCACCCAATTCGAAAGCCATGTTGGTTCCTGATTCGTTCGGCAACGTGACAACCGCATTCACCGCGTACTCTACTGTGTAGCGAGCGATAACCACTTCCATCTTCTTACGGCTATCTCGCGGTCCGAACCCCGACACTTGAACCACCACGCGATCCGGCTTATACGAAGGTTCGTTGTCACACTTCGTTTCGTAGTCTGCATTATCGGGATCTGATATCGAAGTGACCTGAAATCGCGACGATCCGTCGTCAGATACATTGACGGCGGTACCTGACGTGCTGGTCCACAGCTCGCGTGAACATAAGACGTTCCGGAAGGATGCACGTGTGCCGGTCGGACTGGAGTTAATGTTTCCTCGCAACACTTCGAGAGTCCTCGCAACTCCGGCTTCCGCCGCGTAGTAGGCTTGCATCTCAGCGGTAGAGTCACGTGCCGTTATGCCAGTCATCGTGGCGGTGAGGATCAAAGTGCCACCGGCAGCCAACAGCAACAGCGAAAGAAGAACCGCGGTAATAAGAGCGGCGCCTCGTTCACCGACGCTGCTTTCGAATGTCCGAATCGGCTTCTGTGATCTCATGACGCAAGGCCTCTCTTCTGAGCGCAATCTAGTACTTCCACAAGTCGGAATTGCGGAGTGTCACATCTGAGCAAAGTAAAACTGAGTAAGGCGGCTGATAACCGGGCGAGTTGGGACTACCAACTGCGTCCAGCGTAACCGCGACGACAATAACCACATATTTCGCTGCTTCCGGAGCTACTTCAGCCGCCGAAAGATCAGTGATGTCCGATCCTCCCGGTGGAGTCGTGTACGTCACTTTCTGATCGAAGTAATGAATATTCATGCCGTCGATGCGATTGGCCAACACCGTACTCTTGCTTCCCACCGGGTCGGTTTTCAACACGTCGTGTCGCACCAGGTACTTTGTGTTGTCTGCATCGTTGAGGAAATAGGTTATGTCTTCTCCCGAATCCACGACGCCGTTTCGCGACTCTGTGGTCGCTGTAAGATCGTATTTGTTGAGGTTCGAACGGATGCGAATTCTATTCGTTCCAGACTCTGCCGAAACAATACCGTTATTGCTCAGGTTGAATCCTGCGTTCGCTATTTCGCGCGACATGATATTGAGCGCGCGTTGCGTGTCGGCGAGCGCGTCAGACTTTTGATTCTCACGACTCCGGACACGAAGAGCATTCGCCAGCAAAGTCGCGGCGGCAGTCATCAGGGCCATCGTGATTACCATTGCGATGAGAAGTTCGAGGAGGGAGAAACCACTGCTCGACGCCTTTTTGTTCAACGAGCTCATAAGTCCTCGCTAGTTTGAAGGATCGCTAGTAACTGCCGGTGACCTGCGTCGATCGCTGGGTGATGACAGTGACAGTCTCGAAGGCAGTCGCCGCGCCTGCCGGAGTAACCGATACCTGAATTTTCTTTACGGTAGGTTCGCCGGCATCAGGGTTGCCCACCGGGACAACGCTCAAGTTTGTGATGATCGTGTTCACGGTGTAACCGCGGCCTGCATTGGTCACGGTTTCAGAAACACCTCCCGCGTCGGTCGCCTCGAGCCCTCCGTCAGGATAAGCAAAAGCGAGGTGGCGCGTTTGCGTCGTGAACGGGATTGTGCGCAACCACTCCATTCGTTTTTGCGCAATGGCCATCGCCAGTTCACGATCGTCCGCACTGCCGTTCGCTTCGATTGCGTAAGTAAAAAGCGAAGCGACGCCTAGTCCGATGATCATCAGCATCACCAGCGCTATTGCTGCTTCAAGTAGAGTGAAGCCTTTTTGGGACGTGTCTTTACTCATGAGGTTCATACGTCACCTTTAGTTGCTATTTACCTGCACTGTCAGTTTCGCTGCCGTACCACACGCAGGACTTCCCGCAACTTCGACAACGAATGTTCCACGATTGCCACCGCCGTTCTTGGCAGTCACAGAAATCACGCTCGATCCGCTGCCGTCTATTCTGAGCAGTGACAGAGAAATGACCATGCTGTTTCCGTTTCCTAGCTGAGAGGCGCTAATGGTCCTGACTCCCGTTGCATTCTGCATGGTGAAGGTCGCTGTTTTCGTTTGCTCGCTTGAAACGCTTTGGCTCAACGTGATGTGGTCTGGGCTAATTGTCGAGACACACTGTGGAAGTGTTCCGTCAGGAGTCGGAGTCGGGGTAGGCGTCGGCGTTGGCGATGAGTTCCCGTTCCCGTTTCCGTTGTTGCCACCACCATTACTATCACCACTATGGCCCGGGGGTGTAGGAGTCGGATCCGCTGGTGGCGTTTCGTCTACGGGTAGTACGTCCGGATCACCATCCGGCGGCGGGTCTGTGTCAGGGTTTGTGTCGACTACTTCAGGAGCTGTAGAAGAATCAGAAGCGACGTCGCCGGTGACCTGCGAGATCTCAACGGCTGGAATACTCTGGTCCGGGAAGTGTTGCTCACCAACGGTGATATCGCCGGAACCTGAAACGTCGACGGGAAGATTTTTATCGAGATACTCACTGCGTATCTGGAATACCCAGGCTTCCTCGATTCGGCCGCGCCAATCAAATTTGACCTTCTTAGCGTCAGTGTTAAAAGTCATACCATCTTCGAGATCAAAGGTGCGCGTCTCGACGTTGCCGGAGCCCCAATCCATCGTTACAGCATAGGAGGTCGTGCCCGGGCCAAACGTCTCGATCGACGATTCCTGGCCGGAGGCGGCGTGGCGGCGGATCGCGTCGGCGCGTGCCTTTTCGACGTAGCTCGCGAAGAGTCTCGCGGACGACTGAAGCCGGAATTCTGCGCGCGCTGTTCGGATTCCCATAACTCCGAAAGTCGACACGACAGAAATGATGGCAAGGGTGACGACCATCTGCGTGATCGTGAACCCTCGCTGACTGGCTGCTTTTCGGGTATTTCTCATTGACGCCTGTACCTCCGATACGGAGTGCTCTGCGAGGCCGGACAAACTCGGCTGGTCCAAGATTGGCAACAATCGTTCCGTTGCCAATTGGATAGAATTTAGATGTGTTTTGGTTTTTCTGCCGGTGGGTTGAAAACGGAGTTGTTACCTTTCGTAACGCGACTGGGAAACCGATTACATAGTCAAACACCTGACCACGGATGACACAGATCGTTCTGATGATCGGTGTCATCCGTCGCTGGATTTTAATTCTCTTTGCGTCTTTTGGCTTTTGCGGGATACTGTGGCCGTCGATGGCCGATATCCTACTCGTCGAAGACAAAGACAGCCTGCGTCGCGTACTTCGATTAACTCTCGAAAATGCCGGATACACCGTAACGGAAGCGGCGGACGCGCGCGCGGCGCTCAACGAGATCGCAACCACCCGCCACCGGCTCGTCCTCACTGACCTCCGCATGCCCAACGGATCGGGTCTGGACGTGCTGCGCGCTGCTCGCGCCGCCGACATGGACGTGCCCGTAGTCGTCATGACCGCGTTCGGCTCGATCGACGAAGCAGTGCAGGCAATGAAAGACGGCGCGCACGACTTCCTGCAAAAGCCCGTCGATTCCAATCACCTGCTATTGCTGGTCGAGCGAGCGTTGGAACAGGCGCGACTCAGAACTGAGAACGTGCTGTTGCGTGAAGAATGGTCGCGCCGTTACGGCTTCCCGCGAATCCTTGGCGAGTCGGAAACACTGAAACGCGCGGTGGGCGAAACACAGCGCGTCGCTCAAACTGAGACGACTGTGTTGCTGCTCGGCGAGTCAGGTACAGGCAAAGAGCTGTTCGCACGCGCGGTTCACCATCTCTCAGCACGTCGCGACAATCCTTTCGTGGCAATCAACTGCGCCGCGATACCCGAAACCCTGATCGAGAACGAACTCTTCGGACACGAGCGCGGCGCGTTTACGGGCGCGACCGATCGCCGCCAGGGGAAATTCGAATTGGCCTCGGGCGGCACTGTGTTTCTCGACGAGATTGGTGAGTTACCACTCGGCGTGCAGGGAAAACTGCTTCGTGCGATCGAAGAAAAAGTAGTTGACCGTATCGGTGGACGAGCGCCGGTTGCAGTCGACGTTCGCGTGGTAGCGGCGACAAACAAAGACCTGAAAGGCGCGGTTGAGAACGGGCAGTTTCGCGGCGACCTGTTTTTCCGCCTCGCAGTGTTTCCGATCGAAGTGCCGCCGCTGCGAGAGCGTGGCGATGACATCGTGCTGCTGGCGCAACACTTCGCATCGGAAATCGGACGCGAACTCCGCGGACGCGAAGCACAACTCAATCCGGAAGCGATCGATGCAGTAAAGCGGCACCAATGGCCTGGCAACGTCCGTGAGCTCGAGAACGCGATCGAACGCGCGTGCATTCTTTCAGACACGCTGTTGCTCACACCTTCCGATCTGGGGCTTGGACGACCGGCGCGCGAACCCGAATCTCTCGATGAGATCGATCTCTCGGGAACTCTGTCAGACGTGGCCCATCGCGCGTTGCGTGTGGTCGAACGAAAGAGAATTCTTCGCGCGCTCG
>Ga0134123_10003525_pt1 | contig 10177 bp, 6 predicted proteins | sample KB303_FD_96460 | JGI IMG/M metagenome (GOLD analysis project Ga0134123, IMG submission 96460) | Terrestrial soil microbial communities without Nitrogen fertilizer from Kellogg Biological Station, Michigan, USA - KB3-0-3 | ecosystem: Environmental > Terrestrial > Soil > Unclassified ...
GCCGCGGGTGGCGATCTCGGGCCCGGCGGCCAGCGCGCCCTTGCCATCGACGGCCAGCGAGACCGCGATGACGCCGTCCTCGTTCAGGATCTGACGATCGCGCAGCACCACCGCACCGACATCACCGATGCCCTTGCCGTCGACCAGGACGCGGCCGGCGGGGAAGCCGTCGACCCGCCGCGCCGAGCTCGGGCCGACCTCGACCCCGGCGCCGTCCTCGATGAGAAAGATGCGATCCGGCGTGATTCCCACGCTCTCGGCCAGCCGCGCATGACCCAGCAGATGCCGGTACTCGCCGTGCACCGGCACGAAGTAGCGCGGCCGGGTGAGGCTCAGCATCAGCTTGAGATCCTCCTGGCTGGCATGACCGGAGACGTGGACGAACGCGTTGTCCTCGTAGAGGACCTCGGCGCCACGACGGTACAGCGCGTTGATCAGGCGGCCCACGGTGCGCTCGTGACCGGGGATCACGCGGGCGGAGATGATGACCAGGTCGCCGGCGGCGATCTGCACGTACTTGTGCTCGCCCTCCGCCATGAGCGTCAGCGCGGAGTGCGGCTCGCCCTGGCTGCCGGTGGAGAGGATCACCTGCTGGTGCGCGGGCAGCTCGACGACGTCTTCCAGCGGCTGCACGAGGCCCGGCGGCACGCGCAGGTAGCCGAGATCGGCGGCGATCGTGACGTTCCTCTCCATCGAGCGCCCCAGCAGCGCCACCCGGCGGCCGAAGCGCTCGGCCAGCGTCAGCACGTGCTGGATCCGGTGGATGTGCGACGCGAACGTCGCCAGGATGATCCGGCCCGACGCGCGAGCGAAGCGCTCGGCCAGCGCCGCGCCCACGTCGAGCTCCGAGCGGGTGTGGCCCGCGCGGTCGACGTTGGTCGAATCCGAGCACAGCACGACCACGCCCTGCTCGCCGAGCTCGGCAAAGCGCCGGTAGTCGGAGGGCTCGCCGTCCAGCGGGCTCGGGTCGAGCTTGAAGTCGCCGGTCAGGACCACGGTGCCGACGGGCGTCGTGATGGCCAGCCCGATACCGTCCACGATCGAGTGAGTGACCCGGATCGGCTCGACTCGGAACGGCCCCACGTCGAACGGCTGGCGCGGACGCATCGGCCGCAGGTCGGCGGCCTCCAGCAACCCGTGCTCGCGCAGCTTCTCGGCCACCAGGGCCAGGGTCAGCGGGGTGCCGTAGACGGGAACGTTCAACATGCGCAGCAAGTACGGGATCGCGCCGATGTGGTCTTCGTGGCCATGCGTCAAGAGCACGCCCCGGAAACCCTCGCCCTTGGCGAGCGCGTAGGTGAAGTCCGGAATCACGTAGTCGACGCCCAGCAGCTCGGCGTCCGGGAACATGAGCCCGCAGTCCACGGCCACCAGGTCGTCGCCGGACTCGAGGAGCATCATGTTGAGCCCGATCTCCCCGAGGCCGCCGAGCGGGATCAGGCGGAGGACGGGTTCGGTGGTGGATTCTGCGGAGTTCACGCCAAGTCCTTTCGAATGCCGGCATCATCGTAGCACCGGGCCTGCGGGGCCCGAAGTTTCTGCCCGGCACGATTCTTGGATTTGTTCCTCACTGAAAGTGCCTTTTTTACGTGCGTCCTCCAACCATGGAGGCTACATGCGAGTACTGATGCTGTCGTCCCTGGCCCTGACTGCCTTCATCCTGCTCTTCGCCGGCTGCACGACCGCGTACTGGACCCGATCGGGTGCCGAGCTGCCGGATCTGGCCCAGGAGTCGCACGACTGCTACGCGGGCGCGGTCGGCGGCGACTATCCCTCGGCGTTGGCCGCCCAGTCCCCGAGCCCGCGGGAGAGCTCGACCCCGCGCGGGGGCCGTCTGCTGCCGCCGACCGAGCCGCCGCCCAAGCTGTGGGTCCGCGCTCCACGCGAGGCCGGGTTCGCGCGCTTCGACGAGCAGCAGCGCTACGAGCGCTGCATGGTGCAACGGGGCTGGCGCCCGACCCGGGGCTGAGCGTGCGATAGTCGGCGGGTGCCCGTCCGCCGACTCCCCCACGCCAGCCTGTCGCGCCTGCTCGTCCGCGAGCTGACGCAGCAGGAGCACCCGCCCACGGCTGCGCTCATCCGTGAGCTCTCGCGCGTGCGCGCGCGGGGAAGCTTCACCCGCACCGAATTCTGCAAAATGTGCCACTGGAAGAGCCCGCGCGCGCGGCACCTGTGGGCGTCGAACTCCCCGGCCCGCATCCGCGCGATCTCCCGGAAGGTGCTGGCGACGCGCAGCGAGCGCGGCCGGATGGAGCTGCTGACGGAGCTCAAAGGGGTCGGCGTGCCGATGGGCTCGGCGATCCTCACGCTGCTCGATCCGAAGCGCTACGGCGTGCTCGACATCCGCGCCTGGCAGCTCTTGTTCGCGATCCAGTCCGTGAGCGCCAACCGTCGCGGCCAGGGATTCACGATCGCCCAGTGGGAGCAGTACCTCACCGCGCTCCGCCACCACGCGCGCCGCCTACGCACCACCGCCCGCGCGATCGAGTACACGCTGTTCCTGGTGCACCGGAAGTATCAACGCGGACTGCTCTACGAGGGGCCGGCGACGCGGCGGGCGAAGCGAGCGCGCTAGAAGGGCGCAGCGTCCTCGAGGCGCTTCGTCAGGGCGCGGGCGTCGCGCTGGAAGCGGGTGCGCTCGGCGCCGTCGAGCGGCTGGCCGGGGATGAACTTCTCGCCGAGCGGATTCACGAAGCGGCCATCCTTGGCCACCCGGTAGTCCAGGTGCGGGCCGGTCGCCAGGCCGGTCGCGCCGACGTAGCCGATGACCTGCCGCTGGCTGACCTTGCCGCCGGCGCGGACACCGGTCGCCAGGCGCGAGAGGTGGTTGTACACGGTCTCGTACCCGGAGCGGTGCCGCAGGTGCACCTGGATCCCGTTGCCCCCGTTCCAGCCGGCCACCAGCACGGAGCCGTCGGCCACCGCCCGCACCGGCGTGCCGACCGGCGCGGCGTAGTCCACCGCCAGGTGGGGGCGCACGCCGCCCAGGATCGGATGCGGGCGCGCATAGGTGAAGCCGGAGGTGACCCGCGTGAACTCCAGCGGCGACTTCAGGAAGGTCTTCTTGAGCGAGCGCCCGGCCAGATCGTAGTAGCCCGGCCGGCCGCTGGCGGGCTCGAAGTTCACGCCGGTGAGCACGCGACCGTCGCTGACGTACTGGGCGACGAGAAGCTGGCCGTAGTCCACGAACTCGTCGCCGGCGTAGCGCTTCTCGACCAGCAGCCGGAACCGATCACCGGGCTTGGTGTCCGCCGTGAAGTCGAAGTCCGAGGAGAAGATCTCGACGAGGCCGACGACGAGCTGGGCGGACTCGCCCAGGGCCTCCACCGACTCGAAGAGCGAGCGCCGGACCTCGCCGCTCACCGCCTCGACGCGCACGTCGGGTTGCGTCTCCGCCCGGCGAACCTCCCACCCTCCGTCGGTCGCCACCGCCGCGAACCCGAGCCACGGGCTGGGCTCCCAGCGCACGGCGATCGGCTCGCCCTCGAGCGTCCAGGTGATCTCCAGCTCGTCCCGGGGCTTGAGGCGTCGCAGATCGGCGCCGTTCTCGCGCAGCGCGGTGGCGATATCGTTGGACGCGCGGCGGTCGAGGCCGCCACGGCCGAGCGCGATGAGCAGCGTGTCGCCACGGCGCAGCGTCACCGTGCTCGTCTTCACCGCGGGCGCGGGCGCCGCCGGGGTTGGCGCATCGGCCGCAGTCGGCGGGTTCGTGTCGGACGGTGTGCCCTCGGGCGCGGTGGCAGGCGGTGGCGCGGTGGCCTGACGCGACGGTGGCGGCGTGAACACGCCCAGCCAAGTCGCAGCCAACGTGACCACGCCCAGGACGATCAGGAGGACACCACGGCGAGGCATTCGCCTCATGATAGCCGAGCGGTCAGCGCAACAAACTCTTCTATCGTCAGGGTTTCGGCGCGCCGCCCGGGGTCCACCCCCGACTGGGCCGTGGCCTCGCGCGTCTGGCCCAGGGGCATGCCGAGCCCCTCGCTCAACGCGTTGGGCAAGGTCTTGCGACGGCGGCCGAACGCCGCGCGCACCACCTCCCGGAATCGGCCCTCCAGGGCCGCCGGCACCTGCGATTCGAGCCGCGGCCTGAGCCGTACGACCGCCGAGTCGACCTGGGGCGGCGGCCGAAAGGCGCCAGGCGGGACGCGCAGGGCCAGCTCGACCTCGCATCCGGCCTGGGTCAAGACCGAGAGCGCGCCGTAAACCTTGCCGCCGGGGGGGGCGGCCAGCCGCTCGGCCACCTCGCGCTGGAGCATCAGCGCCATGACGTCGATCGATCCACGCGCCGCCTGCAGGGCGGTCACGATCGGCTTGCTCACGCTGTACGGCAGGTTGCCGACGACGAGCACGCGGCCACCCACCGGCCGGATCAGACCGCCGTAGTCCCAGCCGCGGGCGTCGGCGTGCTGGACCTCGACCTGCGGCAGGCGCCGGCGCAGCGACTCAATCAGCCCCGGGTCGACCTCGAGCGCGATGAGGCGGCCACCGCGTCGCGCCAGCTCCACGGTGAGGGCGCCCTCCCCCGGGCCGATCTCCACGACGAGGTCGCGCTCGGTGGGCGCCACCAGGTCGACGATGGCGCGGGCGATGCCGGGGTCGCGGAGGAAGTGCTGGCCGAGGGCGCGACGCTTACCGGCCGGCACGCGTCTCGAGGTCGGCGAGGAGGGCCCGATGGACCTCGCGTGTGCGCGCCTCGGTGGCCGCGCGGTCGCCGGAGTTGTCGATGACGTGGTCGGCGAGCGCGGCCTTCTCACTGAGCGGCATCTGGTTGGCGATCCGCCGCTCGACGTCGGCGCGGTCGCCGTCGCGGGCGACGGCGCGGGCGTGCTGGGTGGCCGCATCCGTGACGACGACCACCAGACGGTCCATCGCCTTGTGGCCTCCCGATTCGATCAGCACCGCCGCGTCCCAGAAGACGAGGCCGGCGAAGCCCTGCGCCTCCAGCGCGGCCAGCCGCGCCTGGAACGCGTCACGGATGGCCGGATGGGTGATGGCCTCCAGCCGGCGGCGACGCTCGGGATCGGAGAACGCGACGGCGACCAGGCGCTTGCGGTCGAGCGTGCCGTCGGGCTGCAGCACGTCACGGCCGAACTCCTGGACGATCGCGGCCAGCGCCGGCTGCCCCGGCGCGACGACCTCGCGGGCCAGCAGGTCGGCGTCGATGATCACATCGCCGAGATTCCTGAGCATGTCCGACACCGTGCTCTTGCCGGTCGCGATACCGCCGGTGAGGCCGACCAGCAGGAAGCGACGGCTCACGTGTGCGACCAGTCGAGCCCGGCCTTCAGATCGACCACGATCGGCACGTCCAGCGGCAGCGCGTCCACCATGATCTGGCGGGCCAGGGTCGAGACGGTCTCCACCTCGTCGGGTGGCGACTCGAACAGCAGCTCGTCGTGGACCTGCAGCAGCATGCGGCTCTGCAGGCGGCGCTCGCGCATGGCGACGTCCATCCGCACCATGGCGATCTTGATCATGTCGCTGGCCGTGCCCTGCACCGGCGCGTTCATGGCCATGCGCTCGGCGGCGTTGCGGGCCACCGGGTTGTTGGAGCGCAGGTCGGGCAGGTAGCGCCGGCGGCCCAGCAAGGTCATCACGTAGCCGCGCTCACGCCCGTCGGCCAGCGTGCGGTCGATGAAGGCGCGCACCAGCGGGTGGGTGGCGAAGTACGCCTCGATGTAGCGCTGCGCTTCCTTCTGATCGATCTTGGTCGCCTGCGACAGGCCGAACGCCGAGACGCCGTAGAGGATGGCGTAGTTCGCGCTCTTGGCGATCGTGCGCTGCAGCGACGTCACCTCGCCCGGCGCCACCCGGAACACCTCGCACGCCGTGCGGGTGTGAATGTCCTCGCCCCGCTTGAACGACTCGATGATGGCCGGCTCGCCGGAGAGATGCGCCAGGACGCGCAGCTCGATCTGCGAGTAGTCGGCGGCCACGAACTGCCAGCCCTCCTCCGGCACGAAGGCCGCCCGGATCCGCCGCCCCAGCTCGGTCCGGATCGGGATGTTCATGAGGTTGGGATCCTGGCTGCTGAGCCGCCCGGTCGCCGCCACCAGCTGGTTGAACGTGGTGTGGATGCGCCCGGTGGCCGGATTCACCAGCAGCGGCAGCGCATCCGCGTACGTGCCCTTCAGCTTCGACAGCGTGCGGTGCTCGAGCACCTTGGCCGGCAGCGGATGGCCGAGCGCCAGCTCGGTGAGGACGTCGGCGTCGGTCGAGTAGCCGGTCTTGGTCCGCCGCAGCGCGGGCAGCTTCAGCTTCTCGAACAGGATCTGCGCCAGCTGCTTGGGCGAGGAGATGGTGAACGTCTCCCCGGCCAGCGTGTAGATCTCGCGGGTGAGGTTGTCGAGATCGCGCTCCAGCTCCTTGGCGAACTCCTCCAGGCGCGCCGGCTCCACGCGGATACCGTGCCGCTCCATGGTGGCGAGCACCGGCACCAGCGGCCGCTCGATGTCGTCGTAGATCCGCCGCAGTGCGCGCGTGTCGAGCTCGGCGGCGGCGTGGGTCCAGAAGCGCACCAGCCACCGCGCGCGGTCGCCGACGATGGCGCCGAGCGCGTCGCCGCTGACGGGCGGCGGGGCGTCGGGCTTGCCGGCGGCGGGGGTCGGCAGCGCCGGCGGGCACTCCATGAACGCCTCCATGCACACCTCGTCGAGCTTGTACGTCGCCCGCGCCGGGTTCAGCAGATACGCGGCCAGCGCGGTGTCCTCCACGATCGGCAGCGCGGCGCCCGCCGCGAGGAGGGTCTCGAGCAGCGGCTTGGCGTCGTGGACGATCAGCGGCCGATCGCCGAAGCCGCTCGCCGGCACCGCGGTCATCCAGGCCGCGCCGGCCTCCGGATGGAACAGCCCGAGCGCCTCGATCCGCGGCACCGGCGGGCGCGCGTCACCCACCCAGTCGACGGCCAGCGGCGCGCCGGCCGGCACGCGGGCGAGATAGTCGGCCAGGGCCGCGGCGTCGTCGAGGCGCATGACGGGCTCGGCGCTCGCCTTCACGGTCGTCGCCGGCAGCTCCTTGATCAGCCGCGAGAACTCCATCTCCATCCAGAGCCCGCGCAGCCGCGGCCAGTCCGGCTCCACCAGGCGGAACGCGTCGAGGTCGAGGGTGACGGGCGCCGAGCGTGCCAGCACCGCCAGCTCGCGGGAGAGCAGCGCCTGCTTGCGGCTGCCGGCCAGCGTCTCGCGCAGCTTGCCGGCCACCAGCGTGAGGTTCTCGTAGAGCTTGTCGACCGAGCCGAACTGGCCGACCAGCTTGACCGCGGTCTTCTCGCCCACGCCCTTGACGCCGGGAATGTTGTCGATGGCGTCGCCCATCAGCGCCAGCACGTCGGCGATCTGCGACGGCTCGACGCCCCAGCGCTCGCGCACCTTGGCCTCGTCGTACATCACGCGCTCGCCGGTGCGACCCAGCACCGACAGCACGCGCACGCGCGGCCCCACCAGCTGCAGCAGGTCCTTGTCGCCGCTGACCACCACGATCTCGAGGTCCGGCAGCTTCAGCGCCTGCTCGACCAGCGTGGCCAGCACGTCGTCGGCCTCGAAGCCGGGGATCTCGACGACCGGTGTGCGCAGCGCCTCGAACAGCCGCCGCACGTAGGGCAGCTGGCGGGCGAGGTCGTCGGGCATCGAGGTCCGCGTGGCCTTGTAGTCGGCGAACATCTTGTCGCGGAAGGTGGGGCCGGGCGGATCGAGCGTGATGCCGAGATAGTCCGGCTTCTCCTCGCGGATGAGCTTCCACAGCATGGTGCTGAGGATCAGCACCGCGTGGCTCGGGATCCCCTTGGACGTCGAGAGGTACCCGACGGCGTGGTAGGCGCGGAAGATGTGCGAATGACCGTCGACGATGTACAGGCTCTTCACGGAAACACCTCGCGGTAGGCGGCCCGCACGGCCGTCGTGCGCTCGCGATAGGCGGCCAGGAACGCATCACGGGAGGCCAGGCCGAGCGAGGTCGCCACGCGGGCCGGCATCGGGCCGGCGAGCTCCACCGTGTCGGCCGGGCGCGCGCCGAGCAGACGGAGCGCGGTCGACACGCGCCGGAGGAACCGGTAGTGCCCGGCCAGGGTCATCGCGGTGGCCGGCGACAGCGCGCCGACGCGAGCCAGGCCGGCCAGCGCGGTGGACGTTGAGGTTCGCCGCACGTCGGGATGATCGGCGCCGTGCACGAGCTGCAGCGCCTGGGCCAGGAACTCGACGTCCACGAGTCCGCCGCGGCCGAGCTTCACGTGCCAGCGGCCGGGCGTCTCCTTGCCGAGCTCCACTTCCATGCGCGCGCGCACCTCCCCGACCTCCTTGAGCGCACGCTCCGGAAGCGGCGCGCCGTACACCAGGCGCCGCAGCGTCGCCCGCACCCGGCGGCCCAGGCGGCGGTCGCCGAGGACGAGCCGGGCTCGCGTCAGCGTCTGACGCTCCCAGAGGTCGCCGTGGTCCTCATAGTACCGTCCCAGCGCGTCGACCGACGCCGCGAAGCCACTGCCCTTGCTCCCCGGCCGCAGGCGCAGGTCGACGGCGAAGGCGGTGCCGGCCGCGGTGATGTCGCCGAGCGCGCCGGCCAGGCGCTCGACGGCGTCGCTGTAGAACGTGTGAACGTCGACCGGCTCGGCGCCGTCGGTGGTCCCCTCGCCCGGTCCCGGATCGTCGAAGATGACGAACAGGTCGAGGTCGGATCCCGTCGTCAGCTCGCGCCCGCCGAGCTTGCCGACACCCACGATCACCGCGGGGACGAAGCGCCCGTCCGCCGCGCGCGGCACGCCGTGACGCTCGATCTGCGCCCCCAGCGCCATGAGCCAGCCGGCCTCCAGCGTGGCCTCGGCCAGCAGCGTCATCTCGCGCGCGTAGCGCTCGATCGACGTCACGCCGAGCAGGTAGCGCCACACGATCGTCAGCTCCTCGGCCTGCTTGATCTGCCGCAGCCGGTCGCGGCGCTCGCCCGGCTCCGTCTCGGGCGCCCACACCCGGGCCAGCGACGCTCGCACGGTCGCGCGGGTCCGTCGCCGACTCAGCGCGGAGGGATCGGCCAGCGACGCCAGAAGCTCGGGCTGCGTGATCAAGAGCTGCGTGAGCAGATCGCCGCCGGCGCAGAGGCGGATCAGCCCCTCGAGCAGCGGCGTGTTGTCGGCGAGCAGCTCGACGTAGCCCGCGCGCGGTCCCGCCGCCGACAGGAATCGCTCGAACTGGTTCAGCGCCTCGTCGGGGTCGGGGCTCTTCCAGAGCGCGTCGAGCAGCGCGGGATAGAGGCGCTCGAGCGCGGCCCGGAGCGCGCCGGCGTACGGCACCAGCGGTCGGCCCTCCAGGATCAGTCGCAGATTGGCGCGCGCGTGCTCGGGATCGGCGAAGCCGGTGGCGCCGAGCGACATCAGGCTGGGCAGCTTGGGCCCCCGCCGGGCCGGCCCCGGGCGCTCGGCGAAGAACGCGGTGAACGCGCGGTGCACGGCGGTGGTGATCGTCCGGTGGCGGGCGCGAAAGCTCCGCGCGGCGGCGTCGCGCCGGCCGCCGATGCCCAGCCGCCGCGCCAGGATCCCCAGCGCCCCCGGGTCGCTGGGCAGCGTGTGCGTCTGCAGCTCGTGCAGCAGCTGGAGCCGGTGCTCGACCGTGCGCAGGTGCACGAGCGCGTGCGACAGCGTGCGCCCGAGCTCGGGCGCCAGGTACCCGCGCTCGGTGAGCCGGAACAGCGCCTTGAGCGAGTTGCGCTCGCGCAGCCAGGGGTCGTCGCCGCCGTAGAGGAGCTGCAGCGCCTGCACGATGAACTCGATCTCGCGGATGCCGCCGCGGCCGAGCTTGACGTTGCTGGTGCGCCCGTCGCCGGCGCCGCGCCGGGCCAGCTCGCGATCGATCCCGCGCTTCATGTCGCGAACGGCCGGCACCACGCGCTCGTCGAGGCCGGGACGGTAGACGATCCGGCCCGCCATCTCCATGAAGCGCGCGCCGACGCGCTCGTCACCGGCCGACACGCGGGCCTTGAGCAGCGCCTGGCGTTCCCACGGCGCCGCCCGCTCGCGATGGTAGGCCTCGTAGCCGTCGAGGGAGAGCGCCAGCGCGCCCATGCGGCCTTCCGGTCGCAGGCGCATGTCGACCCGGAAGATGTTGCCCTCGTCGGTCACCGACTCGATGATCTCCACGATGTCGCGGCCGACGCGGCCGAAGTACTCGCCGTTGGACAGCCGCCCCTCGCGTCC
>Ga0134123_10003526_pt1 | contig 10176 bp, 6 predicted proteins | sample KB303_FD_96460 | JGI IMG/M metagenome (GOLD analysis project Ga0134123, IMG submission 96460) | Terrestrial soil microbial communities without Nitrogen fertilizer from Kellogg Biological Station, Michigan, USA - KB3-0-3 | ecosystem: Environmental > Terrestrial > Soil > Unclassified ...
CGGCCGCACCGGCGGCGAGCTTCGGTATCCGCCGGTGAAGGCGCTGCAGGCGCAGCGCGCCACTCCCGATCGCGTGCGCATCGAGTCGCGGCTCTGCCTCGTGTACACGGTGACGGAGCTGTTCGCGCCGGATGTCATCCCGAGCGTGAGCGAGGGATCCGGGGCTCGGGTGGTGCCGCGAGGCATGGGCGTCGAGCCCCGCCCGCACAGGTCCCTCGCTGACGCTCGGGATGACAAAGGGCGTCCCGTCCTCGCGCCGCTGACGGCGGCGGACATCCACTCGATCAGCGCGCCGGTCGATGCGTCGAACGTGGCGAACTACGAGATCGGCCAGCCGACGCATGCCTTCGACGCCGACAAGGTCGACGGCCCGATCATCATCCGCCTCTCGCGCAAGGGCGAGCGCGCGTGGATGCTGTTCACGCCGGAGGCGGTCGAGATCCCGGAAGGGACGCTGGTCATCGCCGACAATTCGAAGATCCTCGGCATCGCCGGCGTGATCGGCTGCGCCGACTCCGGCATCACCTCGTCGACGACGCGCATCCTCCTCGAATCCGCCTGCTTCGACCCCGTCGCCGTGCGCATCGCCTCGCGCGCTTTGAACCAGGCGACCGACGCCGCCGCGCGCTTCATGCGCGGAGACGACCCGACGCTGCCGCTCGTCGGCGCCGGCCGCGTCGCGCGCCTGCTCGAGGAGCACGCCGGCTACCGCATCGGCAACGCCTACGCCGCCGGCGACTGGAAGGACCCGAACCGCGTGATCGAAGTCGACGTCGCCCGCACGCGCCGCTTCATCGGCGCCGACATGGGCTGGGCAGAAATGGCCGAACGGCTGACGCGCTACGGCTTCGCCGTTGGAACGCCGGCGTCCCCGCCGGCTGATCTGGCGGCGTCTCGCCGCCAGCCCCCGGGGGCGGCGGCGCGGGACGCCGCCGCATCAGCCGCCGAGACGGCGGCGCTCCATGTCCGCGTCCCACCCCACCGGCTCTGGGACGTGGCCTTCGAAGCCGATCTCGCCGAGGAGCTGCTCAAGTCGATCGGGTACAACGAGACCGTCGTCACGCTGCCGCGGGTGGAGATGGGCGCGCTGCCGTCGCATCGCGAGAACGTGATCGCGCGCACGAGCGAGGTGCTGGTCGCCGAAGGCTTCTACGAGATCTTCACCGACAGCTTCTACGCGCGCAAAACCCGCGAGCGCCTCGGCATCCGCGAAGGCGATCCGCTGTGGGACCACGTCGAGATCCTGAACTCGATCGAAGGCGACTACGGCCTGATGCGCAACAACACCATCGCGCAGGCGCTCGACGCGCTGGCGAGGAACGTCAATCTGAAGACGACGAACCTCAAGGTCTACGAGTGGGCGCGGATCTACATGCCCGACGCCTCGGAAGAGGAGATCCTCTGGCTGCTCGCCAACGGCCGCGACCGCGGCCCGTTCTGGGGCGACAAGGGCCGTCCCGCCGACGCGATCTGGCTCAGGGGCATCCTCGAACAGCTCCGCCTCGAGCTGCGCATCGACCTCGCGTTCGGCGCGAGCGAAGGCCATCGCCTCGAGCGCTTCTTCCATCCCGGCCGCCGCGCGGGAATCCTGGCCGGCGATCAGCTCATCGGCATCGCCGGCGAGCTGCACCCGACGCTCGTGCAGAGCTTCGGCATCAAACGCCAGCGCCCCGTCTATCTCGAGCTGCGCGCCGGCGCGCTTCTCGCGCCGCCGGTCCCCCGCGTATACGCCGAGCCGTCGTCGCGCCAGCCCATCGTCCGCAACGTCGCCTACGCCGTGCCGCCCGGCATCACCGCCGCCGACGTGCGCAACGCTCTCCTCGCCGCCGCCCCGCCGTTCCTCCGCGAGATCCGCGTCACCGACCTGTTCGAGCTGCCGAACAACGTCCGCGCGATCACGTTCGAGATCGAGTACCTGTCCGAGGACGCGCTGACCGGCGAGACCATCAACGCCGCGACCGAGGCGATGATGGCCTCGGTGACGAGCCGGTTCGGCGACCGCGTGACGCTGCGGGCCTAGATGATCCGCGCCAGCTCGCGCAGCAGCGGCGGCAGCACTTCGCGCGTCACGTTCCCCATCAGGCAGATCTGGATCCAGTTGCGCTCGCGGAGGTAGCCGCTGGCCCAGCTGAGGAGGAAGCCGGCGCGCTCGAGGGCGCGGGCGGCGTCGTCGGAACGGAGGTGCGGCGGGAGCGCGATCGTCACGACGTGCGGCGCGGCGGTGGCGCGGTCGCCGATGAGCGTGTAGCCGGCGGCGCGGAGGCGTCCGCGGAGCCAGGCGCCGTCGGTGACGATCTGCTCGAACTTCTGGTTCCAGTCGACGCGCTCGACGGCGACGCGCAGCGCGCGCACGAGGTTCGACGAATGCGTGAACGGGACGCCGTCGCGCGCGTACAAGCCGAGGTCGAGATAGCGCGGGAGCGTGAGACTCGGCTTGATCTCGTGATGATGGAAGACCATCGACAGGCCGGGGTAGGACGCGAAGGCCTTGCCGCTCGCGCCGGTCGCCAGCCACACATCGGACAGATCGAGCGGCACGGCGCCGATGGCGCTGACGCAGTCGAGGCAGAGCTTGAGGTCGCGCTCGCGCGCGATCTCGGAAAGCGCGGCGACGTCGTTGAGGATGCCGGCCGAGGTCTCGCACGCCACCATCCAGATCCACGCCGCGCCGGTCTCGTCGACCACGCGGCGGACCGCGTCGATGTCGATCGGCTCGCCCCACTCGAACCGGAGCTGGCGGAACTCGAGGCGCGCGCGCGAGGCGTGATCGGCGAGGCGCTCGCCGAACTCGCCGTTGCTGATCACGATGCCGGGCTGGTTGAGCAGCGAAAGCTGCGCGCCGACGGTGTCGTTCGAAAGCGTGCCGCTGCCGAGGAGGATCTGCGCGTAGCGCATGCCCGTCAGCTCGCTGAGACGCGCCTTCACCGCCCGCAGGTCGTCGTCGAAGCCGGGGCCGCGATGCGACTCCGGCGTGCCATGGAAGGCGGTGGAGACATCGGGATGGATCGCCACCGGCCCGGGGAGCAGGTTGGCCACCTCTCCGCGGATCGCCGGGGGCAGCGAGGAGATCTCCCGCGCGCGCTCCTGGAACGCCTCGCGCGTGCAGTACATCGGCTGGAACTGCGCGTCGTCGGTGCCGACGAGCGGCCCGAAGGGCACGAAGCCGAGGTGCGAGTAGAGCTTCAGCTGCCGGGTGGTCGCGGAGATCAGGGCGCAGTCGTAGCCTTCGCCGGTCGCGTAGTCCCAGACCAGCGAGATCATGCCCGGCAGGACGGGGCCGGAGCGGTGCTCCTTGGCGATGTTCAGCAGCCGGATCTCGCAGTAGTGGCGGCCGGGCATGAGGTAGTCGTCGAGGTTGGTCAGTTTGGTGTCGAGCGAGAACGGGCGGCTGCCGCGGATGGCGATGCTGCCGATCACCCGCTCGCCGTCGAGGGCGACGACGTAAACGTTCTCGTCATGGAACCGGTCGACGTGCCGTTCCTCGGCATTCGGCGTGTGTTGAGGGATCTCTTCCACAAACGCCCGGTAATGCAGCGTGTGTATCTGCTCGAGCTCGCGGGGCTCGCGGGCAATCCTGAACGTCACTGAGGGCATGAAGTAATTCTACCTGGGACCGGCCTCATTCGTAACGCAGTGCTTCAACCGGGTCGAGGCGAGCTGCCTTGTACGCCGGATAGATACCAAAGAAAAGACCGATCGAAATGGAGACTACCAGACCCAGAATGATAGACCAAACCGGGGTCGTCGTCGGCAGCGGCGAGAAGGCCCGTACGGCGGCCGCGATGGCGAGCCCCAGGCCGACCCCGATCACCCCCCCGATCCCGGCCAGCGTCATCGCCTCGGTCAGGAACTGCTGGACGATGTCGCGCCGCACCGCGCCGATGGCTTTTCGGATTCCAATCTCGCGCGTTCGCTCCGTCACCGACACCAGCATGATGTTCATCACGCCGACGCCGCCGACCAGCAGCGCGATCGACGAAATGAAGACCATCGCCAGGGTGATGCCGCCGGTGATGGCCCGGAAGTTTCCGATCAGCTTGTCCGGGGTCAGGATTCCGAAATCGTTCGGCTTGTTGAACGGCACGTGCCTCCGCGCGCGCAGCACGGTCGTTCCTTCCTCGATGATCTGATTCACCAGGTCCGGCCGGCGCGGCACGGTGGCGATGTTCACGCCGCGGTCCCGCTTCACCCACGGGAAGTGGCTGTCGAACGTCGTCAGCGGAATGTACACGTGCGGATCAGTCGACTCGAACATGGTGGAGCCCTGCTTTTCCATCACCCCGACGACTTCGTACTTCCGTCCGGAGATCGTGACCACTTTCCCGATGGGGTCGGTGCGCGGGAAAAGCGACTGCATGATGTCATAGCCGAGGACCGTGACGGGAGCGGAACGTCGCACGTCGGTCTCGGTGATGAAGCGGCCTTCGCCGGCGAAGTGATTGTTCGCGATCGTGTAATCCTCGATGACGCCGATGATCGTGTCGGGCGTGCCGGTCTTCCCTTCATAGAGGACGTCGGTCGACGAGGTGTCGCCGGACCAGAGGTAGCGCTCCGGCGAGACGGCGAGCATCGACGGACACTGCGCCTTCAGCGCCATCGCGTCTTCATAGGTGAGCTCCCTGCGCAGGCGCTGCTCCTCGCCCCTCCCCTCGCCCGGCCCGAACTGCGGATCGAATTTCTGGAACTGCACGAGCGTCGCGCCGAAGGACTCGAAGCTTTTGATGACGCTGTTGTTGAAGCCTTCGATGATCGAGACCATCGCGATGACCGTCGTGACGCCGATGACGATACCGAGGACGGTGAGTCCCGAGCGAAGCTTGTGCGCCCGGAGCGCCCCGCCGGCGAAACGAACGTTCTCGCGGATCATCGCGCCCTCCGGGACGCCGCCGGATCAGCCGCCGGGACGGCGGCGTTCCGGTTACTCATACCTCAGCGCCTCGATCGGCGGCAGCTTCGACGCGCGGATGGCGGGGACGATGCCGGCGGCGATGCCGGTGATGACGGCGATACCGAGGCCGGCGGCGATGAGCGTGGGACGGACGAGCGTCGGGAGCGGCGTGACGGTGGAGACGATCTTCGCGATCGTCACGCCGAGGAGCACGCCGAGGATGCCGCCGCCGAGCGAGAGCAGCACCGCCTCGCTCAGGAACTGGCGGCGGATGTTGCCGCGCGTCGCGCCGAGCGCGCGCCGTACCCCGATCTCGCGCGTCCGCTCGATCACCGAGACCAGCATGATGTTCATGATCACGATCCCGCCGACCACCAGCGAGATGCCGGAGATCAGGATCATCAGCGAGAAGAGCCCGGCCGAGATTCCCTTCCACAGCATCTGCAGCGCCTCGGCGGTGACGTACGCGAACGGATCATCGGAGCGGAACGCCGTGCGCCGCCGCCCGCGCAGGATCATCCGCACTTCGTCTTCCGCGCGCTCCACGCCCGCGACCCCGTTCCGCGCGCGGATGAAGAGGTCGATGCTGTCGCGCGTGCCGAACTGTTTGCTCCACGCCGTCAGCGGCATGTAGACGATCTTGTCCTGCGACTGCCCGAGCACCGAGCCCTGCTTCGCGAGCAGTCCGATGATTTTCATCGGCTGGCTGTCGATCCACATCGTTCGTCCGATCGGATCGAGCGGGCCGAACAGCTCCTCGCGCACGTCGGCGCCGATGACGGCGACGGGCGCCGAATGCCGGTCCTCGGTGAGCGTGTAGAAGCGGCCCGCCTCGAGATCGATGCTGTTCAGCTCGGCCATGTTCGCCGTTCCGCCGCTGACCCGTACGCCGCTCAGCCGCTTCGCGCCGCGCTTCACCGCCGCGCGGTTGCTGTTCCCCGCGCCGACCATCTCGCACGACCGGCAGCCGTCGCGCACCATCTCGTAGTCGTGCGCGTCGATCTTCTTCCGCTTCACCGCCTCCAGCCACTGCTCGCGGCTGGTGATGATCCCGTACTGCGAGACGATGAACACGTCGGGACTCAGCGACAGCACTTTCTCGGTGATGTAGGAGTTGAGTCCGGAAATGATCGCCACGACCGTGACGACGGTCATCACGCCGATGATCACCCCGAGGAGCGTCAGGAAGCTGCGCAGCTTGTGTGCGCGCAGAGCGGTTGCGGCGATGCGGAGGGTCTCCATGGCGGTCACGCGGTTGCGCGGTTACGCGGTTGCGCGGCACCGAGGAACCGCGTAACTGCGCAACCGCGTAACCAGGCTATGACTTTTTCTCCTTATCCTTATCCTTTTTCTCCTCCTTCTGCTCCCTCACCTTCGATCCGTCCCTGATCTCGCGGAGGGCCTTGAAGGGGCCGGTCACGATCTGCTGGCCTTCGGCGAGGCCTTTGGTGATCTCGATGCTGCTCTCGCCGGCGAGGCCGGTGGTGACCGGCGCGAACGACACTTTGCCGTCCTTGTGAACGTACACGCCTTCCTCGTCGGCCACCTTCCCGGTCTTCTCGCTGCCCGGTTTCTCGCGGACGACGAGCGCCTGGATCGGAATCGCGATCGCCTTCGTGCGCGTGCCGGTGATGATGTCGGCGGAGGAGGAGAAGCCGGGACGCACGTCGCGCGGCGGGTTCTCGATCTGGATCTTCACTTCGAAGTTGACCGCTTCCGCGCCCGTCGACACGCCGGCGCGCGTCATCGGACTCGAGCCGACTTCGGTGACGACGCCGTTGTAGGTCTTGTTCGGATAGGCGTCGATGGTAACGGTCGCGCGCTGCCCGACTTTCACCGACGGGATATCGGTCTCGTCGACTTCCATCACCGCCTCGACGACGCTCATGTCGGCGATGGTGAGGAGCTTGGTGCCGGGATTGTTCATCGTCCCGATGACCGCGACTTCGCCTTCCTCGACCGGAAGCGCGGTCACGATGCCGGCCATCGGCGCGACCATCGTCGTCTTCGACAGCGTGTCGCGCGCCGCGATGAGGTTGGCCCGCGACTGCTCGATGCGCCGGTCGATGGCGCCGACGTTCGCGCGCGCCGAGGCCAGCACGGACCTCGCGCGATCGAGCTCGGCCAGCGGCGTGATGCGCTCGTTGTAGTTCTTCTGCGCGCGCTCGAAGCTGAGCTGCACCTCGGTGAGGGTGGCGCGCGCGGCGTCGCGGTCGGCGAAGAGCGCGTTCATCGACGCCTCGGCGCCCTGCGCCGTCGCGGCGAGCTGCTTGCGGTCGATCTGCAGCAGGAAATCGCCCTTCTTCACGACGTCGCCCTCGCGCACCGCGAGGTTCACGATCTGCCCCATCACGTTCGCCGACATGTCGACCTTGCGCTGCGCGTCGATGCGCCCGTTCGCGGAGACCTGGCTCTTGAGATCGGAGCGCTCGACTTTCGCGAACGTGACCGGCGTCCCTTCCTTCGTGCGCCCTTTGATGGAGGCGAAGGTGATGGCCGCGATCAGCAGGAGCACAACGACAGCGATGATGATCTTCGTACGTTTCTTCATGGCTTTACCCAGACGGTATACGAGAAACGATCGCGCGGGTTTGCCGCGGCCTCAGCGTGATCCACGCCTGCGGTGTGACCCGGTCGCAGAGGGAGATCGTACAGCGCCGCCGCACGGCCGCGACGACGAGCGGCGCCTCGATCATCGCGAAGGCCGCGCCGAGGCAGGAATGCGGGCCGGCGCCGAACGGGAGATACGCGGGATTGCGCGCCGCTTCCGGGAAACGCGAGGGATCGAAGCGCTCGGCGTCGGGCCAGAAGTCGGGGTGGCGATGGAGCACGAACGGGCTGACGTAGACGATCGAGCCGGCCGGGATGCGATACCCGCCGATCTCGTCGTCCTCCACCGCGCGCCGCTCCACGATCCACACCGGCGGATACAGCCGCATCGCCTCCTGCACCGCCTTCGTCGGATCGTCGTTCGGATCGGCGCACACGAACGTCCACGCGAGCGCGTTCGACGTCGTGTCATGCCCCGCGAGCAACAGCGCCAGCGTCTCATTGCGCAGCTCGTCCGAGGAGAGCTCGCGCAGATGCGCGAGCAGCGGCGAATCGCCGCGCGCGAGGATGCGCTCGACCGCCGCGCGGATCTCGTCGCGCGCCTGCTCGAATTTCGCCGACGGGCCGCCGAGCGAAAAGATCGCCGTCGAGCGGGCGTATGTTTCCTGGAGGATCACCGGCATCAGCCGCGCGAGGTCGTCGTCGACGTCGGTGCCGAAGAACGCGCGCGCGGCGACGGTCGAGGTGAGGTGGCACATCTCCGCCGCGAGCTCGATCTCGCGCGCCTCGAGCCAGCGATCGATCATCGCGTTCGCCGCCACGGTCACGATGTTCGCGAGCGCTCCGAGCGCGTCCTCGCGAAAGAGCGGCTGCATCAGCAGACGATGCCGCCGCCACTCCTCGCCGTCGCTGGTCAGCAGGCTCTCGCCGGTGACGAGCCGCACGGCGTCCGCGCTGCGCGTGTGGCGGTCGTAGTTGGCGTGCCGCCGGCGCAGCACGTGATCGGCGAACTCGGGATGGCCGAGGAGATGGACCGTGAACGCCCCGTCGCCGAGACGCACGACCTCGCCGTACTCCCGGTGAAACGCGAGCATCGTCGCAAGCGGATCGCGCCGCAGCCGCGGGAGCTGCGTGATGACGCCGAGTCCGGGGCCGGGGGCGGTGGTGATGATGGGAGAGTATCAGGGGTGGCTGGTTTCGGGTTGCTGGGTTGCTGGGTTGCTGCGTGGTTTTGGTTGCGCGGTTGCGCGGTCACACAGTTGCGCGGCAACCACCGCGTGACCGCGTGACCAGCAACCCAGCAACCCAGCAACCGTTACGATGTCACCTGTCCCTCCCCGCCTTCCCCACCCACCCGCCCGACCCCGCCCTCCTCGCCGGCACGCTCATCCGCGCCCCCTACGCCCCGCGCAACGCCGTCCCCTCGCTGCACATGGCCTCCGCGCTGATCGCGTTCCTCCACGCCCGCCGCTTCGGCAAAATCGCCACGATCGCCGCGGGCATCTTCGTCCTCGGCACCTTCCTCGGCACGATGGGCACCGGCGAGCACTACTTCGTCGACCTCGTCGTCGCCGTGCCGTTCACGATGGCGATGCACGCCCTCTTCGAGCGCCGCTTCACCCGCGCCATCGCCCCCGCCCTCGCCTTCTTCGCCTGGCTCTACCTCCTCCGCTTCCACAACCGCCTCCTCCTGGAGACGCCATGGCTGGCGTGGGCTATGCTGGGGGTCACATCTGGAATTTCAACCCCGGCTGTGACCCCCTCTACGTCATGAGCACATTTGCAGAACTCGGCCTTCGCTCCGAGCTCGTCGACACTCTGACGGCCCTCGGGTACGAGGCGCCGACGCCGATTCAGGAGCGGACGATTCCGCGCATGCTGGCGGGGAAGGATCTGATCGGGCAGGCGCAGACGGGGACGGGGAAGACGGCGGCGTTCGCGCTGCCGATTCTCGAGAAGATCGACGTCAGGAGCCGCGATACGCAGGCGCTCGTGCTGACGCCGACGCGCGAGCTGGCGATGCAGGTGGCGGAGGCGATTCACACGTATTCGCAGAAGCTCGGGCATATCTCCGTGCTGCCGGTTTACGGCGGCGCGCCGCTCGTGCCGCAGCTCAAGCGCCTCGAGCGCGGGGCGGTGGTGGTGGTCGGCACGCCGGGGCGCATCATCGATCACCTCGAGCGGCAGAGCCTCGACCTCAGCAAGCTGCGCGTGGTCGTCCTCGACGAGGCGGACGAAATGCTGAAGATGGGATTCATCGACGACGTCGAGCGGATCCTCAGCTCCTCGCCCGCCGAGCGGCAGACGGCGCTGTTCTCGGCGACGATGCCGGAGGCGGTGCTGCGCATCGCGAAACGGCACCTGCGCAATCCGGAGCGGATCGAGATCGAGCACAAGGCGATGCACTCGCCGCTGATCGAGCAGCGCTTCCTGAACGTGTCGGAGGGGCAGAAGCTCGAGGTGCTGACGAAGATCCTCGAGCTCGAGCCCGCCGAGGCCGTGCTCATTTTCCGGAGGACCAAGACGGGATCGGCGGAGCTCGCGGAGAAACTGGAGGCGCGCGGATTCGCGGCGGTGGCGATGCACGGCGACATGACGCAGCCGCTGCGCGAGAGCGTCATCCGCCGGCTGCGCGCGGGGCAGGTCGACATCGTCGTCGCGACCGACGTCGCCGCGCGCGGGCTCGACGTCGAGCAGATCGAGCACGTCATCAACTACGACATCCCGTACGACGTCGA
>Ga0134123_10003528_pt1 | contig 10173 bp, 5 predicted proteins | sample KB303_FD_96460 | JGI IMG/M metagenome (GOLD analysis project Ga0134123, IMG submission 96460) | Terrestrial soil microbial communities without Nitrogen fertilizer from Kellogg Biological Station, Michigan, USA - KB3-0-3 | ecosystem: Environmental > Terrestrial > Soil > Unclassified ...
CTTCAGCGACTCGGATGTGCGCCTCCTGCAAACCCTGGCCAACTCGATGAGCGTTGCGCTTGAAAACGCCCGTCTCTTTGACGAGACCCAGCGCCTGCTCAAAGAGACCGAACAGCGCAACGCCGAACTCGCCATCATCAACAGTGTGCAAGCCGCGCTGGCTGCCGAACTCAATATTCAAGGCATCTATGATGCAGTCGGTGATAAGGTCCGTGAAATATTTGATCAAGGTGATGTGGGGATTCGTATCTATGATCCCAAGACGAATCTGGTTCACTATCCCTATGCATACGAACACGGGGAACGAATTTCAATCGATTCCAATACGCTCACTCAGCAGGGGTTTGCTTCACACGTTTTCCGTACCCGTGAGACTGTTGTGATCAACGAGAATATCATACAGGAAGCGGAAAAATATGGCAGTTATATTCTGCCTGGAACCGATGTGCCAAAATCGCAAGTGATGGTGCCTTTGGTAGCAGGCGACCAGGCACGTGGGTTGATCGAGATCGTAGATATGCAACTCGAACATGCCTTCACCGAATCCGATGTGCGCTTGTTGCAAACGCTCGCCAATAGCATGAGCGTCGCGCTTGAAAATGCCCGCCTCTTCGATGAGACTCAACAGCGCAACGCCGAGCTTGCCATCATCAACAGTGTTCAAGCTTCACTGGCCGCAAAACTGGATATGCAAGCCATTTACGATGCGGTTGGCAACAAAATTCAGGAGATCTTCGACGCACAAGTGGTCATGATCACCACGTACGATAAAGTCGCCGAACTCGTGAACTTTCCTTATACCATTGAGAAGGGTGAAAGATTACAAGTAGGCTCGCTCCCGATCAGTGGGATTAGTGGATACGTCATCAAAACCGGCAAGCCGGTGATGATTAGCCAGAACCTGAATCAAGCCGAGGCTGAGATTTTAGGAGGGTCCCAGCAACCTGTAGCAGGCGAGGCAATCAAGTCTCGGTTGGACGTGCCAATGATCACGGGTGATGAAGTGAAGGGCACCATCTCGCTTCAAAACGTGGATCGCGAAAACGCCTTTAGCGAATCAGACTTGCGCCTGCTGACAACTCTCGCGAACAGTATGAGCGTGGCCCTCGAGAACGCCCGCCTCTTCGACGAGACCCAGCGCCTGCTCAAAGAGACTGAGCAGCGCAACGCCGAGCTTGCGATCATCAACAGTGTGCAGGATGGGTTGGTCGCCAAGATGGACATTCAGGGCATCTATGATCTGGTCGGCGATAAGATTCGTGACATCTTTAGCGCACAAGCTGTCCTCATTATTGGTTTTGATGTTACCAGTGGACTGGCCTTGATAAATTACGGTTGGGAAAAGGGACAACGTTTCACTGAAGAACCCGCACCACTCAGCGGTTTGGAACAATATCTTATTAATACGAGACAAACCGTTTTGATCAACGACCACGCCGAAGAACGCGTTGCCGAGTATGGAATGAAAACCACGCCCGGGACTGAGATGACAAAATCCCTTGTGTTCGTTCCTTTGACAGTCGGAACCGAAGTCCGCGGCACGATCAGCCTTCAGAACATTGATCACGAAAACGCCTTCAGCGACTCGGATGTGCGCCTCCTGCAAACCCTGGCCAACTCGATGAGCGTTGCGCTTGAAAACGCCCGTCTCTTTGACGAGACCCAGCGCCTGCTCAAAGAGACCGAACAACGCGCGCAGGAACTCGCCATCATCAACAGCGTACAGGAGGGGTTGGCATCTAAATTGGATATGCAAGCCATCTTCGATCTGGTCGGCGATAAGATCCAGAGCATGTTCAACGCTCAATCGGTCATCATCAGCTCGTTCGACCATGAGAAGGAGGTCACGAAACTCGATTACGCCTATGAAAGCGGGGAACGAATATTCGACTCTGAGTTATTGCCGTTCAGCCTCATGAATAGGCACTTGATAACCACCCGCCAGCCGGTGGTCATTAATGAGCAGGCCCTGGAGGCAGACAGACAATATGGCTTGAAGACGATTGAGGGAACGCAGCCGCCCAAGTCTTTGATCTATGTTCCGTTTGGAACAGGCACACAGGTCAATGGTTATTTCAGCCTGCAAAACTTCGACCGTGAGAACGCCTTCACTGAGTCAGATGTGCGTTTGCTGCAAACGCTGGCGGGCAGTATGGGCATCGCGCTCGAGAACGCCCGTCTGTTCAATGCTGAACAACAACGCGCGGCTGAACTTGGCGCCATCAGCACGGTGACGCAGGCTTTAGTGGCCGAAACGGATCTTGATAATATGATTCAGCTCATCGGGAGTCAGACACGGAATATCTTTAATGCAGATATTGCCTACGTGGCATTGCTCGATCCGCAGACCCAGCTTATCCGCTTCCCGTATCAGTTTGGGCAGGAACTCTTACCACTCAAACTTGGCGAAGGGCTGACCAGCAAGATCATTCAATCGGGCGAGCCTTTGCTCATTAATAATGATATCACCGAACGCAGCCGGGAGATCGGTGTTACGCGGGTGGGCCGCGAGGCGTTATCCTATCTCGGTGTACCAATCAAGGCGGGCAAGGAAGCGATCGGTGCCATCAGCGTGCAAAGCGCCACACAGGAGGGCATATTCAATGATGATTCCCTCCACTTGCTCACAACCATCGCGGCGAATGCGGGCGCGGCGATCCACACCGCGCAACTGCATACGGAGACGCAACGCAACGCACATCAAATGGCGACCATCGCCAGTGTGGGACGGGAGCTCTCAGCCACGCTGGATTTGGATATAGTGACGAGAACAGTTGTCGAAAACGTGCATACACTCTTCGCAGCACGCGACACCATTTTGCGGCTTGTGGATGCGGACGGCAAATTCCTGCATACTGCGCTGGCTCTGGGCTTATATGCCGAGGAGAATAAAGCCGATGTGCTGACCCTCGGCGAAGGGATCACAGGCGGCATTGCTCAATCAGGCATCGCCGAAGTCGTGGACGATGTGGAACTCGATCCGCGCGGTGTGCACGTGGCTGGAACGCCTGACCAGGAGGAGGTCCCGGAGACGATGATGGTGGCGCCGCTGATCGCCAGCAACCGTACCATCGGCGTGATCTCTGTCTACAAGGATCGCAATGCCGGAGTTTTCTCGACAGTGGATTTGGATTTCCTCGTCGGGTTAGGTCGGCAGGCTGCGATTGCAATTGAAAACTCACGCCTGTTTACCGAGACCGAAGAACGTGCCGCTGAACTGCAGTTCATCAACAGCATCGGGCAGACCCTGACCGCCGAACTGGACCTGGATACCATGCTCGTACATGTGGGCGACAAATTACAACAATCGCTCAACGCCAAAAATATAGGCATCGGTTTGTATGATGCCAAAAACAATCTGATGCGATCACCGTATGCGTATCGAGACGGCCAACGCGTTACCGCCGAACCGTTCGCGTTGAATACGCTCAATCTACGCGTCTCCAAAGCCGGACGGTCATTGGTGGTGAATAAGGATGCCTGGAAACATTGGATGAAGCTCGGCTCCATCACGGCCGGCGATAAAGTTCCCCAATCCTTCGTGATGGTGCCGCTGACGGCGGGCCGGGAACTGGTCGGGGGCATTACCATTCAGGACTTTGAAAAGGAGAATGCCTTTTCCGACATATCGGTCGGCTTGCTGGAGACCATCGCCTCGAATATGGGCACTGCCATTCAAAATGCGCGGCTCTTCAACGAGACCGAACAGCGCGCCGCTGAGCTTTCCATTCTAAACAGCGTCGGTGAGGCCATGGGGCAAAGCCTCGACGTCAAAACCGTGACGCGTATTGTCGGCGAAAAAGTGCGTGACATTTTCAAAGCCGAGATCGTGGATATTAATCTGTTTGATTCGCAAACCAACATGATCCATACCATGTACAACTTTTGCGGGCGCGAATATGACATAAGCAATGAACCGCCCATGCCCTTGGGGGAGGGCATGATATCGCATGTGATCGTAAGCCGTCAGCCCTTGCTGCTGCATTCTGCGCTGGCAATGGAAAAATATAATCCCGGCAGTTATGCAGGCTCGACGCCGGAAATGGGAGAGTCAGAATCCTACATGGGCGTACCGATCATTGTTGGAGACAAGGTACTCGGTGTGGTGGATGTGCAAGCCTATCGCCCGAACGCTTTCAGTCAGGATAATGTGCGCCTGCTCTCCACGTTGTCATCCAACATGGGTGTCGCGATCGAGAACGCGCGCCTGTTTGATGAAACGCAAACCCGCAATCGCGAAGTCACTGAGTCACTGGAACAACAGACCGCGACGAGCGAGATCCTGCGCGTGATCGCCAGCTCCCCCACGGATATTCAACCAGTGCTCGAAGCGGTTGCCCAGAATGCAGCCCAGCTTTCCGGTTCGGATGATGCGTTGATCGACATTGAGGATAAGGGCAGTCTGCGCGTCGCCGTGCATTACGGAAATATCGCCATGTTTCCAGTCGGCGAGGGTATTCCGCTCAACCGAGAATCGGTGGCTGGCCGTGCGATCATCGAGGGCCGCACCATCGCGGCGCTCCATCAACAACCGGGCGAAAAATCGGAATATCCCGAAGGCGATAAATGGGCACAGAAGTATGGTTATCGAATGACTTGTAGTATTCCCCTGCTGCGCGAGGGTAAGGCCATCGGCGCGATCACCATTCGCCGCATCAAGCCAAATCTGCTGAACGAGAAGCAAATCGCGTTAATGGAGACCTTTGCCAGCCAGGCCGTGATCGCGATCGAGAATGTGCGTCTCTTCAACGAGGCACAGGAAGCGCGCGCTGCTGCTGAAAAAGCCAATGAAGCCAAGAGTTCCTTCCTCGCCACAATGAGTCATGAGATCCGCACGCCGATGAATGCCGTGATCGGCATGAGCGGCTTGCTGATGGATACGGAACTCAACAGGGAACAGCGCGACTACGCCGAGACCATTCGCAACTCCGGCGATGCCCTGCTCGCCATCATCAATGACATCCTGGACTTCAGCAAGATCGAAGCTGGCAAGATGGATGTTGAGTCTCAACCGTTCGACCTGCGCGAATGTGTCGAATCCGCGCTGGACCTGACGGCTGGTCGCGCCATCGAAAAAGGACTCGATATCGCCTATCTCATGGACGATGATGTACCGGCTGGAGTCAAAAGCGATGTAACCCGCCTGCGTCAGATATTAATTAACCTGCTCAGCAACGCGGTCAAATTCACTGAGAAAGGTGAAGTCGTGCTCACCGTTAGGAAGGGCAAAGCCAAAAACGAATTGGTGTTTGCCGTACGCGACACCGGTATCGGCTTATCAAACGAAGGCATGGAGCGTCTGTTTCAATCCTTCACACAGGCTGATTCCTCGACCACCCGTAAATTCGGCGGCACAGGACTCGGTCTAGCCATCAGCAAACGTCTCTCTGAAATGATGGGTGGTGAAATGCGAGCCGAAAGCTCGGGCATCGGCTCGGGCGCAACTTTTTTCTTCAGCATCAAAGCCGAGCCCGCCAAAGTTACCGAACGCAAAACCGACCGCGACATCAAGGGCATTCAACCTACTCTCCAGAATAAGCGTGTTCTCATCGTGGATGACAATGCCACGAATCGCCGCATTCTCAAACTACAAACTGAGAAATGGGGCATGACCTCACAAGAAACAGAATTCCCGACTCAAGCTATTCAGTGGATCCAAGCCGGCGAGCATTTCGACCTCATCATCGCCGATATGCACATGCCAGAACTCGATGGACTCATGTTCACACAGGAGATCCGCCGAACACGGGATGCAAAAGCATTACCGATAATCCTGCTCACTTCCCTGGGCCGACGCGAACTCGGCGCTGATGAATTGAACTTCTCTGCCTATTTGACCAAGCCGCTCAAACCCTCGGCGCTGTACGACGCCCTCGCTGGCATCTTCGCAAGGAACCTGATCACCCCGAAGCCTGAACCGGTCAAAACCGGCATGGATGCCGAGATGGCAAGGCAGCATCCCTTGCGCATTCTGCTCGCCGAGGACAACCAGGTTAACCAAAAACTCGCGCTCCGCATGCTGGAGCAAATGGGCTACCGCGCAGACGTTGCCTCGAATGGTATTGAGGCAGTAGAATCGATCGAACGTCAAACCTATGATGTGATCCTGATGGACGTGCAGATGCCAGAGATGGACGGCCTCGACGCCACCCGCAATATCCGCAAACTGCCGACGGTGATCCAGCCGCATATCATCGCCATGACCGCCAACGCCATGGAAGGCGACCGCGAAATGTGCATCGCCGCGGGCATGAACGATTATGTCAGCAAGCCGATCCGGGTCAACGAATTGGTGGAAGCATTAATGAAAACGGAAAGAAAATAATTCTTTGGAATGCGGGAGCTCGCTCCCGCCCGCCAGCGAGCTGGCGGACTCCAAATTAGTAGGAGACCTCATGCCCGTCATAGACAAAACAACTTTCGATGAACTCAAGCAAATGTCTGGTGAGGACTTCATCAACGAATTAATCGATACGTTTCTGGAAGACGCGCCAAAAATGATCGGGGAGATCAAATCCGCGTTTGCTTCCAATAGCGTTGAAACATTCCGGCGTGCCGCGCACTCGATGAAGTCAAATGCGGCGACCTTTGGCGCAAATCAACTGGCGGCGCTGGCAAAGGAATTGGAGATGCTTGGGAAAGAGAATAAGCTCCATGAAGCTGGAGACCGGCTCGAGGCGTTGGATGAGGCGTATGCGTCCGTTCGGGATGAACTCACAGGATTGAAGTCATGAAGTCGTCGCACGAACCCGGTCAAATGCTGGTCGTGGACGATAACCGCGTGAATCGCCTGCTATTGACGCGCGCCCTGGAACAAAATGGTCATGAAGTTTCCAACGCCGAAAATGGCAAAATTGGACTCGAGATGCTGCGAGCCAAACCCTACGATGTGCTGCTGCTGGATATTGACATGCCCGAGATGAATGGCTTTGAAGTGCTCGAAGCCCTGCTACAGGATGATGAGCTACGTTATTTGCCCGTCATCATGACCTCAGCTTCTGATGAGCTGGACCGCGTGGTGAAGTGCATCGAGATGGGCGCCGAGGATTATCTTGTCAAACCGCTGAACCCGGTGCTGCTGCGGGCACGCGTGAATGCCAGTTTGGAAAAGAAGCGTCTGCGCGATGAGCAGCGCAAATTATTTCGGACCTTTGCCACGCCCCAGGTGGCAGAACAATTATTGCGCGACGGTTTTTCGCTCGGCGGGAAATATGTGACCGCCTCCATTATGTTCGCGGATATCCGCTCGTTCACGTCCTTAAGCGAAAAACGCGAACCCGCCGAGATCATCGAATTGCTCAATGATTATTTTGCGTTGATGTTTGACGCGATCACTGCCAACAATGGAATGGTCAACCAGATGCAAGGTGATGGTTTCATGGCGATCTTCGGCGCGCCTGTGCATGATGAAAACCATCGTGAACAGGCTGTTCATGCAGCGCTGGAGATGGCGGAACTGTTGAAGGCATTCAATGAGCAAAGGGCTACGCAAAACAAGGGGGTGGTTCGGATCGGCATTGGAATCGCCAGTGGAAATGTCATAGCCGGGTATACCGGCACACAGCACCGCGCGACATATACCTGTGTGGGCGATACTGTTAATCTTGCCGCGCGCATCGAGAGTCATACAAAGATCGCCGGGAAACCCATACTCATAGATGAATTTACGCGTGAGGGTTTGCGCGGATCCATTCAAACTGAAGATCTGGGGGATGTTATCTTCAAGGGCAAGCAACAAGCCATACGCGTCTTCTCTGTAAAGATATAATTACGACTTCATGAGAGAATCGTACATCCATCCAATTCCCTACCATGAAACTTGACGCATTAAAGGGGATGTGCTACCATCATTCAAACTTTTGTTCGACTTTAGGAGATGTCTATGGCAAGAATAAAACGAGGCATGCTGATTGCCTCCACCCTGATGTTGGTCGTGGTCACTACCTCCGCTTGTAAGACACCATATTCGCAGGCACCTGCACAAACATTTACGCCCGTTCCACAAAGCAACCTATTTGCTTCAGCACAACCTACTACCATGGGTGATATTTCGACATTTGCAACTCAAACGGCAATTGCACAACTTACAGCTTCGCCTGGAGCGCCAGTGGCATCGCCCACGATCGGAGCCGGCATCACCCCACAGGCAACAGCCACGAATACGCCGTTGGTATCTGTGAACCCCACCGCCACCGCAACGCTGGCCGTGCCGAGCGGACCATCGGCTACACCCATCCCGGCGGGTTCAATCCCAGGGACGTATACTTTGCAATCTGGCGAATTCGTTTATTGTATTGCGCGCCGATTCAATATCAACCCCGATGAAATTCTCGCGTTGAACGGCCTGGCTGACAGTCAAACCATCTACCCGGGTTTAACGATCAAGCTGCCGCAAGCCGGCAGTGCCTTCCCCGGCAATCGAATGCTGCGGAATCATCCCGCCAGCTATACCGTCTCAGGTTCCGATGAAACGGTGTATAGTGTCGCCTGCGCGTTTGGCGATATTGACCCCGCCCGAATAGCACAAGCCAATAACATCTCTGTAGGCGCGTCCCTCAATGCGGGTCAGACTCTGAATATTCCGTAGTCATGGAGTGGAATTTCAAAAGCCCGGGCAAAGTGCTCGGGCTTTTATCTTATCATCAGGAAAGAACTTTAACTCAAGGAAAAACTTATGCCTTTTGAATTGATCAGGTCAGAACCCCTGCTGCAGGGGCGTACATTCAAGATCAGGCGCGACTACCTCAAAACACCCGATGGCAAGGAAACAAAATTTGAGATCGTTGAACACGGCGGATCGGTTGTTGTGGTCCCCATCGATGAATTCGGAAATATGTGGTTTGTCCGTCAATATCGACATGCTGCCGGGAAGGATTTACTTGAACTGCCTGCCGGGACTCGCGATGGCAATGAACCTTATGAAGAATGTGCCGCGCGCGAGATCCGCGAAGAGACTGGGATGGAAGCGGGCACCCTGGTAAAAGTCGGCGAGTTCTATCTCGCCCCCGGTTATTCCACTGAATTCATGGGGGTATTCCTTGCCACCGATCTGAAGCATAATCCCCTCGACCCTGATGCAGATGAATTTTTATCCATTGAAAAGATGTCAGTGAAGAGCGCTATGGAATTGGTGGAGCGCGGCGAAGTTCCGGATGCCAAATCACTCGCCGCCTTGTTGCTGGCAAGACCTCATTTGGAGAAATATCTTGGCTAAGTCCATGATGATCCTCATCGCAGGGCCGTATCGTTCGGGCACCGGTGATGACCCGGAAAAGATGGCGGCAAATGTCCACTTCATGGAGTCGTTTGCTCTGGCTATCTTCCGCATGGGACATATCCCAGTGTTGGGAGAATGGTATGCGCTGCCCCTCTTGCAACTCGCTGGCTCAAAACGGATCGGCGATGAAGCCTATGAAGAGATCTTCCATCCCATCGCGGAACGCTTGCTCAAAAAATGTGATGGGGTTCTCCGCGTAGGCGGTGCATCTCAAGGCGCGGACTTGATGGTATCCGTGGCGCAGAAACTTGGTTTGAAGGTGTTTTATGGGTTGGAGGAGATTCCAGCGATATGATAGTAGTCCCGTCAAACTTATTTGGCAGGGTTGCTTTGAAAGTATGACTACGAAATTTGGACGTACTACACTTTCTCAAATGCTTATGCTTGCCTTGGCTGGCATTGATGATTCAATAAACCGAGTTGAGATTGAACTCTCAGATGAAGAAAAAATGAATAGGATGGCATTGGGGCGCAAATTATTACAAAAAATGACAGGAATGGATTTCGGGTTTGATTTGACAATCTGGCGAAATTTCTTTATGACTAATGACGAATATGAATACAAACATCCATACGCCTTTGAAAATGTGGACAAAGCGATACAGTTAGCTATTCTCGATACGAATCGAAAACAAATCATTGATATGAGGGAAAAGCGGGCTAATGAATTACTCAACATGCTCTTAAAAAGCCAACTAATCTCTTTTAGCAATAATTCAGCCAGGAACATCCCTGAAACTAATGGAGTTTATCGAATTGTTGAATCTGATCTAATTCAGAAGGACACAGTTTATATAGGTCAGAGCAAAAATATCCGCAGCCACTTAAAAATTATCTCAAAAGGTATTCTGCGCCAACCTTCGAAACCAGAGCATGGCGCAAGCAAACTGAAGAAG
>Ga0134123_10003529_pt1 | contig 10173 bp, 6 predicted proteins | sample KB303_FD_96460 | JGI IMG/M metagenome (GOLD analysis project Ga0134123, IMG submission 96460) | Terrestrial soil microbial communities without Nitrogen fertilizer from Kellogg Biological Station, Michigan, USA - KB3-0-3 | ecosystem: Environmental > Terrestrial > Soil > Unclassified ...
AAGCGCGCCCTGGACGCGCTGGAGAAGGCGGTCGCGCTCGGCTGGACCGACCGCGCCTGGATCGACCGCGAGCCCCTGTTCGACGATCTGCGCCAGGACAAGCGGTTCCAGGAGATCGTGAACAAGATCCCCGCCAGGACCCTCACCTCCAGCCCCTCTCCCGCGAGCGGGAGAGGGGTGTAGGTAAGTCATGGCTTCCCGGAGCTCATCGATCCTCCAAACTCTCTCCCCTCTCCCACTTGTGGGAGAGGGGCCGGGGGTGAGGGTCTTTCTGGCCCTGCTGCTCGTCGCGGCGCCGGCCGCTGCCTTGCCGGTGTCGGCCGAGCTGCCACGCGGGCAGATCGTCGAGCGGGTGACCTGCGCGGCGGACGAGGCGCAGGCGTATTCGCTGTATCTCCCGTCCGGCTACTCGCCGGCGCGCAAGTGGCCCATCGTCTACGCCTTCGACTCGCACGGTCACGGCGCGGAGATCGCCCGCCTGCTGCTCACCGGCGCCGAGCGCTACGGCTGGATCGTGGCGAGCTCCCACAACTCTTCGAACCTGGCGCCGATGCCGGAGAACTTCGCGATCATGAGCGCGCTCTGGACCGACACCCACGCGCGCCTCTCGATCGACGACCGGCGGGTCTATGCCCTCGGCTTCTCGGGCCTGGTGCGCTTCGTGGTCAGCCTGGCCCTGACGGCTCCCGGCAGCCTCGCCGGGGTGATCGGCGCCAACGGCGGCTGGCCGCTCGGCCAGACTCCCGCGAAGCAGCACGACATCCCCTTCTTCTTCACCGTGGGCGACACAGACTTCGCCTATTACGAGCTGCGCGACCTGGAGGAGAAGCTCGCGAGCGCCGGCCTGCCGCACCGCCTGGAGATCTTCAGCGGCTCTCATCAGTGGCCGCCCGAGGATCTGTTCACGCGCGCGGTGGCCTGGATGGAGGTGCAGGCCATGCGCCGCGGGCTGCGCGCGAAAGATCCGGCGCTCGTCGAGGAGCTGTGGAGCGAGGACCTCGGCCGGGCGCGCTCGCTGGAGAGGGGCGGGCGGCTGGAGGCGGCGCACGCGCTCTATACGGCTCTGGTCCGGGACTTCGCCGGCCTTCGCGACCCGGCGGAGGCCGGGAAGGAAGCGGCCCGGGTCGAGGCCTCGGGCGCCTTCCGGCTCCAGCGCGAGCTGCGGCGGGTCCGCGACCGGCGCGACCGCGAGTACCTGGAGAAGGTCCCGCGGCTGTTCAAGGAAGCCCCCGGGCAGCCGACCCCGGATCACGTCAGCCAGCTCATCGCCGACCTGAAGATCCCGGAGCTCAAGAAGAAGGCGAAGTCCGATCCCGATCCCGAGGAGCGCCTTTCGGCCGAGCGCGTGCTCTACGCGGTGTACATCCAGACCGGCCTCTATCTGCCGCGCGAGTACAGCAGCCTCGGCCAGTACGACCGCGCGATCCTCTTCCTCGAAGTCGCCTCCGAGATCGATCCGGAGGTGCCCCACATCCCCTACCGCCTCGCCACGGCCTACGCCCACAAGGGGAACCGCCGGCGGGCCCTCGACTATCTGGAGATGTCGGTGCAGAAGGGCTGGACCGATCTCGACGCCCTGGAGAGCGAAAGAGCGTTCGATCCATTTCGCAAGTCCGGCCAGTACCTGCGGATCGTCCAGCAGGTCCGCCAGCGGCAGGTGGAAAAGCCGCGGTGAGGGTTCACCTCTCCGCCAGCGGCTCCTCCATCCCTGCCGAGAACATCGCGTCCAGGTCGTAGCGCGAGAAGGCGCGGAAGGCGATCAGGGTCTCGGACCTCTGGATGCCGTCGATCTGGAGCATGTGGTTGGTGACCGCCTCGGCGATCTGGTCGTTCTCGCGGACGCGTACGATGGCGACCAGGTCGTAGTGTCCGGCCACCGAATAGACCTCGCTGATACCGGAGAGCTCAACAAGCTTCGAAGCCACTTCGTTGACCTTTGACTTCTCGACCATCAGCAGAATGACGGCATTGACCATCGGCCTGACCCTCCTCGGATGGGTTTCCGCCCCCAACTCTACATCAGTGGGGTAGGCTTGTGCCGTCGTGCCGCCTCGTTTCGGCATCCGAGGGTGCCGGCTCTGGCGGGCATGGACGATTTGGGGTACATTCGCCACGACTTCCTGGGCACCTTCGATTTCTGTGGATATCGTCAGGCTCGGTCATTACCGTATCGAGGAACGGCTCGGCGCCGGTGGCATGGGCGTGGTGTACCGCGCCTACGACGAGCGTCTGCACCGCCAGGTGGCGATCAAGGTGCTGCGGTCCGGCACCGGCGGGAGCGCGCAGGACCGCGAACGCCTCCGGCGGGAGGCCCGGACCAGCGCCCGGCTCCGCCATCCGGCGATCGTCAGCGTCTTCGACCTGATCCAGGAGGGGGAGACCGACGCCATCGTCATGGAGCTCGTGGAGGGGAGGACGCTGGCCCAGCTCCTCCACGAGGGCCCTCTCGGGACGGCGCGGGCGCTCTCGATCGTCCGGGAGGTGACCGAAGCCGTGGCCGAGGCCCATGACCACGGGATCATCCATCGCGACCTGAAGACCGAAAACGTCCTGGTCACCTCTGCGGGACGGGCCAAGATCCTGGACTTCGGTGTGGCCAAGCAGCCCGATCTCGGCGAGGTGTCCCTGACCGCCGACGGCTCCACCCTCGGCACCGCGCGCTCCATGTCTCCCGAGCAGGCGCGGGGCCTGGAGGTCGACGCCCGTTCCGATCTGTTCTCTCTGGGCTGCCTCTTCTACGAGGTCTTCACGGGCGTCTCGCCCTTCGTGGCCTCGACGGCGCTCGCCACTCTCGAACGGGTCTGCGTCCACCTGCAACCGCCCGCCCTCACGCACATCTCCATGCCCCGCGCGCTGTCGGAGCTCATCGACCACATGCTGGAGAAGGATCCCGAGCGGCGGCCGGCCAGCGCCCGTGGGGTGTTGCTGGCCCTGGAGGCGGTCACTGCCAGTCCCATCTCCAACGAGCGGGAAGGCAGCCCGGACGAGGTGAGCACCCTGTTCGAGGGAGGTATCCGGGCCCCTCGTGTCCCCACGTCCTCCGCCGAACGGCGGAAGGTGACAGCGCTCAGTTGCGGCCTCGCGAACGGCAGCGGAGAGGATCTCGATCCCCAGGAGCTCGCCGATGCCCTGGCCCGGCTCGACGGGCCGGTCGCCGCGATCGTCCGGCGTTTCGACGGTCAGCTCGAACGGTCAGAGCACGGCTGGAAGGCCTTTTTCGGCTATCCACGGGCGCACGAAGACGATGCGCGCAGGGCCGTGGCCGCCGGCCTCACCATGGTGGCCGAGATCGAGTCCGCCGGCCTGTCGGCCCGAATCGGAGTCCACACAGGACCCGTGATCGTCACCCGGAGCTCCGATGCCTCGGGGAGCGAGCGCATCCTGGGCGAAACCCAGAACATTGGCGCCATGCTGGAGCGTCTCGCCGCTCCCGGCACACTGCTCATCGGCCCGGAGACCCGCAGTCTCGTCGAGGGTTTCTTCACTCTCGAGGAGCTTCCTCCGGTCATGCTGCCCGAGGGCTCGGGGCCTCTGCGGGTCTACCGGGCGCGGGCCGGCAGCGGCATCCACAACCGGATCCACGCCTCCGGCAACCTGACACCGCTGGTGGGACGCGATCAGGAGCTGGGTCTCCTCCTGGAACGTTGGGCCCTCGCCTGCGAAGGGCACGGGCAGGTCGTCCTCCTCTCCGGCGAGGCAGGCCTCGGCAAGTCGCGCCTGGTCTGGGAGCTCCGCCAGCGCATCGACGCGGGCGCCGGACGGCTGGAGGGGCATGCCTCTCCGTTTTATCGCGACAGCGCCTTTCATCCGATCCTGCAGTGGCTCGACCAGTGGATCGGGGCCGACTCGACCGACACGCCGGAGATTCGCCTGGCGCGCCTCGAGGAGAGGCTCGCGGCCTGCCAGCTTCCTCTGGAGGAAACCGTTCCCCTCGTCGCCTCCCTGCTGAACCTGCCGCTGGGCGACCGCTGGACGCTGCCGCCGATGACCCCGGAGATCCGGCGCCGCAGGACCCTGGAGACGCTGGTTGGCTTGATCGTGGCCACGGCCGAGCGCCAACCGCTCCTGCTCGTCATGGAGGACCTCCACTGGGTCGATCCCTCGAGCCGCGAGGTGCTCGGCCGGCTGATCGAGCAGGCGGGCGCGCTGCCCCTCCTCCTCCTGGTCACCTTCCGCCCCGAGGTGCGGATCCCGTGGGAAGAAAGGTCCCACGTCACCCGCCTCACCCTCTGTCCGCTGACCGGCAAGCAGACCGCGTCGATGATCGAGCAGCTCACCGCAGGCCGCGGTCTGGAATCCTCGGTGTACGAGCAGATCGCTCTGCGCACCGATGGAGTGCCTCTGTTCGTCGAAGAGCTGACAAAAATGCTCGTCGAGCTGGGTGGCATGCCGGAGGAACGGAGACCGCACGAGATCCCGGGATCGCTCGAAGGGTGGCTGGGCGCCCGCCTGGACAGGCTCGATACGGCCCGGCAGGTGGCCCAGCTCGCCGCCGTCCTGGGCCGGGAGTTCCCGCAGGAGGTCCTCGTCGCCGTGGCCCCCTGGGACGCCGAAAGCCTCCAGCGGGAGCTCGATCGCCTGGTCGCGGCGGAGATCCTCTACCGCCAGGGCTTCCCGCCGCGCCGCAAGTATCGCTTCAAGCATGCGCTGCTCCAGGATGCGGCCTACGCGTCCCTGCTGCCTGCCGAACGGCGGCGCTTCCACCAGCGGATCGCGGAGGTCCTGGAGCAGAGCTTTCCCGCCCTGGTCGAATCGCAACCGGTGGTGCCCGCCCACCACTACACCGAGGCGGGCCTGCCGGCGCGGGCCATCCCGTTCTGGCGGCAGGCGGGAGAAAAGGCTTTCGCCAGCTCGGCGTTCCGCGAAGCCACCGGTTCCCTCGAGCACGCGCTCGCCCTGCTGCCGTCCCTGCCGGAATCGCCGCACCGGGATGCCACGGAGATCGAGCTCCAGGTGGCCCTGGGAACGGCGAAAGCCAGCGTCGAGACCTATGCGGCCCAGGGTGTCCAGGCGGCCTTCGAGAGAGCCTGGGAGCTGTGCCGCCACATCGGTTCGACCCCGAAGATCTTCCACGTCTTGCGCGGCCTCTTCATCAATGCCATGGTGAGCGGCCAGTCGCGCGCGGCCTTCGACGTCGCGGAGCGGGCTCTCGACCTGGCCCGGCAGGACAGGAGGACTGCAGTCCTGCATGTCAGCTACCAGTCCGCCGGTTGGGCCCGGCTCTGGATGGGCGACTACGAGAGCGCCAGAGAACACCTCGAAGCGGGCCTGGGATTCGAGGAGGACGAGACGTGGGAGGACGCTCTGAAGCTCCTGCCGGGAGGGGGAAATCCGATCCTGGAGAGCCGCTGCCTCCTGGCAACAGTGGCGTGGCATCAGGGCTTTCCCGACACGGCCGTCCATCATCTGCGGACAGCCACCGACCAGGCGCTCCAGGAGGCGCTCCGTTACACGTCGTGTCTCCTCCTCAGCTATCTGGCCGACCTGCACGCGTGGCGAGGCGAGCCCGGCAAGGCGGGCATTGCGGCCCGGCAGCTCCAGGACATTGAAGCTGAGTTTGGAATGGAGTACTTCAAGTGGCTCGGCTGGTTCGAGCGCGCCTGGTCGGTCGCCGAGACCGGCGAGGGAGATCTGGAGCAGGCCCTGGAGGACATGCGGCTCTCCCTGTCCCAGAGGATCGCGCTGGGAGCGAGGGCCGGCGTCCCCCGCCATTCGGCTTTTTTCGCCCAGACCCTCCTCCGCCTGGACCGGCTCGCCGAGTGCTCGGAGGTCCTCGAGACCGCCTTCGCCGTCAGTGAAGATGGAGAGCAGCACCAGGTGACCGCAGAGATCTGGCGGCTCCGCGGCGAGGTCCTGCGGCGCCACGAAGGCCGCGAAAGCGAAGCCGAGGATGCGTTCCGGCAGGCCCTCGACATGGCCCGGCGGCAAGGATCGAAGTCGTTCGAGCTGCGCGCCGCCACCAGCCTCGCCCGCCTGCTGGCAGCCCAGGACAGGCGGGACGAGGCGCACGAAATTCTGGCGGGCATCTACGATTGGTTCAGCGAGGGCTTCGAAACCGCCGACCTGCGCGCTGCCCGCGAGCTTCTGGCCGAGCTGCGGCCGATTTCCCTGTGAGCTGACGACGGTGACTGCTCAGACGACGAGATGGATGCTCTATGGCGCCCTGGCGGTCTGGGCACTGCCCTGGGCCTTGCCCAGCCTGGCGGTCGACGATGGCACCCTGTACGGATGGCACTGTTTCCTCTACGCCATGGCCTTCCGCTTCCTGATGGACGAGCCCCTCGGGAGGACGCTGATCGAATCCGCCAGCCCCTGGACCAACTTCCTCGTGCCCATCGCGGTCCTCACCCTCGAGCGCCGGCGGGAATCCTGGCTCCGCCGGCGCCTCGCGCCGCTGCTGTTCGTCTCCTGGGCGCTCAACCTGGTGTGGATCTGGCCGATGCGGGTGGACCCACACGTCCGCCTGCTGCCCGGCTACTACCTGTGGATGGTCAGCTTCCTCCTGCTCGCGCTCGCGGTGCCGGCGCTCCTGCGCCGGGAAGACCCCTCGGCCCTGTCGGCGCCGGACGGTTCCGCGCCGCCCAGCAAGGCGCTGAGGGCCGGCGCCATCATCGCACTGCTCGTCCTGGGCGCCCTCGCCGGCTTCGGCCTTCTCGCCGGTCCACCCCGCCACCCGTGAGCCCGAGTTGGGCGGTGGCGCCCCTCTCCCGCGTGGGGGGAGTGCGTGTGGGAGAGGGGACGGGGGTGAGGGTCTCCCCCGCCCGTGGTTTGACGGCTCGCCGAGCAGCCCTACGGGAAGGCGCGGCGCAGATCGAGGTTTTGGCGGGGCAGGATCTCGTAGTCGGTCTGGAACTGGCTGCTGAAGCCGACGGCGGTGATGCGGGCGCCCACCTGGATGAACGGGAGCCTGTACGGGTTGACCCCTGTCGAGGCCGCGATGAAGATCTGCGTCTGGCCGGAGCCGTCGTTCACGAAGACCTTGTAACCGAAGGCCAGGTCGCTGACGATCTGCGTGACCGTGCCGGTGATCTTCATCAGGGATCCTTCGGTGGCCTCGCCGATGTCACCGGTCGCGACCGCGTCGGGTTCTACATGCTTCAGCCCCGGACGCTTCTGGACGCCGGCCAGCGAGGCCGGACGCAGGACCAGCTGGCCGAAGCCGTCGTCTGCCAACTCGCCGGTCACGCGCACCTTCTCGAACAGGCTGAGGATCGGATTGTCGGCCGTGCTCACATAGATCCCCGCCGTCTCGTCCTGGATCCCGAAACCCTGGTCGAAGGTGGACGTCGCGAAGGCCCCCGAAGAGGCCGTCACCGCGCCTTCGACGGTGACCACGGAGCCCAGAGGCTCATTGCGGGCATCGGCGATCGAGATCACGACCGCGTTGGCGCGGGCTGCGACGGCGAGGGCCAGTACTACCAGTACGGTGCGAAGCTTCTTCATAACTCTCTCTCCTTTCGGTCATACGCAAACACCACCTATCCTAAATCATCTATAGGCTTCTCCGCCACCGGGCGAGCCAGATTGTTCCTGGAACGTCACTCCAGAGAGGATAAAAACTACGGCTGGTACGTCACCACGAGCTGCGGCCGGTTGGCCGCGGTCGAGTTGTCGCCCGAGTAGTAGCCCATGTAGTCGGTGCCCGTGTCGTCGTTGTCGTCGAGGTTGAAGTAGACGCGGAGCTGTGTCGTGCCCGTCTTGTTGAGGGCTGCGAGGCCCGCGGCGCTCAAGCTGCCTTCGGACCAGCTCCCGTTGGACGCGGCGTTGCCGAGGCTCGCCGCCTGGACGGCGGTCGCCGCGGCCTGGAAGTCGCCGGCCTGGAGCGCCGTCGACCCCGAGAAGCCGGTGCCCGGCTGGACGTCCACCCAGCAGGTGCCGTGGGTCGTGAAGGGACTGGTGCCGGAGAGCGTGCCGCGGCGCAGGCGCAAGGTCACCGAGAGGATCGTGGCGCCATCGGGGATCGAGGAGGTGTCGAAGGAAACCACGGACTTGTACTGCTTGTCCTGGTTGTCGTCGCCTATCCGCAAGGCGCTGGTGGTGCCGGCGGTGCTGTCGATGGAGCCGCCGGCGTTGGAGGCTTCGGTCGACTCCAGAACCCAGCCGTCCTGGGCGGCGACGGAGGTGAAGGTCACGGCGGTGGGCGGAACCGCCGGCGTGGCCGATGCTTCGTTCGAATTCGGGCTCTCCCCCACTCCGTTGGTCGCGGTCACCACGTAGTAGTAGGCCGTCCCGTTGGTCAGGCCAGTGTCGGTGAAGCTGGTGGCGGTGAGGTTGCTCTGGATGGTCGTGTACGGCCCGCCGCCCGCCGTTGCGCGGTGGACGCGATAGGCGGTGGCGCCGCTCACGGCCGTCCAGGTGAGGCTGATCTGCCCGTTGCCCGGCGTGGCCGCGAGTCCACCCGGCGCGGCCGGCACCGCCTCGCAATATTGGGCCTGCTTGCCGATCACGGTATACGGGCAGGCGGCCTGCTCGAGGAGGTAGAGGACCGCCGCGCGGTTGCGGGCGGTCTGGGCCGGGATCACCTCGTCCGGAGGATAGAAGCCGCCCTGGCCGGAGGTCACCGGGTACATCTCGAAGGCGAAAGAGAAGATGCGGTGGGCGCCGTAGAGCCAGTCCATGCTCGTTTCGTCGGTGATATAGAGGTCGCTCGCCTGCTCCGGTGTGTAGCCGTTGGTGGCCGCCATGGCCTGCCCCATGGCCACGAAGACGTCGTGATCGTCCTGGGTCATATCGGCCGGCACGTCGGTGAAGGTATAGCCATAGGGCCACAGGACCAGCTCGGCGTGACTGTGGAAGTCGATATAAGAGGTGATCTGCTGCCTGCCGCCGATCACACGGCTGTCGACAAAGTCCCGCACCACCGCGGTTTCAGGCGCCGAGAAGCCGGCCGGTCCCCGGTAGGTGTCGCTGCTCGGCGTGCCGCTGCTGCCGCCGCAGCACCCCCACTTGTAGCCCCAGTTGCGATTGAGGTCGGTGCCGATGGCGCTGGAGCCCGCATTGGGCTGGCGGTTTTTGCGCCAGGAGCGGTAGGTGCCGGTTGCGATGTCGTACTCGCCGCCATCCGGATTCATGTCGAAGACGATCCAGATTTCGCGGCCGTCCACCAGATTGGTGATCTGAGGATCAGTGCCGTATTCATCGGTCAGTATCTTCAGGATGTAGAGGGCCATTTCGACGGTCAGATGCTCGCGGGCATGTTGATGATGCGTGAAGAGCACCTCCGGCTCGTCCTCGTCAGTGCCCACGTTGTCGGAGATCTTGCCGGCCCAGACCGTGCGTCCCTCGTGCGACAGGCCGATCGAGGACAACGAGAAGATCGCCGGGTGATCGAACGCGGCCTGCTGGAGCTCGGCCACCATCTCGGCATAGTCGTGATAGGCCGAGTCGGCGGGCGGAAAAACCTTGAGGAATTCCTCCTGCGTGCGGAACCGCACGAGCTTCAGGCCCAGCCGCTTCAAGGCCCTGGCTTCGCGGACCGTGGCCTCGACGAGGACGTAGTCGTGGCCGACTTCAATGACGTCCGCGCCGGTGGCGGCGATGGCGGAGCGGGAGCGGGCGTCGAAGACCTGCTCGATCTTGTAGGTCCCGGTGTCTTTGAAGGGCTGAGCTACGGCCGGCGCCGCCGCCGCAAGTACGAGCAGCAGAAGAGCGAGGGGAAGTCCAAGTCCGGAAGGCGGGTAGCGAAGCAGTTGTTTTCGCAACATGGTTTTTCCTTTCGGCGATGAGCGGCAGATTCCACTCCTGTCCCAGGCTACCGGCCTTCGCCCGCCGTGGATATCCTCTCCAGGGAGGATCTTTGGGAGCTTGTCCTCCTCTCCACAGAGGAGGGCCCTCTCGGAGAGCGCCTTCTTAATCTTCTTTGTAATCTACTTCCTTTAACTTTCCCCTACCGTACTGCTGACCGGGCCACTCGGTGGAAAGAGGGGTGGGTGTGGGCAAACAAAGTCCCAGAATTCTTATCGCTGACGATCATCCGATCCTGTTGGAAGGACTGAGGGAGCTCCTCATCCCGCATTTCGAAGTTGTGGGGACGGCGACGGATGGCCGCGCACTCGTGGAGCTGGCGGAGGTCCTGCGGCCCGATCTGGTCATCGCGGACATTTCGATGCCGGGGATCAATGGCATCGAGGCCACGCGCCGGCTGCGCGACCTCCTTCCCGAGACGCGGGTCCT
>Ga0134123_10003531_pt1 | contig 10170 bp, 6 predicted proteins | sample KB303_FD_96460 | JGI IMG/M metagenome (GOLD analysis project Ga0134123, IMG submission 96460) | Terrestrial soil microbial communities without Nitrogen fertilizer from Kellogg Biological Station, Michigan, USA - KB3-0-3 | ecosystem: Environmental > Terrestrial > Soil > Unclassified ...
CGTCGCGAAGGTGACCATGTTCTGTCCCGCCGCGTCGCCGGTCGTGTAGTGGAAGACGAGGTAGACCTCTTTGCCGGAGATCACCGGATCGATCTGCATCAGCCGCGCGTGCCGCGAGCTCTCGCTCACGCGCGCCTGCATCGCCTCGAACCGCGGGATGACATGCGCGATGAACGCGCCCGCCTCGGCGAGGTTGTGGAAGACGAACCCCGGCGCGCGCAGCACCGACTCGACGACGCAGAGCGCCGCGCAGCCGCCCGCGAGGCCGATCACTCGCGCGCCGCGCTGATATGACGCTACGAGCGCCCCTTCGGTCGTCGCCAGCGGGACGTAGAAGTCGCCGCGCGCGTTCACGCCGTTGACGCGCAGCGGCCCCAGGACCCCGATCGGGATGCGCGCGAATCCGACGAGGCTCTCGATGTTCGCGCGCAGGTCCTCGGGCCCGATCTCCTCGCCCTCGCCGGCGAGCTGGCCGATGTCGAAGCCGCGCTCGCGCAGGAACGCGCGCCGCTGCTGCAGCGCCTCGCGCGAGTCCTCATCCTTGCCGGGAAGCCCCGGCGGCAGCGGCTCGTGATGCGGCTGCAGATCGCGCGCGCGCTCTTCCGGCGTCGAGCCGGCCAGGATCCCGGCGAGGATGTCCTTCGTGCGGGGGTTCACGAGGGGAGAATACCGCGGTGTCATCCCGAGCGGAGCGAGGGATCCCCTGATTGGGGGGATCCTTCGCCGTCTTCGCGCCTCAGGATGACACTAGGCCAGCTTTCTGATCGCTTCCTCCACCTGCTCCGCGGTGGGCACGACCGGCTGCACGAGGCGGCCTTCGAGCCACTCGTATTCGCCCTTCATCATCTTCTGCACGACCTTGTAAGCGAGCTCGTCGTGGTTGTCGAAGAGCGTGCGGAAGTTCTGGTCGATGCGGGTGCGCGCCTCGCGGCAGAAGAGGTCCGCCAGCTCGAGCGCGTTCTTCTCGCCCTTCTTCGCCAGCATCGTCGCGTAGCTGATCGTCGCCGACATGGCGAAGAGATCCGTGCCGATGTCGACGATGCGGAAGAGCACCATCTGCTTCCGCTCCAGCTTCGCCTGGAAGCGCATCATCGCGTGGAAGATCGAGCGCGAGAGATGGCGCGACTGCCGCTCGATGTAGCCCATGTGCGTCGAGAGGCGCCCGAACTCGCCATGTTTCGGGAAGCGGCTCCAGCCGAGATAGCGCGACGGATACCACGCCGCGTAATACGCCCCCGCCTTCGCCGCGGCGCCGATTTTCTCGCCCGTCGGCGTGTCGGGCTGCAGCAGCTTGTACCCGCGCTTCATGTGCGGATCGACCGCCTCGCGCGCGATGAAGAGATGCTGGATCTCGCTCGTACCCTCGAAGATGCGGTTGATGCGCATGTCGCGCATGATTCGCTCGACGGGATAACCCTTCTCGCCGCGCTCCTTCAGCGACGTCGAGGTCTCGTAGCCGCGTCCGCCGCGGATCTGCACGAGGTGATCGACGCACGTCCACGCGACTTCGGTGTTGAACAGCTTCGCCATCGCCGCCTCGAGGCGGAGGTCGACGTTGCCCTTGTCGGCGAGGCCCGACGTCAGCCAGACGATTGCTTCCATCGCGAACGTATGCGACGCCATCCACGACAGCTTCGCCGCGACCGCCTCATGCTTGCCGATCGGCGCGCCCCACTGCACGCGCTCGTTCGCCCATTCGCGTGCGATCTCGAGCATCTTCCGCCCGCCGGCCGCGCATCCCGAGGGAATCGTGAGACGTCCCGTGTTCAGCGTGATCAGTGCGAGCTTCAGGCCGAGGCCCTCGCCCCAGAGGAGGTTCTCCTTCGGGATGAACACATCCTTGAAGTTGATCAGCACGTTGCCGATGCCGCGCAGACCCATGAACTGGCAGCGGTGCGCGATCTCGATGCCCGGCGTGTCCATCTCGAGGATGAAGGCCGAGATCTGCTTCTTCTCTTTTCCCTTCACGACCTTCGGCGGCGTCTGGCACATCACGACGATGACTTCCGCCTTCAGGCCGTTCGTGCACCACAGCTTCTGGCCGTTGAGGATCCAGCCGCTGCCGTCGGCGGTCGGGACCGCGCGCGTCTCCATCTTCGCGGGATCGGAGCCGACGCCCGGCTCGGTGAGCGCGAACGCGGAGATCGCGCCCTTCGCGAGGCGCGGCAGATATTTCTTCTTCTGCTCTTCGGTGCCGAAGAGCTTCAGCGGCTGCGGGACGCCGATCGACTGGTGCGCCGAGAGCCACGCCACGGTGTTCGCGCACCAGGTGGCGACGAGCCCGAGGGAGCGGTTGTAATTCGTCGAGCTGAACCCGAGGCCGCCGTACTCTTTCGGGATCTTCATCCCCCACGCGCCGATGTCCGCGAGGCCCTTGAAGAGCTCGTAGTCATACTCGCCTTTGCGGTCGATCTCTTCGCTGTCGACGTTCTCCGCGAGGAAGCGCTCGAGCTTCGCGAGGAACGCGTCGCCCTCGGCCTTGTCGGCCGGGTCCTGCTCGGGGAACGGATGAATGAGGTCGAGGTTCAGCTTGCCGAGGAAGAGATCCCCGACAAACGACGGCTTTTCCCACTCGGTTTCGCGGGAGGCTTCGGCAACCTCCATCGCTTCGACGGCGCCCTGGGTCTTGACTTCAGCCATGATGAAAACTCCCTGATTCGTGATGCTTTACAGAATTTGCGCCAGTATGAATGAATGGTCATTCAGTCGTCAAGCGCGCCCGCCCGGCCGGTTGCGCGGTTGCTCCCACCCGCCCTCGCCCCCGGTTTTCCACCAACCGCACACCCGTTCCTCCACGCGCGCGCAAGCGCGCGCTGTTTCTCGCGAAAAGCAGCACGCCGCAGGCGTGCGTGGAGTAACGGGTGTGCGTGATGGGGGAAAACCGGGGGGAGGGCGGGTGGGAGCAACCGTGTAACCGAAGCCAGCAAACCAACAACCTATACTCTCACGCCATGAAAAGCACCGAGGTACTAGAGCTGGACGCGATCATCCACGACCGCGGACTCCTGACCGGGCCGCGGCCCACCGTCGACCGCGCGAAGCTGCAGCATCACCTCGCCGAGGCGCTGCGGCTGCTGCACGTCGATCTCGAGGACGAGAACCTCGTCGACACGCCGCGGCGCTGGGCGGAGTCGCTGACCACGATGACCAGCGGCTACGACTTCACCGACGTCAAGAAACTGACGACGCTCTTCCGCAAAGCCTGCTCCGTCGCCGACGACAACTGCCAGAACCTCGTCGTCATCGGCGGCACGTACAAGACCCTTTGCGCGCACCACATCCTCCCCTTCTTCGGGCGCTTCATCGTCGGCTACATCCCCGAGCGCATGATCATCGGCGCGTCGAAGATCCCGCGCATCGTGGAAGTGCACATGCGCCGGCTGCAGTCGCAGGAGCATCTCGCGCACGACGTGGCGGAGACGATCGAGAAAATCCTCGAGCCGCGCGGCATCGCCGTCTGGATGGGCGGCGTGCACCTCTGCATGGTCATGCGCGGCGTCGAGCAGGAGTCGTCGTTCATGGAGACCAACGTCCTGCGCGGCGAGTTCCTCAACGACGAGCGCACTCGCGACGAGTTCATGTCGATCGTGAATCGCCGCGGCTCGCGCGAGTGAAGCGATGAACCGGCGAACGCGCGTCCTGCTCGCGATCGGTCTGACGGTGATCCTCGCCGGCGCCGCACTGACGTTCACGGCGATGCGCCTGAAGCACTGGGACGAGTCGGGAATCGCCGGCATCTCCTACCTTCCGCATACGAAAGGAAAACGGCCGGTCATCTTCGGGATGAAGCCGGGGGCGGTCCTCCTCGTCTATCCGGATGGAGGGGCGGAGCAGGCCGGGATTCGCATGCGCGACGAAGTGCTTTCGATCGGCGGCGCGGACCTCAAGGATCGCGCCGCGCTGCGCGCGATCGACGCCCGCGCACGCACCGGAGACACGGTCGTGTACCGAGTCCGGCGCGGCGGCACCGTGCGCGACGTTCCAGTGAAGATCGTTTCGCTGCTCCGGAGTGTCATATTCCTCGCGCAGGTTCTCGTGTCCACCATCGTCGGGCTCGCATTCGTGGCGATCGGCCTGCTGGTGATGACGCGCAACCCGGAAGACCGCCGCGCGATCGTGTTCTACGCGATGACGCTCGTCGGCGCGATTTCGCTGTTCGTCGCACCGGCGCTGCTGCTCGACGGCTCGAACATCCGCGGCATCGTCGCGGACTCGCAGCAGAACGTCGTCACCGTTTGCGCGCTCTTCATCTTCAGCCTCGCGTTCCTGCCGCTGACGCTGCACCTCGCGCTGATCTTCCCGCGCGACCGCCCCATCCTGCGATCCTCGCCGCGGACGCTCCGGTGGGTCTACGGCATTCCGGTGACGTGCGTGGTCGCGATCACGGTGCTGATCCTCATTGCGGTCGCGTCCGAAAGCGGGAAAGCCACGCTGGACGCGCTCGATCTGCCGCTGAACATTCTCGCCGCCGCCATCGCCCTCGGCGGCATGTTCGCGGCGTGGTGGGTGGTTCGCACGAGCCGCGGCGAGCCGTTGTGGCGTGCGTTCTGGAATCGTCCGGTCGCGGCGCTGTTCGCATTTGCCGGCGCGCTCTTCGGAATCGCGCGCATCGCCGACGCGCTCGACTGGAAGATCGCCGCGCTGGTAGCGGGCTTCGCCGCGCCGATCGTGCCGTTCCTCATCATGGCCGCCTTCCCGATACTCGCGTGCGTCTCGCTTTACCGCTCCTATCGCGACGCCGGAACCGAGGAGCGGCGGCAGGTGAAGTGGCCGCTGTGGGGCACGCTCATCGCCATCGCCACCAAAGTGGTGATGCTCGCCGTCGTCGAGCTTTCCTCGCTCATGCTGATGTTCCGGCACGACGAGATGATCACCTGGATGCGCACCGCGCAGGTGCTGCGGCTGATCCCGACGATCGTCTACCTCCTCATCCCCCTCTCCTTCGCCTTCGCCATCCTCAAATACCGGCTGATGAACATCGACGTCATCATCCGCAAGACGGTGGTCTACGCCTTCCTCACCGGCGCGATCGTCCTGATGTATCTCGTCCTCGTCGGCGGGCTGGGAACGCTGCTGGTGAACGTCGCCGGCGTGAAGAATCAGACCACGGTGATCGCGTCGACGCTCGTGGTGGCGCTGCTGTTCGTGCCGCTGCGTAACAAGCTCCAGACGCTCGTCGACCGCAATCTCTTTCGCCACAGATACGAGTACCCGGAAGCGCTCAAGGCGATCTCCGCGGAGACGCTGGGCGCGAACGACCTCGGCGCGTTCCTCGGGTCGGCGGCGGAGAAGATCCAGCGGGCGCTGCAGAATGGCGCCGTGGTCATCTTCGTCCAGCGGCACGACGAGCTCGTGGCGGCGGCGAAGGTCGGCGTCGCCGACTCCGTCGTCGGGACCGTGCGCATGGCGCGCGCGCCGTTCGTGCCGCTGCTCGATCGTCCCTTCGATCCTCGCGCGCAGGCGCTGCCCGACGATGCCGCGGCAGCGCTGAAGCGCATCGAGGCGGTGCTCATCGTGCCGATCAATACGCCGGGCACGCCGGCGAACGGATTCATCGCGCTCGCGGCGAAACTCACGCGCGCCGACTTCGACGCCGAGGACATCGCCTTTCTGCGCTCGGTGGCGGATCAGATCGACATCGGCCTCGATCGCATCCGCCAGCAGCGCGAGGAAGCGGACTACGAACAGGCGCGCGGCATCCAGCAAAGCCTGCTGCCGCGCGAGATGCCGCGCGTGCCGGGGCTCGAGCTGAGCGGGATCTGGCAGCCGGCGCGCACGATGGGCGGCGACTACTACGACCTGCTGCAGCTCGGCGAGCACGAGATCGCGGTCTGCATCGGGGACGTCGCGGGCAAGGGCATGCCGGCCGCGCTGCTGATGTCGGGGCTGCAGGCGGCGGTGCGCGCGTCGGCGAGCGACTCGCCGCGCGATCTGTGCGAGCGCGTGCGGCGCGTCGTCGTCTCGAGCCTTTCCGGCGGACGCTTCGTCACCTTCTTCTACGCGACCATCGACACCGCCGCGATGCGACTGCGCTGGTGCAACGCCGGCCACAACGCGCCGGTGCTCGCGCGCGCGGACGGCACGACGGTGCGCCTCGCGGAAGGCGGCCCCGCGTTCTCGCGGCTCTTCCGTGACGACCGCTACGAAGAAAAAGAGATCGCGATCGGCGCCGGCGACCGCCTTGTGCTCTTCACCGACGGCGTCTCCGAGGCCGCGGGCGGCGACGGCGAGATGTTCGGGGAGGGCCGGCTCGAGGAGCTGATCGCCGGCCGGCGCGAGCTCGGCGCGCGCGAGCTGCAGAACCACATCGTCGACGCCGCGACCGCGCACAGCGGCGGCGAGCTCGATGACGACCTGACGCTGGTGGTGGTGGCCATCCATTAGTTTATCCCTCGCGAAGACGAGGGATCTCCGGTGGCACCGGACTGATCGTGCAATGGACGTGTTCCGCGGCTGCACCGAAGATGCCGCGTCTGCGCGCGGCATAAACTGCGGGATTACGCAACCGGCGTGAAGCGCCCCTGCGCGGACGCGCGCAGCCGCGCGACGTCCTCGCGCCGCGCGACGGACAGCGGCACGGTCGCGCGGATGGCGTCGAGCAGCGCGTCGGTCGACAGCGGCTGCTTGTCGTGCAGCGCGCGATAGAGCGACGCGATCACCGCCTGCTCGATCTCGGCGCCGCTGAATCCGTCCGCCGCGGCGGCGAGGCGCGCGAGATCGAAGTCGTCGCTGTCCTGCTTCCGCGCGCGCAGATGGATCGCGAAAATGTTCTCCCGCTCTTCCGCGGACGGCAGGTCGACGAAGAAGATCTCGTCGAAGCGGCCCTTGCGCAGCAGCTCCGGCGGCATGCGCTGCAGATCGTTCGCCGCGCCGACGACGAACACGTCTTCCTTCTTCTCCTGCAGCCAGGTCAGGAATGACGCGAACAGGCGTTGCGACAGTCCGCCGTCCGCGTCCGCCGCGGTGCCCGACGCGAACGCTTTCTCGATCTCATCGATCCACAGCACCACCGGCGCCATCGCCTCGGCGACCATCGTCGCGCGGCGGAAGTTCTTCTCCGACTCGCCGACGTACTTTTCATACAGCCGTCCCGCGTCGAGCCGGAGCAGCGGCAGCTGCCACTCGCGCGCGATGAACTTTGCGGCCAGCGATTTCCCGCAGCCCTGCACGCCGACGAACAGCACGCCCTTCGGCGCGTGCAGGTTCAGCGCGTGCGCTTCCTCGGAGAAGCCGGCGCGCGCATGCGCGAGCCAGCCCTTCAGCCGCGCGAAGCCGCCGAGCTCCGCGTGGTTGTCCCCGGCCGGGAAGAACTCGAGGATGCCGCCCTGCTCGATGATCTCGCCCTTCCAGCGGATCACGTGCTCGATGTCGAGCGGCGAGAGCTTGCCGTCCTCGAGGATCGCCTGGGCGATCACGCAGCGCGTCTGCTGCAGCGTGAGGCCGGACAGCGCCTGGATCAGGCGCTGCGCGTCGTCCTTCGACAGATCGACCTGCACCGGCTGGCGCGCCTTCATCGCGTCGACCACGCGGCGGATCACCGCGCGCCGCTCGGTCTCGTCGGGCAGCTCCAGCTCGAAGCGCACCGCGTGCGCCTCGAGGTCGCGCGGCAGCTCCATCGGTTCGCCGGTGAGCACGATCGCGGAGCTGGAGTGGGCGAGCTTCTCCGCCAGCTCGCGCAGCGCGCGCGCCGTTTCGGGCTTGCCGAGGTGCGGCGCGAGGTCCTTGAGGAGATAGATCGCGTCCCCGCGCAGGTCGGCGATGTGTTTCAGCGCTCCCAGCGCGTCGTGCGTGTTCCCGATGGCCACGCCGTAGCCGCGGCGGAAGCCGGTGGTGACCGACCACTCGAAGAACATCAGGTTCAGGTCCGCCGCCGCCTCGGCGAGGATCGCCTGCACCCGCTCCTCCTCGACCGTCTCGATGACGATCAGCGAGTGGAAGGAGCGCACCAGCCCCTTCAGGTCGAGCACGGACTGCCGGTGGGACATCGGCGTTCACTGTACCGGCACTTGACGAATATTGCAATCGGCAATATATTACAAATTGCAATGACACTGGGACAGAAGATCGCCAAGCTCCGGACCCTCGCCGGCTTCACCCGCGGCTTCGGCCGCGAGATGACCCAGGCCGAGGTCTCGAAGGCCGTGAGAGAGGAATTCGACGGCAGGATCAGCCAGTCCTATCTCTCGCAGCTCGAGAGCGGCGCCCGCCCGCATCTGACGGGCGGCACGCGCCTGCTGCTGGCGCGGTTCTTCGGCGTCCACCCGGGATACCTCGTCGACGATCTCGAAGACCACCCGCCGCTGACGGCGAAGCCGCGGCACGAGCTCGACGACCGCCTCGATCTCTGGCTGATCGAGGGGTCGGAGGAGTTCGCGGTCGACCGGCCGCTGGGCGAGGCGCTGCTGAAGATCGCGAAGCACGAGAAGTCGCGCGACTGCCTCGTGTGGTTCGGCTCGGTCGTCGAGAACCGGCAGCTGATGGAGCGGTTGATCACCGACGTGGACCCTCCTCACTCGCCTCGCCGCCGCCAGCGACGCTGACGGTTGCGCCGTTGCGCAGTCACGCGGTCTCGCAGCAGAGGCCCCGCGTGACCGCGTGACCGCGAAACCGAGAGGCGAAATGACCACACTATTCATGACTTGTTTCATCGCCGGGCTGGGACTCAGCGTCGTCTCGTTCGTCTCCGGCCTCCAGCACGTGACGGTGTTCGACAACATCTTTCACGGACATCGCGCGCTGCACCTGCCGCGCGCGATCCGGCACGCGGGTCCGAAACGCTCGAAGACGTCGATGATCAACGCCGCGGCGATCACGTCGTTCCTGACGTGGTTCGGCGGCGGCGGACTCCTGCTCGAGCGGCTCACGCCCTGGACAACGGCGCTGGTCGTCGCCGGCGCGGCGGCGGTCGGGCTCGCGGGCGGCGCGCTGATCAACAGCGTGATCAGCACGCTCGCGCGCAAGGAATCCGTCGCCGAGTCGCTGTCGATGATCGGCGTGATCGCGAAGACGGTCGTGCCGATCCGCGCAGGCGACGGCACGGGCGAGATCGTCTTCACGCACGCCGGCACGCGGCGCGTCGCCGCGGCGCGCAGCGACGACGGGCGCGGGATCGAGAAGGGAACTGAGGTTGTCGTCACGAAGTACGAGCGGGGCATTGCGTACGTGACGACGTGGGAAGAGCTGGCATTAACAACAGAGCGGCCTGAAGGCCGCTCTTCAAGGGAGGGCAGTTAGCATGTTTACTCTTTCAACATGGGTGGTGGCCGCCGGCATTGTGCTCGGCACATTGATGCTTCTCGGGTTCATCGCGCAGATGTACCGGAAGGTCGGTCCGAACGAGGCGTTCATCGTCTACGGCGTCGGCGGGACGCGCGTGATCAAGGGCGGCGGCACGCTGATTTTCCCGATGATCCACAGCTTCAAGTCCCTGCCGCTCGAGCTGATGTCATTCGACGTCGCGCCGAAGCAGGACCTCTACACGAAGCAGGGCGTCGCCGTGACCGTGGAAGCGGTCGCCCAGATCAAGGTCAAGAGCGATCAGGAGTCGATCCTCACCGCGGCCGAACAGTTCCTGTCGAAGACGCCGCCGCAGCGCGAGGGCCTCATCCGCCTCGTGATGGAAGGTCATCTGCGCGGCATCATCGGCCAGCTGACGGTCGAGGAGATCGTCAAGCAGCCGGAGATGGTCGCCGACCGCATGCGCGCCACCTGCGCCGATGACATGGACAAGATGGGGCTCGAGGTCGTGTCGTTCACGATCAAGGAAGTGAAGGACGGCAACGACTACATCACCAACATGGGCCGCCCCGACATCGCACGCGTGAAGATGCTCGCCGACATCGCGACCGCCGAGGCGGAGCGCGACACGGCGATCAAACGCGCCGAAGCGCTGCGCGAAGCGGCGATCAAACGCGCCGAAGCCGACCAGCAGCGCGTGCTCGCGGAGACGCTTTCGCTCACCGCGCAGGCGTCCGCGCAGAACGATCTCGACGTAAAGAAGGCGCAGCTGATGGCGCTCGCGCAGCGCGAGCAGGCCCAGGCCGACAAGTCGTACGAGATCCAGACCAAAGTCATGGAACAGCAGGTGATGGTCGAGTCCGTGCGCGTGCAGCAGGTCGAGAAGCAGGAGCAGGTGAAGGTGCAGGAGGCGGAGATTCTGCGCCGCGAGAA
>Ga0134123_10003532_pt1 | contig 10169 bp, 11 predicted proteins | sample KB303_FD_96460 | JGI IMG/M metagenome (GOLD analysis project Ga0134123, IMG submission 96460) | Terrestrial soil microbial communities without Nitrogen fertilizer from Kellogg Biological Station, Michigan, USA - KB3-0-3 | ecosystem: Environmental > Terrestrial > Soil > Unclassified ...
CCGACCAGCTCGAGGATCTGGCGGTCGAGTTCGTTGATCCTGCGGCGCAGGTCGTCGAGCGAGGACATGAATCACCCTAAAACACCAATTCGGAACTAGCTTTTACGGGCTGCGACGCGCGACTGCAAGACAGGCCGCGCGCGGATAACATATCGGCCATGGAGCTCTACAACGACCTGCTGCCCGACCCGCTGCCCGCCGAACCGATGGCGCTCGCGGCGGCGTGGCTCGCGACCGCGCTGGCCGCGCGGCAGCAGCCCAATCCCGACTCGATGGTGCTCGCGACCGCGACCGCCGACGGGCAGCCATCCGCGCGCATCGTCCTGTGCAAGGAGCTCGACGCGGAGCTCGGCCGTGTGTCGTTCGTCACCAACTACGACTCGCGCAAGGGCCGCGAGCTTGGCGAGAACGCGCGCGCCGCGCTGGTGTTCCACTGGGATCACGCGCATCGCCAGATCCGCGTCGAAGGCGTGGTGGTGAAGGCGCCCGCCGCCGAGAGTGATGCGTACTTCCAGACGCGCAACTGGCAGCGCCGCGTCGGCGCCTGGGCGAGCGCGCAGAGCCAGCCATTGCATTCGCGCGAGCAGCTGAACGCGGCCGTGCGCGCGGTCGCCGACCGGTTCGGCCTGCCGCATCCGACGCTCGACAACATCAACGAGCCGCAGCACGCGCCCATCCCGCGGCCACCCTTCTGGGGCGGCTATTACGTCTGGGCCGACGCCGTGGAGTTGTGGATCGAGGGCGCGGCCCGGATCCACGAACGCGCCCGCTGGACCCGCTCGCTAACTACCGCCGGCGCGGGCTTCCGTGCCGGACCGTGGGTGGCGACGCGGCTGCAGCCCTGACGCGCGGACGGCATCGACGTGTGGCGCATCCTGCGGATCGCGGTCCTGTTGCTGGTGCTGGCCATCGCGGCGTACTCCACGCTCTACGACCGGCTGAGCACCACCGACTGGGACAAGACACTGTGGATCGGCGTATTCCCGGTCAACATCGACAACAGTGAGGTAAGCGCGCGCTACATCGCCGAGCTGACCCCCGCGCAACTCGCCGACATCGAGCAGTTCATCAACGCCGAGGCGCATCGCTACGGCATCGCCATCGACCGCCCGGTGCGGGTCGACCTGTACCCCACGGTGAACGAGCCACCGCCGCCGCGCGATCGCGACGCCGGGCCCGTGTCGAACATCGCCTGGAGCCTGCGCCTGCGCATGTACGCGCGACGCAATTCGCATCCGCCGGGACGCGCACCGCCGCAGGTGCGCGTGTTCGTGCTGTACCACGACCCGTCGTTCACGCAGGAAGTGCCGCACTCGGTTGGGTTGCAGAAAGGCCTGGTGGGCGTGGTGCATGCGTTCGCCACCCGCGACATGACACGCTCCAACAGCGTGGTCATCGCGCACGAAATCCTGCACACGCTCGGCGCCACCGACAAATACGACCCGGTCACGCTGGCGCCGCTGTACCCGGCCGGCTACGCACAGCCGCAGCAGGAGCCGCGCTATCCCCAATCACGCGCCGAGATCATGGCCGGGCGATTCGCGGTCGACGCGCAGAGCTTCGAGATGCCGCAGTCGCTCGCCGACGTGGTGGTCGGCGATGCCACGGCCGCCGAGATCCGCTGGATCCAGGCCCGATGAGCGCGGCGTTGCTGGAAGCGCGCGGGTTGCGGGTGTCCGTCCCCGGCCGCGTGCTGGTGGATGCATTCGACGACGCAATCCGTCCCGGCGAATTCATCGCGCTGCTCGGCGGCAATGGCACGGGCAAGTCCCTGCTGATGCAGACCCTGGGCGGGCTGCGCGCCCCGGCTGCCGGCAGCGTGCTGCTCGACGCCCGGGACATCGCCTCGCTCCCGCGTCGCGCCATCGCGCGCCGGCTCGGCTTCCTGCCGCAGGATCCGGATGCACCCCCCCAGGGTTCGCTGTTCGAGTCGGTGCTGCTGGGGCGCTTCGCGCACCTCGGGATCTGGGAACGCAGCGGCGCGGACGACGAGCAGCGTGCACACCGCGCGCTCGCCGACGTCGACCTCGAAGTGCTGGGACCGCGCGCGCTCGCGAGCCTGTCGGGCGGCGAGCAGCGTCGCGCCGCCATTGCGCGCCTGCTGGTGCAGGCGCCGTCTATCTACCTGCTCGACGAGCCCACCAACCATCTCGACCCGGCGCAGCAGCTCGGCGTGCTGGGGCGCATGCGCGCGCTCGCGTCGGGCGGAGGTGCGATAGTCGCCAGCCTGCACGACCCGAACCTCGCGCTGCGTTTCGCCGATCGCATCTGGCTGCTGAGCGGCGACGGACCGGTCGCGGTGGTGGACACGAGGGCGCTCGAGCCGGCGCACCTCGAACGCCTCTACGGCGTGCAGTACCTGGAAACCCGCCTCGGCGAGCGTCGCTTCATGGCGCCGGGGACGCCTGGCAGTCGTTGAGCACCGCGATCCGCAGTGTCTCCGGCCGGAAATCGCCCTCGTAGTTGAACCAGCGCGTCGCGACCTTCTCGAGGCGCGCGCGTCGCTCGGGCGACTCCTGCCAGGCGATCTCCTGGATGCGCAGCACGCGATCGAGCGGCGCGCCCTGTTTGCGCATGTCGATGGCGCGCTGTGCCACCACCAGCTCCGCCTCGCATTGCGCCGGCACGGCGTGCGTCGAATCCGGCGCGACGGTCGGTTTCGCTGGTTCCTGGGTGGGTAATTCAGCGGGTGGAGGTGCCTGGCTGGCCGGGGCCACGGTCGCCGGTGCACTCACGGGCGCGGTACGCGTGGCATGCGACTCCGCCAAGCGCTTGCTGGCGTTGTACGCGTACAGCAGCCCGGCCACACCGAGTATTCCGAACACGCCCCAGCGCAGGAATACGGACATTCTTCAGCTCCCGAAGCGGATCTTCTCCAGCACCGGCACATGCAACGGGCCATTGGTCGCAAGCACGGTGGTGGTCGCAAGCCCCACCGGCGCGCCCGTGAGATCGGTGAAACGCCCGCCGGCTTCTTCGATGATCACCGTGAGCGCGGCGATGTCCAGGATGTTGACATCCGACTCGATGACCACGTCGAGCGCACCGCGCGCCAGCAGGTGGTAATGCACGAAGTCGCCGTAACCGCGGATGCGGTTGATGCCGCCGATCAGCCCACCGAACCGCGCCCAGGCGGGCGACGCCGCCAGCGTCTTGAGATTGCCGGTCGACACGATCGCGCCCTCGAGTGCGGACACCGAGCTCACGCGGATGGCCTTGCCGTCTAGGAATGCACCGCCGCCCTGCTCCGCCCAGGCGAGCTCGCCGTACGCCGGTGCGCACGACACGCCTAACACGAATCGCCCGCCGCGCATCAGGGCAATCTGCGTCGAGAAGAACGGGCACTCGCGCACGAAACTCTTGGTGCCATCGATGGGATCGACCAGCCACACGCTCTCGGCGTCCATGTCCGACTTGCCGGTCTCCTCACCGTAGAAGCCATAGGAAGGAAACCGCTTCGCCAGCAGATCGCGGATGGCCTCCTCCGAGCGCACGTCGGCCTCGGTGACCGGCGTCTTGTCGGCCTTCACTTCGATTTTTACATTGCGTTGATAGAAGCCGCGGATGACCTCCGCGGCGGCGCGCGCCGCGTCGAGCGCGGCATTGAGTTCGGCAGATGGCATGGCCGCCGAAGGGTGCGTGTCCCCTCCGGACCTGTCAATTGACGACGAATCCCGCTACAGTTCGCGCGCCGCAAGGTTACGGGAAGCCGGTGAGCCACGAAAATGGCGATTCCGGCACTGCCCCCGCAACGGTAATCGAACCCAAGCGCATCGGAAGCCACTGAGTCTCATCGGCTCGGGAAGGCGATGCGCCGGAACCCCAGCGTTCCAGTTCGAGAGTCCGGAGACCGGCCTTGCGGCATGTTCCCGGTTGCGGTGGGCGACGGGCAGGCACTACGCCTTCCCCTCCACGCATCCGGGTGTTCACACATCAGGCCATGCGGGAGTGCATGGAAGGTCGGATCCAATGTTCAAGCCTCACTATTCACGTCTCACCCTCGCATTCGCCGTCGCCTGCGCGTGCAATCCGGCGTTTGCCCAGGACGAGCTCGAAGAGACCGTGGTCACCGCCACGCGCACGCCGGTGAAACTCGACGCGCTCGACGCGCCGGTCATCGTCATCACGCGGCAGGACATCGAGCGCTCGATGGCCAGCGACGTCAGCGAGATCCTGCAGCACCAGGCTGGGCTCGAGATCGCGCGCAATGGCGGTCCCGGGCAAACCACCTCGCTGTTCATGCGCGGCACCGAGAGCAATCACACCGTGGTGCTCATCGACGGCGTCCGCATGAATCCCGGCACCATCGGCGGCGCCGCGCTGCAGAACATCGCGCCCGAATCGCTGGAGCGCATCGAGATCGTCAAGGGTCCACGCTCGGCGCTGTACGGCACCGACGCCATCGGCGGCGTCGTGCAACTGTTCACGCGCGGCGCGGCGAAGGACGGCTTCAGCGCCGGCGCGACTTACGGCAGCCTGAACACCCAGCAGCTCTCGGGCGATGGCGCATTTTCAGTCGGCGACGTGTTCCGCTTCGGCTTCGGTGGCAGCTACCAGGAAAGCGACGGCATGCCCACCTTTGTCGACGACGACACCGACCGCGGCTGGCGCAACGTCACCGGCCGCCTGACCGCCGAATACGACGCCACCAGCGAGCTCACCTTCCGCGCGCGCGCGTTCAACGCGGCAGGCCGCACGGAGTACACCGAACAGACTTTCAGCGATCCACCGTACGCGCCGGTATCGCAGGACTTCGAGAACAGCGTGTACTCGTTCGAAGGCGACTATCGTTCCAATGGTGGTGCCGCGGACGGGATGGCGCTGCGCGCCACCGTGAGCCGCATGCGCGACGAGATCGACCAGAACCAGGCGAACTTCGCGGGTACCGATTTCGCGCACACGCGCCGCGACACCGTCGACGTGCAGCTCGACCTCGCCGAGTTCCACGCCAACGCCTTCAGCATCGGCGCGCAGTACGCCGACGAGAACACCGAGGCGCTGTCGTTCGGCACCGGCTTCGATGAGAACACGACGGTGCTGCAGGGCTTCGTGCAGGATCAGTTCACCGCCGGGAAGTTCAGCTCGCGCCTCGCCGTGGGATTCGTGGATCACGACACCTTCGGCAGCGAGTTCACCTGGAACGCCGAGTTCGGCGTCGCACTCGGCCACGGCACGCGCCTCGCGCTCGCGGGCGGCAAGGCCTTCCGCGCGCCGGACAGTACTGACCGGTTCGGCTTCGGCGGTAATCCGGACCTGAACCCCGAGGTGTCCGAGCAGTACGAGCTGTCGTTGCGTCAGAAGTTCGGCGAGCATCACCAGCTCTCGCTCGCGGCCTTCGACAATCACATCCGCGATCTCATCGCGTACGTGATCACCGACTTCGAGACCTTCGACGGGCAGAACCAGAACGTCGATCGCGCGCGCATCAAGGGCGTGGAGCTCGGCTACCAGTTCACGGGCGAAGCCTGGCGCGCCAGCGCCGAGCTCACCCTGCAGGATCCGCGCGACGAGACCACGGACCAGCGCCTGCTGCGCCGCTCGCGCGAGGCGCTGGTGCTGGCCGTCGACCGCGACGTCGGTGCGCTGGATCTCGGCGTCGACATCGCCGCCTACGGCGATCGCAAGGACTTCGGTTTCCCGCAGAACGTCACGCTGGATTCCTACACACTGGTCAACGCCACCGTGCGCTATCGCGTGAATGGTGGGCTCACGTTGCAGGGCCGGATCGAAAACGCCTTCGACGAGGACTACACGCTCGCCGAGGGCTATCGCACCGAGGGCCGCGCGTACACCATAGGAGTACGCTACAGCTTCGACTGACGCCGACTACGGCCGGAGGTGCCCATGGGTCATCGCTTGAGCAGGATCTACACGCGCACCGGCGATGACGGCACCACCGGCCTCGGCGACGGCACGCGGGTCCGCAAGGACAATGCGCGCGTCGAGGCTTATGGCACCGTCGACGAAGCGAACAGCGTCATCGGCGTGGTGCTGGCGGTGCCTGGAATTCCGGCAGAAGTGACCCGCTGCCTGGTCGAAGTGCAGCACGACCTGTTCGACCTCGGCGGTGAGCTGTGCATCCCGAGTACGCAAGTCATCAAGGCCGAGCGCGTCGCCCAGCTCGAACAGATACTCGATCGATTCAACGACCCGCTACCCGCGCTCAAGGATTTCATCCTGCCGGGCGGCGGACCGGCCGCGGCGGCCTGCCACCTGGCGCGCACCGTGGTGCGCCGTGCGGAACGCTGCGTGTGGTCGCTGAGCGAGGTGGAAACCGTGAACGTCGAGGTGCCGCGTTACCTCAACCGGTTATCGGATCTCCTGTTCGTGGTCGCGCGCGTGCTGGCGCGGCACGAGCACGGCAGCGAGGTTCTCTGGCGCCACGACAGGGGACATTCCTGATTTGCGCTTCTCTCAAAAGGGGACGCGCCAGCTTCAGGTGCGTCCCCTTTTGCTAGCAAATCAGGAATGTCCCCATTTCACCTGGCTCCAGTCGAACGACGGGCCCGGGTCGGTCTTGCGCCCGGGCGCCACGTCTGAATGACCGACGACGCGCTCGCGCGTGATTGCCGGGTAAGCGGCTAACAACACTGGCAGCAAGGTGCGCAGCGCCGCGTATTGCGCGGGCTCGTAGGGTGTTTCGTCGGTACCCTCGCACTCGATGCCGATCGAGTAGTCGTTGCAGGACTCGCGTCCCTGCCAGCTGGACCTGCCGGCATGCCAGGCGCGCTCGTTGAACGACACGAACTGCACCACGCCGCCGTCGCGGCGAACCAGCAGGTGCGCGGACACCCGCAGGCCGGCGCGCTCGACGAACTCCGGGTGCGCGTCGGCCGGCAGGTTGCCGGTGAACAGGCGCGCGATCCACGGTCCGCCGAAATCGCCGGGCGGCAGGCTGATCCCGTGCAACACGATGAGATCGGGTTTGACGCCGGCAGGCCGGGCGTCGAAGAAGGGCGACAACACTTGTTTGGCGCCGACCAGCAGGCCGGTGCCGGGATCCACACGCATGGCAGCATCTTGCCACAGCCGCGTGCCACAATAACCGCCCGCCAACGCCACGCACGAGAGCCATGACGAGCGGCAATTCCAGCTGGGTGACGCGCGATCTCGCGCATGTCTGGCACCCGTGCACGCAGATGAAGGATCACGAGTCCGTGCCGCTGATCCCGTTGCGCGCGGGCTCCGGCGTGTGGCTCGAGGACTTCGCCGGCAAGCGCTATCTCGATGGCATCAGCTCGTGGTGGGTGAATCTCTTCGGCCACGCCAACCCGGACATCAATGCCGCGCTGCGCGAGCAGCTCGAACGGCTCGAACACGTGATCTTTGCCGGCTTCACTCACGAGCCGGCCGTGGCGCTGGCCGAGGAACTCACGCGCATCGCACCGCGCGGGCTCAACCGCTGCTTTTTCGCCGACAACGGCTCGGCGGCGATCGAAGTTGCAGTCAAGATGAGTTTCCACTTCTGGCGCAACACCGGGCACACGCGCAAGACGCGCTTCATCACGCTGGCGAACAGCTACCACGGCGAGACGCTGGGGGCGCTGGCGGTGGGCAACGTCGAGCTGTACAAATCAATCTACCAGCCGCTGCTGATGGACGTGATCACCGTGCCCTCGCCCGACGCATTTCTGCGCGAACCGGGCGTGAGCGAAGCACAACATGCCGAGCGCATGTTCGCGCACATGGAAGAGGCGCTGGCGCGCCACCACGAAGAAGTCGCCGCAGTGATCGTCGAGCCGCTGGTGCAATGCGCCGGCGGCATGCGCATGTACGACGCGCGTTACCTGCAGCTGCTGCGCGAAGCCTGCAACCGACACGGCGTGCACCTGATCGCCGACGAAATTGCGGTCGGCTTCGGGCGCACCGGCACGATGTTCGCCTGCGAGCAGGCCGGGATCCGGCCCGACTACCTGTGCCTGTCCAAGGGCCTGACCGGCGGTTACCTGCCGCTGTCGGTGGTGCTGACCACGGACGTCGTGTACGACGCCTTTTACGACGAATACGTGAAGCTCAACGCCTTCCTGCATTCACACAGCTACACCGGCAATCCCCTCGCCTGCGCCGCGGCCAACGCCACGCTGAAAATTTTCCGTGAGCAGCCGGTGATCGAGCGCAATCGCGACCTCGCGCGGCAGATGGCGGCGAGCGTCGCGCACCTGCGCGACCACGCGCACGTCGCAGAAATCCGCCAGCGCGGCATGATCCTCGCCATCGAGCTGGTGCAGGACCGTGCGACGCGCGCGCCGTACCCCTGGCAGGAGCGCCGTGGACTGCGCATCTACCGGCACGCGCTCGAGCGCGGCGTGCTGCTGCGCCCGGTGGGCACGACCCTCTATTTCATGCCGCCCTACGTGATCGCGCCCGAAGAAATCGAGCTGCTGGCGCGGGTCGCCACCGAGGGCATCGGGCTCGCATGCGCCTGACGCGCATCCACGTGCCCGGGCCGCTGGCGCCAGACAGCGAGATCACGCTGCCACCGCAGGCCGGCGAACACCTCACGCGCGTGCTGCGCCTCGAGCCCGGCGCGGCATTCACGCTGTTCGACGGGCGCGGCGGTGAATATGCGGCGCAGCTCGCGCCGCGCAGCGGCAAGTCGGCGCGCGCCCGCGTGCTCGCGCACGCGCCCGTGGAACGCGAATCACCGCTCGACATCACGCTGCTGCAGGGCATCGCGCGCGGCGAGCGCATGGATCTCATCGTGCAGAAATCCACCGAGCTGGGCGTGACGCGCATCGTGCCGGTCACCACCGAGCGCTCGGTGGTGCGCGTCGAACAGCGGGGTCAACGCAAGCGCGATCACTGGCAGTCGATTGCCATCTCGGCCTGCGAGCAATGCGGACGCAACCGCATTCCCGAAGTCGAGCTGCCGCGCGCACTGCAGGATGCGCTCGCGGCGCTTGCCGCGGGTACGCGCGGCTTGCTGTTGGCCGCCGACGCGGCCGCCAGCCTGGCGAGTGCAGCGCGAGTCCCGCGCGCACCGCTCGCGTTGCTCATCGGCCCGGAGGGCGGGCTCGCCGACGACGAGGTGCGGCTGGCCGTCACGCATGGCTTCACGAGCTGCCGCCTCGGACCCCGCGTCATGCGCACCGAGACGGCGGGCCTCGCTGCGCTTGCGGCCTTGCAGGCAATTGCTGGAGATTTCACGGGCTGAACCCGGCCCGGGAGGGCGACATGTACGAAAAGAAGACATCGGATCCGATCACCCGACCGCGTTTCCTGCGACGCCTGGCGGCGCACGCGGCGGTGGCCATGAGCCTGGTGGTCGTTTCGCTCGCCATCGGCATGGCGGGCTACTGCGGCTTCGAACATCTGGCGCCCCTCGACGGCTTCCTGAATTCCGCCATGTTGTTGGGCGGCATGGGTCCGGTGAACGCGCCGGTCACCGCGGCGGGCAAACTATTTGCCGGACTGTTCGCGCTCTACGCCGGCCTGGTATTCATCGTCAGCGCGGCGCTGCTGTTCACGCCCCTGCTGCACCGGCTGATGCATCGATTCCACTGGAGCGGCGAATAGCGGAGAAGTCACGTGGCAGAAAATGATCCGGAAAACCTGCCGCCGCAGTGGATTCCCGAAAAGCCGCCGGAGGCGTCGCCGCGCAGCACCGGTTCAAGGATTGCAGAGGTGTTGCTATGGTTCGCGGTCATCGGCACCTTTGCCTCGGTGGCAATTCCGACCCTGGCAGGCCAAGGCGTCGAACAACGGCACCTCCCCAGCGGACTCATCGGCTTCCTGTTGTGGCCATTCCTGTTGGCGCGGGTACGCCGCGCCGAGAATCCCTGGATCTATCCGCTCGCCGGGCTGGTGCTGTTCTTCGGTCTGATCTTCGTCGGTCCGATGGTGCGCGCCAGGCCGGGTGGCGCGGAGACCGACGAACTGATCGCCGCACTCGAGGTGTTCGAGCCGGAAACCGCGCGGCGCGCACGCGCGATCGAGAAAGATCCGGTGCGAATGAAAGAAGTGCTGGTTCCCGCGATGTTTCGCGCGATGCAGATCGCGCCGGATGCGGCCCTGGTCGAATACCGCGACGCGCACTTCCAGCTCATTTCGACGGCCAATGGCGTCAATCGTGAACGGTGCGCCGACATCGCGACGGGGCGTGGATTGGGCCGCATGTCCTTCCAGGAGCAGCTGCAGATGGCGCGCGTAACCTCGCGACTGATCCGCGC
>Ga0134123_10003533_pt1 | contig 10169 bp, 7 predicted proteins | sample KB303_FD_96460 | JGI IMG/M metagenome (GOLD analysis project Ga0134123, IMG submission 96460) | Terrestrial soil microbial communities without Nitrogen fertilizer from Kellogg Biological Station, Michigan, USA - KB3-0-3 | ecosystem: Environmental > Terrestrial > Soil > Unclassified ...
AGCTGCGCCAGGGCGACACCACCAGCCACGTCGGCGCCATCGGCACCCTCGGCCTGGGGGCGGTGTTCTAGATCGATCGCCGTCGTCGACCTCGCAACGACGATCCGCTCGACTCGGGACACCCCCACCCAGCCTCCCCCGCCCGCGGACGGTCGGGGGAGGAGTCCGGCCTCCTCCCCCGCGGTCCGCCGTGGGGGAGGTCGGGTGGGGGTGTCCCTCATCGAGGGATCTCACTCCACCAGCACCGAGGCATCCAGCAGGTTCGTCCCGCTGTCCGCCTCCCACCCCAGGTTCGACACCCGCACCGCATACGCCGGATTCAGCTCCAGGCTCTGGGCGGCGTCGGGCAGCCACAGCCCCACCTGGTAGCTCCCCGGCATCACGCCAGCAGGGACCTTCACCGACAGGCAGAGATCGACGGCCTCGCCGGGGGCCCAGCGGCGGGGATCGACGTCCACGGGCAGCGCCACGCGCTCGGGGCCCATCAGCACCAGCGATACGGGACGGCGGTTGTAGACGCGGCCGAAGCCGTCGTTGACCACCCTCAGGGAGACCGACAGCGTCTCGCCCGCCTTCACCTTCGCGGGCACGCCGGAGCCGAGCGCGACCAGCCGATACCCCAGGCGGCAGCGGATGGTGGAGAAGCAGCCGCCCGCCTTCCAGCCGTCGAGGACCTCGGGGTGGTAGTCGTCGTTGAGGAAGCTCCAGTGCAGGCGGGCCAGCTCGGCCAGGGCGGAGGGGCAGGCCGAGCGGGGCGGGTTCGGGGCGCAGGTCTCGCCGCCGACGGGGACGAAGGCGGAGTCGGCGACGGCGTAGTCCCGTTCGCCCGGGACGACGTAGGTGCCCTCGTCGTCGGCGCTGGCGAGGAAGCAGTCGTTGAGGTGGCCGATGCGGGCCAGCGACTGGGACGAGAAGGCGGTGGCCTCGGTGAGCGGGCCGCCGTAGGCCTCCTGCTTGTAGGCGGGGCGGCGGGTGAGGATCATGCGGTCGGCGGGGAGCGCGGCCAAAAGGGCGTCGAAGATCTGCTTGCGCGCCTGCGGGCTGGTGAGCCCGTTGGTGGACGAGTGCCACTCGCCCCAGGCGCCCACGAACCCCGGGTGCAGCACCGCGATCACGTCGGCGTTGGCGCGCAGGAGCGGGGTCAGCTGCTGGATGTGGGCGAGCACGCGCTCGAGCGGGGCGTCGGCCTGCATGCCGTCGGCGTAGTAGATGCGCGGATGCACCTTGAGGCCCGCCCGGCGGATGCTGGCGAAGGAGGCGGTCAGCCGATCGAGGAGCGCCTGATCGAGATCCCGGTTGCGGTACTCGGGGATCAGCACCTTGCCGTAGATCAGGCTGAAGCCGGCGGAGCGCAGGTTGGCGACGTCGAGGTTGCGCAGGTCGCGGAAGGCGTACAGGCCCCGCTCGGGGTTGAGCACCCCCGTGCACTCGGGATCGCCCGAGGGATCGGCGCCGCGGCTGAACAGCTTCGGAGCCAGCACCTTCGTCAGGGTCCCGCAGGCGGCCGCAGCACCGTCCGCGACCATCTCCGGTCCGGCATCCGCCAGGGCGTCGGGCAGCACGGTGTCCGACGCCGGCACGACGGCGTCGGCCGCGGCGGCGGCGTCAGCGCGCGGCGGAGCGGGGCCAGGGGAGGCCGCCGCGTCGGGCACCGGCAGGATCTCGGGCCGCGGGGGCACGTCGGGACGGCAGCCGCACAGCAGCAGGAAAGCCAGGCCGGTCGCTCGGGTCGCCATCGCCGCCTATCAGAGACAGGAGGCGGCGATCTGTCGCAGCCAGTTCAGCGATGAGAACGTCGCCGGCGCAAGAGCAGCGCGATGGCGGCGAGCGCCAGCGGTGACGCACCGGCCCGGCCGAGGTTGCACCCGCCGCCTCCGCGGGGCGGGGCCGCGGTGCCGGCGTCGGGCTCGGGCTCGGGCTCCGGCTCCGGCCTGGGCGGCGTCACGGGCGGCGCGGCCGCGTCGGGGGCCGGCACGGGCGGGGACGGCGCCACGTCGGCGGGAGCGCCCGCGTCGGCCGGAGGCGGCGGCGACACGGGCGCGCCGCCGTCGGGGGGCATCCACTCGGGCTCGCCGTTGGGGTGCTTGTAGCAGGTGGTGCAGACGCCCCCCTCGTCGATCTTGATCGACGCCGGCAGCGGGGCGCCGACCATCTTCCACATGTTGGCGAGCTCCTCGCTGGGGAGGAAGCTGGTCTTCCACGGGGTGGCCTTGCCGGGGAAGGTCGGGTACGGGCCGATCTCCTTGGTGTAGTTGTCGCCCAGCCAGTACTGGCCGGTCGACTCGTCGATCACATTCAACACCACCGGGCCGGCCGAGGGATCCGCCTCCTTCGAGACACGCAGGTTGAAGATCCCCTCGATGAGGGCGATGACCATGGCCCGCGGCGCGGGGGTGAAGCTGCCGTGGCTCTCGCCGGGGCCCAGCACCAGCGACAGCGCCGTGCCCTTGGTCCGGTGGGCGAACATGTCGCCGCGGAAGTGGCCCATGCTGTTCTTGAGATCGTTGGTGCCGATCTCCCAGATCATGGGCGTCTTGAGGGCCGCGCCCGTGTACTGCACGCCCCCCGACGACTTGTCGAAGATGAGCGCCATGCGCTCGGGGAAGCAGGCGTTGAAGTAGTTCCAGTAGTCGCCGCCGTGGGAGTGGCCGCAGCCGACGATGGGGGCATTGGCCAGCTCGGGGTGGTTGGCCGCCTTGCCGACCTCGGTCAGCTTGTCGAGCAGCCCCTTGAACTCGCCGCCCGTGCAGCGGTTGGCGTAGGAGGCGAAGGCGTTCTCGCCCGACAGCGACACCACCCCCACCCCCAGGCGCTTGGCCAGGGCCTGGAAGTCGGCGCTCTTGCACCACCCCGCTCCGGCGCCCACCGAGGTGCAGGCGATGATCCCGCGCACCTTCGTCACGCCCTCCGGCACCCACAACGTCGCGTTCACCGCCGAAGCGGGCCGCGGCGCCAGCACGCCCAGGGCCACGACGTAGGGGGCCATCCTCGAACGCAGGACCTGCATGACTTCTCGCCTGCTCCTTTGGGGGCTGAGGCCGCGTCATTTCGCGGACGCGCGCCTCGTCGAAGATTGGTGCGGGGGCCGATTCTTGTGAGGGATTCCCGGGGGGATTGCGGTTTTCCGCGGATCAGCCGACCATCGATCGTTGTTGTTTGCGGGGCGAAAACGGACGGTGCGCCGGTGCCAGAGGGTGGCCGTGCTGGTGGTGTCGCTGGCCGCCGCCACCGCGCGCGCCCAGACCCGCAGCGAGCCCCGCGGCGACCTCTCCCACATCGTGGCCGAGCTGATCGAATCGTTGTCGAACACGCGCGGCCGCGTCTTCGACTTCCTCGAGACGGTCGAGCTGTGGGACGCCGAGGGCGAGATCGATCGCCTGGTGGGCAACCCCTGGGAGCTGCACGACTCGACCCAGTACAAGCTGCGCCTCCTGCCGCTGCGGCTGACCTATCCCGCCTACAGCCGCCTGGTGTCGCAGATGACCCGCCTCGACGATCTGCGCGGGCTGCGCATCCAGAACGTCAGCCCCGACTCCGTCGACAACCTGGCCGTCACCTTCGACACCTTGAGCCCTGATCGCCGCCCCGAGGACTTCGCCGGGGCGCTCCTGGGCCAGTTCAGCGCCCGCGAGTACGCCGACCTGGGCGTCTTCGCGCTGTCGCACCAGCCGTTCTTCCCGGACAGCGACGAGGGGTGGCGGCACGTCAAGCACCGCATGGGCCAGAACAAGTACCTGGTCGCGGGTGGCGCGCTGGCCCTGGGGGCGGCCTTCAACGCCGGCGCCTTCGCCCGCTCGGGCGGCATCACCGCCAGCACCGACAAGCAGTTCGGCCTGGGCTGGTACGGCGGCATCCGCAGCTTCGGCATGCGCATGCGGCCGCAGCTGCGCGGAGGTCTGACGTTGAAGGCGCCGGCCCTGGAGATGGCGGTGGGCCTGTGGGAGCGGGTTCGCCCCGGCGACGCCGATCGGCGCACGGCCCTCGAGGCGGCCGTGCGCGAGGGCTGGCTGTCGCGGCTGTCGCGCCCGACCGGCTGGGACGCCTTCTTCGAGGCCGCCTTCCGGCGCGTGCTGCAGTCGCAGCCCGGCTACCTGGGCGAGCGCACCACCGGCCGCCTGGGCCTGTTCGCGCGCAAGGACCGGCCGCTGCGCCTGCGCAACCTCATCTTCCGCAGCTCGGCCGAGATGGAGTCGGATCTGCAGGAGAACGCCCGCTTCGTGGTGGGCCTGGGCTTCGAGAAGGCGCGCACCGGCCTGGCCACGGTGCTGCAGCTCTCCCGCACCGCCATCGTGCGCGACGGGAACCGCACCAACGAGTCGCGCGGCGGCGTCTTCGTGGCGGGCACCGTCGAGCCGCCCACCCAGTTCATCATCGATGCCATGCACCGCGAGGCGCGCCTGGTGCGGGAGGAGGTCCAGGCCGCCCAGGCCCTGCACGACGCCTCGCCGGCCGAGCTGGACGCCCGGCTGGCGCCGCTGGCCACCTCGCTGGCCAGCTACCTCGAGGCGCGGCGGCTGGCCTACTCGATCCTGCGCTGGGAGCGGATGCCGGACGAGCTGCACGGACCGCTGGATCCGGACCTGCTGCTGCAAGCGCGCGGGCTGGTGGTGGAGCGGCAGCACGCGCTTGCCGACTTCCTGCGGGAGGCCTCGCGCCGGCTGGACGAGACCGAGAAGCGGACCGCGGCGGTGAACGATCTGGTCCAGCGCGATCGCGACCCGGCCATGGTCGACGCCTACGTGGCCGAGCTGGACGCGCTCGGCCGCATCCGCCGCCGCGAATCGGCGCGCATCGGCCACGCCCTCTTCGCCTTCCAGCACTACCGCGAAGCGCTGGGCCGGATGGCCGTCTCCAGCGAGCTGGTGGCCGAGCGCCAGCTCGACTGGCTGCCGCCCGTCGACATGCGCCGCCTGACCGCGGCCGCCAGCCCGCCCTGACGCGTCCGCGGGGTGTTGCCGGGGGTCCGGTCCGCCCCAGACTGAGGACCATGAGGCGCGTACGAAAGCACCAGCGGATCCGCAGCACGGCCGAAGGCGACAGCTTCGAGACGCAGCTCCTCACCTCGGGGCGCAAGCGCGGCAGTCCACCGGAGGGCCTGGTGGGCGCCCACCGCCAGCGGCGCGAGCCGACCGGCGAGCTCGACACCTCGTCGGACCGCGAGAAGGAGCCGCTGGGACACGGCGCCGACGTGGCCCCCACGGTGAAGGCGACGCGCCGGGAGCAGGAGCGCCACCGGCGGGAGCGCGAGATCGGCCGGGTGGCCGCCGGAACGGAGCGGAACGTGCGGGACCGCCGGGCCCCGGGCGTCACCCGCGCCAAGCTCGAGGCCGCTGCCCGGGGCGCCGACGAGGCCGTGAGCAAGCAGCGCTCGGCCCGCCGCCGCTGACCGCGCCCTTCACCCGCGCGTGACCGAGACACGCTCTCGGTGGGTTTTGACTTGTGCCACCGCCCCCGAGCCGTGAGGATCCGGGGATGCGTCTAGCTTTTGCCGCCCTGCTCGGGGGTGTCCTGCTCTGCGCCGGGGGGCGAGCCTTCGCCATCGGGGAGGTGGTCACCGACGTGCGGGTGCAGAACAACGTCCGCACCGAGGACGACACCGTGCGATCGATCGCCGGCATCAGCATCGGCGACGTCATCGAGGCCGACACCCTCGAGCGCGCCCGCGAGCGCCTGCACACCTCGGGGATGTTCGCCGACGTCAACGTCTTCTGGGAGCCGTTCCGCGACGGCGTGCGCGTCTACATCAACATCAAGGAGAAGTTCCCCTGGGCCCCGGTGCCGACCTTCTCCTACTCGCCCGGCAACATCTCGGGCGGCCTGGTCGTCGCCCACAGCAACCTCTTCGGCCGGGGCAAGCGCGGGGTCATCGGCGGGCGCCTCTCCACCGTCGATTCGGGCGCCCTGCTCGTCTACGACGATCCGGCGATGTTCGGCTCGTGGGTCTTTTACCAGCTGCGCGGGCAGTTCAAGGACACCGTCATCCCCGAGTTCAGCAACGAGAAGGACGTCCCGGTCGAGCCGCTCCGGCAGACGCGCTTCCGCTCGTACGGCGGCGAGGTCAGCCTGGGGGTGGCCTGGCTGCGCAAGGTGAAGACCGCGGTGGGCTGGGGCTACGACCAGTACAACTTCCGCGGCTCGAAGCCCGGCGATCCCGAGGATCCCGCCGCCGTCGACTACGGCGACGCGGCCATGGGCGCCAAGCGGGGCATGGTCAAGGCCGGCCTGACCTTCGACTTCCGCGGCCGCGAGCACGCCATCGTCTACGGCAACGCCCTGGGCTTTGGCCTGGAGTGGGGGGCGCCCAAGTTCGGCAGCGACCAGAACATCAACTACTGGAAGGCCAGCGCCGCCTACGAGCAGGGCATCCGCTTCTTCCGCAAGCACAACTTCATCCTGCGCGCCGGGGCCATCGTGGGCGAGGATCTGCCCATCTGGTCCGAAAACTACGCCGGCGGCACCAACCTGCGCGGCTTCGTCTATCGCCAGTACACCGGCGACACCCAGGCCAGCGCCCAGGCCGAGTACCATTTCCCCCTCTTCTCGATCAGCAAGCTGGACGTACGCGGCCTGTTCTTCGGAGACGGCGCCGCCGTGTGGTGGCGCAAGCTCCCGCCCAAGACCGCCGGCCCCATGGGCACCGAGGTCTACACCGACCGCCCCGACGGCCGCCGTTTCCTGCCGCCCCAGTACGTCAAGCAGGGCTTCGACCCCCACCGCGACGTCCACGTCGGCGTGGGCGGCGGCATTCGGTTTTTCCTACGCTCGGTGGCGGTGCCGCTCGTGGGCGTGGACATCGGCCACGGCATCGGCACGGGGACGGTGCGGTTGATCCTGGTGCTGGGCGCGTAGCGCTCAGTGATCGAACGCGGTGGGCACGCCCATCGGAAAGTCTCTGCCCCGCACCTCGCCGTGATCGAACAGCGCGCGCAGGATGGCGCAGCGGGCGGGCTCGGCGGCCTCGTCGCAGCGCGAGCGCTCCGCGCGCAACGACTCGACGTCGACGCGGGCGCGGTAGATCGGGCTGAAGGCGCCCGATGAGAAGGCGCTGGGGCTGATCTCGGGGGCGGGGGCCTCGCGGGGGTGGCAGAAGCGGCAAGTGGTGCCGCCCTCGTCGCGGACGTGGGCGAAGGGGTAGTCGGGGCCCACGGGCTCGCTGATCGGGAAGCGCAGCTCGGCCTTGACCGAGCGATCGGCGGCCACCAGCTGGCCCATCTCCAGGAGCTGCTGGCCCTGGCCCTCGGGGACCACCGACATGATCACGTCGCCAAGGAAGAGAAAGATGCGGGGGCTGCGCGCGGCGGGGGCCGGCTGCAGGCTGACGGTGCTCAGCGCTGCGTGCACCTGCAGGGGGCGGTCCAGGCTCTCGAGGAAGCAGGGCAGCTCGAGCGGGCGCGGCAGGGCGTTGGCCAGGACCACCACCTCGGCCACCGTGCGGGGTGACCCCGAGACGCCCGCCGGCCGGCAGGCGCTGGCGGGCGCGGCGACATCGTCGTTCGGAGCGGCGTCGGGGGCAAGCCGGGGCGCCGGTGAGGCGCAAGCGGCCACAGCCAGAAAACCGCAGAGGTGGCGCCTCGACATCCGTCCCCCATCTTAGCTTCAAGGGCCCGCTCGGGCCGGACGATGTTCCAGGTGTGCTGTGCCCGCTCCCGGCGAATGTCTGAGTGAAGACGAGGCCGCGCGCTTCCTGGCGTGCCGGCTGACGGCGGAGGAGAGCGCGCGGGCGCGCGCTCACCTGATGACCGGCTGTGCGTCGTGCCAGCAGGCGGTGGTGGCCGCGGCGCGCGGCCTGCCCGGGGGGAGCGGGCCCTCCATCACCCGCCACCTGGGCGAGGGCGCGGCCGCGGAGGAGGCCCGGCTGGCCGCGGGCACGGTCGTGGGCCGCTACCAGATCACGCGCTTCATCGGCGGCGGGGGCGGCGGCCAGGTCTACGAGGCCTTCGACCCCCAGCTGGCGCGCGCGGTGGCGCTCAAGCTGATCCGCGCCGAGCGCGCCGAGCAGCCGCACCTCGTAGGCGAGGCACGGGCGCTGGCCCGGCTCTCGCACCCCAACGTCGTCAACGTCTACGACGCCGGCATCCACGAGGGGCGGGCCTACGTGGTGATGGAGCTGGTCGAGGGCGTCTCGCTCGAGCGCTGGCTGGAGGAGGCGCCGCGCTCGTGGCGCGAGATCGTCGAGCGGTTCCTGGACGCCGGTCAGGGGCTGGCGGCCGCCCACGCCGCGGGCCTGGTCCACCGCGACGTCAAGCCGGCCAACGTCATCCTGGGGGTGGGCGGGCGGGCGCGCATCGCCGACTTCGGGCTGGCCGAGCCGTCGGGCCACACCCCGCGCGCCGGGCAGATCTCGGGCACGCCTGCGTACATGGCCCCCGAGCAGTTCGTGGGCGAGCCGGCCGACGCCCGCAGCGATCAGTTCAGCTTCTGCGTGGCCTTCTACTGGGCGCTGTTCGGACAGCACCCCTTCCGGCAGACCTCGGTCGAGGGCGCCGACCTGCTCACGGTGGCCCGCGAGGTGATGACCGGACAGATCAGGCCCGCCCCGCGCGCCAAGGGCGTCCCCGCCTGGCTCGAGCGGGCGCTGGCCCGCGGCCTGGCCAGCGATCCCGGACAGCGCCACCCCTCGATGGCGGCGCTGCTCGAGGAGCTCGGTCGCGGGCTGGCGGCGCCGCCGCGCGGCCGCGGGCGCGGGTGGATGGTGGCGGCGGTGGCGGGCCTCACCCTGGTGGGGCTGGGGCTGGGCCTGGGGGTGGCGGGGCACGGGCGGCGCGCGGCCCAGGCCGGCCGCTGTGGCGACGGCAAGCGCCGCGCACCCGTCGAGGAGTGCGACGACGGCAACCGCCGCGACGGCGACGGCTGCAGCAGCCAGTGCCTGCGCTGCGAGGACGGCGACGCCCACTTCGTCTGGGCCCAGAGCGGCCGCTGCTACTCGCGCCACGATCGCCCCCTGCCCTGGGACCAGGCCGCGGCCGCCTGCAACGCCATCGGCGCCCACCTGGTCAGCTTCAACGCCTGGGCCGAGATGCGCGAGGTGAGCACCCGGCTGCTGCCCGACCGGAGGGACTCGTACTGGGTCGGCCTCTCGGACATGTGGGGCAGCGGCGAGTACCGCTGGAACAGCGGCGAGCCGCAGAACCTCTTGCTGCGCTGGTCGGCCGAGCCTCCCCCGCCCGGCCGCTGCGTGGCCATCGACGCCGCCGGCAGCATCACCGCCGACCTCAAGCCGATGCACGCCCAGCCCTGCCCCGAGCCGCGCGGCTTCCTGTGCGAGAAGGAGGAGTGGCGGATCTCGCCCGCCAACGCCCACGCCTACCGCCAGGTCGGGATGGTGCAGACCTTCGACGAGGCGACCGCCGCCTGCGCCCGCGCCGGCGCCCACCTGGTGACCATCGCCGACGGCGACGAGAACGCCTTCGTGGGCGGTCAGTTCCTGGGCACCCTGTGGCTGGGCGGCATCAAGAAGCAGAAGACCGGCTACTTCCAGTGGGTGACCGGCGAGCCCTTCGACTTCGAGTTCTTCGCCCCCGGCGATCCCGATCTCAACACCATCCCCGACTGCCTGGTGATGGGCGACGATCGCAAGTGGTACGACCGCGCCTGCAACGGCGCCAAGGGCGGCCCCTACGCCGCCATCTGCGAGGTCGAGTAGCGCTCAGGGAACGAGGCGAGCGAGGCCGATGCGCCAGGTCTGCGTCCTCATCGCGCCGGGCAGCTCCTCGATGCTCATCCAGGCGGCGATGACCTCGTCACCGCGACGGCCGAGCCGCACGACGCGGCTGTCCGCCGGCTGCTGGGTGATGCGGATTGATGGCACGCCGGGGGCGCCCATCGGCCGCCGGTGCGCCAGGGCGAGGTTGACGGTCTGGAGCGCGGGGACCGGGACCTCACCCAGCTCGAGGATCTCGCTCTTCCAGGCGAGGACCGCCGGGGCGGAGCCGCCAAGCGGCTCGCCCGCCGCCAGGGTCACCGCCGACGCGGAGATCGGAGCGCCGCGGCCGTCGAGGGGGACGACCACGCGAGCGCCGGCGAGCACGTGGAGCAGCTGGGGCTCGTTCCCTTCGCCGACCAGGCGAGGCGCACGCGCCCCTGCCACCACGGCCTGGCCCAGGGCCTTGCCGTCGAGACCGACCTTGAGCAGGAAGACGCCCTGCCCCGGCTCGATGCTGGCGGCCAGG
>Ga0134123_10003535_pt1 | contig 10168 bp, 8 predicted proteins | sample KB303_FD_96460 | JGI IMG/M metagenome (GOLD analysis project Ga0134123, IMG submission 96460) | Terrestrial soil microbial communities without Nitrogen fertilizer from Kellogg Biological Station, Michigan, USA - KB3-0-3 | ecosystem: Environmental > Terrestrial > Soil > Unclassified ...
GGGCCGGACTGGACGATCGGCTCCTTGATCGAGAGCCGCGCGACCGCGTCGGCGGCGGCCTGCGTGCACGACGGCGCGCCCGCGGCGGCGCCGTCGGCGACCTTGAGCGGCGTGCAGACGCGATCCTGGTTCAAGAGGTACGGGCGATCGATGCCCGAGAAGCCTCCGAACCTGTCGGCCCCCGCGGTCCCGGCCACGAGCAGGGAGCCACCGAGGACCAGCGCCCCGAGCCTTCGAGGGGTGAGCTTCCGCATCGACATATGCGACGTGATAGCGCGATTCTCATTCAACTGCCCGCACTTCCAGCCGCCCCGGGTGCAACGCGCGGCGAAGCTGGTAAGTTCCGCGGGACCCGTGGCGAGCTTCTTCACCCGCGCCAGCGCAGCCCTCGATCGCGGCGTCGTCCGCCTGATGGAGCGCCGGATCGCGCCGCGCGCGCCGCGGATCGATCCCGGCGAGGCGTACGCCCGGCTGACCTCGCTCGCCGCCGCGTACAGCGACGGCACGCTCGGCCTGCCGAGCCGGTTCTTCCCGGCTCCCGACGCGCCGGCGGTCGCGCTCGCGTCCGTCGGCGACGGGCCGCTCGGCACGCAGGTGGTCGATCTGGCGTGGCCGTCGGGGTACGAGCCGTTCCACCCCGCGGCGCGCGATCTCCACGCGCGCGTCGTCGAGAACCACACGGCGCGCGCGCGGTGGTGGACCTCCGGGCGCGGCCGCCCCACCATCGTGATGCTCCACGGCTGGGCGGGCGGCTACCCGTGGGTCACCGAGCGCACGTTCGCGGTGGCGTACTGGCTGCGCCACGGCTACGACGTCGCGGCGGCGACGCTGCCGTACCACGGGGCGCGCGCGCCCGGCCCCTCGGGCGCCCTGTTCCTGACCCCGAACCCGCTGCGGACGAACGAGGCGTTCGGGCAGGCGATCTTCGAGCTCCGCGCGCTGGCGCGCTTCCTGCGCGATCGCGGCGCGTCGGGCGTCGGCGCGATGGGCATGAGCCTCGGCGGCTACACCACGGCGCTGTGGGCGAGCGTGGCGGGGCCCGCCGAGCCCGGCGGCCTCGACTTCGCCGTCGCGATGATCCCGGCGGTCTCGATGGCGCGGCTCATGTGGCGCCACGGCGAGGACAGCCCGCTGCGCCGCGCCGCCACGCGCGCGGGGATCACCGAGGACCTGTTCGCCGACGCGTTCGCGGTGCACGCGCCGATGACGCGCCCGCCGCGGCTGGCGCGCGCGGCGCTCGCCGTGATCGCGGGGCGCGGCGATCGGATCACGCCGCCGGAGCAGGCCGAGGCGCTCGCGCGGCACTGGGGCGTCGACGTCTCGTGGTTCGAGGGCGGCCACCTGGCGCAGGTCGGCCGCGGCGAGGCGCTGCGCGCCGTGCGGCGTCAGCTCGGCTCGCTCTACCTGGCGGGGCGGGAGTTTCGGCCATGACCGAGCCGGTCCGGAGACGCCGCCAGCGGAGGACCGAGCGAGGTGAACAATGACCCGCGCCGGCACCGACACCAGCTTCAGCCGGTGCTCGCTGATCCGGGCGATCGCCGGCGGGCCGCTGCTGCTCGACGGCGCGATGGGCTCGCTGCTCTACGAGCGCGGCGTGCTCCACACGCGCAGCTACGACGAGCTCAACCTGTCGCAGCCCGAGCTGATCCAGACCGTGCACGCCGACTACGCGGCGGCCGGCGCCGAGATCGTCGAGACCAACACGTTCGGCGCCAACCGGATCGCGCTCGCGCGGCACGGGCTCGCCGACCAGATGACCGCGATCAACCGCGCCGGCGTCGATCTGGCGCGCGCCGCGGCGGGGACGCGCGCGTACATCGCGGGCGCCGTGGGCCCGACCGGGGTCAAGTTCGGCATCGCCACCGCGGCGGAGCGCCGGCTCGCCCGGTTCGCGCTCGCCGAGCAGATCGACACGCTGGTGCTCGCCGGCGTCGACGCGGTCGTGCTCGAGACGTTCACGTCGATCCTCGAGATGGAGACGGCGATCGAGGTCGCCAAGGAGCGCGGCCCGCGCGTGCCGGTGTTCGCGATGATGGTGTTCGACGCGCACGGCAAGAGCGACGGCGGGCTCGGCCCGGCGGAGATCGCCGATCGGCTGATCGCGGCGGGCGCCGACGTCGTCGGCGGCAACTGCGGGATCGGGCCGGCGGAGCTGTACCAGGTCGCGGTCAACATGGTCGGGCGCGGCGCGCCGGTGATCGCGCAGCCCAACGCCGGCCTGCCCGCCTCCGTCGACGGGCGCACGCTGTACGTGGCCAACCCGGAGCACTTCGGCGTGTTCGCGCGCCGCATGCTGAAGAGCGGCGTGCGGCTGATCGGCGGCTGCTGCGGCACCACGCCCGAGCACACGCGCGCGATGCTCGGCGCGGTGCGGATGATGCGCGGCGAGGTGGTGGGCGCGCTCGACGAGCGGCGGACCGGCGACGGCGCGGCCGCCGGCGCGGCGCGGATCTCGGCGCCGGCGCAGCCGCGGCCGGCGAAGCGGCCGGTCGGCGAGCGCAGCCGGCTCGGCGGCCGGCTGGCGCGCGGCGAGTTCATCGTGTCGGTGGAGCTGACGGCGCCGCTCGGCAGCGACCTCGGCAAGACCAAGCAGCAGGTGGCCGATCTGGCGCGCGGCGGCGTCGACATCGTGAACATCGCCGACGGGCCGCGCGCGTCGGCGCGGATGGCGAACGTGGCGGTGTGCGCGCGGCTCGCCGCCGAGACCGCCGTCGAGCCGATCCTGCACGTGTGCGCGCGCGACCGCAGCTTCCTCGGGCTCGTGGCGCACCTGCTCGGCGCGCAGGGGCTGGGGCTGCGCAACCTCGTCATCATCACGGGCGATCCGCCGAAGATGGGCGACTACCCGTTCTCGACGCCGGTCTACGACGTCGACTCGGTGGGCCTGTTGCGGATCGCGGCCGGGCTCAACGCCGGCGTCGATCCGGCCGGCAAGGAGTGCGAGCCGACGGCGTTCGTGCTCGCGACCGGCGCCGAGCCCGGCGCGCACGATCGCGAGCGCGAGCTGCGCCGGCTCGAGGACAAGAAGGCGGCGGGCGCCGAGCTGGTGATGACGCAGCCGGTGTACGATCCGCGGACGCTCGAGCGCTTCCTCGACGACGCGGCACCGCTCGGGCTGCCGGTGATGGTCGGCATCCTGCCGCTGGCGTCGCACCGCAACGCGGAGTTCCTGCACAACGAGGTGCCCGGGATGTCGATCCCGGCCGAGTTCCGCGAGCGGATGGCGAAGGTCGGCTCGGGGCCGGCCGCGCGCGCCGAGGGGATCCGGATCGCGCAGGAGGCGCTCGCCGCGGTCCGCCACCGGGTCGCCGGCGCGTACGTGATGCCGCCGTTCAACCGCGTCGACGCCGCGCTCGCGGTGCTCGAGGTCTGCCGCGATCGCTGGGCGCCGCAGCGACCCGCGGCGGGGGCCAGCCCCCTGTGAGCGCAGCGAACACCTCCGTACAGCCGAGCGTTTCGCGAGGCGATCGACACGGGGCGCTCGCCCCCCGGGCGAGGGCCTCGTGAGCTTGACCCTCGACGAGGCGCGCGCGCTGCACGACGAGATCTGCGTGCTCGACCTGCACGCCGACACCGCGAAGCTGATGGACAAGCTCGGCTACGACCTCGCGCTGCGGCACGAGCGCCCGCTGCCGCGGCGCATGAGCGTGTTCGGCCACGTCGACCTGCCGCGGCTGCGCGAGGGCGGCGTCGCGGGCCAGTTCTTCAGCTTCTGGACCAACCCGTACCCGGAGCGCGGCTGCACCCGCTCGGTGGTGCGCCAGCTCGACGCGCTCGACGCGGCGATGGCCCGGCACCCGGCCGAGCTGGCGTGGACGCGCACCGGCGCCGACGTCCGCGCCGCGAAGGCCGCGGGCCGGATCGCCGCGCTCGGCGGGATCGAGGGCGGCCAGGCGCTCGAGGGCCAGCTCGACGCGATCGAGGCGTTCGCGCGGCGCGGCGTGCGCTACCTCGGCCTGCTGCACTTCTCGGCCAACGCGCTCGGCCGGCCCGCGAAGGGCCGCGGCGCCGACCCGGCGCAGGGGCTGACCGCGCTCGGGCGCGACGCGGTGCGCGAGTGCGAGCGGTGCGGCGTGATCGTCGACCTCGCGCACATCAACCGCCGCGGCTTCTTCGACGCGCTCGAGCTCGCGACGCTGCCGCCGATGGTCTCGCACACCGGCGTGCTCGGCGTACACGCGCACTGGCGCAACATCGACGACGAGCAGCTGCGCGCGGTCGCCGACAAGGGCGGCTGCGTCGGCATCATCTTCGCCCGCCGCTTCCTCGGCTCGGCCTCGATCGACGCCGTGGTCGATCACCTGCTCCACGTGATCGACGTGGCGGGCGAGGACGTCCCCGCGCTCGGCTCGGACTTCGACGGCTTCGTGGTCCCGCCGATCGGGCTCGAGGACGTGGCCGCGCTGCCGAACCTGACGGTGGCGCTGTCGCGGCGCGGCGTCGGTCCGCGCGCGCTCGAGAAGATCCTCGGCGGCAACGTGCTGCGCGTGCTCGACGCCGTCCCGGCGTGGGGCAGGCTCGCGAGCCCATCGTGATGTCCCGCCTCGCCCTGCTCTGCGCGCTCCTCGCCGGCGCCTGCTCCGGCGGCGAGAAGAAGCCGCAGGACCCGGCCGGCGGCAGCGGCGCCCCGGGCAGCGGCAGCGGCGGCAGCGCCGGCCCGGGCAGCGGCGGCAGCAGCAACGGCAGCAGCGGCAGCAACGGCAGCAGCGCCCTCGCCGAGCCCGCGCTCCCCCCGGCGCCGCCGCTCCCCGACGTGCCGGCGGGGCTGCCGCCGGCGCCGGCGAACCCGGCGATCACGCCCGAGGCCGTGGCGCTCGGCGAGCTGCTGTTCTGGGACACGCGGCTGTCGATCACGAACCTCATGTCGTGCGCGACCTGCCACCTGCCGGAGCAGGGCTTCGCGGGCGCCGCGCGCCAGGACACCGCCGCCGGCAAGCCGAACCTGCGCCGCGCCCCCGCGCTGGCGAACCTGGCGTGGCAGAAGGAGCTCGGCTGGGACGGGCGGTTCGCCGCGCTGGGCCTCCAGCTCGCGATGCACGTCCGCGGCCAGCTCGGCGGCGATCTCGCGGACGCCGTCGCTCGTATCAGCGATGTGCCCGGGTACCGGCCGCACTTCGCGCGCGCGGGCGGCGCGACCGCGGACACCGCGCTCGCCGCGCTGGCGGCGTACATCTCGACCCGCTACGAGGGCGGCGCGCCGTGGGATCGCCTCGAGCGCGCGCCCGACGTGCCCGCCGAGCTCAAGGCCGGCTACCTGCTGTTCACGGGGCGCGCGCAGTGCGCCGTGTGCCACACGCCGCCGCTCTACACCGATCAGCGCTACCACCGCCTCGGCCTGATCAAGTCGCCCGACGACGGCCGCGGCCTCGTCGACGCCAGGCAGCAGGGCGCGTTCAAGACCCCGACCCTGCGCGGGGCCGCCTCGCGCGCCGCCTTCTTCCACGACGGCAGCGCGGAGACGCTCGACGCCGCGATCGACTGGCACCTCGCCGGCGGCACCGGCCAGGGCGCCGATCGGTCGATCATCGATCCCGCGCTCAGGAAGCTGGCGCTGAGCGCGGCCGAGCGCGCGCAGCTCGGCGCGTTCGTCCGCGCGCTGACCGACACGACGGCCTCCGTGCCGAGGAAGCCGGCGCTGCCGTGATCGCGAGCGCCCGCGCCGAGCTCGAGGTCGCGCTGGGCGGCGTCCAGCTCCGCGCGATGGAGCGCGCGATCGCGCTCGCGGCCGGCGTGCGGGCCGGCGAGGCGCCCGGCGGCGTCGCGTACTGCGCGCGGTCCGGGCGCTCGCGCGCCGCCGTGCCGATCGTCGGCATCCACGGCTTCGGCGGCGACAAGGAGACCTGGCTCATGATGGCGGCGCTGATCCCGCGCGCGCGGGGCCTCGCGCTGATCGATCTGCCGGGCCACGGCCGCTCGGCCGACGTCCCCGAGGACCGGGCGAGCATCCGCCACCACGCCGAGGCCGCGCTGCGCGTCCTCGATCGGGTCGGGATCGAGCGCGCCCTGATCTGCGGCAACTCGATGGGCGGCGGCGTCGCGCTGCGGCTCGCGTCGTCGTGGCCGGATCGCGTCGCCGGGCTGGTCCTCGTCGCGTCGGTCGGCCGCGACGTCCACGACGGCGGCGCGCGCGCCTGGGTCACCGGCGAGAACCCGCTGATCCCGCGCGAGGCCGACATCGACCGCTTCATGGAGCTCGTGCTCGAGCGCCCGCCGCCGGTCGGCCGCGCCGTGATCCGCTACGTCATCACGCAGCGGGCGCGCCGCGCCGACGCGCTGCAGCGGCTGTTCCGCGGCTTCGTCCATGCCGGCGGCGAAGCTGGAGTGCCCAGCGACGTCGGGGCGATCGCCTGCCCCGCCCTCGTCATCCACGGCGAGCAGGACCGCATCATCGACAAGCGGGTGGCCGAGGACCTCGCCGGCGCCCTGCCGGCGGCGGAGCTGATCGTGATGCGCGGCGTCGGCCACGCGCCCCAGCTCGAGGCGCCGCGCCACACCGCGCGGATCGTCGAGCGGTTCGCGCGCCGGCTCGACGGCGGCGCCGATTCACAGTAGGGTGACACGCCGACGATGTGGTGGCGCCGCTTCCGCTACGTGCTGTGGCTCGTCGGGCTGTGCGCGCTCGGGACGTGCCCGGCGGCGCAGCGCTCGTGCAAGGCCAAGTCGCGCGCGCGCGAGGCCGAGCAGCTGCTCACCTACCTCGCCGACCGCGTGGAGGCCGCGAGCGCCGCGACCGGCCACGTGCCCGAGACCCCGGCCGGCCCGACCCCGACGCCCGGCTGCTGCGAGCGCGGCGGCACGTGCGAGGCCGATCCGGCGGCCTGGTCGGCGCCCGGCTGGAAGGCGCTCGCGTTCTCGATCGACGGCGAGCACCGCTACACCTACTCCTACGCCCCCGCTCCGGGCGGCCGCGCGGCGGTCCTCCGCGCGGTGGGCGACCTGGACTGCGACGGCCAGCTCGCCGTGTACGAGCTCGAGATCCGGATCGAGCCCATCGGGCCGCTGCGGCGGTGGACGCGCAAGGATCCGTACGAGTGAGCGCATCGCGCCTGCAAGCGGCTTTCGGCGCGTCTCGATTGATTCCGTGCGCTTCCCACGGTAGCGCTTGGATATGCGCAGCTGTCTGATCGCGCTCGCCCTGTGCGCCGCGTCCACCGCGTGCGGCAAGAACGAGAAGCCGCCGCCGCCCTCGAACATCAGCATCGAGCAGGAGTCCGGCCCGGCCGCCAAGGCGCCGCCCAGCCAGGGCGCGCGAAACTACTTCGAGCAGACGTGCGCGCTCTGCCACGGCCTCGAGGGCGCCGGCAACGGCCCGATGGCGGCGCAGCTGAACCCCAAGCCGCGCAACTACACCGATCCGAACTGGCAGGCGAGCATCACCGACGACGAGATCAAGCAGATCATCGTCGTCGGCGGGCAGGCCGTCGGCAAGAGCAACTCGATGCCGCCGAACCCCGGCCTCAAGGGCAACGCCGCGATGCTCGACGGGCTCGTGAAGATCATCCGCGGGTTCGCCAAGAAGTGATCGCCACCTCCGCGGATGGACAGTGGGCCGCGGTGCGGCGGGACCGCGAGGTCGCGGTGCTCGCGGGCGGCGCGGGCGCGCCGGTCGGCATGCTCGAGCTCGACGGCGACGACGTCGACCTCGCGCTCGTCGGGCCGCCGGACGTGCTCGTCGCGGTCACGCGCGACGCCGCGCCGCGCGTCACGCTGCACCAGCTGCCCTACCTCGACGCGGTCGCCCGGCTCGATCTCGACGAGCCGATGCGGCTCGCCGCCGCGACCGGGCCGCGGTTCGCGCTGGTCTCCGCCGGCGGCAAGCAGGTGATCCTCGTGCGGGTCGCCGGGCGCGCGCTGTCGTCGCAGACGCTCGACGCCGGCAGCCCCGCCGAGTTCGTCGTCGGGCTCGAGCGCAACCAGTTCCTGCTCGGCCTGCTCCGCAAGCTCGAGGTCTGGGACGCCGTCTCGGGCCGGCCGCTGCTCCGGCTCCAGCTCCAGCTCCCGCCGCTGCCGCGCGCGATCGGCGCGGCGCAGGGCCACCTGTGGGCGACCCGGCCCGGCACCGACGAGGTCTACGTCTACCGCCTCTCCGACGGGCGGCCGTTCCAGCACCACGTCGGCTCGCCGGTCGAGGCCGTGATCTGCCACCCGGCCTCGCCGCTGCTCGTGCTGGTGACCAGGGCCGGACTGGTCCGCCTGCACTGCTTCGCGCACTCGCAGGCGCCGCTCGAGGTGCCGTGGTCCGCCGGCACCCAGCTGGCGCAGCTCGTCACCGGCGAGGACATCGCCCTGCTCGGCCTCGCGCCGGGCGCCGCCGAGCCCTGGCGCGCCCCGATCGCGGGCGCCGGCGCCCCCGCGTTCGGCGCCGACGCCAGCGACGCCTCGGCGCCGGCGCGCCCGCCCGACGCGCCGCCTCCGCCCGAGGCCCCCGCCGGCCCCCGGATCGAGCCGGCGCGCTCGTCCGCGTCCTCCGTCCCCGCGTCGACCCTGCCGCCCGCCCGCTCTCGCGCCTGGCGCGAGCCGCTGGTCTCGCTCGGCGTCGAGCTCGCCCGCGGCGTGGACGCCGAGGTGCCCGTCCTGGCCGTCGACAACGAGCTCGGCGAGCTCGCGTACCGGCTGCACCTCGGCGCCGGCGCCCGGCGCGGGCTGATCGCGCTCTACGCGCTCTACCTCGCCGGCGAGCCGCGCATCCCGATCGCGCGCCTCGCCCGGCTCGCCGCCGACTGGTCCGAGCCGCTCGGCCAGGGCGATCTCGCCGCCCTCGCCATGCTGCGGCGCCGCGACGGCCGCGTCTCGCTGCGCCGGCCCGTCACCGATCTGCTCGACGGCGCCGCCCCGCGCCACATCCGCCTCGTCGGCGACGCCGCCAAGCCCCCGCCCGCCGGCGCGTTCCGCGCGCCGCGCGACGGCAAGAGCGACGCCGCGATCGAGGCCGAGCTCGCCGCCCGCCTCGGCCGGCTCGCCGTCCTCGAGGGCGACCCCGATCGCGGCCTCCTCGAGGCGCGCCTCCACGACGCCACCGCCCTCGCCTTCCAGCCGCCGGCCCACCGGCCTCGCCCGTGGCCGCGCGACGCCAGCCTCGTCCTCGTCCTCTACGGCAGCCCCACCTCCTGGGTCGCGGATCTGCCCTCGCTGGCCGACCCCGCCTGACCTGCGGGCAGCCGGACTAGAGCCGCATCACGGTCGCGGTCTTCTTCGTGATCCGCTCGAGATCGGTCCTCGCGTCGTTCGCCGCCTCCGCCGAGCGGTAGGAGCCGCACCGGACGCGGTAGAAGGTGCCCTTGGCGCCCACGTCGGCCTCGGTGACGTACGCCTGGTAGCCGGCGGCCTTGAGCGTGGCGAGGAACGCCTCGGCCTCCTGCTTGTCCTGGAACGAGGACAGCTGGAGCGTGAACCGCGAGCTCCCCGAGTCCGCCACCTCGCCGTCGGTCTTCTTCTTCTTCTTCGAGTCTTTCGAGTCTCGCGAGTCTTTCGAGTCTCGCGAGTCCTTCGAGTCTCGCGAGTCCTTCGAGTCTCGCGGGTCCTTGGCGTCCACACGCTCGGCGCGCTCGGCCCGGTCGGCGCTCCTGGCCTTGTCCGCCTTCGGCTCGGGCTTCTTGTCGAGCTTCGGCCCCGGCGCGGCGTCGGGCTTGCCGGCCCTCGCCTTCTCCAGCTCGCCGATCGCGTGCTCGACCTCGGTGGGCGCCGCCGCCCCGGTCAGCGCGCTCTTGAACGACGGGGTCTCCGGGCCCTCGAGGCGATCGAGGGCCGCGAGCGGATCGGCCGCCGCGGCGGTGCGGGCGGGATCGACGTGGCCGCGCGCCTCGACGCGCCGCCCGACCATCACGCCGAGCACGAACACCAGGCCGACGATGACGGCGCCGCCGAAGAACAGGTAGAAGATCTGCCGTCCGTCGAGGCTGACCTCGATCTTGTCCTTGTACAGATCCGCGGGATCTCGAGCGTGCATGGCCCGAGGGTCCCGAACGCGCCGCGGCCGGGCAAGATTTTGGCCGTCCGCCGCCGCCCGCCCTGCCCGCTCCCCTACTTGAGCGCCGTGCCCTGCCCCGGCGTCAGCGGCTCGAGCCGGAGCACCTTGCCGCGCGTCGAGGCGGACGTGGCGGACGCGGACAGGAAGTCGCCCTCGTCGACGGCCCACACGGTGTTGGCCGGGCCGCGCACGAGCTTGACC
>Ga0134123_10003537_pt1 | contig 10167 bp, 8 predicted proteins | sample KB303_FD_96460 | JGI IMG/M metagenome (GOLD analysis project Ga0134123, IMG submission 96460) | Terrestrial soil microbial communities without Nitrogen fertilizer from Kellogg Biological Station, Michigan, USA - KB3-0-3 | ecosystem: Environmental > Terrestrial > Soil > Unclassified ...
ACGTCGCCGGGCACGCGGTGCTGCGCGTACTTGAAGTGGTGGTATTCCAGGTTGGCGAAGCTGTGGCTCATGTTGTCTTCGCCGGTGAGGAAGGGTTTTTCCCAGAGCACGCGGCCGTCGCGCCGGATGCGGCTCATGCCCTGCATGTGGCCCGGGACGGCGCCGCAATTGAGCATCGGCCCGACGCCGCAGCGGCGCAGCTTGGAGTGCGCCAGCAGTAGATAGTTACGGCGCTCGGTGACGTGGTCGGAGAACTCGTTGCCGATGGCGAAGCCGAGGCGGTGCGGACGGCCGGCGTCGTCGATGACGTAGCAGCCCACGATCTCGGGCTCCTCGCCGAAGTCCTCGGCGAAGTCGGGCGCCACGATGGGGCTGCCGCAGGCCGTCAGGTTGGCGCCGCTGCCCTTGTAGAACCATTCGGGCTGCATGCCGGGTTCGTCACCCTGCGGCTTGCCCCCTTCGATTCCCCACTTGAACATCTTCATCGAGTCGGTCAGCTCGGCGTCCCGTTTGTCGAGTTTCTGGTGCATCGAATCGCGCGCCGCGGCGCTGCCGAGGTGTGTGAGCCCGGTGCCCGACACCAGGCAATGCGCCGGGTCCGGATGCGTCAGCGGCGGCAGCAGTCTGCCGTCACGCAACAGGTCGGCGTAGGCCACGGGCGCGTCCGAAGGTTCGGCACTAACAATCTCCGCGAGCGTGCAGCCCGATTCGATCGCCCGGCGGGCGAGCTGGTACATCGTCGCAAATCGCCGCAGGGGCGTCACGACGCCCTGCTCATCGACGCGCGCGACCCGCGTCAGAATGTTATCGACGTATTGCAAAAACCGCATGGTGCCGCGCCCGGTCGATTCTCAGAGCCAGCCTGCGTCGACGATGTACTCCTGCGCGGAGCAGGCGCGCGAGTCATCGGCGGCGAGGAACAGCGCCATCGGTACCACGTCTTCCGGGCGCACCTTGTCGGGCAGTACCTGGTTGCGCTTGATCTCTTCCTCGCCCTTGGCGTCGAGCCATTTCGTCATCTGCCGCTCGGTCATGATCCAGCCCGGCGTGATCACGTTGACACGGATGCGATGCTCGCCGAGTTCGCGCGCGATGCCGCGAGTGAAGCCGATGACCGAGGATTTCGCCGTGGTGTACACGGACATATTGCGGCCCTTTGCGCCGTAGCTGTTCGAACCGAAGTTGATGATGGAGCCGCCGCCGTTCTTCTTCATGCCGGGTACCACCGCCTGGGTGGCGAAAAACATGGGCTTTTGGTTCACGGCGATGCGGTCGTCGTAGTAGTCGGAGGTCACGTCCTGGAAATTGTGGCGCTCGTCGTTGGCCACGTTGTTCACCAGTACGTGGAAATCTCCGAGCGCCGTCGCTGCGTCGCGGATGGCTGCCTGCAGGGTCCCGACGTCGGTGACGTCCACCTTGCGGAACCACGGTCGCGGATGGCCGGCCTTCTCGATCTTCTGCACCAGCGTCTGTGACAGCTGCTCATTGATATCAACAAAGGCAACGAGTGATCCTTGTGCTGCAAAGGCTTCGGTCATGACTCCGCCAATCCCCGAGCCGCCCCCGGTGATGAACACGCTGCGACCGCGCAGGGAGGGGTAGCTGGCCCCGCCGGTGAGAGCGGCGGATGAATCTCGACGGTCGACGGACATGCGTTCCTCGCGGTAAATCGGGGTGAAAAAAAAGTCGGTGCAGTATAGTGCGGCGATGGATTCGAAAGTGAAACGACGTCTGCGCAGCCGGGAGTGGTTCGGAAAGCAGGACAAGGACGGCTTCCTCCATCGCAGCTGGCTCAAGAACCAGGGCTATCCGGACGACATGTTCGATGGCCGGCCGGTCATCGGCATCTGCAACACCTGGAGCGAGCTCACTCCGTGCAACGGGCATTTCCGCGAGCTCGCCGAGTTCGTGAAACGTGGCGTGTACGAAGCCGGCGGTTTTCCGCTGGAATTCCCCGTGATGTCGCTGGGCGAGACGCAGCTCAAGCCGACAGCCATGTTGTTCCGCAATCTCGCCAGCATGGACGTCGAGGAATCGATCCGCGGCAATCCCATGGACGGCGTCGTGTTGCTCATGGGCTGCGACAAGACCACGCCCTCGCTGCTGATGGGCGCGGCGAGCTGCGACCTGCCGACCATCGGTGTCTCCGGTGGGCCAATGTTGTCCGGTCATTTTCGCGGCAAGACAGTGGGCTCGGGCACCGGCGTGTGGCAGATGTCCGAGGACGTGCGCGCCGGCAAGATGGCGCTCGAGGAATTCACCGCCGCCGAGTCCTGCATGCATCGCTCGAAGGGGCACTGCATGACCATGGGCACGGCGTCGACCATGGCGAGCATGGTGGAGGCGCTCGGCGTCTCACTACCCGGCAACGCGGCGATTCCGGCGGTGGACGCGCAGCGCTATCGCCTCGCGCAGCTCACCGGCCGGCGCATCGTGGAGATGGTCGAAGAGGATCTCGTGTTGTCGAAGATCCTCACGCGCCAGGCATTCGAGAACGCCATCCGCGCCAATGCGGCCATCGGCGGCTCGACCAATTCCGTGGTGCACCTGCTGGCGATTGCCGGTCGCATCGGCGTCAAGCTCGAGCTCGAGGACTGGGACCGGTTGGGTTCGCAGCTGCCGTGCCTGGTGGACCTGCAGCCCTCGGGCAAATTCCTGATGGAAGATTTCTATTACGCGGGCGGACTGCCGGCGGTGTTGCGCGAGATCGCGTCGGTGCTCAACCCGGACGCGCTCACGGTCAACGGCCGCACCATGGGCGAGAACATCGCCAATGCGCCGTGCTGGAACCGCGAGGTGATCCGCGAATTCGACGCGCCGTTCAAGGCCCAGGCGGGCATCGCGATACTTCGCGGCAACCTCGCGCCCGACGGCGCGGTCATCAAACCTTCCGCGGCCACGCCCAAACTACTCAAGCACCGCGGCCGCGCGGTGGTGTTCGAGAGCATCGAGGACTTCAAGGCGAAGATCGACGATCCCACGCTCGACATCGACGAGAACTGCATCATGGTGCTCAAGGGCTGCGGCCCGAAGGGTTATCCCGGCATGGCCGAAGTCGGCAACATGCCGCTGCCTCCCAAGATTCTGCGACGCGGCATCACCGACATGGTGAGGATCTCCGACGCGCGCATGAGCGGTACGGCCTACGGCACCGTCGTGTTGCACGTCGCTCCGGAAGCCGCCGCGGGCGGACCGCTGGCCCTGGTCCGGTCCGGCGACGTGATCGAGCTCGACGTGCCGGCGCGCAAGCTGCACCTCGAGGTGAGTGAGACCGAACTCGCGAAACGCCGCGCCGCCTGGGTGGCGCCCGAGTCGCCGAAACGCGGTTACTACAAACTCTACGTCGAACACGTGCAGCAGGCCGACAAGGGCGCCGATCTCGATTTCCTGGTCGGCGGCAGCGGCACTACGGTGTCCCGCGACTCGCACTAGCGCCGAAGCGTTCGAACCTTACGATCGCTTAAGTTGTCGGAACACGGTACGCGGCGGATACTCGCCCGGCCGGAGGTATCCCCCTGAAGTCTGGAATCCGACGCAATCGCCCCTGGTTCGTGCACCTGCTGTCGCTGGCGTTCCTGTTCGCCCAGCTCGGCATGGTGGTGCACGCCAGCACGCACCTGAAGTCGGATCCGGACAACGCCGCGACCCAGTTCTGTGGCCAGTGCCTCTCGTCCGCGCCGTTGCAGAACATGGTGGGCGGTGGCGCCATCGTCCTGCCCGCTGTCGAAACCCTCCACGATCACGCGATCGAAGCCCTGATCCGCGCGGACGCGCCGCACGGCGCGTTCACGGCGTTCCGCTCGCGGGCTCCTCCGCAGTCCTCCTGAAAACCCGTTGACCCTGCACGCAGGGCGCACTCGCGCCCGCGTGTTCGTTGGTTTTCCGAAGGAGCCGATCCATGCGATCCCTCAAGCCTGTGGTGGCGCTGCTTGCGCTCGCCACGCTGCCCGCAGTGGCACCTGCCGCCGATGAAGTATCTGCGTTGCGTGCCGAATTGCAGGCGATGAAAAGTGAATACAACTCGCGCGTCGACGCGCTCGAAACGCGTATCAAACAACTCGAGTCGACGAATGCGGCCGCGGCGGACGCGGCTGCGGCGCTGGCCGCTGCGCCAACTTCACGAGGATTGGCGCCGGCCGAGCCCGCACCGGCGACGCCCGCCGGCGGCGGCGCGTCGGCGTTCAATCCCGCGATCTCGCTGATCCTCGGCGGCTCGTACACGGATACGTCGCGCGACCCGGCAGATTACCGTCTCCGCGGTTTCGTGCCTTCGGGGGGCGAGGTGGGGCCGGGCGGGCGCAGCTTCAGTCTCGGCGAATCGGAGCTGACGTTCGCCGCAAGTATCGACCCGTACTTCTCGGGCCAGCTGACCGCGTCGATCAACGGTGAGAACGAGATCGAAGTCGAGGAAGCCTTCTTCCGCACCACGGCACTGCACGACGGTCTCACCTTGAAGGGCGGGCGCTTCTTCTCGGGCTTCGGCTATCTCAACGAAGTACACGCGCACGCCTGGGACTTCGTCGACCAGCCACTGGTGTACCAGGCCATGTTCGGCGGCCAGTACCGGCAGAACGGACTGCAGGTGAAGTGGCTCGCGCCGACCGACTTGTTCCTCGAGTTCGGCGCCGAGGTCGGCAACGGCGACGGCTTCCCGGCGACGCGGCTGGAGAAGAACGGCTTCAATGGAGTCACGCTGTTCTCGCACCTGGGCGGCGACATCGGCGACGACACCAGCTGGCGCACCGGCCTCTCGTGGCTCACGCAACGCGCCGAGCAACGCGAGGGTGGCATCGAAGACGCTGCCGGCGTCCCGTTGTTCGACGCATTCACCGGCGACTCCGACACCTGGGTGGCCGACGCCGTGCTCAAGTGGGCACCCAATCCGCGCCGCCAGCTCAAGGTGCAGGCGGAATATCTGCACCGCCACGAGAGTGGCGACATCTACGACGCGAGCGGCGTGCTGCTGGCCGACGACTATCGAACTACCCAGTCGGGCTGGTACCTGCAAAGCGTCTACCAGTTCGCGCCGCGCTGGCGCGTCGGTGTGCGTTACGACTCGCTCGACGGCGGCGCGCCGGAATATGCCTTTGCGCCGCCCGGCCTCACCGACGCCAGCCCGGACCGGGTATCGCTGATGCTCGACTGGAACCCGAGCGAATTTTCGCGGCTGCGCGCCCAGTACGACTGGGACAACGCGCGCGACGACGGCGAGCGTGATCGCATCCTGCGCCTGCAATACATCTACGGCATCGGCGCGCACGGCGCGCACAAGTACTAGGAATACCGAATCATGAAGCACTTCATTCGATCAATTGCATTGTTGTTAGTGGCCGCAGTCGGCCTGCCGGCGCACGCCGCGCTCAAGGTGCTGGCCACGACGGCGGACTGGGGCGCGCTGACGACCGAGCTCGGCGGCGACCACGTCAACGTCTACGTCGCGACCACCGCGCTGCAGGACGTGCACCGCGTGGAGGCCAAGCCGAGCCTCGTGGCGCGCGCGCGCAGCGCGGACCTGGTGGTCGCCACCGGCGCCGAGCTCGAGATCGGCTGGCTGCCCGTGCTCATCCAGGAATCCGGCAACGCGCACATCCAGCGCGGCGCTCCGGGCTATTTCCAGGCGTCGGACGCGTTGCGGCTGCTGGAGGTGCCGTCGCAGGTCGACCGCTCCATGGGCGACATCCATCCGCTCGGCAATCCGCACGTGCAGCTGGATCCGCACAACATCCAGCTGGTGGGACATGCGCTGACCGCGCGTCTCACGCAGCTGGATCCCGCGGGGGCGGTGTACTACGCCACGCGGGCAAAGGATTTCGACGCGCGCTGGGATGCGGCCATGAAGAACTGGGAGGCGAAGGCCGCGCGGCTCAAGGGCGTGCCGGTGGTCATCATGCACCGCGACCAGGCCTACCTGTGCCACTGGTTAGGCCTGACCGAGATCGCGTCCATCGAGCCCAAGCCCGGCGTGCCGCCGACCGCGGCGTACCTCGGCACACTGGTAGGAAAGCTCACCACCACGCCCGCGAAGCTGATCCTGCTGAACGCCTACAACGACCCCAAAGCCGCGGACTGGCTCGCCGAACGATTGCACACGCCCTCGGTGGTGCTGCCGTTCTCGGTGGGCGGCAGTCCCGAGGCCAGGGACCTGTTCGGCCTGTTCGACGACACCATCAACAAACTACTGGCAGCGCTCAAATGAACGACCTGCTCACGGATCTCAGCATTCTCTGGCCCGCGCTGGTCGCCGGCATCCTGGTCGCCGTCTCGCACGTGCCGCTCGGGCAGCAGGTGCTGTCGCGCGGCATCGTGTTCATCGATCTCGCCATCGCGCAGGTCGCGGGACTCGGCGTCATCGCCGCGGCGCACTTCGACCTGCCGGTCACCGGCTGGGGCGCGCAGGTCGCGGCCGGCGTCGCGGCCCTGGCCGGGGCGTTGCTCCTGACCTGGACCGAGCGCAAGCGGCCCGAAGTGCAGGAGGCGCTCATCGGCATCCTGTTCGTGCTCGCGTCCACCGCGCAGATCCTGCTGCTCGCCAACGATCCGCACGGCGGCGAGAACCTCAAGGACCTGCTGGCCGGGCAGATTCTCTGGGTGTCGAGCGCGCAGCTGATCCGCACGGCGATCCTCACCGCGGCATTCGCGCTGGTGTGGTTCACCTGGCGCGAAAAGCTGGGCCGCATCGGTTTCTACGTGCTGTTCGCCCTGGTGGTGACGGCGTCGGTGCAGCTGGTCGGCGTCTACCTGGTGTTCACCACGCTGATCGTGCCGGCGGTGGCTACCTACCGCCATGCCTCGCGGCGCCAGCTCGGATTCGGTTATGCCCTGGCCGCCGGCAGCTATGTGGTCGGCCTCGGCGTGTCGCTGTTGACGGATCTCCCCGCGAGTCCGGTCATCGTCTGGGCGATGGGCGTGCTGGGACTGGCGGTACACCTGACCGGGCGCAGGGCCGTGGCGGCTGACAACACGGCCGCGCACACGCGACCGGAAGTGGGGCGGATAGCCTGATCCGCCCCACCCGCCGGTCCGGGAGTCTCAACCGCGCGGCAGCATGTAGTGCGTGAACACGAACTCGGGGACGCGCGGACAGGTCGCCTGGCTGGCCTCATTGTCGAAGCGGTAGTGAATGCCGCCGAAGACGCGGCTGTTCGCCTGGTCTTCGGCCATCTGCCAGAAGCTCGAGTACGGCCGCGTGACGTCGGGATTGCCGCCGGATCCGATCCACACCGCGTTGAACGTCACGGCGTCGGTGCCATAGAACAACCCCAGCGCGCGGGCGGCACTCGCGCCCACGCAGGCCATGTTTCCCGAATACGAGGGATAGGGCGGGGTGGTGATCAGCGGCAACCATGTCGGATCGGCGTCGGTGAGCGGGTTCATGTCCTCGTCGGCACGGCGAATCGCCGTCACCGGCCGCCAGAGGGCGTACACAAACTTGCTGGTGTGCGAGGTCTGGACGCCGTCGTGGATCGACACGTTCATCAGTGCGAACAGCCGCGCCGTATCGAGCAGTGACAGGTGGTGATCGCGGGCCGTGTCGCGCGCCACGTGATTCCACAATCCCCAGTGCACCGTGCTGCTGATGACGCTCGCGAACAGGCGCGCGAGCTGGGTCTGCTCCGCGGTACGCTCGACGCTGGTGGCTGAACCCAGGCGTTTCACCTCGTTGAATCCGTCGGCGTATTCGGCGCTGTCCAGCGCCGGCGGGCGGCGTGGCAGGAACTGCGTCGGTGTGAGCAATGCGAACGGCTGGGTGGTGGGGAATTGCGTGAATTGCGGCGGGCCAAACGCCGGCGGCGTCGGCTGATACAGCCCCGGGATCGGCGGCAATACAAAGGCCGGCGGCGTGACCGACCAGCCATCGCTGGCGCGCCAGTCGAGCACCTGCTTCGCGATCGCCTTTCCGACCGGGATACCCAGCCTGGCGCGATAGGGATTGATGTTGTTCAGGCGCGCCTGGAGCGCCGCGTCGAACTTCGCCACCTGGTCGGGCGCCGTGAACAAGGCCACGAGGATGTCATGCCCCGCTTGCGCCGCCGCGGCTTCGGACGATGCGCCGGGCGCGCACCACGCGCTGAATCGGTAGCGCCCGTAGCCCCTTTCGACGGAATTGGCCGCATCGAACATGGCGACGTGCAACATCGCGTAGTAGCGGGGCGGTGAGAGGCCGCCGGCGGGTACCACCGCCTGCAGCAGTTCGTTCCATTCGATGATTACCTCGGCGTCGGGTCTGGCTGGATTGGCCTGGGTCGCGACGGCCAGCAGCCCGAGCATCAATGCAGCGGAGAGGTTTCTGAATAGTTTGATTGATTTCATGACAAGTCCTCCTGTTCCTCGAGTTGACCCGACACATCGATCGGCAGGCGAATGAACTGCCGGGTCTTGTAGAAGACGACGACGTTGTCGAGGGTGAAGTTGTCGAGACCGCCGCCTGAACCCACCGCCCTGGTTTCGACCCGAAAGACGTTGTCGTGGCGCAGGACGTGGGGCGGGATCAGCAGCAGCCGCGTGTTCCAGAGCGACATTCCATCGCGCGTCGGCGCCGCCGGGATGCCGCCCGCCAGTCGCACGCCGTTGATCTCGACGGTGTGTTCGGGCGTGATCCCGATCAGGCCACCGTCGGGCTGTGGATCCGGGAAGGTCGAGACCTGGCGGGATCCCCGATGGGCAAACTGCAGGACGGCCTTCTTGGTGGAATCGACGCCCGGGCAGGCGAAGGGGAACGAGCCCGACTCGCCGAGCAGCAGCGCGGCCGAATCGGTATCTACTTCGCCGGGATCCTTTTTCAGGTCGCCGAAGCGGACCCGTCCCCGGGTGACAATGGTGAAGTCGCCTGACATGTGAACTCCTCGTTGTTGTTGGCCGTGCGCCAAGCTCGATCCGAGGGTCACGCGAGACAAGCGGTAAGATGCGGCACGAGCCCGCGATCCGTGTTTTGCCGCTATTCGCCGTGCAGGCGCATCCCGAAAATGCGCCGATGTTTCAGGACGAAGACATGAAATTCCCCGCCGCCGATCCCGCGAAGGAGCCCGCCGCATCGCAGCAGGGGGAACGGCTCGACTCCTGGAAGGCGATCGCGGCCTACGTGAAGCGGGACGTCACCACGGTGCAGCGCTGGGAGAAGCGCGAGGGCATGCCGGTACACCGGCACTTGCACGACAAGCGCGGCTCGATCTACGCGTTTCGCGGCGAGCTCGACAGCTGGATGGCGATGCGCGGCGCGCAACTGCCGTCCGAAAAGCGCCAACCGGTCCGGCCGCTGTACCTGGCCGCGGGCGCCGCCGCCATCGCGCTCGCCGGGGTCTTCGCCTGGTGGCTCGCGCGCGCCCCGCGCGATGCGATGCAGCCGCTGCTCGACGCGCGCATCGTGCCCCTCACGGATTTCGAAGGCGTGGAGCAGGCCGCGGCCATCTCGCGCGACGGCCGCTTCGCCGCCTTCCTCTCGGACCGCGACGGCAAGCTGGACGCCTGGGTCACGCAGATCGGTACGGGCGAGTTCCACAATCTCACCCAGGGAAAGGCGCCCGAACTACTCAATCCGGAATTGCGCAGCCTTGGCTTTTCGCCGGACGGCACGCTGGTCACGCTGTGGACACGCGTGCCCAACCCCGCGCCGGGAGCGAAGGCCGTCAACATGTGGGCCGTTCCTGTGATCGGCGGTCCGATGCGCTCATTCCGCGATGCGGCCGTGGAGATGGCCTGGACGCGCGACGGGGCGCGCGGCGTGTTCCACACTGTCGAACCCGGCGATCCCATGTACCTGGTGACGCCGGATCAGCCCGAGCCACGGCAGATCCACGTGGGTGGGAGAGGCGAACATTGCCACTACCAGGTGTGGTCGCCGGACGACTCCTTTATCTACTTCGTTCAGGGCATACCGCCCGACGAGATGGACCTGTGGCGCGTGCAGCCGGACGGCAGCGCCGCCGAGCGGCTCACGTCGCACAACTCGCGGGTGATGTATCCGGTATTCATCGACGACCACACCTTGTTGTATCTCGCGACCACGGCCGAGGGCGCCGGTCCCTGGCTGTATTCCTTCGACCTGCAGAAGCGCCAGTCGCAGCGCGTGAGCTTCGGCATCGAGCAATACACCTCGCTCGCGGCCAGCGCCGACGGACGCCGGTTGGTGGCCACGGTCGAACACGCCAAGGCCAGCCTGTGGCGGATCGC
>Ga0134123_10003538_pt1 | contig 10167 bp, 7 predicted proteins | sample KB303_FD_96460 | JGI IMG/M metagenome (GOLD analysis project Ga0134123, IMG submission 96460) | Terrestrial soil microbial communities without Nitrogen fertilizer from Kellogg Biological Station, Michigan, USA - KB3-0-3 | ecosystem: Environmental > Terrestrial > Soil > Unclassified ...
ACGGCGCCGGCAAGACGACGACGATCCGGATGATCATGTCGATTCTGTTCCCGGATTCCGGCGAGCTTTCGGTGCTCGGACACACGTCGGCGCTCCATGCGAAGAACCGCATCGGCTACCTGCCTGAAGAGCGCGGCGTCTACCGCAAGATGCGGGTCGGGCCCTTCCTGCAGTTCATGGCGCGGCTGAAGGACGTGCCCGAAGCCGAGATCACCGATCGCATCCGCCGCGGCCTGGCGCGCGTCGGCCTCGGCGATGCCGAACGCAAGCGCTGCGACGACCTCTCCAAGGGCACCCAGCAGAAGATTCAGTTTCTCGCGGCCATCATCCATCAACCCGATCTGCTGATTCTCGACGAGCCCTTCAGCGGCCTGGATCCGGTCAGCTCGCGCGGCCTCCGCGAGATGGTGCTCGAAGAGCACGCGCGCGGCGCGACGATCCTCTTCTCCACCCACGTGATGCCGCACGCCGAGCAGCTCTGCGATCACGTCGTCATGATCAACAAAGGCAAGAAGGTGCTCGACGATCCGGTCGCGGATATCCAGCGCCGGTACGATCCCCGCGTGATCGAGTTCGACCCGCTCGACCCGCACGCGGATCTGCAGCCGCTGGCGGCGATTCCGGAAGTCGAGCAGATCGTCCGCACCGATCACGGCTGCAACGTCGTCCTGCGGCCCGGAGCCAGCGCGCCGTCCGTCATTCCACGGCTGGCCATCGCCGTGCCGCCGGCGCGCATCGAGATCGCGCGGCCGACGCTCGAAGAGGTGTTCGTGAAGCTGGTGGCCGCGGCATGAGAAAAGTCCTGCTCGTCGCCAGGCGGGAGTTCATCGCGACTGTGTCCACGAAGGCGTTCATCATCGGCCTGCTCATCATGCCGATGTTCGGCCTCGTCTTCGCGATCGTATTTCCGCGGCTGCTCAATCCGCGGAGCTTCAAGACCACCGGCGAAGTCGCGGTCATCGATCCGAGCGGAAAAGCGATCGAAGACATCCGGACGGCGTTCGATCCCGCGCGCGTGGCGGAGCGGCGTGAGGACCAGGCGCGCCAGGTGCTCAATCAGGCCCCGGCCGCCGTCCGGCAGATCGCGGACGGCCGCGCCGCCCAGATGACCGCGGCGGTTGCCGCAGCGGCCCCGGACCTGCGCCTCGTCGAACGCGCGCCGACGGCGGACGTTCAACGCGAGAAGGCGTGGCTGCTCGATACCTCCGGGCCGAAGCACCTGGCGCTGCTCGTCATCCACGACAACGCGGTGTCGCCGTCCGTCGACGGGACGTACGGCAGCTACGAGGCGTACGTGCCGTCGAGCCTGGACGACCGCTCGATGAACGAAATCCACGGCGCCATCCAGGAAGCGCTCCTCAACGCGCGCGCGCGGAACCAGGGCTTCGATCGCGAGAAGATGGAGGCGCTCGTCCGCGTTCCGCGCGGCAAGTCCACGACGGTGACGCGCGACGCCGAGCGGAGCACGGTCCGCGGCCTCAATGTGTTCCTGCCGATCGGGTTCATGATGCTGATGTTCATGGGCGTGATGATGGGCGGCCAGTCGCTGCTGACGTCCACCGTCGAGGAGAAGTCGAACCGCGTGATGGAAGTGCTGCTCTCGGCGCTGTCGCCGATGGAGCTGCTCGCCGGAAAGATTCTCGGACAACTCGGCGTGAGCCTGATCGCCCTCGGCCTCTACATCGGCCTCGGCCTGGCCGTGCTCGTGTCGTTCGCAATGCTCGGCCTGCTCAATCCAATCCTGATCGTGTTCCTCGTGATCTTCTTCCTGCTCGCCTACCTGACCTACGGCTCGCTGATGCTCAGCGTCGGCGCCGTCGTCAACGACATGCGCGAGGCGCAGTCGCTCATGATGCCCATCATGCTGCTGCTGACGTTCCCCTTCTGGGTCTGGTTTCCGATCTCGATGAACCCGAACTCGGGGTTCTCGACCGTGCTGAGCATGATCCCGCCCGTCAACACGTTCGCGATGCTGATCCGGCTGTCGTCGACGACACCGCCGCCGTGGTGGCAGGTCTTCCTGTCGATCGGCATCGGCATCGGCGGCGTGTTCGCGGCGCTGTGGTTCGCCTCGAAGGTCTTCAAGATTGGCTTGCTGATGTACGGGAAGCCGCCGAACCTCGCGACGCTGATCCGCTGGGCGCGCCAGGCCTGAAACACGCTTACAATACGCGCGTGAACGAGCTTCGCTTCGGCCCCGATCGGCGGCAGTTCGCCCGCGGCGGACGCCGTACCACCGACAGGGCCGGCTACGCGCCGATGGTCGTGCTCATCGACAACGACGCGACCCGGCTCGATTTGTCGGAAGTCATCCTGGCGAAGCTGCGGTTTGCCGTCGCGCCGTTCGGATCCGTCGAGCGCGCGCTCGCCGCGATGCAGGGACTGATGCCGGAGATCGTGATCGCGCGCACCGAGTGCGTACACGAATTGCGCGACCGCCTCCCGCTTGATAGAGACGGCCGCGCCATTCCCCTTCTGCCTCTGACCGCCGAGCTCACGGAGCCGATGAAGCTGATCGACGCGCTGCGGCAGATGATCCGCAAGCACCGCACGCAGTCGACCTGACCCGTTACGGCTGCAGCTGCCCCTGATACGGGATCACCTGCCCCGCGATGATGTCCACGTCGAACGACGAGACTTCGAAACCGGGCTCACGCAGCTCGACGTGATGACGTCCCGCCGGCAGCCCGAGCGGCTGCGATGACGACGTGAACTGGTTGACCTCGCCGAAGTAGTTGCCGTCCACGTATACCTCGGCGGTGTCCGGCGTGATGTCGAAGCTCAGCCCGCCCATGTTGCCCTGATTGACCGAGCCGTACGGCTGCACGTTCACCGAGCCCTGCGGCGGAGGCGGATAACCCGGCCCTCCCTGAGGCGCGACCGCGTACGGGTAGGCCTCGTACGGGTAGTAGTACGGATCGTAGTACGTCACCGGATAGCCGGCCCAGATGCCGAAGCCGATGCTGAACCGCGGACGGAAGACGTAGTACGGACGATAGAAGCGGCGCGGCGCGATCGAGAAGCGCGGGCCGACGTACCGCGGGCCGTAGTAGCGGCCGCTGTAGTAGCGCGCCCCGTTGTTGTAGCGCGGCGCATACCGCGGCGCGTTGTTGTACCGCGGCGCATTGTTGTTGTAGCGCTGGCCGCTATTCTGCGGCGCGTTTCGGCGGTTGTATTCCTCGCGCGGAACCGCACGCTCCCGATTCTCCTGGCGCGGCTGCGCCTGTTGCGGCTGCGCTTCGCGCCGCTCCTGACGGGGCTGCGCCTGCTGCTGCGGCTGCGCCTGGCGTTCCTGACGCTGCTCCTGGCGGGGAGCCGCCGCACTCTCGCGGCGCTGCTCGCCGCCGTTGCGATGATGCTGAGCCGACGCCGGCGCGGCAAGCGCCAGAGCCCCGGCGAGTCCGACTGCGATGAAAGGTGCCCGATTCATGACCCCAACCCCCTACCCCGTGAAAGGCAAGGACCCTGCCAAGGAAACTGTGCGTTTTTTAACGACTTTTGAGGGTGTAACGGAGAGGGCGTCGCCCGGAGATGACGCTAGGACCTGAGCGTTTCGGCCAGCTGATGCAGAAACAGTCCGGTGTCGGTGACGATGCCGACCGTCTGTGACGAGCCGCGATCGCCGAGTTTGGTCACCACAGCCGGGTTGATGTCGATGCAGACGACGCGCACCGCCGACGGCAGCATGTTTCCGACACCGATGCCGTGCAGCATGCTCGCGAGCATCAGCACCATCGAGACGTCCTTCAGACAATCGGCGTAGCGATCCTGCGCGCGGATGAGATCCATCTCCGTCTCCGGCAACGGGCCGTCGTCCCTGATGCTGCCGGCGAGGACGTACTCGATGCCGCGCTTCTCGCACTCGTAGAAAATCCCGCTCTTGATGATCTTCTGCTTCACCGCTTCGCGGATGGTCCCGACGCGGCGCACCACGTTGATCGCGCGCATGTGATGATGATGCCCGCCCTCGACGGTGCGGCCCGTTTCGAGGTGGACGCCGAGAGACGTCCCGAAGAGCTGCAGTTCGACGTCATGCACCGCCAGCGCATTGCCCGCGAGCAGGACGTCGACGTAGCCGCGCTTGATCAGCTCCGCGAGATACGGCCCGCCGCCGGTGTGCACGACGACCGGACCCGCGACGACGGCAATCTTCTTGCCTTCGGCCCTGACCGACCGCATCATCTCGGCGACTCGCGTCACCGCGGCTTCGACGCGGCGCTCCGACGAGACCTCGTTGGACATGAAGGCGAAGCCGTGCCGGTCGCGATCCTGGAACGTCGGCACCACGCGGATGCCTTCGACGCCGCACACGACCGCGTCGCCCTTCTTCACGTCGCGCAGCTTCCGGCACGCGGCGCGTCCGCCGTCGACGACGATGACGGCGTCCATGCGCTGGCCGGAGACGAGCGTCCACTTGCCGCTCCTGCGGACGTGGGTCTCGTGGTTGGTGGTGGAATAGAAGTCGTCCGGCGCGCAGCCGTCCTGGTCGGCGATCCGCGTCGTCGCGTCCTGCTTGCTCGCGACGAGACAGCCGAGCGGCACGAGGTTTTCGACGACCGTCCGGACGACGTCGTCGCTGTCGGCCGTGACGCGCATCCGGAGCACCGACGGCTCGTCGTTGCTCCTGCCGATGGTGAAGCGGATGACTTCGAACGACGCGTGGTGCCGGATGACGGTGTCGAAGATGCCGTTCAGAATGCCGGAGTCGATCAGATGTCCCGATGCTTCGACGACTTCAGAGGCCACGCGTAATCATACCTTCGGGCCGTCGTACCGAACCATCAGCAGCGTGATGTCGTCGTGCGGGTCTTCGCCGTCGCAGAACCTGCGAACGTCCTCGAGCAGATGCTCGAGAAATTTCTGCGCCGAGCCGGCGGCGTCGGCGCGGTGCCGATCGATCGACTCGAGCAGCCGCGGGTCGGCGTACTCTTCGCCGGTGGTGTTCAGCGCCTCGGTGACGCCGTCGCTGAAGGCAACGATGAAGTCGCCGGGCTGCATCTGCAGCGTCTCCTCGTCGAACGTCGACTGCTCGAACAACCCGAGCACCATGCCGCCCGTCTCGAGACGCTTGACGCCCGATCGGGTGACGAGCACCGGCGCGTTGTGGCCGCCGTTGGTGAACGTCAACGCGCCGTCCGGCGAGAGGACGCCGTAGAACGTCGTGAGAAACCGGTTCTCGATCGACCGGCGGAAGAGGCCGTGGTTGATCCGGCTGATCACGCTCGCCGGGCTCGTCTGGTAGGTCGACTCGGCGCCGAACATGCCGGTGACCGCCGACGCCAGCAGCGCCGCCGGCGATCCCTTGCCGGCGACGTCGCCCACGATGAAGCCGAAACGCCGGTCCGGCAGGTCGACGTAGTCGAAGAAGTCGCCGCCGACCGCAAGACACGGCGCCGACGACGCGGCCGCGGTGAAGAACGCGCCGCTGACGTTGGGCTCCGGCAGGAGTCCGCGCTGGATGGCCGCGGCGACCTTGAGCTCCTGTTCGTACTTCGCCTTGTCGAGCGCCTGGCGGTACAGCCGCGCGTTCTCGATGGCGAGCGCGGCTTCCGCCGACAGCATCTCGAGCGCCGATCGGGCCGAGGACGAGACGAGCGCGCCGCGCTCGCGGCTGTCGAGATAGAGCACGCCGATCGCCTGCTCGCCGACTTTCTGATCCCTGCGCTCGACATATCGCACGAGCCGCAGCGGCGTGCAGAGCACGTGGCGGATGCCGAGGGCGACGGTGCCGGCATGCAGCGGCGCCAGCTCGTTGTCCATCAGGTCTTCGACGATCGCAAGCTTGCCGCTCGCGAACACCTGCTCGGGAATCCGGCGGCTCGTCTCGAAGCTCCGGCCCGACAGCGTCACCTTGCCGCGGGAGCGCGCCATCGTGAACTCGAGCGCGCCGTGCGCGTCGGCGAGCATGATGAACCCGCGTTCGGCGCCGGTGACTTCGATGGCCGAGTCGAGCACGAGCGCGAGCACCTCGTCGAGCACACGGCCCGACCCGAGCGCGCGCAGGCCCTCGAGCAGCGCGGCCATCTGGCGCAGCTCGATCGCGGCCGACGCCGCGCTCTTCTCCGCCGACGGCGCCTCGTCGCCGATCGCGAACACAATCTCGATATCCACGGACTGGCCGAGCCGCACGCGGTCGCCGGGCGACAGCGGCCGGGACTCGATCTTCTCGTCGTTGATGAACGTCCCGAACGTGGACTGCCGGTCGTGCAGCACGCAGCCGTCGCCGGTGCGGACGATCTCGGCGTGCAGCCGGGAGATGTCGGCGCCGGGGAGACGCAGATCGCTCTCGCTGCGCCGGCCGATTGAGAAGACGTCCTTGTCAATCGGGACAATGCGGCGCCCGAGCGCGTCGGTCACAATCAGACGCGGGTGGTTCGTCCCAGGTGTTTGAGCAGGCTCGGTCATGTCGCGGGATTTCGCAGTGGTATTCTGGTCAGCAACATGGAAAAGCGCAACTTCTCTCTCATGACCGCGCTCCTGCTGGCGCTGGCGTCTCCCGCCCTGGCCCAGACCGGCGCGACCAGCACGCCCTTCTGGACCGGCATGAAAGACGCGGCGACGTTCGACCGCGCCATGGACGCCCGTCTGACGCACGCCAGGAGCCTCCTGGACGCCGTGGTGGCCGTCAAGGGCCCGCGCACCCTCGACAACACGCTCCGGCCCTATGACGACGTGCTCCTCGAGCTCGACGCGGTCGGCGCGCAGTCGCAGCTCGTGCAGAGCGTGCACCCGATCGAGGCCATGCGCCAGACCGCCGAGAAAGTCTCGCAGAAGGCGGGCACCTTCGCGACCGAGCTGTCGCTCAACCGCGGCGTGTACGACGCCCTCGCCTCGCTCGACGTCAGCACGGCCGACGCCGAGACGAAGTACTACGTCACGCGGACGCTCCGGGATTTCCGGCTCGCCGGCGTGGACAAGGACGAAGCCACGCGCAAGCGCATCAAGGCGCTTCGCGACGAGCTCGTCGTCATCGGTCAGGACTTCGATCGGAACATCAGGACGGATCTGCGGACGGTGACGGCGAAGAGCGCGGCGGAGCTCGACGGCCTGCCGCAGGACTACGTCGCCAAGCACAAGCCCGACGCCAAGGGCGTGATCACGCTGACGATCGACTATCCGGATTCGCTGCCGGTGTTCTCGTTCGCGAAGAACGAGGACCTGCGGAAGCGGATGTACATGGAATACAACAACCGCGGGTACCCGAAGAACTTGGAGGTGCTCGACAAGATGATCGCGCGCCGGGCGGAGCTCGCGAAGGTGGTCGGCTTCACGAATTGGGCCGACTACATCACGGCCGACAAGATGGTCGAGAGCGCGTCGAAAGCCTCCCAGTTCATCGACCGCATCGTCGAGGCGTCGGGACCGAAAGCCGCGCGGGAATTCGAGACGCTGCTCAAGCGCAAGCAGCAGGAGGTGCCGGGCGCGACCGGTGTCACCGACTGGGAGCGGTCGTACTACGCGGAGCTCGTGCGCAAGGCGAGCTATGACTTCGACTCGCAGTCGGTGCGTCCGTACTTTGCGTTCGATCGCGTGAAGCAGGGACTCTTCGACGTCACGAGCCGCCTGTTCGGCGTGACGTACCGGCCCGTGACGGTCCCGACCTGGGACAAGTCGGTCGAAGCGTACGAGGTGCTCGAGAACGGCACCGTCATCGGGCGCTTCTACCTGGACATGCACCCGCGCAAGGACAAATACAACCACGCGGCGGAATTCGGGATTCGCAGCGGCGTGACCGGACGCCAGATCCCCGAGGCGTCGCTCATCTGCAACCTCCCCGGCGGCGAACCCGGCGATCCCGGGCTCATGACGCACGACGACGTGGAGACGTTCTTCCATGAGTTCGGGCATCTCGTGCACGCGCTCGTGTCGGGGCGCCACCAGTGGGTCGGCATCAGCGGCATCAGCACCGAGCAGGACTTCGTCGAAGCGCCGTCGCAGATGCTCGAGGAGTGGATCTGGGATCCGAAGACGCTGCAGACGTTCGCGAAGCACTATCAGACCAACGAGCCGATTCCGACGCCGCTCGTCACGCGCATGCGCCGCGCGAGCGAGTTCGGCAAGGCGATGACCGTGCGCCGGCAGATGATGTACGCGCGGCTGTCGCTGTCGATCTACGATCGCGATCCGGCCAACGTCGATACCACGGCGATGGTGAAAGACATCCAGAACAGGTACACGCCGTTCCAGTATGTCGACGGCACGCATTTCCAGACGTCGTTCGGGCATCTCGACGGATACTCCGCCGTCTACTACACGTACATGTGGTCGCTCGTGATCGCCAAGGACATGTTCAGCAAGTTCGACCGGAACGACCTGCTCGCGTCGGCCGTCGCCGCGAAGTACCGCAACTCCGTGCTCGCGCCCGGAGGCTCGAAGCCCGCGGCGGCGCTGGTCGCGGACTTCCTGGGCCGTCCGTTCGACTACAAGGCCTGGGAGAACTGGCTGAATCGCGAGGAGTCCTAGCTGCCCCGCTTCAAGCTGACAATTGAATACGCGGGGACGCGCTACAGCGGCTGGCAGATCCAGAAGAACGCGAAGACCATCCAGGGCGAAATCGACCGCGCGGTTCGCGAGATCACCAGGCGCAGGGACTTCGAGCTCTATGGCTCGGGGCGCACGGATGCCGGCGTGCATGCGCTCGCGCAAATCGCGCATCTCGACGTCGTCACGAGCCTGCCGGCCGACACGCTGAGGCACCGCCTCAACGACGAGCTGCCGGCCGACATCAACATCCTCGCCGCGGTGCCGGTGCCACACCGGTTTCACGCCAGGCACGACGCGATCGCGCGGCGATATCTCTATCAGATCGCGCGGCGCCGCACGGCGTTCGCGAAGCCGTTCGTGTGGTGGGTCAAGGATCCGATTGACGTGGGACGCATGCGTGACGCCGCGCGCGCGTTCGTCGGCTTCAAAGACTTCGAAAACTTCGCCGAATCGGATGGCGCGGACGCGCCGGAGAAATCGACGCAGGTCCTCGTCGATCGCCTCGACATCGAGGAGCACGGCGACCTGGTGCTCGTCGGCATCGAAGGATCGCACTTCCTCTGGAAAATGGTCCGCCGGATCGTCGGCGTGCTCGTGGAGATCGGACGGGGGTCGCTCGAACCATCGGCCGCCGCGGCGCTGCTGAGCGGCGCCGGCGGTGAGCCCGCGCGCCTCACGGCGCCGGCGTCAGGTCTGTTCCTCGAACGCGTCGCCTACAAAGGCGACGAGCGGAGCGGCCCTATCGTGCCGGCAACGCCGCTGCATCGGTGAGCCCGAGACGCGTGCCGAGCACCAGCCGCACGACCTGCGCGTAGCTCGCGGTCCCCGCTTCCACGCGGTTGGCCTTGAGGTACTCGTTGTAGACGCGCCACCCGGCCGCCGACACGCGCGGCTTGACGTCACGCGCGAGCCGCGCCGCAATCGCCCGCAAATCGTCGCGCGGCCCGTCCGCGAGACCGGCCATCACCGCCGCACGATCCGCCCGCGGCACGCTGTTCATCAGCTCGCCGAATAGCGACAGCCACCCGCTGTACTGCGACAGCGCATCCGCGCGCGTGCACGTCAGCCATCCGGCGAAGTTGGCCTCGCCCTCGTCCGCAAATCCCGCGAGATGGCTCCACTCGTGCGCGACGACGAACGGACGCTCGATCTCGAGCAGATTGCTTTCGACGAGCGTTTCGAGAAAGAAGGGGTCGGTCATGCCGGCGACAGCGGCGGGGCGGAAATACAGATCGAGGATCGTCCGCTTGGGCCGCGCCGGCACCGTCGTCCCGGTCGCCCCGAGCTCCTTTGTCGTGCGCGCGAACGCCTCGGCCAGCGGCGCATCCGTCTGCGGCGTCCGATCGCGGGCCGCATGGGCCGGCGCGTACAGCGCGTTCACGCGCGACACCGTCAGGACCGCGACGTCGCGCGCCGCATCGGATGTGACGGCGTTGGCGTCGTACTTCAGCTTGCGCTCGAGAGGCACGCGGCGATAGTTCAGTCCCCATGTGAGCAGGAAGACCAGATACAGCGACGCACCGGCAGCAAGCGTGCGCAGGGCCCAGCGTCCAGCTGTCTGCAGGCGCCGGCGCGAGCCCGCGATGTCGCGAGCGGCCAGCACGGCCCAGACCACTGGGAGCCCGACGATTAAGATGTCGAACAGGGCGAACGGCGCCAGGTTCGAAAACGACGTGAGCCCTC
>Ga0134123_10003539_pt1 | contig 10166 bp, 12 predicted proteins | sample KB303_FD_96460 | JGI IMG/M metagenome (GOLD analysis project Ga0134123, IMG submission 96460) | Terrestrial soil microbial communities without Nitrogen fertilizer from Kellogg Biological Station, Michigan, USA - KB3-0-3 | ecosystem: Environmental > Terrestrial > Soil > Unclassified ...
CCACCTCGGTGGCCTGATAGATCATCACCAGCGCGAGGGCCACGCTGCCGTAGATGCCGCCGGTCGCCAAACCAGAAACGATCTGTTGGATTAGGGTGTCCACGAGATATCTTCTTTATTCGAGGGGAACCCTAGGAGGGTTCCCCCTTCCCCTCCGGTAGATCGGTTAGAGCCCGCGGCGGCGCCAATCATGGTTGTCGGCTTTAATAACCGAGGTAAGCGCGGCGGATGGCGTCGTTTTGGCGGAGCTCGGCGGCGGGGCCGGACATGACCACGGTGCCGGTTTCCATCAGGTAGGCGTGATCGGCCAGGCCGAGGGCGAGCGAGGCGTTCTGCTCGACCAGCAGCACGCTCACGTGCTCCTCGCGGTTGATGGTCCGGATGATGCGGAAGATCTCGCGCACCACGAGCGGCGCCAGGCCCAGCGACGGTTCGTCCAGCAGCAGGAGCTTCGGTTTCAGCATCAGCGCGCGGGCCACCGCGAGCATCTGCTGCTCGCCGCCCGACAGCGTGCCGGCCACCTGATTGCGACGCTCGGCCAGCACCGGGAAGTAGCGGCACACGCGCTCGATGTCCTGGTTGAGATTGGCGGGGTCGCGGCGCGCGTAGGCGCCGAGGCGCAGATTTTCCTGCACGGTCAGCTGCACGAAGGTCCCGCGCCCCTCGGGCACGTGGGCCACACCCAGGCGCACGATGCTCTCGGTGGCCCGGCCTTCGATGCGCTTGCCGGCCAGCGTGATCTCGCCATCGGTCTTCACCATCCCGCACACCGCCCGCAGCGTCGTGGTCTTCCCCGCGCCGTTGGCGCCCAGGATGGTCGTGATGCCACCCTCGGCCACCTCGAACGTGATACCGCGCAGCACGCGCGTGTCGCCGTAGCGGGCTTGCAGGTCACGCACGCTCAGCAGGGCGGCCATCAGTGGCGGCCCGCCTCGATCTCATCGCCGAGATACGCGCGGATGACCTCGGGATTGCGCTGAATCTCGGCGGGCGAGCCCTCGGCGATCTTGCGGCCGAAGTCCAGCACGACCACGCGATCGGACACCTGCATGACGAGGCCCATGTGGTGCTCGACCAATAGAATCGTGACGCCGCGGTCGTCCCGGATCGATTTCAAGATGGCGCCGAGCGCACCGACCTCCTCGTGGTTCAGCCCGGCGGCAGGCTCGTCGGCCAGCAGCAGCGCCGGCTGTCCCGCCAGCGCTCTGGCCAGCTCCACCCGCTTGAGCGTGCCGTAGGGCAAGCCCATGGCGGGATGATCGGCCACTCGCTCCAGCCCCAGGAAGGCCAGCAGCCCATCGGCCTGCTTGCGCGTCTCCCGCTCTTCACGACCCACCCACGGCATGGCCAGCGCGTTCGACAGGAAGTCGCTCCGCGTGCGGCAGTGCACGCCCACCATGACGTTCTGGCGAACGGTCAGCGTGGGGAACAGGGCCAGGTTCTGGAAGGTGCGTCCGAGTCCGAGGTCAGCGATGCGGTGCGGGGGCGCGGCCAGCAGCGAGCCGTTACGGAACGTGATCTCGCCGCGATCGGGCGTGTAGATGCGGGACAGGCAGTTGAACAGCGTGGTCTTGCCCGCGCCGTTGGGCCCGATGAGACCCACGATCTGGCCCTCCGCGACGTCGAAGGTGACGCTGTCGAGAGCGACGATGCCGCCGAAGCGTACGGTGACGTCGCGGACGGAAAGAATCGCGGGACCAGGGGAAGGCACGCAGGCGCTTATACGGTCAGAACCGCGGCCTTGTCAACGTCGGCGCGTGTGGGCGGACAGTCCCCGCTCCCACAGGTATTCCTTCTCGCCCATGTGCTTGCCGACCCAGCGCCCAAGCACGAAGAACAGGTCGCTCAGCCGGTTCACGTAGCGCAGCGGCCAGTCGCCCACCGGCTCCACGCGCGACAATGCGAACAGCTCGCGCTCGGCCCGGCGGCACACCGTCCGGGCCTGGTGCAGGAAGCCCTGGATCCGGCCACCGCCCGGCAGAATGAACGACTTCAGCGGCGCCAGATCTTTCTGGCAGCCGTCCATGATCCGCTCGAGCTCGGCCACCTCGCCCTCGCCCACCCGGAACATCCCCTCGTACGCCGCGTCGGGTGGGGTGGCCAGCTCGCTGCCCACGTCGAAGAGCTGGTTCTGCACCTTCCGCAGCGTGGCGTCGAGCCACTCGTGGCGCTTGCGGCGAGGCCCGCGCATCTTCATCCCCTCCGCGTTGAAGACGCGGACCAGCCCCACCACCGCGTTCAGCTCGTCGATGGTGCCGTAGGCGACGATGCGCGGCGAATCCTTGGCCACCCGTCGGCCGCCCACGAGCGCGGTCTCGCCGCCGTCGCCAAGACGCGTGTAGACGCGAGTGATGCTGATGGGCATCCGTGAGCCTCCCTGCAAGCGGGTATTCTACTTGAACGTCCCGGGCCGCTCGGGGATGATCGGGAACGTGAAGAATCGCCCGCGCGCGGTGCTCGGCGCCGCCTCCTCCATCCACTTCCTGCACGACGGCTTCTCGGAGACGCTGTACGTCTTCCTGCCGATCTGGGCGCGCGAATTCAACCTGACGCTCGCCCAGGTCGGCCTGATCCGCTCGGCCTACACCGGTGCGATGTCGGCCTTCCAGATTCCCGCCGGGTTCCTGGCCGAGCGCTGGGGCGAGCGCCGCCTGCTGGCCGCCGGCACCCTGATGATGGCGTGCGGCTTCATCGCGGCGGGCTGGGCCGGCGGCTTCGTCTCGCTGCTCGTGCTGCTGCTGCTCGCCGGGCTCGGCTCGAGCGTGCAGCATCCGCTGTCGTCGTCGATCGTCTCCAAGGCCTACGAGGCGGGCCGGCTACGCACCGCGCTCGGGACCTACAACTTCTCGGGCGACGTGGGCAAGGCCGGCGTGGCGGCGGCCATCGGCCTGGCCGCGGGCGCCATCGGCTGGCGGGCGGCGGGCGCCGCCTACGGCGTGATCGGCGTGGCCGCCGCGCTGGCGATCGTGCCACTGCTGAGCCGTCTGGGCGCCGGCGAGATCGAGACGGCAAGCGCGACCACGGCCCAGGCGGCGTCCGCCTCGGGCTGGGGCATCCGCGACAGTCGCGGCTTCTCCGCGCTGTGCGCGATCGGTATGGTGGACAACGCCACCCGCACGGGCTTTCTCACCTTCATGCCGTTCATGCTGATGTCCAAGGAGCTCACGGTGGGCGGGGTGGGGCTGGCGTTCTCGCTGGTCTTCATCGGCGGCGCCGCGGGCAAGTTCGTCTGTGGGCTGGTGGCCGATCGGGTGGGCGTGATCCGCACCGTCGTGATCACCGAGGCCGCCACCGCCCTGCTCATTGTCGTCATGGTGGCGGCGCCACTATCGATGGCGCTGGCGGTGCTGCTTCCGCTCGGCGTCGCCCTCAACGGCACGTCGTCCGTGCTGTACGGCACCGTCGCCGATCTGGTCTCCAGCGAGCGGCGCTCGCGCGGCTACGGCCTCTACTACACGACGACCATCGGCGCCTCCGCGCTGGCCCCGACGATCTGGGGCGTGGTCGGCGACACCGCCGGCGTCCCCACCACCCTCACGCTCGTCGGCCTCGTCGTGCTCATCACCATTCCGCTCTGCCTGCTCCTACGTCCCGCCGTCACCGCGCCCGCCCGCGCGGCCGGCTGATCGAAGTCCAGCGGCGAGGCGGCGCTCCCCTCACGGCGCAAGCAACAAACACGCGGCGCCGAGAACCGTGAGCAGGGCGCCCAGCAGGCGGCCGCTCAGCCCGGGCTCGCCGAAGAGTGCGGCGCCCAGGAGCACGCTGATGACCGAGGAGACGCGGCGCACGCTGTTGACGTAGGCCGCGGGCGCCAGCATGAGTGCGGTGAGCAGCAGACCGTTGCCGGCCACCGCAAACAGCGCGTGCACCGCGAGGGTCGCGGCGTCGGCTCGGCTGAGATGACGCCCGGTCCCGCCGGGGTAGCGCAGCCAGAGCAGCACGGCGGTCAGTGGCGCCTGCAGCAGGTACACCGCGGTCAGGTAGGCGGGCACGCCGACCAGCGTCGTCATCTTCCGGTCGACCGCCGAGAGGGCGCCGAGCGATGCGGCCGCGCCGAGCGCGCACAGCACGTCCTCGCGCGCGAACAGGCCACGCACGTCAAACCCGCTGGCGTTGCCGCGGCTCAGCGACAGCGTGCCCAGCGCGGCGGCGCCCACGCCGACCCAGCCGAGCCCGTGCGGGAGGGTGGCCGTGAGCCACCAGTCGGGGAGGATCGAGGCGATCGGGCTCAGCGCCAGGATCGGCCCCACGATCGAGATGTCACCGCGGGCGCTCGCGCGGGCGATGAGATAGTTCATCACGCTGGCCAACCCGACCGCGGCCAGCACCCAGCCCACGTGATGCCAGGCGGCGCCGAACGAGTCCCCGACCAGCCACGCCCACGCCGCGAAGGCGGCGAGGCTCACGACCTGGGTCCACAGCATGATCGTGAAGGGGTGGAGGTGGCGGCCCCAGCCTTTGACCACGGTGTACTGTCCCGCCTGGAACAGGGCGCCGACGAGCGACAGGCCGAACCACATCAGCGCGTCACCGCGACGCCAGCGGCCCGCGCCGGATGGTCACTCGGGCGAGCCTAGGCGAGCGTGGTCACCGCGTCAACGCCCGCCGTGATACGCTCCCAGACAGGGATCAGGGAGGCGCAATGGCCATCCCGGCGATGCAAGATCTGAAGGCTCGGGCCCAGGCGGCGTGGGAAAACCTCTCCGCCCAGACCAAGGGACTCGAGCCGTATCTGGAGCGCGCCGACGAGCCCGGCGAGTGGACCGCGCGCGAGGTGCTCAGTCACCTGCTCTTCCAGCCCGGGTGGAACGCGGTGACGCTGATGCAATCGTTCGGCGAGGGCGAGCTGCCCGTCGTGGAAATCGAGCCGGGCGACGCGTACCTCACGCCCGAGCGCCGCACCATGACGCTGGCCCAGCTCACCGCCGCGCTCGACGCGCAGCGACGCGAGGTCCTGGCCTATCTCGACACGCTCACCGAGGCCGACCTCACGCGCAAGGCGCGGATCCCGCTCTTCAAGACGTTCATGGGCACCGACGAGATCCCCCTGCCCTTCTTCGTCGGCGCGATGTTCGAGTATCACTGGAACGATCACGCCGGCCAGCTCGCCAAGATCCGCCACGCGATCGGGCTCCCCGCCGCCGCCTAGCCGCGGGAACCACGACTCCGTGAGCAGCGCGCGAAGCGGACGGAGCTGGAAGCCGCCGAGCACGCTGCCTCCGCTCTACGCCGGCTGGATCGGCGATCTGCTCGACGGTCCGCTCCCCCACGAATCCGAGGCCACCTGCGAGGACTGTGCGATGTGGCCGAGCACCCGCCCGGGCGCGCCGGCCACGCTGGCCTTCACCCGCGAGACCAAGTGCTGCACCTACGTGCCCACCCTGCCGAACTTCCTCGTCGGCCGTATCGTCGAAGACGACGATCCGGCCATGGCCCCGGGGCGCGCGTCGATCGAGACGCGGATCGACGCGCGGCTGGGCGTGACGCCGCTCGGGATGGACCGGCCGGGCGTGCAGGCCGTCCTCTACCAGGTCGGGCTGGGCGCCGCCTTCGGTCGCAGCCGCACGCTGCGCTGTCCGCACTATCGCGAGGAGGCCGGCGGCGCGTGCGGGATCTGGCGCCACCGCAACGGCGTGTGCAGCACGTGGTTCTGCAAGTACACGCGCGGCGCGACCAGCCAGCACTTCTGGCACGGGCTCGAGCAGCTGCTGACGATCGTCGAGCGCGAGCTATCGCGGTGGTGCCTGGTCCGTCTCGACCTCGATCCCGGGCTGCTCACGCGACTGCTGCCGCGCGGGGCCGACCGCGGCGCCGGCGGCATGCCCACGCTCGACGGGGCCACCATCGACGGCCGCATCGACGACGCGGCCTATCGCGCGTGGTGGGGCGCCTGGGTCGGCCGCGAGCGGGAGCTGTACCGGGAGTCCGCGCGGCTGGTGAATCCGCTGCGCTGGAAGGACGTGCTGCGAATCGGGGGCGCCAGCGTCGAGGCGCTGGCCCGGGTTCTCACCCACGCGCACCATGGCGTGTCCGCCACCACGATCCCCGAGCGGCTGACCGTCGGTCAGCTCCAGACCGCGCCGGTCGGGCGCGACCGCGTGCTGGTCACCACCTACAACCCCTACGATCCGCTCGAGCTGCCGCGGCTGCTGGTCGAGGTGCTCGGCTACTTCGACGGCAGCCCCACCCGCGAGGCGCTCGCGCGGATCCGCGAGGAGCGGAACATCAACGTCCAGCCGTCGCTGGTCCGGCGCCTCGTCGACTTCGGGGTGCTCGTGGCCGCGGACTAGCTGGGATCGCTCGGATCGACGGCCAGCGAGCCGATTCGACCCGACCGCGTCCCCACCGCGTTGTCCTGCTCGATGTACGGCAGCACCACGGTGCTCGCACGCACGGCGCCGCCCTTCACGCCGGCCTTCCGCGCCCCCAGGTCCTTCGCCGCCGCGTGCCGGCGCCGCCCCTTGGCAACCGTCCTCGTCTTCTTCATCACACGCCTCCCACGGGCTTGATGATCGCGATGACGCCGCGGTCCTCGCCCGGCCGGCCCGGCTTGGCCGTCGCCCAGTCGATGACGATGCCGCCCTTGACGCCCGCGCTCCGGCGCGCGGTCAAGTCCTTCGCCGCCGCGCGCGGGCGCCGCAGCTTTCCGACAGCCGTTCGCGTCGCCTTCATCACACGCCTCCCACGGGCTTGATGATCGCGATGACCCCGCGCTCCTCACCCGGCCGGGCGGACTTGGCGGTCGCCCAGTCGATGATGATGCCGCCCTTGGTGTCAGCGGCGTGGTTCCTGGCCGCCAGGTCCCGGCCGAACTTCCGTCTGAGCGCTGCCGTGATCCGGATCACCTTACCCATCGCTGTCTCCTCGCTGATCGGTTCAGCCGCGCGGCGTGTTGAGTTGTACGGCCGGCTGCACCGGCTGGGGCCGCACCAGCCCGATGAGAACCGCGATGATGCCACCCCGGGTCGCGCCGGCCTTGCGCGCCGTGAGATCCAGGTTGGCCGCCCGCTTCCGCGTCTGGTTCTTGGTGCCCGTCTTCTTCATCGCCTGCCTCCTCTGGCTGAGCTCGACTGCTGGCCACGGGAAAGGCAAGGGACGTTCCATGGCGGGGCCGTCGCGGAAGTACTCGATTCAGCGTGACGAAGGCGCCGGAACAGGTGCGGCTGGGACCTGGCTCGGGCGGGCTGGCCGAGCTGGGCTCGGGCGCTTCGCCCGAGGCGGGCCGGGCTCAGCGCCTGGCGGCAGGCCGGTCGGCGAGGGTCTCGCGCAGCATCCGGACGGGCTCGAAGGCGTAGGAGATGAGCGAGCGGCGGCCGACCACGACGTCGGCACGACCGCCCATGCCGGCCAGAAACGGCCGCGTCTCACCCTTGACCTGCACGCTGCGCTCCTCGATGTCGACCAGCACCCGGAACACCTGGTGGTCCTTCACCGTGACGCTGGCCGGGCTCACCCAGCGCACGGTGCCGTGCTTGATGCCGAAGCGCTGGTAGGGAAACGCGTCGTAGAGCAGGCGGACCGGCTGCCCCGGCTCGATGCGCCCGGTCCCCGTGGGGGTCACGTTCACCTCGGCCTGCAGCGCCTCGCCCGCGCACGCCATCTCGGCGAGCATCTCGCCCTCCTGCACCACCGCGCCCGGCGCGTTGATCGCCAGGCGCAGGACCGTGCCGGCGCACGGCGCGCCGATCGTCAGCTCGGCGCCGCGCGTGGTGTCGAGCTCGTCGCGCAGCGCCGCCACCCGGATGCGCGTCTTGGCCGCGTCCTCGGTCATCCGGCGTACGGTCTCACGCTCCTCGGCGGCCCGCGCGCCGCTGGTCTGGCGCAGCCCGGCCAAAGCGGCCTGCGTCTCGGTCAGCTCGGTCTGCATGGAAGCCACGCTGAGCTTCCAGTCGATCTCCCACGTCTGGTGCTCCGAGCGCATCTGGCTCAGCTTGAGCTTGCTGCTCTCCAGCGAGCGCTCGAGCTGCTGCCGCTCCACCTCCAGCTTGGTGGCGTCCAGCTTGCGGTTGTTGTACTCGAGCCAGGAGATCGATCCGTCCTTGTAGTAGCGCTCCAGCCGGTCGGCCAGCTCCTTGGCCACGACGTACTGGGTCTTCTTGAAGCCGATCTCGCGCTCGGTGATCTCGATGTCGTTGCCCTGGATCTCGAGATCGCGCTTGAAGCGCGCCTCGCGGACATCGCGCAGGCCCCGCTGCTCGGCGAGCTTGTCGCGCAGGTTGGCGGCGCGCGCGCTCAGCCGGCGCTCTTCTTCCTGATCGGCGCGCCGCTGGCTCTCGTAGCGCTGCTGGGTGTTGCGCTGGCTCTCCTCGGTGCCCGTCATCTGGGTCTCGAGGCTCCGCATCTCGGCCGAGCGATCACCTGCCGCCCCCGAGCGGATGACGAAGGCCGGCGCGCCCGGCGTGATCGCCTGTCCCTCGGTGATGCGCACCGCCACCACCACGCCACCGCGTGAAGCCCGGATCGGATCGGCTCCCCGCCCCGGCACCAGCACGAAGGGGCTGGAGATGCGCTCGGGCAGGGTGATGACGATCGAGGCGATGAGCGCCGCCGCGAACACCACCATGACCATCACCGACAGGCCGCGCGCCGCCCAGTGCGGTGGCTCGGACTCCAAGAATGGCTCGGCGGCGTCGGGCGCGAGGGAGCGCGGCTCGTCGGCCATGGGGCTCACATCCCCAGCTGCTGGCTGACGAGGTAGAAGTACAGACCCTGGCGCTTCATCAGGTCGTCGTGGCTGCCGTGCTCCACCAGCCGGCCCTTCTCGAGGACCATGATGAGGTCGGCGTCCCGCACCGTGCTGAGGCGATGCGCGATGACGAACGAGGTCCGGCCCTCCAGCAGCCGGTCGATGTTCTCCTTCACCGCGCGCTCGGACTCCGTGTCGAGCGACGAGGTGGCCTCGTCCATGATCAGCACCGGCGGCTGGTGATAGACGGCGCGGGCGATGGCGATGCGCTGGCGCTGGCCGCCGGAGACGGCCAGGCCCGATTCGCCCACCCGCGTGTCGTAGCCGAGCGGCAAGCGCTCGATGAACTCGTGGGCGTTGGCCACGCGCGAGGCCCACATCACCCGGTCCATGTCCGGCTCGTCCTCGCCGAAGGCGATGTTGCGGGCGATCGAGTCGTCGAAGAGATGGTTCTCCTGGAGGACGAAGCCGATCTGGCGGCGAAGGTCACGGTAGTTGAGTGTTTTCAGGTCCACGCCGTCGTAGAGGATCGTGCCTTCGGTGGGCTCCAGGAGTCCGGCCAGGCACTTCACCATCGTGGTCTTGCCGCATCCGCTGCGTCCCACGATGGCCACCATGCGGCCGGCCGGCACGTCGAACGTGAGGCCGTCGAGGATTGCCGGCGACTCCGGACCGCCGTAGCGGAAGCCCACCGCGCGCAGGCTGATGCGGCCCTCCAGCGTGCGCACCGGGGCCAGCCGCGAGCGGTCGCGCCCCTGCTCGGGCTCCTGCTGGAAGACGTCGTCGAGGCGGCTCAGCAAGACGGTGGCGAGCTGGAAGTTGTCCCACAGGTTCAGGATCGTGGTCAGCGGCGCATTGGCCATGGCCACCAGCGCGTTGAAGGCCACCAGCGCGCCGATGGTGAGATGCCCCTCGAGCACCTGACGGGCGCCGACCCAGAGGAACAGCGCGGACGTCAGGAACGTCACCATGCTCACCGCGCCCTCGTACGTCATGATCGTGAAGTCGGCGCGGAACTGCCGGCGGGCGATGCGATGGAACTGGGTCAGCATCAGCTCCCGGAAGGCCACCTCGGCGCCCATGGCCTTGACCGTCTCGATGCCCTTGATGGCGTCGATCTGGTGGGAGGCGTAGCGGCCGAAGCCTTCTTCGAGGTCGTCGAAGATCGGGCGGAGGCGCTGCGACGAGAAGCGCATGAGCCCGAGGTAGAGCGGCACCGTGATGAGGAAGACGCCGGCCAGCAGCGGACTGTAGGCCAGCATGAGCGCTAGCGAGGCGCCGAGCTGCACGAGCGAGGTCAGGCCGGCCACGGCGCTCTGGACCATGAACTCCCGCACCTGGCGCAGTCCGGCGAGCCGGCGCTCGATGTCGCCCGTGCGCCGGGTAGAGAAGTAGGTCATCGGGAGGTTCAGCAGCCTCCCGGTGAGGAAGTCGAGCGCGTCGGTATCGACCTGCACCGACATGCGGGCGAGCAGGTAGC
>Ga0134123_10003540_pt1 | contig 10165 bp, 8 predicted proteins | sample KB303_FD_96460 | JGI IMG/M metagenome (GOLD analysis project Ga0134123, IMG submission 96460) | Terrestrial soil microbial communities without Nitrogen fertilizer from Kellogg Biological Station, Michigan, USA - KB3-0-3 | ecosystem: Environmental > Terrestrial > Soil > Unclassified ...
TGCCGTCGCCGTAGCCGCCCGGCTGCGTGCCCACCTCGCTGTCCATGCCGCGCTGGTGGACCATCATCACCGACTGGCCCGGACCGGCCACCAGCCGGTAGGCGATGGCCGGCGAGGCGTCGGGCTCGCCGCCGACGGTGCCACCGACGCTGCCGCCGCCGGGGAAGGGCCGCATCCCGCCAAACTTGTTGCGCGCCGAGAAGACCGAGACCGTCTTCTCGGGCCGCGAACGCTGGCCCACGCCGCTGGCGTCGACCACCAGGAGCTCGGCCTTGCGGAAGGTGGTGACGAGGAGCCGGTTGCCCTGCACCAGCACGTCGCGCAGGTCGTGGTCGAGCTGGAGGCTGCGGGTGGGCTGGGCTTCGAGCGGCGCGATCGAGACCAGCTCGCCGCCCGCGCAGGCCACGTGGAGCAGCTGGGTGGCAGGCTCGAAGGCCAGCCCGCGCGGCGCCGAGCAGAGCGCCCGCCGCGCCAGGGTCTTGCCGTCACGCGGATCGATGGTCAGCACCGCACCCGCGCCGCGCAGGGCCAGGTGCACGCGCCCGTCGCCGTCCTCGACCAGGCGGCCCGGTTCGGCGCCCGGCTCGAGGGTGACGATCGCGCTGCGGCGGTGCCCGACCAGATCGACCACGTAGACGCGATCGCGATCGGGGTCGGAGACCACGGCGGTCTTCTGGTCGGCGAGCACCAGCAGGGTTCCGCCCGAGATGGGAGGCGGGGCGGCGGTGGTCCCGGGGGGCGGGGGGGGCGGCGGGTTCGGGCCGCCGGTCTCCGGCGTCGGCGGGGTGGCGTTCGAGCACGCCGCCATCAGCAATCCGAGGCAACCAAGGACCAGCGAACCAGAAATCCGCGATGAGACCATCTGTGCTTCTCCTGTGTTCATGCTCAGCCCGCCCAGGTAATCGATTCTATGCCGGGACAATGACGCACGGACGTTGGAACATTTCGCCAACCTCGAAATTTGCCCCGCCGCGGTCCGGAGGCGACGCAATGCAAAGGTCGTTCCCACGTTCGGACGGTCGCCTGACCCCGGTGCCGCCTGGGCCCGGCCGACTCGACCCGCCGGGGAACCGAGGGGGGCATGACAGGAAGATCCGAACCCCGCTTTGCAGGAAACCTCCCGGCAACGGATCGGAGTAGGATGTCTGGGTTTCACCATGGAGGTCGCCAGCCCCAGCCTGCGTCGCCTGCTCCCCCGAGTCGCCGACCGCCCCGGGCGGGTGGTGATCCTCACGGGGGCGAACCTCTCGGTGGAGAGCGGGCTCTCCACCTTCCGGGGCGACGACGGGCGCTGGCAGGTCGGCTCGCGCAGCCTCCATCCGGTCGAGCTGGCCACCTGGATGGCCTTCCAGCGCATGCCCGTGCACATCTGGGGCTGGTACCTCTACCGGCGCGCCCGCTACCACACCGCCTCGCCCAACCCCGCCCACCGCTCCGTGGCCGCGCTGGAGCAGAAGCTGGGCGATCGCTGTCTCCTCGTGACCGAGAACGTCGACGGCCTGCACCTGCGGGCCGGGAGCACCCCCGAGCGCACCCTGCAGATCCACGGCAACGTCGACTACGCCCGCTGCGCCGCCGAGTGCACCCGCGACATCCAGCGCCTGCCCGACGACTTCGCCCGCGACTGGAAGTGGGGCCAGCGCCCCGGCGAGGCCGAGCAGGCGGCGCTCACCTGCCAGCGCTGCGGCGGCTGGCTGCGCCCCCACGTGCTGTGGTTCGACGAGCACCCCGACGAGGAGCGCTTCCACTTCGAGAGCGCGCTCCACGCCGGCACCCAGGCGGCGGTGCTGATCGTGGCCGGCGCGACCACCGCGCCCGCGCTCCCCACCAAGATGTGCACGGCGGCGATCGCTCAAGGTGTGCTCACGGTGGTCCTGGACGCTCAGGGCAACGCGCTCAACGAGATGGCCGCCGGCAGCCCCAACGGGATCTCGCTGCGCGGGCCGGCCTCCAGCCTGCTCCCGCAGGTTTGTGACACGCTGACGGGGCAATTTGGTTAGCCGCCGGGCCGGGCCCGGCACCTGGTTCGAGCAGAATCGGCCGCCCCGGCTGTGGTTTGATGGCTCGTCCCGGCCCCGCTGAGAGGAATCCATGACACGCATGACGATCCGTCGGGGGCTTCCCGTCTCCGGCCTGCTGGCCGTTCTTTTCCTGTCGGGCCCGGTCGGCTGCAGCAGCGGCGGCACCAAGGGCGGAAGCAGTGGTGGCGAGGGCGGCGGTGACGAGACCGGCGGCAGCAAGGGCAGCGGCGGCTCATCGCCCACCGGTGGCAAGAGCGGCGGCGACACCGGCGGCAAGAGCGGCGGCACCGGCGGCGCGGTCGGCACCGGTGGCTCCACCGGCGGCAGCGGCGGCGCCGACACCGGCGGCAGCGGCGGCAGCGACACGGGAGGCAGCGGCGGACAGATTGCCGACGCCGGCCCCAAGGACAGCGGCGCCGCCGACGCGATGATGGGCACCGGAATGGGCCTTTCGGGCAACGGCTGCGCCGGCGGCGCGTGCCTGAACCCCGAGTGCAAGCCGCTCAACGGCGCGGCGGCCGGCGGCAAGACGCCGAACATCGGCTTCGAGGTGAAGCCGGGCTACATCCCCAACGACGTCATCGTCGCCACCTTCGACGACACGCCCGACGGCATCAACAGCCCGCCCGATCCCAACTTCGGCGCCGGCGACTGGACCCGCAAGCTGGTCGACTACTTCGACGGCGTGGGCCTGCACATCGACTTCTTCATGAACGGGAACAACTTCTGCGACGTGGCCAAGACGCCCGAGTGCGAGGAGACCGTGCGGCGGATCCTCAAGAACCACAACCCCGCCAACCACACCGTCCACCACATCCACATGGGCGGCAACACCGGCGCCCCGACGGGCGCCGAGGGCTCGTGCAACGGCACCCAGTGCGACGCCGAGATCACGGGCGTCGAGTCGCTGATCAACACCCTGTCGATGGGCGGCCGCCCCCACCTGACCCGCTTCCGCGCCCCCTACGGCGAGCCCTTCCAGGGCGGCAACGCCGGGGCCATCGCCACCATCGTGGGCAAGTACGCCGTGCACGTGGGCTGGCAGATGGACTCGACCGATTCCCTCTGCGACAACTGCAAGTACACCGGCGCGCAGATCGCCAAGAAGGTCACCGACCAGATCGGCACCGGCCCCGGCAAAGGCCAGAGCTGGGGCATCGTCCTCATGCACGGCACCTACCCCTGGTCCTACGAGGCCGCGAAGATCCTCTTCGACCCCACCACCGGCTACGTGAAGACCCACGGCTTCCGGCTGGGCACCGTCGAGGACGTCATCTGCTGGAAGTACGGCAAGCACTCCTGGGAGCTGATCGCGGCGGCGAACAACTCCCAGCGCGGACCGAACTAGGGCGGCGTCGCCTGCACCTCGGCCAGGCGTCGCTCCAGGAAGCGGCGCTCGGCCTCGTTGCCGACGAGGGTGAGCGCTTCGCTGTACGCCTGGGCCGCTTCTTCACGCCGGCCCAGCCGCCGCAGCAGATCGGCGCGGGCGGCGGGCAAGAGGTGGTAGCCGGGCAGGAGCTGGCGGTCGACCAGCTGGTCGAGCAGGCGCAGCCCCGCCTCGGGACCGTCGGACATGGCCACGGCCACCGCGTGGTTCAGCATCACGATGGGGGAAGGGTGGAGCGCGAAGAGGCGGGCGTAGAGCGCGGCGATCTGCCGCCAGTCGGTGTCGGCGGCGCGGGCGGCGCGCGCGTGTAGCGCCGCGATGGCCGCCTGGATGGCGTAGGCGCCGGCGGGGCCCGCGCGCAGGGCCTCCTCGACCAGGGCCAGCCCCTCGGCGATCTGGGCCTGGTCCCAGCGGGCCCGGTCCTGATCCTCGAGCAGCACCATGTCGCCCTCGCCGGTCACGCGCGCCTCGCGCCGCGAGTCGTGCAGCAGCATCAGCGCCAAGAGCGCCCGGGGGGCGGGGCGGGGCAAGAGCTCGACCAGCAAGCGGCCGAGCGCGATCGCCTCGGCGGCCAGCTCGCGGCGGACGAGCGCGTCGCCCGAGGTGGCGGCGTAGCCCTCGTTGAAGACGAGGTAGATGACCGCCATCACCGCCTCGAGGCGCTCGGGCAGGTCCTCCTCGTCGGGCACGCGGTAGGGGATGCCGGCGCCGCTGATCTTCTGTTTGGCCCGCACCAGCCGCTGGGCCATGGTCGGCGCCGGCACCAGGAAGGCGCGGGCGATCTCCTCGGTCGACAGGCCCCCCAGCGTGCGCAGGGTCAGCGCCACCTGGGCCTCGACGGCCAGGGCCGGGTGGCAGCAGGTGAAGATCAGGCGCAGGCGATCGTCGGGGGCCGCCGGTCCCTCGGCCTCGATCAGCTCGGCCAGCTCCTCGCGCTTGCGCTCGGCCACCGCGCTGTGCCGGAGATCGTCGATGGCCTTGTTGCGAGCGGCGCGGATCAGCCAGGCCCGCGGGTTCTCGGGCGTCCCCTCCTCGGGCCACTGCCGCAGGGCCGCCTCCAGCGCGGCGGCCAGCGCGTCCTCGGCCCGGTCGAAGTCGCCCACCACGCGGATGAGCGTGGCCAGGATCCGGCCCCGCTCTTGCTTGAAGACACGGGCTATGGCGACGCTCTGGGGATCCATGGTTCGGTCCGAGATGAGCATAACGAGGACTCTTGCGCCCGGGCTGCTGGTGATGGCGTTGCTCGGCTGCGGCAGCACTGCCGATGCGCCGGGCGTCGACGCTGCCGCCCCGCCGGTCACTCCCGGCAGCTACGCCGGAGGCTGTCCGAGCACGGCCCCGACCGGGGGGGCCTGCGCCGTCGAGGGGCGCGTCTGCACCTACGGCGACGCCCCCCGGATCGAGTGCCGCGTCCAGGCCACCTGCAAGAGCGGGCAGTGGAGCGTGACCTCGACGACCTGCGCCGCCCCCGCCCCGGCCAGTCAGTGCCCCGCCACCACCCCCGCCATGCCCACCGGCTGCGACACTCCCGACCGCGTCTGCCGCTTCCCCGACGGCGCCGAGTGCCAGTGCTTCGCGAACGCGGCCCTCGGCCCGCCGAAGTGGACGTGCAACCTCCCCCTCACCCCCGCCGGCGCCTGCCCGCCCACGCCCCCCAACGGCGGGACCCACTGCGCCGTCTCCACCCTCAGCTGCACCTATGCGTGCGGCCCCCTCTCCGCCCGGTCGGTCAACGCCCACTGCGGAGAGGAGGGGATCTGGGAGCTGGCCCTCGCCCCCTGCGCCGCCACGGGCGGCTAGAGGAGCGCCTTCTTGTAGTCCGGCGGCAGCTGCAGGATGGGCCGCACCTCGATCGACCCGCTGCGGGCCGAGGGGATGCGCGCGGCAATCTTGATGGCCTCGTCGAGGTCCTTGGCCTCGACCAGGTAGTAGCCGCCCAGCTGCTCGCGCGTCTCGGCGAAGGGCCCGTCGGTGGTCAGGGTCTTGCCCTCGCGCAGCCGCACCGTGGTCGCGGTCGACGAGGGCTGCAGCGCCTCGCCCCCCTTCATGTTCCCGGTCTTGACGATGCTGGCCGTGAACTCGCCGTACTCCTTCATCATCGCCGCCTGGTCGGCCTGGGTGGCGCTCTTGCTCTTGGATTCGTCGTCGTAGATCAGCAGCAGGTATTGCATCGGTGTTCTCCTTGATCGCGTTGGCGGGACCTCATCGTCCCACCCCCAGGTCGATCGAGGGGGTGGCGGGATCGACAGCGCCAGCAGAAAAACTTTGGACGCGGTCGGGCGGCCCGGCCACCCCGCGATAGGCCCACCGCCCGAAGTGTGCGAGCATGGAGCTTCCGACGCGAGGAAGGGCCCATCCTCGCAGGGAGGTCCATGCGCTGCAGGTGCGACCGTGAAGTGGCCCCTTCGTCCCGTCGTCGCCCCGAGAGGGACTTCTGATGGCCGCTCATCGCACGCCCGGGACCGGCCTCCCGGACGAACGAACGCTGGTCACCGGCCCTCCCGGCGAGCAGACCCCGGTGATGCCCTTCGTCGGGGGAAGCGTGACCCCGACCGTCGCCAGCGATCCCGAGATGGTGGATCTGCGCGCCTGCGCCGACGAGGTGGTGCGCGCCGCCGGCGGCATCCCCAGGCGCCTCGGCTATCGCCCGCGGCTCGAGCCCGAGCGACGACCGCCGCTCGAGCTGCTCGTCACGCTGGGATCGCGGATCTCTGCGCCGATCCGCGAGCACCCGGTGCGCAGCGTGGCCCTGACCCTCACCGGCCTGGGCGCCGTCGCGGCAGCGCTCCTCCTCACCACGCCGCGCGACGCCTCCTTGGACCTGGCGGTCCGGTTGCCCCATCCGACGGGCCTCGTGGCGCTGCCGGCGCCCCCTCCCCCGCCCCCGTCCCTGCCCGAGGACCTGCCCAGTCCGCCCCCGCCACCACCGGCCCCGATCGCGGAGACCCGTCCGGCCCCCGGCAAGCGCACCGCCCACCAGCGGCCCCAGCGGGGCGCCCGCGCGTCGGCCGCCAGGCGCACCGTCGCCGCGGCCCACGAGGCCGCTCCCGGCAAGGAGGGCAAGGAGCTGTCCGCGCCCAGGGAGAAGCTCGGCACCCTCGACCGCGCCAGCATGGTCGCCGGCATGAAGGCCATCCAACCGCTGGTGAAGGACTGCTACCGCCACTTCAACCAGAAGGGCGTGGCCACGGTTCGCATCGACGTCAGCAGCAGCGGCAAGGTGAAGGCCGTCGCCGTGACCGGCCCGCTGGCCAAGACCCGCACCGCCGCCTGCGTGAAGGCCGCGGTGAAGACGGCGCGGTTCCAGGGAGGGGGCGCGACCTTCCAGTACCCCCTCCGGGTGCGCTAGCCGGGACCGCGCGCAGCGCGGGAACCCGGCTATTACAACAACAAACTCCAAGGCGGACATGAACCTCCCTCCCGAGATGCGCGAGGCCCTGCGGCGAGGAACGGCCGTGCTGGTGGCCGGGACCGGGTGCGGCGAGCTGTGCGGCCAGCCGGGCTGGCGGGCGCGCATCGAGGGGTTGGCCGCCGCGCTGCCCACCCGCAGCGCTGCCGAGGTGCGCGCGCTGCTCGAGCGGGACGCCTGGTCGGCCGCGCTGGTGATGGCGCGCGATCGCCTGGGGCGGCAGGCGGGCCGGGCGGTGGCTCGCCTGACCCGGGCCGGTCCCGACCGCCTCCCGGGTGCGCTGGCGGCCCTGGCCTCGGTGCCCTGGCGAGCGGTGATCACCACCGGGTTCGACGAGAGCTGGGCGCGCGCCCTGGCCGCCACCGGCGAGACGCCCCCGCTCCTTTGCGCGGGAGAGCCGCTTCCCCCGGCGCGGGGCCGGCCGCTCATCCACGTCTTCGGACGCGCTGCCCATCCCGAGACCCTGTGCCTGGCGCCGGTCGATCTGCCCGACAAGGTCGCGGCTCACGGCCTCGAGAATTTCGTGCGCGAGCTGGCCAGGGCGGGGTCGTTCCTCTACGTCGGCTTCCGGCCGTCGGATCCCGATCTCGACTGGCTGGTGGCGCGCGTCCTCGGCCCCGCCGCGCACGAGCGCCCGCACTTCGCGCTGGTCCCCGGAGGGACAGCGCTGTCCGCCTCCCTGTTTCGCGGCAGCTTCGGCCTGCGGCCCATCACCTTCCCGCTGTCGTTCGACGCCGGGCTGGTCGCCGTGGTCGGCGCCGCGCTGGAGGCGGTGGGCACCGAGGGGACGGAGCGGCGCGAGCTGGACCCGCAGGACACCGAGGAGGGGCCACCGCCCATCCCGACGCCGGTCGTCCATCAATCGATGCGCGAGGCGATCGACCGCCACCTGGCCGAACAGCGCTGGGACGAGGCCGCCGACGGCCTCGGCCGCCTCGTCAACCTCGAGCCCGACGCCGGGGCGCGGGCGAAGCTCCTGCACGAGCGGGCCCTGGTGCTGAGGGACCGCCTCCAGGATCGGGCGGGCGCCATCCCGGTGCTCGAGCACGCGCTCGACGACGATCCCGCCCTGGTCCCGGCCTGGGACGCGCTCGAGCCTCTGCAGCGCGGGGGCGGCGATCCGGTGGCCCTGCGCCGCTGCTACGCGCGCGCCCTGCGCACGCTGGGCAAGCGCGCCGATCGATCGCTGGCCCGACGGCTGTGGAGTGGGGTGGCGGAGGTGTCGTGGAGCGCGCTCCACGATCACACCACGGCGATGGCGGCCTTCGAGGCGGTGCGGACGCTGGCTCCGGAGGACGAGGGGCCCGAGCGGGCGCTGGCCACCCTCTACGTCAAGCTGGGACCGACCGTCTCGGACAAGGCCGTCGCCGCGTACCAATCGCTGGCGGCGCTCCGGCCCGACGATCCCGAGCCCTACCGCGTGCTCGAGCGGCTGTGGACGAGCGACGGATCGCCGGAGAAGGCCGCCTGGGCCTCGGCCGTGCTGGCGCAGCTGGGGCACGCGACGCCCGACCAGGCCGGACCGCTGCGGCTGAACGGCTTCGGGCGATCCGCCACGCTGGCCTGCCCGCTTTACGAGCAGTTCTGGGAGAGCCTCTATCACCCCGACGAGGATCGGGTGCTGAGCACTCTCTTCGCGGTGCTGGCCCCTTCGCTGTCGGCGCTGACGTCGGCGCGGAAGTGGTCAGCGCCCCGGGGCGCCGAGGCGGTCTCGGCCGTCGATCCCACCGCCACCCGACCCTGGCGCGGGGCGCTCGGGCCGATGGGGGGCGGATTCGCGCCCGCGGCGCTGGCGCACGTGAGCAAGTTTCTGGAGGTCACCTGCCCGGCGCTGTTCCTGGTCCGCTGGGCCCGCCGGCCCGTCTCCGTCCGCCTGCGGCCCGACTGGCCGAGGCACGCGCTCTTCCTCGACCGGCGCTTCGCCGATCGCGCGCCCGAGGCCGACGTGATCTTCGACCTGGCGCGCGCGGTGGCCATGCTGCGCTCGCCCTGGTACCTGTGCTACGGCGCGCGCGTGCCCGCCACCCTGGATCTGGGCCTGCGCGCGGCGCTGGCGCTGGGGCGGACCGAGCCGGTGGAGGAGAACGGGGACGTGCGCCGGCTGCTGCGGCACCTGCGCGAGGGGCGGCGGGACCTGACCCAGGAGCAGGTGGCCGCCCTGGCCAGCGAGCTGTCCCACCGGTCGCAACCGCCCGACCTGCGGCGGTGGATGGCGGCGGTCGAGCTCTCCGCCGCGCGCGCCGCCCTGGCGCTGACGGGAGATCTCGCCGCCGCCGTACGCCGGCTGAGCGCGGAGGCCCGCCGGCCGGGTGGGCTGCCGCCCGGCGAGCGGGTGAAGGATCTGCTGGCCTTCGCGGTCAGCGACGAGCACTTCGCCGTGCGCTTCGCCCTCGGCCTCGACGCGCCGGAGGGCGGCGACAACCTCCACTGACGCTCCGAGGCCAGGGGTTAGCGCTCACTCGCGGGTCAGCATCAGCGTGAGGTTGGGCTCGAGAAGCGTCGTCTCGTCGACGAGCTCCTTGGTCCGGCGCTGCAGGCTCAGGGCGCTGGCCATGGCGCAGTAGGGACGGGTCTGGAACAGGCTGCTGCCCCAGCTGACCGTGAGGTCGGTGCCGCTGGTGGAGTAGGTCCCCTGCCTCGGCTGCTGGGTCTGCTTGTAGGCCGTGAACACGCACGAGCACAGCCCACCCATCTCGCTGCACGACGCGGAGGTGTAGCGGACCCAGGGGTTGGTGCCCGATTCCTTCTGAAACACCTGTCCAACCTGCTCGCAGTTGAACGTGAGATCGCTGCCGCTCAGGCAAGTGGTGGGGAAGGTCGTCACCAGCCGACCACCGAAGCTGAGGTCCTCCCGGTAGCTCCCGTCGGCGTTGAACGTGATGGTGCCTGCCACCCTCAGGCCTCCGGTGTCGAAGGCGAACATCTGGCAGCTGGGCGTGGCCGCCGCGGGACTGCAGAAGGAAGAGACCCGGTAGCGGCCGGAGAGGATCTGACCTCCGCAGGCGGCGCTGTCGGTGGAGCAGGGGGCGCCGCCGAGCGGGCCACCGTTGCACGAAGCGATCACAGCCAACACGAGGGCCAACCGGACAGGGGGCATCGGCGTCACCAGAGCTTCCACCACGGGCGCCGGCGGGCCGGCGGCGCTGCGGGAGTACCCCTTGCCCGGTTGAGCGCCTCCAGGAAGAGAGGATCGTCCTCGAAGTCTCCCGAGAACTGTCTCGGGCGCATGCCCATCTCGTAGAGCTGAGCCCGCCCGAAGCCCGACCCAACGATTTCGAGGGCCTCCTCGGCGTGCTCCGAGACGTACGGCAACTGCCACTGGATGTTCGCGGGCGCCTCTTCGGCAAA
>Ga0134123_10003541_pt1 | contig 10163 bp, 6 predicted proteins | sample KB303_FD_96460 | JGI IMG/M metagenome (GOLD analysis project Ga0134123, IMG submission 96460) | Terrestrial soil microbial communities without Nitrogen fertilizer from Kellogg Biological Station, Michigan, USA - KB3-0-3 | ecosystem: Environmental > Terrestrial > Soil > Unclassified ...
TACCAGGGCTACCAGACGCGGTTTTTCCGCGACACCAAGGGAAACGTCGTCCAGATATACCTTGATGCGGAGAGAGGCCGAGTCGTCAACCTGCTGGCCGATGCCATCGATGAGAGCGTCGGTTTCACGGTGCGGGACGCCGCCGGCAGGCCAATCCGGCTGGAGTGGGGCTCGCCGGACGCCGTCATCTCCCAGAATGGCGACCGGCGCACAATCGAGTACCAGCTCGTTGCCAACACGAGGCAGATCTACATTGGCTGGATCCTCCTTGGCTCCATGCGCGTCGAGCGCGACCTCGGTTACTCTGGTCGCGGACTTGAGCCGTTCGACTGGCCTGTGTTCAGGCTGCGAGAGCAGGAAGAGCTGATTACCAATCTCGACAAGCTCGACCCGGCGGAGCGGCAGCGGCAGATCGGCATGCTCGGGACTGGTTTCACGTCCGACTTGCGGGCGCGGCTCGAGCCCGATCTGCTGACGACGGGCGATCCGCGTGGCGCTCGAAGCGTCACCGCCATTCAGACAAGCCTCGACGCGAAGACGAACCTCCAGCTGGAGATCATTCCGGATCCACGCAGCACGGCTGTCGCCGTGGAGCTGCCTGTCGTCTCGATTCGTGACACCCTCAACAAACCGATTCGCCTGACCATCCGCGTCACCACCGACGGGCCGTCGCTCAATCAGCTTTCCCGCGAACAGATCTTCAACACCGCCTTCCTGCGCTTCCTCAATGATTCTCGCGTCGCCGCCGATCGCGCCCGTGCTACCGCCGCGCGAAACCCGGCCGATGCTGCGAAGGTGATGCGGTATCGTCTGCTGGAACGCGATGTCCGCGGCACCGAGCTGCTGTCTTCCAAAGAGAAGCTGATGGCGGGGCTGCCCAACTACGCCACGTACTTCGGCCGCGACATGATGATGACGTCGCTGATGATGCAGCCCGTGTGGACCGACGCGATGCCGGAGTTCGTGATCGCCAGCGCGTTGCGCAAGCTTGGCCCCGAAGGAGACGTCAGCCACGAAGAGGCATTGGGCGGCCAGGCGATTCGCGAAAACGCGTCCGAGTACAACTCCCACATGGCGAACTACTTCACTCTGCGGGGCCGGAGCAGAAGCGCGGCGGACACGGCATTGAGTCATGCCCGCAGTGTGCTGGCGGACCTGCAGAAAGTGCGGGAGAACTATCACATGCGCGACGACGAGTTTCAGCTCCCCGTCATCGTCTCGCGCTATCTCGGGAATCCCGGCGTTTCGAACGCGCGGAAGCGGGCGTTCCTCATGGATGCCAGCGATGGCAGAGGACCACGCATCGGACTGCTCTTCAAAGAGCTGGCCCTCGTAGCGACGCTCGCCACGCCGTACGGGCGCGAGCCTGTCGTCGAGAATCTGATAGCCTCGCCACGCCTCGACCCCACCCACTGGCGATCCATCAGCTGGCGCGACAGCAACGCCGGTTATGCCAACGGCCGTTTCGAGATGGACATCAATGCCATCTGGGCCCCGCGCGCACTGCAAGCCATCGCCGAGATATTCGCCGCGCTCAAGACAATCGGTTTCACCGACGCGCAGTTGATGACTCGAATGCCGTCGGGATTCGGCGGGACGATGTTGACGGACTACCTGCGCGATCCTACGTCGCTGGACCGCGCCATTAAGAACTGGAGGGGAGCCGTCTCTCATTTCGTGGTGACGTTCACTCCCGCCGAGATCCGCTCGAAGGTGCAGCAGAAACTGGCCTGGCTGCCCGCGGAGCAGCGGACGTACTGGGGAAATGTTCTGGCGAAGACGGCGGCCGATACGACCGCTCTTACCTTTCTCTCCATATCGCTCGATTCCGCCGGGAAGCCGATTCCGGTGGTGAACACCGATCCGGCGACCTGGCTTTTGCTGCGGGACGCGAGCGATGTCACCACGGAGGCGATGGCCGCCGTCAAACGTGACGTTGGTGCGATCGTGAGGCCGTTCCCGGTTGGTCTCTTTGCGACAGGACTGGGCCCATTCGTGGCCAACGATGCCTATGCGACCCCGAGCGTTTGGGAGGCGTTCAAGGCGGACACATACCATTCCCCACGCGTGGTCTGGGGAAGAGAGGTCAACCTGATCCTGCTCGGCCTCGCTAGCCAGATCAACGGCGCGTCGGCAGTCGCGGCCAGGAGTGGAGCAAGCCTTGGCCTCACGCAATATCTGTCTGACCTCACAGGCGCCCTGACGAAAGTGTATGGCGCGGTCGAGCAGTCGGGTCTCAAGCACAATGAGCTCTGGAGCTACGAGATCGAGCGCGGGGCGTTCAGGCCCATTCGTTACGGAGCGAGCACAGATGTCCAGCTCTGGAACGTGACTGATCTTGCGGTTCAGTTCGTTCTTTCGCGGATGACGCTGCCGTAGCGCGTGTCCCCCACCCGGTTTTTCATTCGCGCGAAGCTCGTCGCATGTGGCCGGGTGTGCATCCTTGCCGGCGGCCTTTTCCTCGCCGGGTGCACCAAGAGCTCGGCCAAACACGAGACTGTTCTCACCTTCTCCGGCTCCGCGCTCGGCGCCGAGGGAACGCTGGTCGCGAAGCAGCTGCAACGCTTCATGCAGCTCAATCCAGGAATTCGCGTCGAGCTGCAGCGGACTCCGGACGATGCATCGCAGCGACATCAGCTGTACGTGCAGTGGCTCAACGCGCGTGTCGGCAATCCATCGATTCTCCAGCTCGATGTAGTGTGGACTCCCGAGTTCGCTGCGGCGGGCTGGGTCCTGCCGCTCGACAGCTACTCACCAGGAAAGTCCGACTTTTTTCCCGCCACGATCACCGCCAACACGTGGGCGGGCAAGCTTTACGCTCTGCCATGGTTTGCCGATGTCGGGCTGCTCTACCGGCGCACAGATCTGGTGAAGCGCGAGCCGGCGACGCTCGAGGAAGTGGTCAGCGACGCCAGGACAGCGATGGCGGCGCGCGGCGGCCCGCGGTACGGCATCGTCTTTCAGGGCGCGCGATACGAGGGGTTGATCACCGGCTTCGTCGAGTATCTGGGTGCATTCGGCGGACGCATCATCGATGACCGCGGCGAGGTCGTCGTAAATCGTCCGGAGGCGGTGCGCGCTCTGGAATTCATGCGCGACGAGCTTTACGGATCGAAGGTGGCGCCGCTCGACGCGCTGACCTGGCACGAGGAGGAGGCCCGCTTCGCCTTCCAGAACGGAAACGCTGTCTTCATGCGCAATTGGCCGTACCCGGTGGCGGCGATGAGCGACACTGCGCAGTCCAAGGTCGCCGGCAAATTCGCCGTTTCTCCGATGCCGGCCTCCGGAACTGCGCCGGCGGGCCACTCCACTGCTTCGCTGGGCGGCGCGCAGCTGGCAATCAATGCCTACACCGAATTTCCTGATGCCGCATACAAGTTGATTGCGTACCTGACCGCTCCCGAGCAGATGCTCGAGCGCGCGCAGGCGGTCGGCCAATATCCTACTCGTTCCGCATTGTACGACGATATCAGGCTCAAAACCGCCCTCGGTGTTCCGCCCGAGAACGCCCGTCGCGCCATCGAGAGTGCGACACCGCGACCGGTGACGCCGATTTACACGGAGCTTTCGGAGATTCTGCAGATCGAGCTGCACCGGGCGCTGGTGCGTCAGGCGGAGCCGAGGGAGGCGTTGGATGCCGCGGCGGCCAAGATCAATGCGCTGATCGAGCGGACCGGAATGCGCAAGCTGATGGCGGGAGCGTAGAGCGTGAGGAAAATCTCGCGGCTCGGACACGAAGCAAGACTCGGCTGGGCTCTGGTCGCCCCGGCGCTGGGTGTGATTGCGCTGATCGCGATCTTCCCGCTGGGTTGGACGTTCTGGGAGTCATTGCACCTGCACGAGCTCAGAATGCCGTGGCTCGGCAAACCATTCGTCGGCATCGCCAACTATGTGGAGATCGCCAAGGACCCGCGGTTCTGGGCGGCGCTTGGGCACACGGCGTTCTTCACTGTAGTGTCGATCTCGCTGGAGCTGTTGATCGGACTTTTTCTGGCGCTGGCGATGAATCGCGTTTTCCGGGGACGGGGATTCGTGCGCGCGGCGGTGCTGGTTCCGTGGGCGATCCCGACCGTGGTAGCGGCGCTATTGTGGCGTTTCATCTTCGAGTCGCAGGGCGGAATACTGAATGCGCTGTTGGTCGATGCCGGCTTCATCGATCAGCCGATAGTGTGGTTCATCGAAGCATCGAAGGCGTGGGTGCCGGTGATTCTTGCCGACGTCTGGAAGACGACGCCGTTCGTCGCCCTCCTGCTCCTGGCCGGGCTGCAGAACATCGATCTGAGTCTGTATGAGGCGGCCGCGGTCGACGGCGCCAACGCCTGGTGGCAGCTACGGCACATCACGCTGCCGCTGCTCAAGCCGGCGATTCTGGTGACGCTCATCTTCAGAACGCTCGATGGATTCCGGGTCTTCGATCTGATCTACGTTCTGACGGGGGGTGGTCCCGGTACCTCGACCGAGCCGGTGGCGCTCTACACCTTCAACGCGCTGCTGCAGAATCTTCGATTCGGTTACGGGTCCGCGCTGTCAGTGGTGATCTTCGCCATTACTTTCGGCCTCGCGCTGTTCTACGTGCGCGGGCTTGGAGTGCGCCTGGGAGGCGACGAAGCATGACCCCAGCAGCGAAGCCGGCGACCGCTGGGCAGGGCGGCTGGGGACGCTGGGTGTTCGCGGCGGCCCTCGTGCTGCTGATGCTCTTCACCCTCTTCCCGTTCTATTGGGCGATCGTCGCGTCGTTCACGTCGGACGCCGCGCTGTTCAGAGATCCGTCGCTCATCCCTCAGCACATCATCTTCGACCACTATCGCGCGCTCTTTACCGATCGCGATTTCATCACGCCGATTCGCAACTCGCTGATCGTCGCCGGCACGACCACGCTCTTCTGTCTGGTGGTCGGCACTCTGGCGGCCTACGCGCTGGCCCGCATCGAATTCCGCGGCAAGGCGCCGATCATGGCGTTCATCCTGGCCGTGACGATGTTCCCGCAGATCTCGATCGTGAGCCCGCTGTACCTGCTCCTTCGCTCGCTGCATCTGATCGACACGTATCCGGGACTGATCATGCCCTACATGACGTTCGCGATGCCGCTGACTGTCTGGGTACTCACCGGCTCCATCCGGCAGATTCCCAAGGATCTGGAGGAAGCCGCGCACGTCGATGGCGCGACTCGGCGACAGAGCTTCACGAGGATTCTCTTACCGCTCGCTGTCCCGAGTCTGGCGACGACGGGAATCCTCACGTTCATCTATTGCTGGAACGAATTTCTGTTCGCGTTGTCGTTCACCCTCGGTCCCGAGCGCCAGACGGTACCGGTGGCGATCGCGTTGTTTCGCGGACAGTACCAGGTGCCGTGGGGAGAGATTCTCGCCGCAGCCGCGGTTGCTACAGCGCCCGTTGCTGCGATGGTGTTGGTGTTCCAGAGACGGATCGTACAGGGCCTAACTGCTGGAGCCGTGAAGGGATGAGACCTCAAACTGAACGGGTTGCGGGTTTCCGGAAGCACGGTTACGGGTTCCCGGCAACAGATGACACGAACTTGTCGGAGTGGCGTGATGGTAAAAGCAACTGCATTGCAATTGCCTGTGCCATAAACGCCGAGCCGACAAGTTCGCCCCGCCGTTTACGGACAACCGGGAACGGTGCTTCTCGCAACCCGCAACGCGTTCCTTGTACGTTGAGTAGAACCCAGACTCGATTCTAATGGCGCGAATAACCCTGGAGCACGTCGAGAAGATCTACCCGAACGGCTACGTCGCCGCCCGCGACCTCAGTCTCGAGGTCGCCGACGGGGAGCTCCTCGTTCTCGTCGGCCCGTCCGGAAGCGGCAAATCGACGGTGCTCAGAATGATGGCCGGGCTCGAGCGCGTCACCGACGGGATCATCCGCATTGGCGATCGCGATGTCACCGATCTGCCGCCGCAGCAGCGCGACATCGCAATGGTGTTCCAGAATTACGCGCTCTATCCACACATGACCGTCCGCGAGAACCTCGGCTTCGGCTTGAGCATTCGAAAGCAGCCGCCGGCGGTGATCGAGGAGCGGGTGCGTGCCATCGCTGCCTCGCTTGGACTCGATTCCTTGCTCGATCGCAAACCCGCTCAACTCTCTGGCGGCCAGCGTCAGCGCGTCGCACTCGGCCGCGCCATCGTTCGCGAGCCGCTCGCTTTCCTCTTCGACGAGCCGCTGTCCAACCTCGACGCCCAGCTGCGAGTCGAGACGAGAGTCGAGCTGTCCCGCCTCCACCGCAAGCTCGGCGCGACGATGGTCTACGTCACCCACGATCAGTCCGAGGCGCTCACCCTCGGCGACCGGATCGCCGTGCTCAAGGAAGGAATCCTGCAACAGGTCGCGACACCGATGGAGCTGTACCAGCGACCCGCGAACAAATTCGTCGCTGGCTTTATCGGCAGCCCCGCCATGAATTTCATCGAGGGCGTCATCCAGCGCTCGGCGGATAAGGGCAAAGGAGCGGGGATGTGCACCTTCAAGGGAATCGATCTCACGCTCGACGTTCCGTGCGACGACCAATCGCATGGCCGCGTCTTTCTCGGGGTCCGTCCCCAGCACATCGAGGTGAGCGGCGACGGCGTGAACCGGCCGAAAGCAGAAGTCGGCGTCGTCGAACCGATGGGTAACGAACAAATCGTCTACGTGACGCTGTCAGGCGGGGACAAGCTGGTGGCGGTCGCACCGCCGAACGATCCCATCAGGCCGGGAGATATCGTATCGATTCGCATCCGCCCGGAAGGCGTGCACATCTTCGACGCGGAGTCGGGGCGCCGAATCGACCCGAGTCCGCAGCGAATTTGACGCGCTAGGCGCGCTCCAGTGCGAGAGTGAACTTCGAGCCCTTGCCGAGCTCGCTCTCCACCGTGAGGTCGCCGCCCATACGCCGGGCGAGGTCGCGACTGATGGCGAGCCCGAGGCCCGTTCCCTCGTGCTTCGAGGCGTAATCACGATTGACCTGCACGAACGGCTCGAAGATCGCCTCGAGCTTGTCCGGCGGGATTCCCGCCCCGTCGTCACTCACACTGATGCATATCTCTTTCTCGTTCTCTTCGTATTCGAGCGAGATATGGCCGCCCTCTGGCGTAAACTTGATGGCGTTGGACAGCAGGTTGATGAGGATCTGACGGACCTTGTCCGGATCGCCACACGCTTTGGCTTCCGGGAAATCATCAGCCATGGTGAAGGTCAGGCCCTTTTCTCTCAGCTGCGGCTCGACGAACTCGCGAAGACTTTGGACCACGCCGCCGAGTCCGATCGGTGTGCTCTTGACGGCCACGTGACCTGCCTCGATCTTCGCGAAATTCAGCACGTCATTGATGAGTGACAGCAGGTGGCGCTGGCTGCGATCGATGCGATCGAGATCTTCGCGCTGCTCGAGCGTAATCGGGCCCCTCAGCTCCAGCTTCAGCAACTCCGAGTAGCCGGCGATCGCGTTGAGCGGCGTACGCAGCTCGTGAGACATTGTGGCGAGGAACTGGCTCTTCGCCGCGTTGGCTTCCTCGGCTTCGTGTCGAGCGGAGCGCTCGCTTTCGACGAGCTGCTTGTACTCGGTGACATCGATCCCCGCCGTCAGCCACAATCTGCGGCCGTCGGGGAGCGAGCCAAGGGCGACGCGATGGAAATCCCAAATCCGATCGCTGCCGTCGGCGGTTCTTACGGTGTGCTCGCCAAGGTCCACCGACTCTCCCTCGACCTGGTCAGCGCCGGCCGAGCCGAACGCAATCACCGATGAGTGGTCGGTGCCGGGAAAGGCGAGCTGTGCCCACTCGCCGGTGGTTGTCACGGGAGTCGAGTAGTATCCGGTGAGAGTCATCCATGCTTCGCTGAGCTGCAGGATCTCTCCATCAGCGGCGTGAAGCATCAGCGGGTATGGCGCCGACTGCACCGCGGCGCGCAACCGCATCTCGCTTTCCCGCAACGAAATCTCTGCCGCGTGCCGCTCCTCGAGATTTGCCTTGACGTCGAGCTGTCGCTGACGCGCGCGCAATCCGGACCGAATCACCGTTGTCAGAGTTGCGACGCGCACGGGACGCTCGAGCAGCGTGACATTGCCTTTCTGGGCAACGCCGGCAAGCGTGCGCGGCAGCGCTCCCGACAATTCGTCCTCACCGGTGAGGATTACGATCGGCACGTCCGACCAGGAAGGTTGCTTTTCCAGAGACTCGAAGAGCTTGTCGCGTGCCTGCGGCGCGAGCGCCTCCTCCGCCATCAACAGCACGCCGATCTCTTCCTTCCCGATCAGATCGCAGACGGCAGCCATGTCGGCGCAGACTCTCGGTTGCAGGCCGGCCTGCTCCAGAACCTTTTCCGCCATGTAGCTATCCTTGCCCGTCGGCGCCAGAATGGCCACTGGCAGCCCTTTGGCAGCGGGATTTACAGTCGCCGGCGTTACGGGTTTAGCGGCTCGCTTTCTTTCGACGACGCTTACGGCCATGCTCCCCCGCTCCATCTTCTGCGTGATCGCCGGCTTCGCTCGATTGCTGGCGGATGCCTTCACCATTTCCGCCGCTATTTTCAAGGAGCGGAGTTGCACTTCCTATATAGCGTGGAACGCCCGTCAACACGCCCTGGAAATCGTGAAGCGGCTCGCCGACGAACAATCCGCCTTTTTGCACCTTGCACTCGCGAATCGTTCGCTCGTGGTTGCCGCTTCGTTTCTTCACCACCGAGATGGCCTGGCGAACGGTACCTGAGACCTCGAAATAGCGCATGAGGATCACAGTATCAGCGAGGTAGCTCACCTCGGCTGCTTCGTCCACCGGATTCCCGAAGATGCCGTGCTGGACGAGCGTCATGATGCAGGTGACACCGTTGTTGGCGAGGAAGCTGAGTAGCTCGTGGATCTGAATCGGCAGCAGTCTCTCCTCGGGCATCGACTGCATGTAGCCATTGATCGAATCGATGATTACGAGAGAGCACTTGTCGTTCTCTACGGCGTGGACTACCTGACTCGCAAACTCGCCAGGTGAGAGCTCGGTGGGCTCGACCTGCACCATCCTCAGCTGGCCGGACTTCCGCGCATCGTCCATCTCCATTCCGAGTGCCGCCGAGCGCAGCTTGAACGTGCCCATGCGCTCGTCGAACAGATAGAAAAGCACTTTCTTCCCGCGCTCGATGTCAGCTCGCGCGAACTGGGTGCAGAGAACCGATTTACCGGTTCCGGCCGCGCCAGTAATGAGTGTGCTCGTGCCGCAGGTAATTCCCCCGCCGAGCAGCGTGTCGAGTGACTTGGAGCCGCTAAGCAGTGTGTCGCTGGTTACATCCACTTTCGGCTCGTCCTGCAACACGCGCGGATAAACTTCGATCCCGCCGGTGACGATCCTGAAATCGTGGAAGCCTCCGCGAAACGATATGCCGCGGACTTTGGTCACCTGAAGCCGGCGACGCTCCGACCCGTACTCCAGAGCGACGTGCTCGAGCACGATGACGCCGTGAGCCAGACTGTGTAGCTGGAGGTCGCCTTCAGGCGCGGTCTTGTCGTCCAGCAAGATCACCGTGCAATCGCGGCCGTTGAAGAACTGCTTGAGAGCGAGAATCTGCCGGCGAAAGCGCAGTGGCTCGCGCGCCAACAGTCGCATTTCCGACAACGAGTCGAACGCGACGCGCGCCGGGTTGATTCGCTCGATCGCCTTCAGTACTTCATCGACGGTCTGTTGCAACTCGACCTCGGCCGGGTGGAAGATCGTGTAGCCTTCGTCCATCTCGAGGCCGGTTTCCTTCGACAGCTCGAAGATCTCGATTCCATCGAGGCTCCAGCCGTGCGAGTCCGCAACGGAGTTCAGCTCCGCGGCTGACTCGGAGAGCGTGACGTACAGCCCACGCTCTCCCTGACGAACACCGTCGAGGAGGAACTGAAGCGCGAGTGTTGTCTTACCGGTGCCTGGCTCGCCATCAATCAGGTACAGGTGGTTGGTCGGAAGACCACCACCCAGAATATCATCCAGGCCTGCAACCCCGGTGCGCGCTCTTGGAATGTCCTCTCCTGCTTCGTAAGTGTATCGTCGTACCACCGCCAGTTCCTCATACTGGTAGTCTTAAGCGCCGGCGATTCTCCGCAGCGCCTGAACCGCGTCTACTACATCCTTGGTCGGCATCGCACCCGACATTACGGCGGGCACCAGCTTGTCATCACGACTGTAGAGGTCGTTTCCGTA